>WBZX01001157.1_pt3 | contig 12596 bp, 11 predicted proteins | sample 5204211 | NCBI WGS metagenome assembly WBZX01 (sample SAMN12344362, study PRJNA552823) | activated sludge metagenome | biome: Activated sludge suspended growth; feature: Nitrification reactor; material: Wastewater; isolation source: activated sludge from nitrification reactor of wastewater...
TGTTCTTGCTCGGGGTGCTGGTCCTGCTGGTGCCCGAGATCCTGCGGGTCTACTACATCATGCCCTTCCCCGGCAGCCAGGAGGACATGCCCACGGATCCGCGGCAAGTGGACATCGCCTACTGGCTGCACACCAATATCTGGTGGGTGCGGTTCATCGGTCTTGCGCTGATCATCGGGCCGTTCATCGACTACCTGCGCACCGGCAACGTGCGCGCGGCGGTCAACCTCGAGCGTGATCGTGCCGCGCACTACACCGTGGTGGTGCGCCACCGCGATCGCGTCGGCGTGCTCGCGGGCATCCTCGGCGGCCTGCGCGAGGAGCAGCTCAACGTGCAGGAGATGAGCAACGTCGTGTTCCAGGGCAGCGAGACCGCGTGCGCCACGATCGCGCTCGAGAACCAACCCAGCGCAGCGTTGCTCGAGCGGCTGCGCGCACAACCCGACGTGCTGGCGGTCGACCTGCGCGCGATGCCGTGAGCGCTCGTCCCCGCATCGTCGCCGACGACGCGATCCCGTGGGCCCGCGAGGCGCTCGGGGCCCTCGGCGAGCTGACCTTGCGGCCTGGTCGGGCGATCGACCACGCCAGCCTGCGCGAGGCCGACGCGCTGGTGGTCCGCACCATCACGCGCGTCGACGCAGCGCTGGTGGCGGGGACCCCGGTGCGCTTCGTCGGCACCGCGACCGCTGGCGTCGATCACCTCGATGTCGCGGGTCTCACGGCGGCCGGCATCACGGTCGCGAGCGCAGCCGGCTGCAACGCCACCGCGGTCGCGCAGTACGTGTCGTGTGCGCTGCACCTGCTCGCGCTCGAGCGCGACCGCGAGCTGTTGCGCGGCCCCATCGCCGTGATCGGGCTCGGCCAGGTCGGGCGTCGCGTCGTGCACCGCCTGCGCGCACTCGGGGTCGAGGTGCGCGTCAGCGATCCGCCGCTGGCGGCGGCCCGTGCCCGCGCACCGCTGGCCGGCGACGATCCGCTGACCCGCCTGGCCCGCGAGGAGCCGCTGCTGAGCCTGGCCGAGGCCACCACCGGCGCGCGCGCGGTGACGCTGCACGTGCCGCTGGTCGCCGACGGCGATCACCCCACGGTCGGCTTGGTCGGCGACGAGGTGCTAGGGCGGCTTCCCCAGGGCGCCTGCGTGCTCAACACCAGCCGCGGAGGCGTCATCGACGAGCAGGCGCTGCTGCGCTGGCTCGACGCCAGTCGCGGGCAGGCCGTGCTCGACGTGTGGTCGGGCGAGCCCGCCATCGATCTCGCGCTGGCCGATCACGACGCCGTTCGGCTCGCGACCCCGCATGTCGCCGGCTACACCGTCGAGGGCAAGGTCGCAGGCACCTCGATGATCGCCGACGCGCTCGCTCAGCACCTCGGCACCCGCAGCCTCTGGCGCGGCGACGAGGTGCTCGGCGCACCCCAGCCGATCGACGCGCCCGATGGCCCGACCGCACTCGCGCGTCGCACCGCGGTACTGCGCGCGTGCAACCCCATCGAGCGCGCGGACGCGTCGCTGCGCGCGACCTTCGGCATGCCGCTGCGCCAACGCGTCGCTGCGTTCGAGGGGTTGCGTCGCGACTACGAGCTCCGCCGCGAGCTCGCCCACTTCGTGCCGCCCCGCGAGGCCGCGGAGCTGCTGTGCGTGCTGGGCCTCGCGACCCCACCGCCGCCCGCGATCGTGCTCGTCGCCCACGGCAGCCCCGACCCCGACTGGCGGCTGCCACTCGATCGCACGGTCGCGCAGCTGCGCGAGCGCGCCCCCGGCCTGCTCGTGCGGCTGGCGTTCCTCGACCACCTCACGCCGCGTGTGGCGGAGGCGATCGCGGGTCTGCACGCCGAAGGTCACCGACACATGCGTGTGATCGCGGCGTTCCTCTCCCCCGGCGGCGGGCACGTCAAGCGCGACGTGCCCAACCTGATCGCGACTGCCCGCGCTGCGCACCCCGACACCGTCATCGAGCTGGTGCCCGGTGCGATTGGTGCCGAACCCGAGCTCGTCGATGCATTGGTTCGCGCGACCGTGCGCCTCGCCCACGACGTCCACGCACGGCCGGCCGGCTAGTATGTACTAGGAGCCCTCCTGGGCGGGACCGGCGGGCTGCTGGGTGCGCAGGGTGAAGCCGACGTCCGTGTGGTCCGAGTCGGCGCCGAAGATCGCCAGCCACTCACCACGACCGAGCCGTCGATCGATCGACTCGCCCGCGCGCAGCTCGAACGCCTGCGGATCGATGTCCTCGATCGGCATGGTCCAGTTGGTCACGAAGCCGTGGCCTGCGGCCGGCCGCATGAAACGCACCCAACCACCCGCGTCGCCGCTGACCTCGATGTGCGAGACACCGTCGAGCTCCGCCTCGAAGGCACGCACCGTGTAGAGGCCACCGTGCTCGCCCAGCGGGCCGCGGGTGCCGTCGTCGCCGCAGCGCAGCCGCACCTCGACCCCCGCCCACAGCGCCTCGGCGCGCTCGACCTCTGCCGCCGCAAAGCCGGGGTAGTACACCCGCGCGCGCTGGAAGTAGTCGCGCTGGATCTCGTCGACGCTCTGGTCGAACAGGCCCACCAACGTCGCCTCGAGCGCGCTGGTGGAGCCGCCCTCGGCGACGTCCTTGGCGAGCGCGCGCATGCCGAACGCGCCCTTGCGATCGTGCACGTATCGCATGAAGTGGGCGGCCCCGGAGTAGTCGAGCTTGCCCGCGCGATAGGCCTCCTTGCTCAGGTGGAGGTTGTCGATCGGTCGCCCGTGCTCGGGATCGGGGCGGTGCCACACGTCGTCGCCGGAGTAGATCTCGGCGAGTCCCTCTTCGACGAAGTAGGTGTGCGAGGTCGAGTCGAGCACCGCGTGCACGACCTCGTGGGTGATGCTGCGGCCGGTCGAGAACAGCACCCGCGTGCCGGGGAAGAAGCAGCCGGTGCGGTTCTCACCGCAGTGCTCGGTGACGTCGTCGAGCCAGTAGACCACGATCGGATCATCGTTGCGCGGGCGCCCGAGTTCCTTCTCGACGGCGTCGACGTGTTCGTCGAAGGCTGCCAGCGTGCCCTCGCAGACGGCCTCGTCGAACGCCGTCGCGATGCGCATGCGCTCGGTCTCGTAGCGGATGTCGGGTAGCGCATTGCAGCCGAATGCAAGCGCGATGTGAAAGCCCGCCAGCAGCGCTCGCGTTGGACCGACGTGTGGACGACGTGCATGGTGCTCGCGCTGGCGGCCGCAGCTGCGCCCGTCGAGGCGACACGCCCTCGCTCGACCCTCGGAGGGGTTCGCACCGGCGGCGTCGAGCCCAAGAACGCCGTGACCCTCTCGGGCATCGTCAACGCGCCGAACTTCGCCGCCGGCGTCGGCTACGAGCGCGCGGTGCATCGCCTGGTCACGGTCGGCGCGCGCTTCGAGTACGCGATCCCCCGCAACGGCTACGCACACCTGCAGGGGCTGACGGAGACGCTCGCCGTGGCGGTGTGGGTGCCGCGGACCTTCCGCGGCTTCTTCGCCGAGGCCTCGCTGGGCGTCGCGCAATCGGTGCTCGCGGCACAGCCGTTGTTCCGCCGGGTGGCGATCGTGCCGGGACTCTCGGCCGGCCTGCGTTGGCGCTTCGGCAAGACCTTCTTCGTGGGCGCACAGGTGGGCCTGCGCTGGGGCAAGCCGGTGCGCAACGACCCGGCAATCTGCACCTACGCGGCCGCCTGCCCAGCGACCCGCAGCGGCGCGTTCGTCCGCGCCGCCCTCGACCTCGGCTTCGCGTTCTGAGACCACCATCCAAGGGCCAACGCCGGGCGCGCCTGGGCCTTACAGGGATAGCTCACAAAGCGAACATCGCGCCCGCAGGCGGCCGTACGACCGCGCCGGGCCGCTAGAACGAGCCCGCGATCACCGCGCGGAAGCTATCGGTACCGAGCTCGCGATCGAAGCCGTGGGCGTACTGCAGGCCCAGGGTCACGGTCTCGCCGTAGCCGAGTCGGAACGTGAACAGCATCGTGGCGCCCGCGGCGACCAGCAGATCCTTGAGGCCGAGCGCACCCGACCAGGCCCCGCCCCAGTCGACGAACGGCAACGCGCCGACGCGCTGGAAGAACAGCGGCAACGTGCCGAGCCCCCGATCGGCGTCATAGATCGGCAAGCGGTACGCCAGCGACGCAATCGCGTAGTAGCGACCTGCGATGGTGTCGCGCTTCTGCGGGTTGTTCGGCCCCGCGTAGCCGCGCAGCAGCCGACACGCGCCCGCGGTGGTGGGCAGCCGCGAGAGCAGCGACATGATGATGTCGGTGCCGTAGTTGTAGTCACCGACGCAGAACGCTCCCCGACCCGGGATGCCGCCCGCCGATGCGCCGCCACGCAGGGTCAACACCAGCGACTGGTGGCCCCGCCACGGCATGGGGATCGACTCGCGGTAGGCGAACTCGCCCTGCAGGTCGGAGTAGTCACCGCCGATGCGTCGATCGAGCACGCTGACGTCGATGCTGGCGGAGCGCCCCCGTTCGGCCCCGAAGGCGAAGCGGTTGCGGCCATCGAACTCGTTCGAGTAGCTGACGCCCATCGACACCACCGCAAAATCGCCGACCTGCGGCAGCGAGGTCGCGGGCGCGTTGGGATCGATCGGCGTCTGTCCGGCGTCGAGGTTGCGCACACGTGTGAACGCGTAGCCGAGCGAAGCGTCGGCGCTGTGCCGCGCCTGTCGCAGGATCGGCACGCCCATGCCGACCGCGAGTCGCGTCGCGCGTTCGCGGTATCCCGTGACCTGATAGTTGCCCGCGCGGTCGGGCCCGTTGTCGTAGAGGTAGCGAGCGAAGCTCCGGCGCTGCGAGTACGAGCGACTGAACGAGGCCCGTAGGGTCGGGAACAACCGCGAGGTCTCGTAGCTCACCGCACCCGTCGCGACGCGGGCATCTGCGATGTAGTTGAAGTTGCCGGCCAGCGCGTGCAGGCCCGCGGCGTCCGCCACCGTGGTGCCGAAACCCAGCGCCGAGCCCTGCGAGCCGGTGATGACGTCGAGGGCCCCGAGCGCCAGCACGCGTGGGTACATGGTCTTGATGGGGCTGTAGCGCTTGCTGCTCGCCGACGGCGGTCGGCCGCCCGCGCCCGGCAGCGGCGTCTTGGGATCGTCGGCCGGCGGGAGCCACGAGGTCGAAGGCGGCACCGGCAGCCACTGCGCGTGATCGAACGGCATCAGCCACAGGTCGTAGCCGTAGGTCGAGTAGCCGATGTACGCAACCTTGCTGCCGTCGTTGCTGATCGAGGGCTCGAAGGCCGCGCCGAGCACGTTGCTGACCTGGAACAGCTCGCCGCTCGCGACCTCGTAGGCGTAGAGGTTGAACACTGCGTCGCGATCGCTGGAGAACACCACGTAGCGCCCGTCGGGCGACCACGTCGGCGACAGGTCCATGTGGCGGTCGGCGGTGATGCGCGTGGTCTCGTCGCGGTCGCGATCGTAGAGATAGATGTCGCGGTAGCCGCCCTCGCGCCAGCCCGAGTACGCGACCGTGCGGCCGTCAGGGGAGAAGCGCGGGGTGAACACCTGCGAGATTTTCGACACCGCCGGCAACTCGGTGACGTCACCCGAGGCCAGATCGAGGAAGCCCAGGCGGCTCTGCGCGACATCGTTGCGGCGGAACACCACCGTGCGGCCGTCGGCGGACACGTGCGGCTCGGAGGCCCGCAGCCCGAAGGTCAGCTGCTCGGCGTCCTTGGGGTCGCCGCCGTTGTAGCGGTAGAGGTCGCTCCAGCGGTAGCGGAACTCGAACGCCGCGGTCTGCTCGAAGATGATGTCGCCGGTGTGACCGACGAACGACGACTCGCCGGTGCTCTCGATGTCGAGCACATGCTCGACGTCGACATCGACGCCCTGCCGCCCGATGCCGACGCCGTCACGAATGCGACCGCCGGTGGACGCAATGCGCTTGAGGCCCTCCTCGCGGTGGCCGTCGGCCTTGTAGAAGTAGATCCAGTCGTCGTCGGGTGACCACACGGGGTAGCGGGTCGCCTCACCCGAGAACGTCAATCGTCGGCCCTGTCGCAGGCCGCGACGGCGGATGCGCCGGGCCTCGGCCTCGAAGCGAAGGGTGGTGTCCTCCTTGAACTCTTGCCACAGGGTCTGGAAGTCGACCCCGAGCACCTTCATCACCGCGCGGTTGATGCCAAACGGCACCACCTGCCGCGCGTACATGTGGCTGAGCTCGCCGAGCTTGTCGTGGCCGTAGTGCGCCGCGATGTAGCCCATGAAGTGCGAGCCGTAGAGGTACACGCTGTTGCCGTGCGGGAAGATGCGCGCGACGCTGGAGACCTGATCGAGCGCCTGGAACTGCCGCTCGAGCACCGCCATGCGCATGAACGCGTCGAAGTGCGCCGAGCGACGGCGCCCCTGACTCGACAGCCGCGACTCCTCGACCACGGCCACGCCCTCGACCATCCACCGCGGCTGCACGACGTTGGGCGAGGTGATCTTGCCCAGCACGCCGAAGCCGAGCAGCGCGTTCGCGAGCCGCGAGAGCCCGTGCACCGTGTCGAGGTGCACCACGTGGGTGAGTTCGTGGGTGATGAGGATGTCGAGCCAGTCGTCGTAGGCCTCGAGCGGCGACTGGGCCTCGGGCGCAGTGGTGAACGCGTTGATGCGGGGGTACGGCACCACGTTGGCGCTGCCGTTGGCGGTGTCCTGATCGTCCACCAAGGTGACGTGGATCTTGAGGAAGACGTCGTGCGACCACCCCAGGGAGAGCTCGCCGTAGGCCTTCTCGGCCACCATCGCCACGCGATCGGCGGCTTCCTCCTGGCCGGCGTAGTAGTGCACGAAGAAGTGCTCGGTTTCGATGGTGCGCCAGCGCAGGTCGGGGTTGCCGGCGCGCGCCGAGCCCGGCCACGCCAGCAGGACCCACAGCACCAACAGCGCCAGCGCCGTGGCCGGGCGCGACCGCAGGCGGCCGCGCCTCACCGCGCCTCCGCCGTGCTTCCGGCGAAGGCATCGATCGCCGCCAACAGCTCGCGCGGGCACTGCTCGGGCACCGCGTGACCGCAGGCGAGCTCGCGCCGCTGGGCCCGCGGCAGCGCCTCGTGCCAGCGCGCCGGATCGCCTGGCACGAGCGCGACGTCGTGCTGGGCGCCGACCAGCAGCGTGGGCGTCGGCACAGCTGCAAAGGCCCCCGCGAGCGCCGGCACGCGCGAGAGCTGCAGCAGCATCGCCCGCGCGGCCGCGAGGCCGCCGTCGCGACCGAGCCGATCCCAGTAGACCGACGCGGCCAGCTCGTCGAGCGTGGCAGCGCCACTGCGCCAGCTCGTGAGGGTGCGGCGCAGATCCGCCGCTCGGTAGCCGCGCACGAACGCGACCTCGCCGATGCCGGGCAACGCCGCGAGTCGGCGCTCGTGGGCCAGCGCGAGCTCGCCGAACGGCGGCGTGATCGCGACCAGCCGCACGACCGCGTCGGGGCGCAGCACTGCCAGCGCCATGCCGACCAGGGCACCGACACCGTGCCCGACCAGCTCGACCCGCGGCACCGCCATCGCGTCGAGCGCCGACGCGACCACCAGCGCCAGCCACGACAGCTCGTAGTCGCGGACGTCGGCCGGCGGCGGACGATCGCTCTCGCCTGCACCCGGCAGATCGAGCACGAGCTCGCGGCGGCGCTCGTCGGCGAGCTCGACCACGGCACCGAACTCGTGCCCGCACAGCAGCAGCTCGTGCAGCCACAGCCGCGGCAACGGGTCGTCGGCCGGGCCGGTGTCCGAGACGAACAGCCGCAGCCCCTGCCCGCCCGCGACCGTCAGCAACCGCGAGCGATCGCGTGCGCCGACGGCCCCGCTCACCCGCCGTCCTCCTGCGCTTCGGCGGCGCGACGCGGTCGCCCCTCGTTGACGAACCGCTGTCCGCCGCCGTGCTGGAGGTGCTCGGGGAAGCGCCGCTCCATGATCTCGAGCACGCGCACCTCGGCGTCCTCGGCGTCCTCGACCTCGAGCACCTCGCGCGCCAGCGCCTCCATGTCGGACAGCGTCGAGCCACGGATGATGTTCTTGATCACGGGAATCGCCGAGGGGTGCATGGACAGCTCGCGCACGCCCAGCCCGACCAGCACCCAGGTGTAGCGCGGGTCGGCGGCCATCTCGCCGCACAGGCTGACGTTGATGCCGGCGGCCTTGCCGGCAGCGCTGACCTTGTGGATGAGCCGCAGGATCGCGGGGTGCAGCGGACGATAGAGATACGACACCTCGTCGTTGGTGCGATCGATCGCCAGGGTGTACTGGATCAGATCGTTGGTGCCGATGCTCATGAAGTCGACGTGGCGCGCGAGCACGTCGGCCACGAGCGCCGCCGATGGCATCTCGACCATGATGCCGATGGGCACCGACTGCGCGTGGGCGATGCGCTCCGACTCGAGCTGCGAACGCGCCTCGGCGATGGCCGCCAGTGCCGCCCGCAGCTCGCCGACGCCGCTGACCAGCGGCAGCATGATCCGCAGCGGACCGTGGACCGCCGCCCGCAAGAGCCCGCGCACCTGCGTGATGAACATGTTGCGCTCGCGCAACGCGAGTCGCAGCGATCGCAGGCCCATCGCGGGGTTGTGCTCGCGTTCGCCGTAGCGCACGAGATCGGTCGGCTTGTCGGATCCGAGGTCGAAGGTGCGGAACACCGCCGGATGGGGCGCGACCCTGCGCAGCACCTGCTTGGCGTGGCGGTAGTGCTCGTCCTCGGTCGGCGGCACCTCGCGGTCCATATAGATGAACTCGGTGCGGTACAGCCCAACGCCCTCGGCGCCATGGAAGAGCGACGATGCGATCTCGGCCTCGAGCGCGACGTTGGCGCGCAACACGATGTGGGTGCCGTCCTTGGCGATCGCCGGCAGCCCGTGCTCCCGCTGCACCCGCTCTTCGAAGACGTCGTAGCGGGCCCGCACGTGCTGCCAGCTCTCGAGCTCGGCGGCGGTCGGGCGCACGAGGATGCGCCCATCGATGGCGTCGACCACCACGGTGTCGCCGCTCTGGACGTGCGCGAGGATGTCTTCGACACCGACCACCGCGGGGATCTCGAGCGAGCGCGCCATGATCGCGCTGTGCGAGGTCTGCCCGCCGACGCCGGTGACGATGCCCACCACCTGCGCACGCGCCAGCTCCGCGGTGTCGGCCGGGCTGAGGTCGTGGGCGATGACGACGCTGCCCGGCGGTGGCTGCAGCTCGCCGTCCCCCTGATCGCTCATGTGCAGGAGCACGCGCTCGGCGAGGAAGCCGATGTCGCTGCTGCGCTCCGCGAAGTACTCGTCGTCGGCACGCTCGAGCGTCTCGCGGATCTCGCCGGCGACGCGGTCGACCGCCCACTCGGCGCTGATGTTCTCGTCGCGGATCAGCGCCTCGACGCGCTGGCGCAGGTCGGGGTCCTGCACCATCAGCTGCTGCGCTTCGAGGATCGCCCGGTGCTCGCCGTGGGGTAGTCGATTCTTGATGGCCTCGAGCTGCGCGTGGGTGCGCCCGATCCCGAGCGCGAAACGAGCGACCTCGCCGTCGGCCTCGCCGCCAGCGATCGCGCGGCGGGGCACGTGGAAGTGCCGACGATCGATGACGTACGCGTGACCGATGCCGACCCCCGGGCTGGCTGCGGTGCCCGACAGCTCCCGGCGCTGCTCGAGCGCGGCGTTGGCGATCGGCCGGCTGCCCTCGGAGCTACGCCGCGGCCGCGCGCCGTCCTTGTCGGAGTCGCTCACGTCTCACCAAAGCCCTCGACCACCAGTGCGGACAGCGCCTCGTATGCGGCATCGGCCTGGGCACCGGTGCAGCGCAGGGTCACGGTCGTGCCCTTGGCCGCGGCCAGCATCAGCACGCCCAGGATGCTCTTGCCGTTGACCTCGCGATCGCCGGCGCCGATCCACACCTCGGCGTCGAACTTGCTGGCCAGGCCGACGAACTTGCTGGCCGCCCGCGCGTGCAGGCCCAGGGTGTTCACGATGGTCAGGACGCCTCTTTTCTCGCTCATCCGCTCTCGCCCGCTCCCTCGGCGTCTTCGCCGGTTCGGTTGCGTCGCGTGACCGCGACGGCGCGACGACCCGCTTCGGCGCAGGCCTCCGCGATGCGCTCGAGCGGCAGCCCGACGCGATCGACGTGGCTGAGCTTGAGCAACATCGCGATCGAGAGGCCCGACACCACCACCAGCGAGTGGTCTTCGCCCTGCCGCTGCGCGCACTGACAGGGGCTCGCACCCAGCAGATCGACCAGAATCACCACGCCACGGCCACGATCGGCGGCCGTGATGGCAGTACACATCACCGCCGACAAGGTCGCGTTCTCGCCGACCCCGGCGTCGATCGCCACCACGTCGTCGAGCGAGCCCGGCGCCGCGATGCTGCGCGCCGCCGACAACATCGCGCTGGCGGTGTTGCCGTGCCCGACCACCGCGACGCCCACTCGTGCCTGCGCGTTCATGTCGACCTCCCGACGTCACGATGACGCACGACCACCCGTACGCGCTCGTTGTCGACCGCCATGCCGACGATGCGCTGCTTGAGCGCCTCGACCAGCGCGACCGATCGGTGTTGGCCGCCGGTACACCCGAGCGCGACCGTCAGGTACGAGCGCCCCTCGGCGCGCATGCGGGGAATCACGAACTGAACCATGGTCTCGACGTGTCCGAGGAACTCGCGGGCATCGGCTTGCTCGAGCACGAACCGCGCGACCGGCTCGTGCAGCCCCGACAGCGCGCGCAGCTGCGGGTCTTCGTAGGGGTTGGCGAGGAAGCGACAGTCGAACACCATGTCGGCTTCGCTGGGCACGCCGCGGCGGAACGCGAACGACTGCAGCACCACGCGCAGCCCGGTGCCGCCGGCGTAGCGGTCGCGTACCAGCTGCCGCAGCGCTCGGCCGACCAGCATGCTGCTGTCGACGATGGTGGTCGCGCGCTCGCGGATCGTCGCCAGCGCGGCGCGCTCGAGATCGATCGCCGCCGGCAGCTCGCCCATGGGATGCAATCGACGGGTCTCCGCGAAGCGCCGCACGAGCACCTCGTTGGCGGCCTCGACGAACAGCACCTCGATCGCGACGCCGGCCTGCTCGAGCCGGGCGTGGATCTCGGTGAAGGCGGCCAGGTGCTGGGTGTCGCGGGCGTCGACACAGACCGCGACCGCGCGCTCGGGGTCGCTGCGCTGCACCAGCTCGACGAGCTCCGGCAGCAGTGGGATCGGGCAGTTGTCGACGCAGAAGACCCCGAGGTCCTCGAGCGCGCGCAGGGCGGTCGACTTGCCGCCGCCCGACAGCCCGGAGATGATCGACAGCCGCATGGTCACTCGACCTCCGTCATCGGGATGATGCCCGATGAGCCGGCCGGCAGCGGCTCGGGGCTCCAGTCACCGCCGCCGGCGGCGGCCAAGCGGGCGTTGATCTTGTCCTGGAACTCCCGCGCGCTGTCGTGCCCGCGGTACTTGAGCAGCTGGTTGCGCGCGACGACCTCGATGAGCGAGGCGATGTTGCGACCCGGTCGCAGCGGCATGCGCACCAGCGGCACGTCGACGCCGAGGATCGGCCAGACCTGGCCCTCGGTGCCGAGGCGGTCGAAGTCGCCCTCGTCGACCTCGGACAGCTCGACGACCACCTCGATCTTCTTGTTGTCGCGCACCGCGGCCACGCCGAACAGGTGCGTGATGTTGAGGATGCCCATGCCGCGGATCTCCATGTGGTGCTGATGGAGATCGTTGGCGGCCCCCCACACGGTGTCGGGCGGACGCACCGTGACCTCGACGACGTCGTCGGCGACCAGGCGGTGCCCCTTGAGCACGAGGTCGAGCGCGGCCTCGCTCTTGCCCACGCCGCTGCGGCCGATGAGCAGCACCCCGACGCCGAGCACATCGACCAGCACGCCGTGGATGCTGGCGGTCGGCGCGAGCAGCTCCTCGAGCCGTCGGGTGATGCGCGAGATGAAGGTCGAGCTCATCAATGGCGAGCCCAGCAGCGGCACGCCGGCGTCACGCGCAGCGTCGACGAGTGCGTCGGGCGGCTCGAGCCCGCGCGTCACGACCAGCACGCAGGGATCGCGGGCGAGGTACAGCCGCAGCGCCTGCGCGACCATGCCGGGCTCGAGGCTGAGTAGATAGTCGATCTCGGTCAGCCCGAGCACCTGCACGCGATCGGGGTACACGTGCTTGGTGAAGCCCGCCAGCGCGAGCCCCGGCTTCTGGATGCGCGGCCGCGCGATGCGTCGCTCGAGGCCACCCCAGTTCGAGAGCAGCTGCAGCTGTAGACCGGCGGTGCCCTCGGACAGCAGCTGGCGAACTTCGACCCAGGCCTCGCGGCGCATCGTGGACTCGGCTTTCTTCGCGAGGGTTCGAACGCCGCGGCGCTAGAAGAGCCGCCGCCGCTTGCTGCTCGACAACAGGCCCAGCTGCTCGCGGTACTTCGCGACCGTGCGCCGCGCGATGTCGATGCCGTCGGCCTTGAGCAGCTCGACCAGGCGTTGATCGCTGTACGGGTGGGAGGTGTCTTCGTCGTCGATGAGCACCTTGATCTTGGTCTTGACCGCCTCGGACGCGAGGTCGTCGCCGTTGCTACGGCTGATGCCGGCGTTGAAGAAGTACTTGAGCTCGAAGATGCCCTGCGGCGTGTGCACGTACTTGTTGGTGGTCACGCGGCTGACCGTCGACTCGTGCATCTGGAT
>WBZX01002451.1_pt1 | contig 12591 bp, 15 predicted proteins | sample 5204211 | NCBI WGS metagenome assembly WBZX01 (sample SAMN12344362, study PRJNA552823) | activated sludge metagenome | biome: Activated sludge suspended growth; feature: Nitrification reactor; material: Wastewater; isolation source: activated sludge from nitrification reactor of wastewater...
GTTCGGGTTGGCGGCGATGAAGGCCTCGGTTGCGGTCAACATCGCTGCAAGCGAGGATTTCATGTCGGCGGCGCCGCGCCCGTAGAGCATGCCGGCGCGGATTTCCGGGGCGAAGGGCGGCGAGGTTCATTTGTCGAGCGGGCCGGTCGGCACGACGTCAGTGTGGCCGGCGAAGACGAACAGGGGCCTGGCGCTGCCGCGGCGTGCCCAGAGGTTGGTGACGCCGTTGCGATTGATGAATTCGCAGGTGAAGCCGAGATGGGCAAGCCGCGCGGCGAGGATCTCCATGCAGCCGGCGTCGTCCGGAGTGACAGAAGGACAGGCGATGATCTGCCTGACCAGGTCTAGGGTAGGGTCGGACATCAGTTATGTTGGTCGTCGTGGTCGCCCAGGCTGAGCGTGAATTCCTTGAAGGATGCGCCGCCGGCGTTGGTGCTGTCGAATTCGAGCGCGGCGTCGGGCTTGCGTTCGTCCTTGCCGCCGTTGGGGCTGATTTCGGCATTGTTGATCAGCCAGGAGAGATTGGTCGGCGAGTCGGCGTTGCTCAGCGCCTCTTCGAGCGAAATGGAACCCTCGCGATAGAGGCGGAAGAGATCCTGTTCGAAGGTTTGCGATCCCGGGGCCAGCGTCTGTTCCATGGCGTCCTTGATGCCCTGCACCTCGCCGCGCTCGATCAGTTCGCTGATGTGGCGGGTGTTGAGCATGACCTCGCAGGCGGGAGTCCGCTTGCCTTCGGGCTTCCTGACCAGGCGCTGCGAAACGATGGCGCGCAGGGCGACGGAAAGGTCGAGGAAGAGGGCGGGGCGGTTTTCCAGCGGGAAGAAGCTGATGATGCGGTTGAGCGCATGGTAGCTGTTGTTGGCATGCAGCGTCGCCAGGCACAGGTGGCCGGTCTGCGCGTAGGCGATGGCGGCCTGCATGGTTTCCTTGTCGCGGATTTCGCCGATCAGGATGCAGTCCGGTGCCTGGCGCATGGCGTTCTTCAGCGCGGCAGCCCAGTCCACCGTATCCATGCCGATTTCCCGCTGGTTGACGATCGACTTCTTGTGCTTGAACAGGAATTCGATCGGATCCTCGACTGTCAGGATGTGGCCGGCGCGATTGCTGTTGCGGTGATCGAGCATCGAGGCGATGGTCGTCGACTTGCCGGAACCGGTGGCGCCGACGATGAGGACCAGGCCGCGCTTTTCCATGATCAGGTCGCCCAGAACCGGCGGCAAATCGAGGGCGCTCAGTTGCGGGATGTTGCCGAGGATGAAGCGGACGACGATGCTGATCGAGCCGCGCTGGCGGAAGATATTGACCCGGAAATTCCCGATCTGCGGCACGCCGAAGGAGAGATTCATCTCCATCGTCGCCTCGAAGGTCTTCGTCTGCTCCGGCGACATCAGCTCGTAGGCGATCTTTTCGATCATGTCGGGCAGCATCGTCTGCTGGTTCACCGGCATGGTGTTGCCCTGGATCTTGATGTGAATTGGCGTGCCAGCGGAGATGAAAATATCCGAGGCCTGCTTCTCCGCCATCAGCTGGAACAGTTTGTCGAGGATCATGTCGGGATCTCCGGGTCGTCGTACCGGTTTTAGGCGCGCAGCAGTTCGTTGATGCTGGTCTTCGAGCGGGTTTGCGCATCGACCTTCTTGACGATGATCGCGGCATACAGGCTATACGCGCCGTTGGCCTTCGGCAAGGTACCGCTGATCACGACGGAGCCCGGCGGGACGCGGCCGTAGGTCACTTCGCCGGTTTCGCGGTCGTAGATCGGGGTGCTCTGGCCGATGTAAACGCCCATCGAAAGCACGGAGTTCTCACCGATGACGACACCTTCGACGACTTCCGAACGGGCGCCGATGAAGCAGTTGTCCTCGATGATGGTCGGGTTGGCCTGCAGCGGTTCAAGGACGCCGCCGATGCCGACGCCGCCGGAGAGGTGCACGTTCTTGCCGATCTGCGCGCAGGAACCGACGGTCACCCAGGTATCGACCATGGTGGCTTCATCGACGTAGGCGCCGATATTGACGAAGGAGGGCATCAGCACGGCGTTCCTGGCGACATAGGAACCCTTGCGGACGATGGTGCCCGGGACGACGCGGAAGCCGCCCTGGCGGAACTGTTCCTCGGTCCAGCCCTGGAACTTGGTATCGACCTTGTCGTAGAAACGGACGTCACCGCTTTCCTGGACGCGGTTGTCGCGGACACGGAAGGAGAGCAGCACGGCCTTCTTGATCCACTGGTGGGTGAACCACTCACCGGCGATCTTCTCGGCAACACGCAGCTTGCCGGAATCGAGATCGCCGATCACCGATTCGATGGCGGCAATGGTGGTCGGGGCGGATTGCGGGGAAAGCTCGGTGCGGCGTTCCCAGAGTTCTTCGATGGTGGCTTGCAGGGGGTGGGTCATGGTTGTTCTCTCTCGGGTTACAGTTGTTGTGCGAATTGACGAATGCGCGTGGTCGCTTCGAGACACTCGTCAAGCGAGGCGACCAGTGCGATGCGAACGAAATTGGCGCCCGGATTGACGCCGCGGACTTCGCGGGCCAGGAAACTGCCGGGCAGGACCACGACATTATAGTGTTCGAGCAGGCGACGGGCGAACTCGGTGTCGGCGATCGGCGTCCTGGCCCACAGGTAGAAGCTGGCGTCCGGCATGCCGGTGCCGAGGACTTCGGCGATCAGCGGTGTGCAGGCGGCGAATTTCTCGCGGTACTGGTGGCGGTTGTCGAGGACATGCGCCTCGTCGTTCCAGGCGGCGACCGAAGCCGTCTGCACCGGGGGGGCCATGGCGCAGCCGTGGTAGGTGCGGTAGAGCAGAAATTTCTTGAGAATGGCCGCATCGCCGGCAACGAAGCCGGAGCGCATGCCCGGCACGTTGGAACGCTTCGACAGGCTGGAGAACATGACCAGCCGTTCGTTCGAGCGGCCGAGCAGCCTGGCCGCCTGGAGACCGCCGATCGGCGGGTTGGCTTCGTCGAAATAGATTTCCGAATAGCACTCGTCCGACGCGATGATGAAGCCGTACTTGTCGGACAGCGCGAACAGCGTCTTCCAGTCGTCCAGCGACAGCACCTTGCCGGTCGGATTGCCCGGCGAGCAGACGTAGAACAACTGGACGCGCGACCATTCTTCGTCGCTCAGGCTGGCGTAATCAAAGGCGAAATCGTTGTCGGGCAGGTTGTTCAGGAAGCGCGGCTCGGCGCCGGACAGGTAGGCGGCGCCTTCGTAGATCTGGTAGAACGGATTCGGGCTGACGATCAGCGGAACGTGGCCGCGGCTCGGGTCGATGACCGTCTGGGCGAAGGAGAAAAGCGCCTCGCGCGAGCCGTTGACCGGAAGGATTTCGGTTTCCGGGTTCAGCGCCAGATCGTAGCGGCGCTGGCACCAGGCGGCGATGGCCTGGCGCAACGCCGGAATACCCTGCGTCGTCGGGTAGTTGGCCAGGCCCTTCAGGCCATTGGCCAGCGCCTCCATGATGAAAGCCGGCGTCGGGTGTTGTGGCTCGCCGATCGAGAGCTTGATTTCCTTGAATTGCGAGTTCGGAGTGACGCCGGCGAACAGGGCGCGCAGCTTTTCAAAGGGGTAGGGCTGGAGTTGGGCGAGATGCGGATTCACGTCGGGCGTCGAATGGGTGTCAAAATAGGAATTATCCCTGAAAAATCTTTGCCTGCCTTGTGAACAAACGCGCTTTGACCCTTGCCGCCTTGCTTGCCGGTCTTCTCGCGGCCTGTGCCGTTGGCTATCAGGCGCGCGGCAGCCTCAGCGATGTGCCCGGTGAAATGCGCGGCAGGGGCTATCCGGGCAGCAACGGCGGCGGCCGCTTCGTGCTGAACGACAGCGTCGGGCGGCTCAGTTGCGATGGTCAGGCCTTGCCGCCCAAGGTTTCACCCAACCCCGGCAGCTGTGCCGGCGAAGCTGGCGAAGGCATGGTGCACTGCTCCGATGGCCGCGAAATCCCGTTGCGCTGGGAAGCGATCACCTGCCGTTCGTGGCAAGGCAGCGGCGTCGACGCGCAAGGCAATCGACTGAAGTTCCGCGTAGAGCGTCATTGAGGCCAGGATCTTCTCGATCTCCGGCTTTTCTCAAAGTCGCCCCAGTTTCCGGTACAAGGTATTGCGGCTGACACCGAGCAGGCGGGCCGCCGCCGAAACATTGCCGCCAGCGGCTTCGAGCGCATTCTGGGCAGCCTGGCGGCCCATTTCCCCCAGACTGGTGCTGCCCGGCACGCCGGCTGCCGGGGCTGATGGATTGGCCGACCACGCAGGGATGCGGCAGGACGCCATGTCGGCAGCCTTGGGATTGGCGGGCGTCTCGAACAGTTCTTCCGGGAGGTGGCTTTCGGAAATCAGCGTCTCGTCGTCTTCCATCAGGGCGATGGCGACGCGGATGACGTTGTTCAGCTGGCGGATATTGCCGGGCCAGGCATAAGCCTCGAATACCTGCATTGCTCCTGCCGAGAAGTGGATGTTGCCCCGTTTGCCGATTTTGCAGGCTTCCTCCCGCGCCAGGGCGCTCGCCAGCTTCTGGATGTCGGAGCGCTCGCGCAGCGCCGGCAGGGTGACGCAGAGGCCGTTCAGCCGGTAATAGAGATCTTCGCGGAAGCTGCCCTGTGCCACCTCTTCGCGCAGTCGGCGGTGTGTCGCGCAGACCAGCGAGATGTCGACCTGGATCGATTTGCTGCTGCCGAGCGGCGTCACGCTGCGCTCCTGCAGCACGCGAAGCAGCCGCGCCTGCAGGTTGAGCGGCATGTCGCCGATTTCGTCGAGAAAAAGGGTGCCGCCGTGGGCTTGCTGGATCTTGCCCGGCGCGCCTTCCTTGCGGGCGCCGGTGAAGGCGCCGCCCTGATAGCCGAAGAGTTCGGACTCAATCAGGGTTTCCGGAATGGCCGCACAGTTCAGGGCGACGAATTGCGCGCTGCGCCGGGGGCCGGAGTTATGGAAAGCCTTGGCGAAAATTTCCTTGCCGGCGCCGGATTCGCCCTGGATGAGAATGGGGATGTCGCGGCCGATGATGCGTCGGGCGCGATCGATGGCGAGTTGCAACTGCGGGTCGCCGGCATTCAAGGTGTCCAGATTGAGCGCCGGGAGTGTGTCGGCATTGGCTGCGCGGGCCGGGCGCACGCTGACGACGGTCGGCGGTTCCTCATAGACGTAGCCGGAAACGGCTTGCGGCGGTAGTTGACCGCGCAACTGAACGTAGAGTGAGCGGCCGCCGGCATTGATTTCGTGGACGCTGAACGGGGCGCGGCGCGTCTGATCGACCAGAGTGGCCAGGCTGCTGTCGAAAACCATGGAGAAATCACGGCGGATGGCATCGACCCTGCGGATGCGCAGCAGTTGCAGGGCGTTCTGGTTGATGGCGACGACCTGGCCATCTGGCGAGACGGCCGCAATCCCTTCCCCGGGGCTGCCCAGGTGATCGGCACGCTCATGGAAGCAGACGAGAATGTCGCGTGTGTGCTCCGCCTCGAACAACCGCCGCTCGACGAACTTCGACGACATGCGGACGAGGCCCAGCGTGTGGCGCTGATAGCTGCGGTAATCGCCGGAGATGTCGAGGACGCCGATCAGGCGCCCGTCGGGACCGAAAATCGGGCTGGCGCAGCAGGTCAGAAAACTGTTGTGGGCCAGAAAATGTTCGGCGCCGAGAATTTCGATGGGGGCTTCTTCGGCCAGCGCGGTGCCGATGGCATTGGTGCCACGCTGGTTTTCGTCCCAGGAAGCGCCGGCGGAAAGGGCGACACGATCGGCCCGGTCGACGAAATCCGGATCGCCCACTGTTTCCAGCACCAGGCCGTTGGCGTCGGCCAGGATGACCATGCTGCCCGACTCACGGATCTGCTCGTAAACATGCTCCATGATCGGCCGCCCGTGATTGATCAGCAGGCGATGGCGATTCTGCTCGGTTTTCAGGGCAACCCGGTCGAGGGAATCGGACGCAATGGCGATGCCGCTTTCGTTCAGCCCGAAACGCTGGCTGCGCTCCCAGGAGCGAACGACGTGCGGCTCGACCAGACCTTCAGGCGCGTCGCCACGTTCGAAAAACAACTGCCGAGCTTCATGCAACCGTTGGCGGTGGACATCCGCCGCCAATAAAACCTGTCCCATTCTCTCCTCCGGTTTTTCCACTGATTTTTCTTGTAGTTGCTTCATAACGTAGCACCTGCCCTTTTTATTAGCAATGTTCGAAACAGCGCTGCACAAGCCTTAGCAAGCTGTGTGCCATTGATGAATGCATTTCCCATTGGTGAATCAAGGCTGTGGCACAGGATTTGGGGGCGCTTGGCACAGGCTTTGCTGAAAGGAGCCCGGCAACTGCGCATCGCAGTGATAACTCAAGGAGACAATGTGAAAAATTCGGTAAATCGTTCCCTGCGCAGCCTCAGCCATCTGCTGGCTGTCCTCTGTATCGGCACGGCGGCGTCGCAGGCGCTGGCCCATGGCGACGTGGTGCCCCAGGCGGTGGATACCAAGGGCTTGAAGAATCTCGGTGCCGACTGGCAGGCCAGCAACCCCTATCGCAAGGACAAGACCGCCATCCGCATCGGCGACTCCGCCTTCAATCAGAATTGCGCGCGCTGCCACGGCCTCGGCGCCATCTCCGGCGGCATCGCCCCGGACCTGCGCTACCTGCCGCTGGGCGACGAAGGCGACGAGGTCTTCATGCAGCGCATCCGCAAGGGTGCCGTGCGTGACGGCCGGGTGTACATGCCGCCCTTCGAGGGCACGCTGAGCCAGGAGGCGATGTGGGCGATTCGCACCTGGGTGGAGACCGTTCATGAAGACTGATCGCCGTCTGTGGCTGAAAGCGCTGGTCAGCCTGCCCCTGGCAGCGGCACTGCCGGCCTTGGCCGGCGACCTCGAAGCGATCCGCCAGCGCGGCCGCCTGCGGGTTGCGGTCTACAACGATTTCATGCCGTATTCCAAGGCCGGCAAGGGCATCGATGTCGAACTGGCGCGCGCCATCGCCGGCAAGCTCGGCCTGTCGCCGGAAATCGTCGGGTTCAACGCCGACGAGGACATGAACGACGACCTGCGCAACATGGTCTGGAAGGGCCATTATCTGGGCACCCAGCCGGCCGACCTGATGATGCATGTGCCGGTGGATGCGCATCTGGCGCGGGCCAACGACAAGGTCCGCATCTTCGGCGCCTATCATCGCGAAGCGCTGGGCGTGGCACGTGATCCGGCGCGCATTCAGGCGCTTTCCGGCTCGGCTGCGGTGGCGCTGGAGATCTTCACCCGCGAAAAGATCGGCGTCGAAACGGCGACCCTGGCCGATTCCTTCCTGCTCGGCGTGCTCAACGGCCGCCTGCGCGAGAACGTCGTGCATTTCAGGAATGTCGGCGAAGCGGCAAAGGCGCTTGAGCGCGGCGAAGTGGCCGCCGTCCTGGCGCCGCGCGCCGAACTGGAGGCCGCGCTGGCCGGGCAGTCGAAGCTGCCGGTCGAGCCCGCCGCTCTTGCCGAACTGAAAGTCGGTGGCTGGCCGCTGGGCATGGCGGTCAAGGTCGAGGAGGTCGCTCTGGCCGATGCCATCGCCGCGGCGCTCGCCGACCTCAAGCGCGAAGGCGTGGTGGCGGACATCTTCCGGCGCAACGGCATCACCTATCAGGCCGCCTGAGCATGAAAACAAGGTTGCCGCTCGTCCTCGCACTGCTCGCCGGCCCGGCGCTGGCCGCGCCGTTCGCCTACGTTCCCAACGAAAAATCGGCGACGGTCAGCGTTATCGATACCGCCACCGATCAGCGCAGTGCCGACCTTCCGCTCGGCCGTCGCCCGCGTGGCGTGGCCAGCGACGGGACGACGCTCTATCTCACCGATGCCAAGGACGGCAGCCTGCTGAGCGTCGATACCCGGAGCGGCAAGGTGCTGCGCACAACCCGTCTCGGCGACTCGCCGGAAGGCCTTGCCTTGTCGGCGGATGGCAAGCTGCTGGCGGCGGCCGTCGAGGACGACAACAGCGTCGTGCTGGTCGACGCGGCGAGCGGGAAGGTGCTGGAGCGCATCAAGGTCGAGGGGCGCAACCCGGAGCATGCGGTGTTCAGCCCCGATGGCCGCTGGCTTTACGTCAGCGCCGAAGAAGCCGAGCAGGTGGATGTGATCGACGTCGCCAAGCGCCGGCAGAGCGGCCATGTCGCCGTCGGCAAGCGGCCCCGCGGCATTGCCTTTCTCGCCGATGGCAGCAGTGCCTACGTCGCCTGCGAACTGGCCGGCAAGGTATTCGCCATCGACGTGACCAGTCAAAAGGTGATCGCCGAGATTACCGCCGGCGAGTACCCGAACGGCGTGGCGGCGCATCCCGATGGCCGCCGCGTTTTCGTTTCCAACGGCCGCGACGGCACGGTGATGGCCATCGATACCGCGAGCAATGCGGTCGTCGCCACCATCCAGGTCGGCAAGCGCCCGTGGAACATGGCCTTGACGCCGGACGGGCGCAAGCTCTACGTCGCCAACGGCCGCTCCAACAGTGTTTCGGTTATCGACACCGGCAGCTACAAGAAGCTGGCCGATATCGAAGTCGGCGAACTGCCCTGGGGAGTGAGCATCCGATGAATATCCAACGCTATACATTGCCGGCCATTGCGCTGCACTGGGCGCAGGCTGTTATCGTCGTGTGGCTGCTCTGGCTCGGCTGGACAATGACCGATCTGCCCAAGGGCGCCGAACGCAGCGCCACCTACGGCCTGCACAAATCCCTTGGCTTGCTGATGCTGTTGCTGCTCGTCGTCCGCCTCGCCTGGCGCCACCGCCATCACGCCCCGGCGCCGCTGGCGAGCGGCTGGGAAGCCAGGCTCGCCACGGCAACCCACCACGCGCTGTACGGCTTTCTGCTGATGGCGCCGCTGGCCGGCTACCTCGCGTCGTCCTTCACCCCCTACGCCATCAAGTTTTTCGGCATCGAGATCCCCAAGGCCGGCTGGCCGGATGCCGGGTTGAACGGCGTTTTCAAGCTGCTGCACCTCGCTTTCGTCTGGGGCGGTGCCGGACTGATCGCGTTGCACGTGGCCGGGGCCGCCAAGCATGCCCTCAAGCGCGACGGCACCTTGCAGCGCATGCTGCCCGGCCGGCTGTCCAAAAACTGAACAACTGCTCCACAATGGAGCAGGGTGCTCTGATCAAAGTAATAGGCCCTGTTGCGGTCGACCCCGAAAAAACGGCAAAAACCGCCACCGCCACGTCAGCCATCCGGTTCCAAAAAAAGCGCTGCGACCTATCGACCGGCGCGTGGCTCCAACCTCGCAGGTGTTCACCAACACGGATCAACGGAGGCAACGATGGTAATAATCATCGCCAGGATTTCAGCAAAGACCGAAACACTTGCCGAACTCCGGCAGATACTGAAGAATTTGGTAGCGCCAAGTCGTGCTGAAGCGGGGTGTATCAGCTACGAACTGTTCCAGGACAATGATGACCCACGTGACTTCATCACCGTGGAAAACTGGGCCGACAGTGCAGCGGCCAATGCGCATCTGGCGACGCCGCATGTGGCTGCGGCGATTGCGCAGGCGGGTGTCCTGCTTGCCCAGCCACCCCTTGTCCATCGCTTCACGCAGCTGGCGTGAGACGCGCAAGCGCAGTTGGCCTGGACACTGGCAAGTTCGGTAGCGGGTAGCTGCGGCCTGCGCGTGGCTTCAGCTTTTGATGTCGAGCTTGCGCAGTCGCACGGCGGTCACAAAAATCCATAACGTCAGTACGCCCGAAGCCAGGCGCTCATAAAGGCCGGTGTGGGCATGCGTCGCCTAGTTGGCCGACATCAGCGCCAGAAAAATAAGGCCGGCACAGCCGAAAGCAAACGAGTAGGCGCCGAGCGAGCGCAGTCTTTCGTCGCGCCGGAAAAGAATTGCGCCGAACAATGCGGCGGCGGCGATGGCGAGGAAGGCGATCGTCGCCGACAGGCCGTGCAGGCGTTGACTGAGGCTCTCCGGCGCGGCGCATCCCGGTTCGCAGACAAAGAGCCCGGCGCCAATGCGACCGATACCGTCGAGCGCGATGAGGACGGCGACGAGCAGCGTCAGGCGGGGGCGATCGCTGACGCGAATCAGCGTGGCGTAAAACGCCGCCGCGAAGCCGACGTGCATCAGCCCCGTCGCAACAAAGCCGCCATAGCGCATGAAGGTCTCAGTCGTGCTGCCGCGTTCGCCGAGTTCGCTGATGTACTGGCCGACATGGTCAAAGCCGGGACGCAGCTCGCCGGCAATGACGATCACCGCCGCCCAGAGCAAGGGCGCGACAAGGCCGCAGAGGAGACCGGCGCGGCGCGCTGGCTCAGAACTCAATGGCCGGCCCCTGCCATGAATCGTTGCGCGGCCGGGCGCGGGCGAACGCATGGGTCGCCTCGCACCACCCCTCGGAGGCATTGCGCCCGGGTCGGCGCCGCCAGATATTCAGGAGCCCCTTGCACTTCGCATAGAAACGGAAAAAGCGCAGCACATTTTCGCGCTCGGCCAGCGTTGGCGGATGATCGCAGCAAATCAGCTTGTCGTCCTGCAGGCCGCGGTCGGTCAGCGTCACCGCGCCCCACGCCTTGACCCGCAGGCGCGTGCCGAGCGGCAAGCGGGGCCCGAGCACCAGCGCATCCAGGAGGTCGTTATCAAGCCCGAGGAACTTCGGCACCGCACCGTAGTTGAACGGGCAAGGCAGCGGCGAAATGAAATCAATGTGGCCGTTTGTTCCGCGTTTGAGAAAACTGCCGCGTGGAATCTCGATTACGACATCGACCTCAATCGGTTCCGGCGTTGCATTTGGGTTGGTGTATGGGCTGCGTTTCGCGTCATTCATGCCAATAGCCACTCACTTTCGTTTTTGCCGATGTCAGTAGTGGGATTCTGCTTCGCGATTCTCGTTCCCCGGAGAGAACTGCGGTTAACCGCCAAGTAAACCGGTTCAATTGAACCGTCGTGACGCTGATGGTTATGAGGATTGTAAGGTAGGGGCGGGAAAACGAGCTTCGACCCCAGCCAATGTTCAGTTGGCGTTTTCATTGGCGCGTGGGTTGCGAGTTGGCTTTGAGCCTCCGCAGCGGCCAATTGCAGCGACCCAGGTGGTATGCTGAACGCTTACTTTGCGCGATGTGTTTGCTGAGCCAATATTGGTAGAAATAATCTGATGGGAGGGCAGGAATGACGATGGGGCAAGGTATTTTGTCTGCCGCTTTGACCAGCGTATACGGTGACTGGTTGGCGTATACGGAAAATCGCCGTCTACATCGCGTTAGCCCTCTCAAAACCGTATGACGCGCGAGCCATTCGTAATCCGGCGCGTTTCTGGCATGCCAGTTTCCGACGAGGAATTGCTTGCCGATCTTCGAGCTACTGCCGAGAGCTTGGGGAAGACAACAATCGGCCAGAAGGAGTATCGCCGGCTTGGTAAATACGACGACTCAACGGCCAGAAAACGCTTTGGCACGTGGAACAAGGCTGTTATTGCTGCCGGCCTCTCGGTATCCAACGACGTCGATATTTCAGATGAACGGTTGTTCGAGAATATCCTTGTCCTCTGGCAGCACTTCGGCCAGCAACCAAGGAGAAGTAGGCTTGCCCAGCCCCCGTCAAAAATTTCGCAAAGTCCATACAACCGCCGTTTTGGGTCTTGGTCTGCAGCACTTCACGCTTTCGTAGAATACGCAAATGGTAGTGATGAGGCGGCGCCTGTTGCTTTCGGTTCAGCGACACCACGGCGCAGAACTGGACGTGACCCGTCATTAAGGCTTCGCTGGCACATACTCCAACGAGATCGTTTTACCTGTAGAGCGTGCGGTGCCAGCCCAGCTCTTACCGCTGGCGTTGAACTTCATGTTGACCACATTGTTGCTTGGAGCAAGGGCGGCGAGACGGTATTTGAAAACCTACAAACACTTTGTTCGGTCTGTAACCTTGGCAAGTCGAACGTATAGCTTGGCTAACCCGGTGCGCCAGAGGGGCGCTCCGCAAGCGCGCTTCACCCACTCGCTCCGCGCCCATCAACTAGCACGTTGAGCATGGCGCGCTCCTGATTTTCGTGCTTTTCAGGCCGTCGACCGCAACACTTCGCCTGGAAATGCCATGCGTCGAGCGGGGCGCTCGGCAGGCGTTGTGGCCGGCTCGGCGCCCCTTGGTTTCGCGTTGGATGGCCTGGGGCCATTCCTGTTGAGGAGTTTGCTGTTCTCCTTTTTGCCGCGTCCGAAACCGGGGCGCGGCGGTTTGCTTAGTTCAGCGACAGGATCCAGTGGATGGCGGCCTTGAGGTCGTCGTCGCTGATCTTGTCGGCGGGGTGGGGAATCATCGGCACCTGGCCCCAGTTGCCGGAGCCGCCGTGGCGGACCTTGTCGAAGAGCATGGCTGGGGCCTTGGCGTCGCCCTTGTATTTGGCGGCGACTTCCTTGTAGGCGGGGCCGACGCGCTTGGCGTCGACGGCGTGGCAGGCGACGCAGCGGGCTTTCTTGACGATGGCTTCGCCGTCGGCGTCGGCAGCGTGTGCCGAGGCGGTGAAGGCGGCAGCTGCGAGCAGGGGCAGCAGCAGGATGGTGTGCAGTTGCTGGTTCATGTGAATGAATTCCTTGGGTTAAACGAGGCCGGCCGCCTGCAGTTCGGCCCATTCGGCGTCGGTGAACAGCCGCGAACGG
>WBZX01001133.1_pt2 | contig 12585 bp, 12 predicted proteins | sample 5204211 | NCBI WGS metagenome assembly WBZX01 (sample SAMN12344362, study PRJNA552823) | activated sludge metagenome | biome: Activated sludge suspended growth; feature: Nitrification reactor; material: Wastewater; isolation source: activated sludge from nitrification reactor of wastewater...
AATGAGCCGCTCCAACAGCCCTGCGGCCCAGGGTCTTGCGCGGGCCGGCCTGGGCCTGCTGTGGCTGCTGCACTTCCTGCCGCTGGGGGTGCTGGCCGCGTTGGGCCGTGGCCTGGGCGTGGTGCTGTACGCGCTGGCCGGCTCGCGCCGCCGCATCGCCCGCCGCAACCTGGAGCTGTGCCTGCCTGAGTTGAGCGAGGCCGAGCGCACCGCCCTGCTGCGCAAGCACTTCCAGTGGCTGGCGCGCAGCCTGCTGGAGCGCGCACTGCTCTGGTACGCACCGGCCGAGCGGCTCAAGGGGCTGATGCACATCGAGGGCGACATCGGCTTTGCCGATCGCCACCCCGGCCCGGTGATGTGGCTGGTGCCGCACTTCATGGCGCTGGACGTGGCCGGCGCCGCCGTGGCCCTGTGCCAGAAGCGCTGGGTGGGCAGCATCTACCAGCGCCAGAGCAACCCGGTGTTCGACGTCGCGATGCGCCAGGGCCGGCTGCGCCACGGCGGCGGCGAGGTGTTTGCCCGCAGCGAGACGGCCCTGCCGCTGGTGCGCGCCATCAAGCGCGGCGCGGCCTTCTTCAACCTGCCCGACATGGACTTTGGCGCCAAGGACGCGGCCTTCGTGCCCTTTTTCGGCGTGCCGGCCGCCACGCTGCTGGCCCCGGCCCGCATGGCCGCCAGCCTGAAGATGGCGGTGCAGCCGGTGGTGGCCGAGATGCTGCCGGGCGGCCAGGGCTACCGCATCCGTTTCCTCGAACCCTGGGCCGACGTCCCCAGCGGTGACGCGCTGGCCGACACGCACCGCATCAACGCCTGGATCGAGTCCGAGATCCGCCGCAACCCGGCGCAGTACCTGTGGGTGCACAAGCGCTTCAAGACCCGCCCGCCGGGCGAAGCATCCTTGTACCGCTGAGCCAGCCCCGATAATCCGCCCATGGAATTGAAGTTCACCAAGATGCAGGGCGCTGGCAACGACTTCGTGGTCATCGACGCCACGGCCGCGCCGCTGGCCCTCAGCACCGCCCAGTTGCAACGCCTGGGCGACCGCCGCTTTGGCGTGGGCGCTGACCAGATCCTCGTGGTCGAGAAAGCCACCCGTCCGGATGTGGACTTCCGCTACCGCATCTTCAACGGCGCCAGCGGCGCCGAGGTGGAGCACTGCGGCAACGGCGCGCGCTGCTTCGTGCGCTACGTGCGCGACCACGGTCTGTCCGACAAGGACGTGGTGAAGGTGGAAACCGTCAACAACCTGCTGGAGCTGCGCCTGCAGGGCGACGGCCGCGTCACCGTCAACATGAGCCAGCCGCGCTTCGATCCGGCCAGCCTGCCCTTCAACCCCGAGGGCCTGCAGCCCCGCGCGGTGGAGGGCTACGAGGTGTGGCCGCTGGCCCTGCAGAGCGGGGCAACTGCGGGCCCCACGCTGGACGTGGCCATCGTCTCCATGGGCAACCCGCACGCCGTGATGCGCGTGGACAACCTGAACCAAACCCCGGTGGCCGAACTGGGCCCGCTGGTGGAGGGCCATGCGCGCTTCCCACGCAAGGTGAACGCCGGCTTCATGCAGGTGCAAAGCCACAGCAGCATCGCGCTGCGCGTGTACGAGCGCGACGCGGGCGAGACCCTGGCCTGCGGCACCGGCGCCTGCGCGGCCGTGGTGGCCGGCATCCGCCTGGGCTGGCTGGGCCCCAAGGTCGACGTGCACATGCGCGGCGGCCTGCTCACCGTGGAGTGGGCCGGCCCCGGCCACGACGTGTTCCTCACCGGCCCCGCCGTCACCGTCTTTGAAGGAGAGATCTCGCTGTGAGCAGCAACAACACGACCGCAGGGGTGCAAGGCATCACCGAAGACGACATCGCCGGCTACCTGGCCAACACGCCGGGATTTTTTGACCGCCATGCCGCGCTGCTGGCGTCGGTGCAGCTCACCAGCCCGCACGGCACCCGCGCCGTGTCGCTGCAGGAGCGCCAGGTAGAGATGCTGCGCGAGCGCATCAAAGGCCTGGAGCGCCGCTTCATGGACATGGTGCGCGCCGGCAACGACAACGAGGGCATCGCCCGCCGCATGCACCTGTGGACCTGCGCGGTGCTGCGCGCCGCCACGCCCGACGCGCTGTATGAGGCCGTGGTGGACGGCCTGAAGAACCAGTTCCTGATCCCCCAGGTGGCGCTGCGCGTGTGGGACGTGGCCGACGCCCAGCATGGTTGGATGGCGCCCGCAACCGACGACGTGAAGACCTTCGCCTCCAGCCTCACGGTGCCGTATTGCGGATTGAACGCCGGTTTCGAAGCGGCGAAATGGCTGCAGGGGCCCTCGGCCGCGCCAGTGCAGTCGCTGGCCATGGTGCCGCTGCGCCGCAGCCCCGAGTCGGCCGCCTGCTTCGGCCTGTTGGTGCTGGGCTCGCCCGACGCGCTGCGCTACCAGGCCGACATGGGCACCGAATTCCTCGACCAGGTGGGCGACATCGCCGGCGCCGCACTGGCTCGCCTGCTGCCGGCCCAGGCTGCCGGCTGAGCAGGCCATGACGCCTGCCGCCGCCGCAGCCACCCCGGTGCTGCCGCCGGCTGCTGCGGCCTTGCCTGAGCCCCTGCCGCGCTACCTCACGCATTTGCGCGTGGCGCGCCGCGTGGCCGACCGCACCCTCGCGCTCTACACCGACGCCCTGGCCCGCCTGGTGGCCGGCATCGCCGAGCAGGGCGCCGAGCTGCCCCGCACCCAGCCACACCACATCCGCAGCCTGGTGGCCCAGCTGCACGGCCAGGGCCTGTCACCGCGCAGCTTGGCGCTGCAGCTCTCGGCCTGGCGCGGCTTCTTCCGCTGGTGGGGCCGCGAGGGCGGGGTGAAGCTCAACCCCGTGGAGGGCGTGCGTGCGCCCAAGGCCGGCAAGCCCCTGCCCAAGGCCCTGGCGGTGGACCACGCCGTGGCGCTGGCCCAGTTCGAGGGCGAACACGGCCACCCGGCGCTGCTCGCCCGCGACCACGCCATCACCGAGCTGCTCTACGGCTGCGGCCTGCGGGTGGGCGAATTGGTGGGGCTGGATGTGCAGGCCAGCGACGCGGCCGCCGGCTGGGTGGATGCCGAAGACGCCATGGCCCATGTGCTGGGCAAGGGCCGCAAACGCCGCAGCGTGCCGGTGGGCTCGCACGCGCTGCAGGCCCTGGCGGCCTGGCTGACGCACCGCGCCACGCTGGCCCATGCCGGCGAGCCGGCGCTGTTCGTGAGCCAGCGCGGCACGCGCCTGACCGACAGCCAGGTGCGCAGCCGCCTGCGCGCGCAGGCGCTGGCGGCCGGCCTGCCCACCTCGGTGCACCCGCACATGCTGCGGCACAGCTTTGCCTCGCACCTGCTGCAGTCCAGCGGCGACCTGCGCGCCGTGCAGGAACTGCTGGGCCACGCCAACATCAGCACCACCCAGGTCTACACGCAGCTGGATTTTCAGCACCTGGCCAAGGTGTACGACGCGGCCCACCCACGGGCCAAGCGCAAGTAGCCGCGCTTCGGGCGGCCCGTGCCGCCGTTCGTCGCACCGCGGGCGACCTGGCCTGTCGCACAGGCTAAGGTGACACTGGGCCACTGCCGCGCCCGACCCACAGCATCCAGGAGGACCCGCCTTGACCTTCGCATCCACAGTGCGCCGCGCTGGCGCCGCCACGCTGTTGTGCGCTGCCACGCTCGCGGTGCAGGCCCAAGCCAGCCCACCATCGCCCACGGCCCCCACGGCCTCGGCACCGGCACCGGCCCGCACCACCTTCCAGATCAAGCCCGTGGACGACGCCTGGCGTGCCGCCCTGCCGCGCGACGCCCAGGCCGCCACCCAGGCCTGGCTGGACCGCTTGCCCGCCGATGCGCAGGCCCGATCCAACGCCTACTTCGAGGGCGGCTACTGGCTGCTGCTGTGGAACTTCCTGCTGGGCCTGGCCATCTCGGCCGTGCTGCTGTGGGGCCGCCCCTCCACCGCCGTGCGCGACTGGGCCCGCCGCAGGTTCAAGCACCTGGCCCTGGCGGACGCGGTGTACGGCGCCTTCTTCGTGCTGGTCGGCTCGGTGCTCTCGCTGCCGCTCACCATCTACCAGGGCTTCATCCGCGAACACGACTACGGCATGGCCACGCAAACATTCGGCGCCTGGCTGGGCGAGCAACTGATGCAGCTGGGCATCTCGGTGGTGGTGACCGGCCTGGTCGTGGCCCTGCTCTATGCGGTGGTGCGCCGCGTGGGTGAGCGCTGGTGGCTGTGGGGCACAGCCGTGATGGTGGCCATGATGGCCCTGGGCATGGTGCTGGCGCCGGTGTACATCGAGCCGCTGTTCAACACCTACAAGCCGGTGGAAGACGGCCCCCTCAAACGCACGGTGATCGCCATGGCCCAGGCCAACGGCGTGCCCGCCGACAACGTCTACGAGTTCGACGCCTCGCGCCAGACCACCCGCGTCAGCGCCAACGTCAGCGGCCTGTTCGGCAGCGCCGCCATCCGCCTGAACGACAACCTGCTGCGCCGCAGCAGCGAGCCCGAGATCCGCGCGGTGATGGCCCACGAGATCGGCCACTACGCGCTCAACCACATTCCCAAGATGCTGGTGGAGCTGGGCCTCATCATCGCCGCCGGTTTCGCGTTCTCGGCCTGGGCCATGCGCCGCCTGCTGGCCCGCTGGGGCACGCGCTGGCGCGTGACGGGCGTGGGGGACGTGGGCACGCTGCCGCTGCTCACTGCCGTGTTTTCGGTCTACCTGTTCGCCATCACGCCCATCACCAACACCATCATCCGCACGTCCGAGGTGGAAGCGGATCTGTGGGGCCTGAACCTGGCGCGTGAGCCCCTGGGCGAGGCCGAGGTGCTGCTGAAACTGGTGGAGTACCGCAAGGCCGACCCGGGCCCGGTCGAAGAGTTCGTGTTCTTCGACCACCCCAGCGCCCGCACCCGCATCTACAACGCCATGCGCTGGCGCGAGCAGATGCTGAAGTGACGCGGCCTCGCGCACAGGCGCGGCGGCATCGTCATTTCCGCGGAGCCTGCCCCCGCGAAGGCGGGGGGCGGGAATCCACAGGTTTGCAGGCGCCCGCCGCCGTCGCGAGGGTGAACCTGGCCAGCCACAACAGGCGGAACAGCCTGGATTCCCGCCTACGCGGGGAATGACGTGGAGGCGGGAATGACGGGGTGGTGCGGGAATGACAACGCGGTGCTGCTGTTCATCGGCCGATGCTGCAGCCTGTCGCAAAACGCTCGCCGTGCCGCAGACCGGGTCCTACAGTGTTCTACATCAGCAACACACCCGGGGCCCACCATGACGCCGTGGCACGACCGCTCCCCCATCTACCGGCAACTCGCCGACCGCCTGACCAGCAGCCTGCTGGACGGTGACCCGTCCGAGGGCGACGCCATGCCGTCGGTGCGGGTGCTGGCGCAGCGCTTTCTGATCAACCCCATCACCGTGGGCCGCGCGCTGCAGGCCTTGAGCGACGACGGCCTGCTGGAGCTGCGCCGCGGCCTGGGCCTGTATGTGCGGCCCGGCGCGCGCCAGCACCTGCTGACGCTGGAGCGCCAGCGCTTTCTGGACCACGAATGGCCGCAGCTGCGCCAACGCCTGCGCCGCCTGGGCCTGCGCGCCGAACAACTCGAATGGGAGGCCTGACATGAACACCACCGCATCCAACGCACCGCTGGTCGATGCCCGCCACCTCAGCCTGCACTACGGCAAGAAGCTGGCGCTGGACGACGTGAGCTTCCAGATCGCCCCGGGCCGCGTGGTGGGCCTGCTGGGCCACAACGGCGCCGGCAAGACCACGCTGATGAAGGCCCTGGTGGGCCTGGCGGCCGCCCAGGGCGAGCTCAGCGTGCTGGGCCTGCAGCCGCAGCGCCAGCGCGTGGAGCTGCTGCAAAGCCTGAGCTACATCCCCGATGTGGCGATCTTGCCGCGCTGGGCCCGCGTGCACGAGCTGATCACGCTGATGACCGGTCTGCACCCTCAGTTCTCGCCCGAGCGGGCCCGCGCCCTGCTCAAGCGCACCAGCGTGGCCTTGACCGACAAGGTGAAGAACCTCTCCAAGGGCATGGTGGTGCAGGTGCACCTGGCCCTGGTGGCCAGCATCGACGCGAAGCTGCTGGTGCTGGACGAGCCGACGCTGGGCCTGGACGTGCTGTCGCGCAAGGCCTTCTACGAAATGCTGATCGACGAGTGGTGCGACGGCGAACGCAGCGTGCTGATCTCCACCCACCAGGTGGAGGAGGTGGAGTCGCTGCTGTCCGATGTGCTGATGCTCAATGAAGGCCGGCTGGTGCTGAACATCCCGCTCGACCAGCTGGACCAGCGCTACGTGGCGCTGAGCCACGACGCCGCCGCCAACGACGCCGTGGCCGCCGCCCACCCCTTGCTGCGCTACCGCCAGCAGGGCCGCTCGGCCGCGCTGTTCGAGGGCGTGCCGCCACCCGAGGTAGAGGCCCTGGGCCAGCGCCTGCGTCCCAGCCTGGTGGACCTGTTCGTGGCGCTCACCCGCGCGCCCGAGATCAACCCCGTTGCCCGCTGAAGGAGCCCGACCATGCACGTCTTCAAGACACTCCTGCTGCGCGAGTGGATGCAGCACCGCATTGGCTGGCTGGTGCTGGCGGCGCTGCCGCTGGCCATGGTGCTGCTGCTGTTGCTGCCCTTTGGCGAGGTGACGCTGGGCAACACCCCCAGCCACCTGGTGGCCGTGATGACCCTGGGCGTGTTTTCCATCGGCGCGGGCGCACAGGCCTGGCTGGTGGTGGCATTGCAGGCACCCGGGCTGGCCCGCCGCGATGCCCAGGACCGCAGCATCGAGTTCTGGCGCTCGCTGCCCGCGGGTGACGCCACGGCCCTCTCGGCCACGCTGGTGGCCCACCAGCTGCTGATGCCGCTGGCCGTGACCTGCGTGTCGGGCGTGGCCGGGCTGCTGGCGGCGGTGCTGCTGGTGGTGCGCGGCTATGGCTGGCAGGCGCTGGACCTGCACTACCTGCTCACCATGTTCGCGGCCGGCCTGCCGCGCGCGGTGCTGGGCGGCGTGCTGGCCAGCCTGTGGGCATCGGCCCTGCTGCTGCCGCTGATGGCGGCTTCGGCCTGGCTCAAGCGCTGGGGCGTCGCGGCGCTGGTGGGTGGCGTGGGCGCGGCCGGCGTGTGGCTGGACAAGGTCTACCAACAGACCTGGCTGCTCGACGGCGTGCGCGAGTTGTTCTTCAACTTCGCTGCGGCCCTGGTGCCGCTGGCGCAGGGCTTTGAAGACCGGCCCGGCACCGAGGCCGGGCCCGCTTGGTTCTGGGTGGACGCCCAGCACCGCCTGGCCGACCTGGGCACCCCGCTGTTTGCGGTGGCCCTGCTGCTGGCGGGCACGGGTTTCGGGCTGCTGCTGCTCAAGCGCCGGCGCGGTTGACCTGATGGGCGGCGGGCCCGCCGCCAGCCACAATCCGGCGCATGCAACCCGCCCGCCTCTGCCTGCTCAACCCCCAGGCCGGCGGCGGCCGGGGCGCCAGGCTGGCACCGGCGCTGCAGGCCGCCCTGCATGGCGCCGACCCCACGTTGCCGCCTTTGGCCCTGCCCGCCAGCGTGGACGAAGCCCGCACACGCATCGCCGCCCTGCCCCCTGGCAGCCGCGTGCTGCTGGCGGGCGGCGACGGCACCTTGCAACGCCTGCTGCCCGCGCTGCTGGCCGGTGGCCACGAACTGGCCCTGCTGCCTTGCGGCACCGGCAACGACCTGGCCCGTGTGCTGGGCCTGCGCCAGCTGGGTTGGCGCGGCGCCATCGCCCCCGCGCTGAACGCGCCCGCCCAGGCCATGGACATCGGCGTGCTGCAGGCCGACGGCGGCCCCGAGCAGCCCTTTGCCTCCAGCCTGTGCGTGGGCTTTGACGCGGCCGTGGGCGCGCAAGCCCATGAAGCCCCGCGCTGGCTGCGCGGCATGCCGCGCTACCTGCTGGCCACCTTGGCCACGCTGGCGCGGCTGCAGCGCCAGCGCATGCAGGTGACGATCGACGGCACACCACTGCCGCCGGCCGAGCAGCTGTTTGCCTCGTCGTTGAACACGCCCAGCTACGCCAGCGGCATGCCGGTGGCGCCGGGCGCGCGCATCGACGATGGCGAGCTCGATCTGGTGCGGGCCGGCCGCTTCGGCCGCCTGGGTGCGCTGCTGGCCATGCCGCTGCTGCTCAGCGGGCTGCACCTGCACCACCCGCGCATCCGCCTGCAGCGCTTTCGCACGCTGCGCATCGAGGGCGACACGCCGCTGGCCCTGGCGCTGGATGGCGAACCCGTGCCCCACGCCCGGGTCGTGCAGGTGACGGTGCAGCCGCAAGCCCTGCGCGTCGTGCGCCTGTAGCCGAACCAGCCCGGTGACAATCGCAGGCATGAAAGCCATCCGCCTGCGCGAAGGAAAAGAACGCTCGCTGCTGCGCCACCACCCCTGGGTGTTCGCCGGCAGCATCGACAAGGGCAAGGCCGACGCCGGCGAGACCGTGCGCGTGGAGGCCCACGACGGCCGCTTCCTGGCCTGGGGCGCTTACAGCCCCGAGTCGCAGATCCGCGTGCGGGCCTGGAGCTACGACGAGAAGGAGCGCATCGACGCCGCACTCTTCGCCCGCCGCGTGCAGGCCGCCGTGGCCATGCGCACCGGCCTGGGCCTGGACACCAACGGCCTGCGCCTGGTGCACGGCGAGGCCGACGGCCTGCCCGGCCTGATCGTGGACCGCTACGACGACATCCTCTCGGCGCAGTTCCTCTTTGCCGGCACCGAGCGCTGGAAGGGCGCGATCGCCGACGCGCTGCTGGCCGCCACCGGTTGCACGCGCCTGTACGAGCGCTCGGACACCCACGCCCGCGAGCAGGAAGGCTTGCCCCCCACCACCGGCTGGCTGCGCGGCGAGGGTGACACCACCGTCACGCTGCACGAGCACGGCATCCGCCTCACGGTGGACGTGGCCGAAGGCCACAAGACCGGCTACTACCTGGACCAGCGCGAGAACCGCGCCCTCTTCGCCCGCATGGTGAAGCAACACGGCTGCAAGACGGTGCTGAACTGCTACAGCTACACGGGCGGCTTCAGCGTGGCCGCGCTGGCCGGCGGCGCCACCGAGGTGACCAGCGTGGATTCGTCCGCCCCCGCACTGGCCCGCGCCACGGCCCATGTGGCGCTGAACGGCTTCGAGCCCGCGCGCCACACCGCGCTGGACGCCGACGTGAACGGCACGTTGCGCCAGATGCTGAGTGAGGGCCGGCGCTTTGACGCCATCGTGCTCGACCCGCCCAAGTTCGCCCCCAATGCCGCCAGCGCCGACCGCGCCAGCCGCGCCTACAAGGACATCAACCGCCTGGGCCTGATGCTGCTGAACCCGGGCGGCCTGCTGCTCAGCTTCAGCTGCTCGGGCGGCATCAGCGCCGACCTGTTCCACAAGATCGTGGCCGGCGCCGGCATGGACGCGGGCGTGGACGCCTACCTGCTGCAGCGCCTGGAAGCCGCCAGCGACCACCCGACCACGCTCTACTTCCCCGAGGGCGAGTACCTCAAGGGGCTGGCGCTGCTGCGGCGGGGGTGAGCGGCGTCTGACCTCGTCATGCCCGTCCGCCATCGTCATTCCCGTCCGCCATCGTCATTCCGCGCGCCACTTCGTCATTCCCGCGAAGGCGGGAATCCACGGCCAGCTCAAGCCAAACGCATGGATTCCCGCCTTCGCGGGAATGACGCGGCGGCTGGCCATCACGGCGCCGGCACTGTGGGCGCGAACTTCGCGCGCTTGACCGCAAAGAAGCTCTTCACATTGCGCACATTGGCGTCCTGCGTGAACAGCGCTTGCGCCAGCGCGTGGAAAGCGGGCATGTCGGCGGCCCACACCACCAGCACAAAGTCGGGCCCCGGCGAGACGCGCCAGCACTGCTGCACGGCCGCCTCATTCACGGCGCGGGCCTCGAAGGCGTCGAGGTGCTCGGCGCCCTGCCGGTCCAGCGTCACCTCGCACAGCACCTGCAGCCCGCGCCCGCCAAAGACCGGCGCCAGCAGCACCGTGGTGCGCTCGATGACACCCTCGTCGCGCAGGCGCTTCACCCGCCGCAGCGCGGTGGCCGGCGACACATGGGCGGCGGCGGCCAACGCCTGGTTGGTGAGGCTGGCGTCGGTTTGCAGCAGATCAAGCAGGCGCCAGTCGACCGCGTCCAACTCGACCGAATGTTTCACCAAATTATTCATGATGGAATTTTCCATCACTTCGAACCGAATATGAACCAATCTTTCATTTACGCCAACATTTAGCAAGCCTGATTCACCACCGCAGGCCTAGGATGCCGGCCACTCCCGGAGCCACCGCTCCACCCCAAGGAAGGCAAACACCCATGTGCGGCATCGTCGGCGCGGTCAGCGCAAGCAACATCGTCCCCATCCTGGTCCAGGGCCTGCAGCGTCTGGAATACCGCGGCTATGACAGCTGCGGCGTGGCCGTGCACCAGGGCGGCGAACTGCGCCGCACCCGCTCCACCGCCCGCGTGGCCGAACTGCAAACCCACATCGACGCCGACGGCGTGGCCAGCGGCACCGGCATCGCCCACACCCGCTGGGCCACCCACGGCGCGCCGGCCGTGCACAACGCCCACCCGCACTTCAGCAAGGGCCGCATCGCCCTGGTGCACAACGGCATCATCGAGAACCACGACGAGCTGCGCGACGAGCTCAAGGCCAAGGGCTACGCGTTCGAGAGCCAGACCGACACCGAGGTCATCGCCCACCTGGTGCACCACCTCTACGACGGTGACCTGTTCGAAACCGTGCAGCAGGCCGTGCTGCGCTTGAAGGGCGCCTACGCCATCGCCGTGTTCAGCCGCGACGAGCCGCACCGCGTGGTGGGCGCACGCGAGGGCTCGCCGCTGATCCTGGGCGTGGGCGCGGAAGGCGCCAACTACCTGGCCAGTGACGCCATGGCCCTGGCCGGCGTGACCGACCGCATCGTCTACCTGGAAGAAGGCGACGTGGTGGACCTGCAGTTGGGCAAGCACTGGGTCGTCAACCGCGACGCCAGCGGCGCCTTCAAGCCGGTGCAGCGCGAGGTGAAGGTGGTGCAGGCCCACAGTGGCGCCGCCGAGCTGGGCCCCTACCGCCACTACATGCAGAAGGAGATCTTCGAGCAGCCGCGCGCCATCGCCGACACGCTCGAAGGCGTGGAAGGCATCACCCCCGAGCTGTTCGGCGACGGTGCCCACCGCGTGTTCAAGGACATCGACCGCGTGCTCATCCTGGCCTGCGGCACCAGCTACTACTCCGGCAGCACCGCCAAATACTGGCTGGAGAGCATCGCCAAGATCCCCACCAACGTGGAGATCGCCAGCGAGTACCGCTACCGCGACAGCGTGCCCGACCCGCGCACGCTGGTGGTCACCATCAGCCAGAGTGGCGAAACCGCCGACACGCTGGCCGCGCTCAAGCACGCCCGCAGCCTGGGCATGCCGCACACGCTCACCATCTGCAACGTGGCCACCAGCGCCATGGTGCGCGAATGCGAACTGGCCTACATCACCCGCGCCGGCGTGGAAGTGGGCGTGGCCAGCACCAAGGCCTTCACCACGCAGCTGGCCGGTCTGTTCCTGCTCACGCTGGCACTGGCGCAAAGCCGTGGCCACCTCAGCGCGGCCGATGAGGCCGAGCACCTCAAGGCCATGCGCCACCTGCCCGTGGCCCTGCAAGCGGTGCTGGCGCTGGAGCCGCAAATCGTGGCCTGGGCCGAGGCCTTTGCCCGCAAGGAGAACGCCCTGTTCCTGGGCCGCGGGCTGCACTACCCCATCGCGCTCGAAGGCGCCTTGAAACTCAAGGAAATCAGCTACATCCACGCCGAGGCCTACCCAGCCGGTGAGTTGAAGCACGGCCCGCTGGCGCTGGTGACCTCCGAAATGCCGGTGGTCACCATCGCCCCCAACGACGCGCTGCTGGAAAAGCTCAAGAGCAACCTGCAGGAAGTGCGCGCGCGCGGTGGCGAACTCTTTGTGTTTGCCGACGCCGACTCGCGCATCGCCAGTGGCGAAGGCCTGCACGTGATCCGCATGCCCGAGCACTACGGCGCCCTCAGCCCCATCCTGCACGTGGTGCCGCTGCAGCTGCTGGCGTACCACACGGCCTGCGCACGTGGCACCGACGTGGACAAGCCCCGGAACCTCGCAAAGTCAGTCACTGTGGAATGATGATTGACGTTAGGTTTGACTGTGTTCTGCTGCGTACACCGATACGTCACGGTCTGAAGACCGGCCCGTGCAGTTCAGCGGCCGTTGGCGAAGGTCAGCTCGGTGGATTGAGCGCCTCGAACTCTTGATGCCTGACGCCATCTCCGGCGACGAAGGCATTTGAGCTGTGCGCCCTACAAGGGCACCGCCGTCGGTGCGTGGCGGTCCACTGTGCTTCCGTCGCCGAGTTGGCCGTTGGCGTTCCAGCCCCAGCAGAGCAGGCTGACGTCGGGCTTCAGCGCACAGGTGTGGGCGCTGCCGGAACGCAGCAGCGACACTCCGGTGAGGCTCGGGATCGCTGTCGGGTGCGCCTGGTCGGCATTGCCGTTGCCAAGTTGGCCTGCGAAGTTCCAACCCCAGCAACTGACGGCACCGCCTGGCATCAGTGCGCAGAC
>WBZX01002452.1_pt1 | contig 12582 bp, 6 predicted proteins | sample 5204211 | NCBI WGS metagenome assembly WBZX01 (sample SAMN12344362, study PRJNA552823) | activated sludge metagenome | biome: Activated sludge suspended growth; feature: Nitrification reactor; material: Wastewater; isolation source: activated sludge from nitrification reactor of wastewater treatment...
GGCGTGCGCAAAGTCAATATCGACACCGACATCCGCCTGGCGATGACCGGCGCCATCCGCCGCTATTTCGTCGAGAACCCAAGCAAGTTCGACCCACGCGACTACCTCAAGCCGGCCCGCGAAGCCGCCAAGAAAATCTGCCTCGCCCGCTTCGAAGCCTTCGGCTGCGCCGGCCGCGCCAGCCAGATCAAGGTCGTGTCGCTGGAAAAGATGGCCGAGCGCTACGCCAAGGGCGAACTAAACCAGATCGTAAAATAAGGCCGTTTTTCAGGGTCGACCGCAACAGCCGCCTTCGGGTGGCTGTTTTGTTTTATTGGATGGCGGAGATCGGCCAAAAGCACCCCTCTATACACATAATATGCGTAAGGCTATGCTGACCACTTCCGAGCTATTTCCCGATATCCGCACGGAGATTAATAGTTCTGCTTAAGGCCGGATGTCGGGAATGACTACGCAGATTGATGAAATGCGCTCCTTATACCTTCAAACAATCACCGTCTTAAGCAATACGTTTAGACAGCTTGAACGCCAAGTACCTCAACCCCAGCGTGTTCCATTTCGGGACGAATTTGTTTTCAGGTTCATCGAGCAAACTTTGGAGCAAGCACTTTTGCTCAAGCTAGCCAGGGTGGTAACGGGGTTGCGTGCCGTTGACGTACTCTTGCAGGCAGGTCTTCTACAAGAGATGGCTGCTACATGTCGGATATTAGACGAGATTGGGGAGGACATTGCATTCCTTGCAGCACCGCTGACGAATGATGAAATCACTGAATTGCATAAGCGATATCTTGTCGGATTTTGGGCAGAAGAATTTCATGCCCCGGACAACACACTGGCCAGGCATCAAAAACCTGATACCCCCCGACGCAATAAGATTCAGGCATATGTGCAGCGTGTCTTGAATCCGGACGACAACCCCTCCCGGGTAGCTGACATTAACCAAGCGGTAAGTAGCACTTATTCAGGATATATTCATGCATCCGCACCGCAGGTAATGGATTTATATGGGGGTAATCCAGCTCACTTTCACATAGAAGGAATGCAGGGAACCCCGCTAATGGAAGACCATGTTTACGACGCATGGAACTACTTTTTCCGGGGCATTCACGACGGCATAGTTGTTTCGAGGGCTTTTGGCGACAGGTCCCTTTCAAAGGCTCTCGGGGAATTTCACGACAATTTCCTAGAACAGTCTGGTGAAAGGGCTAACGGGCTGAGGCCAATTGCGGGCGCTGAACCCAAACTCCGTCAACCGGCTGGATAATCGTGTCCGCTCTGAGGCAGCGGGAGACGTTTAACTTGCATATATCATTAGGCCGCTAAAGGTCGAACGGCGACGTTTGGTGTAGCCTTGGCCTATGTGCACACGCTACATCCCCCCCGAGCAGGCCGAGATAGAAGCCATGTGGCACATTGGCCGCCACAATCAACCTCGATGGAGCAAAGAGTTATTTCCGCGCGCGCCGGGCCCTTTCCTGCGCCATGAGCACGGGGGTGCGCTCCGTCTGGCAGTCGGCATCTGGGGGCTGATTCCGTCCTGGTCGCATACGCCTGCCCTGAAATATTCAACCTGCAACTGCAGGTCCGAGGAAGCTTCGGCCAAGCCCACATTCCGTGACGCCTGGCGCACTGGCCAGCGCTGCATCATCCCTGCCCTTTCGTTCGACGAACCCTGCTGGGAGACTGGCAAGAATGTCTGGTGGCGATTTCGCCGGGCGGATGGCCAGCCCTGGGGCCTGGCTGGCCTGTGGAACACCTGGGTTGATCGATCAACCGGAGAAGTTGTCGAGAGCTATACGATGCTGACGGTCAATGCGGATGAGCATCCGATCATGGCCAGAATGCACAAGCCTGATCCGAGGTTGACGCCCGATCAGCAGGACAAGCGGAGCGTTGTCGCAATCGAGACGGCGGACATCGAGCAATGGTTGCTGGGGAATACGGTGGAAGCCACAAAGTTACTGGTGCCGCCAGCCGTGGACCTGATCGCCGCCGGCCCAGCCTAGACGCCTCCGTTTCGGCACGCCTGTTCTTGGACAACCAGTTGCCGACCTTCGATTCGATCCGCGACCGGATGTCGTGTCAATCAGCTTCCGCATGCGGGCACCAGTTTCCAACCGCCCCAAACTGCATGCCCATGCTTCACCGACCTGTTGCGAGCGACCTCGAAAAAGGGGAAAATATGGAAGCGACGGTCTCGCAAAATACCATTCAAGCCGCAGTTGCCCATCGTGCCCTGCCTCGTAATTTACCGGGCACGTCATTCGCAGAGCAGGCTGCTCCCCGGTTTTCGAAAATCAGCTATTTTTTGCGGTCGACCGTAGCTGGCTGCCGCAAGCAGTGCTTTTTCGGTTCAGGAAAAATCTTGGCAGTCGCCGCTTGGCGAACTAAGATGGCTTATGCTTTTGAAATAGCGCCTGGCGGATAAAACAGAGCGCACCAGTCGACCGCCGGGATGCGGCAAGTATTTCCGGCTTCTGCCCCGATTTCCGGGACGCCAACAGAGAGGCCCGCATGAGCCTGAATGTTCTTGTCGCGTCATCCTTCGCCAGCGATCCGGAAAGCGCCGGTGCGGCGATGGCCGATGCGCGCGGGCATTCCGGGAACGGGCATCAGGCATGGGCGAACCGCATCGAGATCGCCCGCCAGGCCGGCCACCCGGAGGATATTCAGGTGTTGGCCGACGAAGCGCCCACCGCCGCCTTGCGCGCCGCCACCCAAACCTTGGCCGACGAAATGCTGCGGCAGCGACAGCACCTGAAATTGCCGGACAAGGTCTTCCTGTTTTCCGGCCACATGATCGACACGCCGGATCGCCGCGAACCGCGCTTGCCGGCGGCCAGTGAAAACCTCGCCGCGGCCCGCATCGGCGCGGCGCTCGATGCGCTGGGCGCCAGCCCGGGCGACCTCGCGTTCGCCCAGGGCGCGGCGGGCGGCGACATCCTGTTCGGCGAGGCCTGCCTGGCGCGCGGCGTCGGCCTGCAGTTGCTGCTGCCCTTGCCAGAGCCCGAATTCATCGCCGCTTCGGTGCTACCGAGCAACGCGGGCGAAGCCTGGCGGCGGCGCTATCTGGCGCTGCGCGGGCGCCTGACGCGGGCGCCGCGCATCATGCCCGACGCACTCGGCCCGCTGCCCCTCGACAGTCACGGCACGCCGGGCAACCCCTATGAACGCTGCAACCGCTGGCTGCTTTACAGCGCCCTGAGCTACGGGCTCGACCGCATGCACTTCATCTGCCTGTGGGATGGCGGCAACGGCGATGGCACTGGCGGCACCGCCGACATGGTCGAAGAAGTGAAAAAACGTACCAGCCGGATCACCTGGCTGGATACACGCGAACTTGGATAGCACGCAAGGAAAACAGGAGATCGACCCGCAACGCAGAACTTTCACCCGCCACACCAGATCGAGGAGACGAATCATGGCCAAGAACGCCCTTTGCATCGGTATCAACAACTACCCCGGCACCCACATGGATCTGCAGGGTTGCGTCAATGACGCCAACGACTGGTCAGCGGCACTTGCCGAGCGCGGCTTCAAGGTCGCCAAGCTGCTCGATGACCAGGCCACCAAGGCGGCGATGGTGAAAGCCATGACCGACCTGATCGGCAAGGCGGGCAAGGGTGACAGCCTGGTCATCACCTTCTCGGGCCACGGAACCTACCAGCCGGACGAAGACGGCGACGAAGCCGACGGCCTTGACGAGGCGCTCTGCCCTTACGATTTGCAGACCAAGGGCGAGGCGCTGATCGACGATGAAATCCGCGCCATTTTCGGAACCCGCAAGACCGGGGTGCGCATCGTGCTGATTTCCGACAGTTGCCATTCCGGCACGGTGACGCGCGCCGCCAAGGCCGAAAAGGACGCTGACACCCGCCCCCGCTTCATGCCGATGGGCAACTGGCTGCCGAGCAAACTGCTGCCCAAGGATCGTGCCGGCAAGCCGGCGACGACGATGGTGGCGCCCGCCGGCACCTCGCCGCTGATGAGCGCTTATTCGAACAAGCTCGGCGACCTGCTGCTCTCGGGCTGCAAGGAAGGCCCCAACAACTACAGCTACGACGCCAAAATTGCCGGCCGCTTCAACGGTGCCTTCACCTACTACGCGCTCAAGGCCTTGAAGAGCCTGAAGGAAGGCGCCACCTACGCGGACTGGCACAAGGCCATCGTCAAATACCTGCCGTCGGCCAGCTATCCGCAGTCGCCGCAGATCGTCGGCAGCCTCGGCGCGCGCAACGGCAAGGTTCTCGCCTGAAGGCCGCGCACCAGTCACTACCGCTGCAGGAGTTGCCATGTCCGAGCCCATGTACCGAATTCGCGGCACGCTCAGCACGAGCCGGGGTAATGCCTTCGGCGGCCGCTTGCCGTTTCGTCGCCTCGTGCCCGGAAAAGCCCGTGACGGCGCCGACGACATCGTCGAGGTCGGCGGCGAAACCGTGGTTCGCGTCGAACTCGACAACGGTTTCGCACTGTGGAGCCGGGTCGACGACCTGACCCGCGAATATGGAACGCCGCCCTCCGGCGTTTCTCGGGACGCCGGCGATGCCGACGATGCGTGGGAATTCTCGCGCCTGACACCGCAACGAACCAGCGGCAGCGAGCGCGGCATGGCCGGACTGGCCATTCGCGTGCTCGATTTTTTCGGCGTTGATGTCGTCGAGGCCTCGGCCCGCAAACTGGGCAAGGTCTTCGAGGAAAAGCAGCTCGGCGACCACCCGCCCGGCGTGTATCGCCTCGACCTGGCCGGCGCCTTCCGGCTGCACGCCATTGCCGACGATGCGCCGCTCGCCGCCGACACCGGGCCGCTGCTGGTCTTCCTGCACGGTACCGCCTCCAGCACCGAAGGCAGCTTTGGCAAGCTGTGGGAAACGGCGAATGCCGAGGGTGCCCGTTTGCGCAAGGCGCTCGCGCCGCTCTACGGTGAGCGGGCCTTCGCCTGCGAGCACCGCACGCTCAGCGAAAGCCCGGTCGCCAATGCGCTGGCTCTGGCCAAACGCCTGCCCGCTGGCGCCGAAGTGCATCTGGTCAGCCATTCGCGCGGCGGGCTGGTTGGCGAGTTGCTGGCCCTCTCCGGCTGCGCCGGGCTGGCCGAGGTGCTGACTGCCGACCGCCTGCAAACCCTGTTTGCCGCCGACCGCACCCTGGCGCCGCAACTTGGCCTGGCACCCTTGGCCGACATTGAGGCCAGCGAACGCGATGCCGCCTACACGGCCGATCGCCAGCGCCTGGGCGAACTGGTGGCGCTGCTGGCCGAGAAAAAACTGCGCGTCACGCGCTTTGTCCGCGTCGCGTGCCCGGCGCGCGGCACCACGCTGGCCTCCGGACGGCTCGACCGCTGGCTGTCGGTACTCGATTACCTGGTCGACGCGGCGACCGGCCACGGACTTTTTGGCGACGGGCTCGACTTCCTGCTCGCCGTGGTCAAGGAGCGTACCGACCCGCGCACCCTGCCCGGCCTCGAAGCGATGATGCCCGGCTCGGCGCTGACCCGTCTGCTCAACGGCACGCCGGAACTGCTCAGCACGGCCGACCTGAGCGTCATCGCCGGCGACATCGCGGCTGGCGACGGCCTGTGGAATACGCTGAAGGTGCTGGCCAGCGACTGGTTCTACCGCAACGAGCACGACCTGGTGGTCGACACCGGGTCGATGGACGGCGGCCTGCCGCGCCCGGCCAACGGGGCCAGGCTGCGCAAGGATGCCGGGCCCAAGGTCAATCACTTCCGCTACTTCAGCAACGAGCAGAGCGTGCGCTGGCTGCGCGCCGGGCTGGTGCGCAGCGATGGCGACAACGCCGGCTTTCAGCCGCTCGGCGCCAGCGTGCCGCCCGCTCGCCGTTGCCAGGATGCCGTCGCACGCAGCCGTGGCGACAGCAAGCCACGCCCGATCGCGGTGGTGCTGCCCGGCACCATGGGCAGCCAGCTGCGCGTCGATGACGACACCGTCTGGCTCGACTACTGGTCGCTGCTCAAGGGCGGCCTCAAGCGCCTGGCGATGGGCCGCGACGGCATCGCCCCGGGCGGCCTGGTCGAACAGTTCTACGGCCCGCTGGTCGAGTTCCTGGCGCGCAGCCACCAGGTAGAGATTTTTGCCTACGACTGGCGCCACTCGGTGCGCAATGCGGCGGCACGGCTGGCGGCAACCCTGGAACCGCTGGTCGCCCAGGCCGAACGCAGCGGTCAGCCGCTACGCCTGGTCGCCCACTCGATGGGCGGCCTGGTGGTGCGTGCGATGATCGCCGACGGCGCTGCCGGCAGTGCGCTGTGGCAGCGCATCGTGCGCCTGCCGGGCAGCCGCCTGCTGATGCTCGGCACGCCCAACCTCGGCTCCTACGAAGCAGTGCGCTGGCTGACCGGCTGCAACCCGACGCAAAGCAAGCTCGCCCTGCTGGACATCACCCAGAGCACCGATCAGATCGTCGGCCTGGTCGCGCGCTACCCCGGCCTGCTCGAACTGTTGCCCTTCGCCCCGGACGACCTCGATTTCGCTGACCCCGGCCGCTGGCAGACGCTGCGCCAGCTAACCGGTGCCACCTGGCCGACCGCCGAATCCCCCGGGCTGCAGGAAGCAGCGGCGACCTGGAAACTGCTCCGCGCGGCGCCCCCCGATCCGCAGCACATGGTCTATGTCGCCGGCTGCCAGCCGGCCACCGTGATCGCTTACCAGTTGAACCCGGGCAATGACCCAAGGAAGCCCGAGCGCAAACGACTCGACTTCATCGCCACGCGCGAGGGCGACGGCACGGTGAGCTGGCAATCCGGTCGCCTGCCAGGCGTGCCCGTCTGGTATGTCGCGAACACCGCGCATGATGCGCTGTGCGCGCAGCCAAAAGCCTTCCCCGGCTATCTCGACCTGCTGGTCAACGGCCAGACCTCCCTGCTGCCGACCAATCCACCGGCCACCAGCCGCGCCGCCGGACAACCCGAGCACTTCGTACTACCCCCGCTGCCGGCGGCTGACGGCATTCCTGCAGCGGTCGACCTCGCCAGTTTCGGTTTTTCCGGCAGCGGCCCCATGCCGGAGGAAAGCGATACGCCCCCGACGCCGACCATCGAGGTTTCGATCCGCCACGGTAATCTGGCCTACGCCCGGCACCCGGTCGTCGTCGGCCACTACCAGGGCGACACCGTGGTCAGCGCCGAAGCGGTGCTCGACAAGCAGTTGGGCGGCGCGCTGACGCGCCGTCTCGATCTCGGCATCTACCCCGGCGCGCTGGGCAGCAACACCGTGTTCCTCAACGATTCACCCAACGTCAAACCGGGCGGCGCCATCGTCGTCGGCCTCGGTCAGGTTGGCGGGCTGAGCCCCGGCCTGCTCGAAGACTCGCTGCGCACCGCCCTGCTCGACTTCGCGCTCGATGTCGCGCACTGGCCGGATAACCGCTTCGGCGACGATGGACGGCCGCGCTCGGCGGCCGTCACCTGCCTGCTGATCGGCACCGGAGCCGGCGGTTTGCCGGTGGGCGACGCGCTGGAGGCGATCCTGCGCGCTGCCGTCGCCGCCAATCGCCGGCTGGCCGAGCAGGAACTGGACGGCCGCGTGCTGATCGACCGCCTGGAGTTTCTCGAACTCTACGAAGACATTGCCATCGCCGCCGCCGAGGCGCTGAACCGCATCCTGCAGAATGAAACGCTGGCCGCCGCGGTGCGCTGGCCGGCCGGCGCCGTCGAGACCGCCCAAGCCGGGCGCCGGCGAGTGCGCTTCGAGCAGCCGCCGGAGTGGTATCAGCGACTGGAGATCGCCGAGGATGCCGGCCGCCTGCGCTTCATTTTCACCACCGACCGGGCGCGTGCCGAGGAAACGCTGGCCACCGGGCAACTGGCGCTGGTGGACAGTTTCGTGCGCATCGCCAGCCGCGACACCGGGCAGAACGCCGAGGTCGCCAAGACCCTGTTCGAGATGCTGCTGCCGCTGCGGCTGCGCGAGTTGTCGCCACAGCAGGGCAACCTGCTGGTCATGGTCGACCGCCATTCGGCCCGCTACCCGTGGGAACTGCTCGAAAACCGCTGGGCGACCGGCGAACGCCCGCCGGCAGTGGCCGCCGGATTCGTCCGCCAGTTCCGCACCATCGAGTTTCGCCAGCGCCCGGTGCATGGCTCGCTCGACACCGCGCTGGTCATCGGCAACCCGGACCTTGCCGGCGCGCCGGATTTTGCCGATTTGCCCGGCGCACGCGAGGAGGCGCAACAGGTCGTCGAGCAGCTGGCTGCTGCCGATTACGACGTGACCGACTGCATCGACCAGCCGGCGGCGCCGATCATGGAGGCCCTGCACAAGAACAGCTGGCGTATCCTGCATCTCGCCGGCCACGGCGTGCATGAGTACGCACGACCCGGCACTGCGGGCCCTGGCGCGACAATTTCCGGCATGGTGATCGGCGCCGACAGTTACCTGACGGCGGGCGACATCGCCCAGATGCGCTTCGTACCCGAGCTGGTCTTCGTCAATTGCTGCCATCTCGGGCGCGTCGACGGCGCCCGCGACTTCGACCGGCTGGGGCTGGCCGCCAATCTCGGCGAGGAATTCATACGCATGGGCGTGCGCGCCGTGATCGCTGCCGGCTGGGCGGTCGACGACCGGGCCGGGCAAACTTTCGCCGCCAATTTCTACCGCGCCATGCTGGCCGGCACGGCCTTCGGCGAAGCCGTGCGCAGCGCGCGCGAAGCGGTATGGACGCGCTGCCCCGACGTCAATACTTGGGGTGCCTACCAATGCTACGGCGACCCGGATTTCCGCTTCCATCGCCAGGGCGCCGCCACGAAGTCCGTCTGGCCGAATTTCTGCACCCCGCACGAACTGGTCGCCGAGCTGGAAAACCTGGCCGCCGATTTTCGCGCCGGTGGCCATGACGAAGCCGGCGGTCGCATCGCCCGGCGCCTGGAGCGCATTCCGTCCGGGCAGTCTGCCGCGTGGTTGCAGCGTGCCGACGTGTGCGCTGCGCTCGGCCTCGCCTGGGGCGAAATCCGCAATTGGGAAGAGGCCACCCGCTGGCTCGCCCAGGCGCTCGCCGCCGAGCGCGGCGAATGCCCCTTGCGCGCGATCGAGCAATACGCCAACTACCGCGTACGACTCGCCGCGGCGCGCTGGCCCGCCGCCCGCCGGCTGCCCGCCGCCAGACGCGAAACCGCCCGCCGCGAGGCCGTCGACGCGATCGCGGCGGCCATTGGCGATCTCGACCTCCTTTGCCGCCGACTTCCGAATGTCGAACGGTTGAGCCTGCTGGGCGGCGCCTTCAAGCGTCTGGCGCAGATCGAGAGCGACGGCGAGCGACGCCATCAGGCGCTGGCCCGCATGGCCGAGCAGTACGCGCTCGCCTACGCGCGCCGGCGCGATGCCTATGCCTTCACCAACCATGTCGCCGCCCTGCTGCTGGCCAACCGGGGCACGGTTGCGGTCGACGCCGAAAACAGGGCCAAATTGCTGGGCGAACTCGATGGCCTGCGGCGGGAGGTGGCACGCCGCAACGCCGACGACCCGAATTTCTGGGATGGCGCCAGCCTCGCCGACCTGGCGCTGACCCGCCTGCTGCTGCTTGCTGCCGGCCCCGCGCGGCAACGTGACGCCGCTTGCGGCGACGCCACGACGGCGGCGATTGCGGCCTATCGCGATGCCATCGCCCGCGCCGCCAGCCCGCGCGAGCTGGCCTCGCTGGGCGAAAACATCGCTTTCCTGAGCGAGCTTTGGTCGGCGCGCGACAAGGCGATGCAGCAGGCCTTCCAGAGCATCGCGGAGTGCCTGCAATGAGCGCCCGCCGGCTCGCGTGCCTCCGCTCCGCCGCTGCCTGCTTCGGAAATCCGTCCCAATCATGGCCTCCGGCAAGATACTGACCCTGCTGATCGTCGCCACGCTGCTGGCGCTGGCCGGCGCCTGGGTCGTCGCGCGCAACTATCGGGCGAGCATGAAACGCCTGATGAAAACGCCCCTTCCGGCACCGTCGACCGCAACCGGGCAGGTTTCGCCCGCCGCCCCGCCGGCACTGGCGCCGGCAATACCGCTGACCCTGGCCGACAATCGCCGGGCGCACCTGCGGTTGCTGCTCTGGTTCATCGGCCTCACCGTGCTGATGTCGCTGCTGCGCACGATCATCACCCAACTGCTGGCCGAGGCGCCGATCACGCTGAAGACTGTCGCCACCCTCGGCGCCGCCTACGCCTGGCCGGTGCTGCCGGTGCTTGCGGTGATTGGCCGCTGGTCGCGGCCGCGCTTCGTCGCCGCCATGCTCGGCTGGTTCGTGCTGGCGGTATTGCTGCTCAGCTGGCGCACCAACGAAAACGTCAGCTTCGCGATGGTCGTCAAATGGATGCTGTTCGACACCGGGCTGCCGCTGATCGTCGTCACCGCGCTATGCCTGGGCGGCGCCACGCGCGCCGTCGGACCGTGGCTGGCGCCCCTGTTCATGCTCTTCGCCGGCTCGTCGTTGCTCGGTCTCGACCTGCTGGCCGCCCTCATCGCGGGCGACGGCCCGTTCATCCACTGGCTGGCGGCAACGCTGAACGTGACCCTGGCCTTCGCGCTGTTCGCGCTGCTGCCCTGGCTGCTCGCCTGGTGGCCGGCGCGTGCGCTCGGCCGCTGGCTGGCGCTCGCCTACCGGCAACGGCGCATCTCCGAACTGCTCTACCTGTTCACCGCCGTCTGGGTCATCGCCCTGGTCGGCCCGGCCCTCGGCGCCATCGGCGAACTCGGCTGGGGGGCGCTGGTCGTCTTCCTCCCGCTACTGTGCATTCCGCTCGCCGCCGCGGCGATGAAGCGCCGCGCCGAGCCGGCCAGCGCCAGGCCACCGACCCTGCTGGTGCTGCGCGTCTTCCAGCAGGATGCCAACGTGCAGGACATTTTCGACCGCGTCATCGAGCGCTGGCGCCTGACCGGCAACACGGTGCTGATCGCCGGCACCGACCTGGTCGACCGCACCATCGACGCCGACGACATCTTCACCTTTCTCGACGGCCGCCTTGGTGAGCGCTTCATCGGCAACACGGCCGACGTGCCGCGCCGCCTGGCCGATTTCGAATGGCAACGCGATGTCGACGGTCGCTACCGCGTCAATGAATGCTATTGCCACGACACCACCTGGCAGGACGCGCTGGCTGCGCTGGTGCGGGTCAGCGATGTCGTGCTGATGGATTTGCGCAACTTCGTCGCCGAAAACAAGGGCTGCCTGCATGAACTGCAGGTCCTGGCGAGCACGCCAAAGCTGGCACGCGTCGTCGTGCTGATCAACGACCAGACCCAGTTGGCGCCGGCCCAGGCGATTGCCGCCAGCGCGCCGGCGGGCCGTTTCTTCTGGCTGCGTCAGAGGGGGACAGCGCCGCTAGCCACCGAACAAGTACTGGCACCGCTGTTCGAGCAAGAGCGGGGGAGTGCGGCTGGCTGAGTTCGTTGCGCTACAATCTGCTGCATCGCAACATGTCTGCCCGGCCACCATCCATGCATCCACGTCTGACCGACCTGCAGGAACACCCGCTCCGCCAGCGCCTTAACAACGAATTCCACGCCCGGCCGCCGATTCCTCTGGTCGGCGCGGTGCTGGTCTCGCACCTGGTGTTCAAGCACAGCACCGAGAAGGCAGCGGCCGCCCGCGCCCATCTCGCCAAACTGTGCCAGTCGCACGTGTGCACCGCCATCGACAGCGCCGATTCGCACATGATGATCGAAACCGGTGCCTTCCGCATGCGCTGGGAACTGCATACGGAATTTTCCAGTTACACCTTTTTCCAGCCGCTGACCCCCGGCCAGGAACTGCACCCGGACGCCACCGCTTTCGACGCGGTAATGCCGGAGTGGATCCAGGGCGTCCCCGGCAAGCTGATCGTCGCCACCCATGTCGAGTTGCGGTCGACCGCCGAAATCGACCCGGAATCGGTACTGGTCGGCCTGACGCCGAACGGGCGGACGATGGTCGCCGCGCACGTGGCCGACGACGCGGCATGGATCTTTACCGACTTCAAGATCGACAACGGTTTTTCACGTTTTCTCGTCCTCAACGATACCCTGACCCAGCGTCAGGCCGGCCGCACCGTGCAGCGTCTGGTAGAAATCGAGACCTACCGGATGATGGCGCTGCTCGGCCAGCCGGTCGCCAAGGAAGTCGGCCCCTGGCTGTTCGACAGCGAAACCCGGCTGGCGGCACTGATGGATCGCATCGGCAAGAGCCAGTCGGCGCAGGACGAACGCGAAATCCTCGCCGAACTGTCGGCGCTGGCCGCCCGAGTCGAACATTCGGTGGCGCGCACCACCTTCCGCTTCGGCGCCTCGCGCGCCTATCACGGGCTGGTCATGCAGCGCATCGAGGAGCTACGCGAACGCCGCATTTCCGGCCTGCCGACCTTCCATGAATTCATGCAGCGCCGCCTGCTGCCGGCGATGAACACCTGCGAGGCGATCAGCCGCCGCCAGGAGGAACTCTCCGCCCGCATCGCCCGCAACAGCCAGTTGCTGCGCACGCGCGTCGACATCGAACTGGAACGGCAGAACCAGGAACTGCTCGGCCAGATGAACAGCCGCGCCAAGTTGCAGTTGCGCCTGCAGGAAACCGTCGAAGGCCTGTCGGTCGTCGTCCTCACCTATTACGGTTCGCAACTGGTGC
>WBZX01002454.1_pt1 | contig 12578 bp, 8 predicted proteins | sample 5204211 | NCBI WGS metagenome assembly WBZX01 (sample SAMN12344362, study PRJNA552823) | activated sludge metagenome | biome: Activated sludge suspended growth; feature: Nitrification reactor; material: Wastewater; isolation source: activated sludge from nitrification reactor of wastewater treatment...
CTGCCGCGTCCTGGCCGCCGTCCAGCGTCAGGCCCTGTCCCCGCGCTTTTCCGAAGATCACCACCCGCTCGGCTACTTCGTCCCGCAGTTTTCCCCGATCGTCGGTCACGCCTGGCTGCTCACGCACGTCCTGCGCCACGACCCCGACCTGCTCCGCGATCCGCCCTGGCACAAGCTTTTGTCCGGCCCGCTCGACCTGCGCGACGAGCAAGCCCGCCTTCGCCTCGACCTGTGGACGCGCGACTGGCTCTACGGACCGCAGCGTCGCTACGGCTTCGGCCTGCTTCTTCTTCTGTCGATGGGACTGGGACTGTCGGGGGTGGGACTCGTGCGCGGGCTCCGTGCAAAGAGCCCACTCGCAGGCGTACGCCGATCAGCCGTAGACGGCCAGGCCGACGTTTAGGCGGTTCTGCGCCGCGATCTCGCAGGTCACGCGCAGCTCCGCCCACGCGAGCAGCAGCCGCTCAATGTCCTTCTGGCTCTTCTGCTCCCAATCACCGCGCCACTTCAGGTAGTCGTCTTCGGCGAAGTCGTCGCCCACCTTCGCGCTATAGAGCGCCCGGCAGAACTTCTCCAGCCGCTGACCCAGTCGGTTGGCGTCAAAGCTGCGCGTCAGCTCCAGCAGGCGATCGGGCTTGAGCAAAAACACCGCGCCATCGTACGGCTGACCGGGCTTGGCCCACGGAACCAGCGCGCCGATCTCGTCCGGGCCGATGTTTTCAAACAGCGGACCATAGCCACCCGGCGGCTTGGGGCACGGCAGCACTTCGATCATCGCATCGAGCACGCTCGGCAGCTCTTCCAGCTCCTCGGCGTCATCGGCGTCAATGATCGGCGTCGCGTCGCCAATGCTCAGGATCGCCAGCAGCTTGCTATCGAGAAACTTCACCGTATCGCCACCGGCAAACACGCCCGCGTGCGACAGCGCCAGCAGCTCAAACGTGTGGGTGTGCCACGCCGGATGATCCTTGGCTTGTCCCGGCGGCACCTGCTGCGGAGTCAGCGCCCGCACCGTCGGATCGCGCAGCTCGATAAGCGGCCCCAGCACGTCCTGCGGCGCGCCCCCGAGCACCTGCGCAAGCTGCGACCCCGGCACTTGGTTAAACGCCTGGTGGATCAGGTTGCCGTCAAAGGCGAAAAAGGCTGCGCGCGTCGTATCCGCTTCCGCATCCCCTGCAATGATCAGGTTCGACGGCGTATCGAAGCCCCGATCGTGGAACACAAACGATCCCAGGCCCGTCGGCGTTCCCGGCGGCACCATCAGCAGTCGCCCGCGCACCAGCGCCGCCGTCCGAGTCGCCGCTTGACCGAAGCCAATCCGCGTCCCGTCGTCCTCTGCGACCACGTCATCGATCGAGTGACCCACCAGCCGCGTCACTTCCGCATCAAACGCATCGCCCGGCTCGCCCGTGTAGCTCGCCACTTCGATGCCGTCTTCAAACGCGTGGAGCAGCGCCTGCTTGCCCTGGTGGTTTACGTGAACAAACATCGCCTTGCCGCCATTTTGCGACAGCGCCACCAAGATCGACGGCGACACCGCAGGCAGTCCGCTCTGTCCGTCCAGCACCTCAAGCTGCTGGATGTCCAGCTTCTCAAGCGGCGACAGTCGGACCCACGCCGTCGGCGGGACGTTCTGAGCAACCAAGTTCACGACGTTATCGGGGATCAGCCCACGCGGAGGCGCAGGCATTAGGATTGCGGTCAGGTCTTGAGCCATGTGCTTGGTAGGTTATTCCCATCGTCCGCCCTTTGCCAAGCCGCTTCCATCACCGACCGGCTCTGGCTGGTGATTCACGCTGCGGGGCCCCCCTTCCCGACGATCTTTTTTTCGGCCCGGGGTCGGTCCGAAAACAAAGATCTCTGGTCGGCCCCACAGCTAACGGTCCATTCGTGCAGACACGAAGGCCCTTTGGTGAACCGACCCATCCACAGACTTCGCAAAAAGCCCAATAAGGTGGGGCCGACCGGAGACCTTTTTTTCGGGACGCTTGCGGCACGACAAAAAAGCGTCGAAGGGAAGGGGGGCCCCGCCGTGATGCCCCCAAGCGAGACACCGCCCCCGCCGTCCCAACGCCGTGATGCCCCCGCCCAGTCCCGCCAAAAGATCCCGCCCTGTTTCTACGGTCCCGAAACTTTTTGAAAATTTTGTGTTGACTTAGAAAGCCGTGGCGATAGACTGCCTTCCGTCGCTTACGCGGGAGTAACTCAGTGGTAGAGTGCCACCTTGCCAAGGTGGACGTCGAGGGTTCAAATCCCTTCTCCCGCTCTCCAAAAAGGCCGGTTCCAGCATCCCTGGACCGGCCTTTTTGCTTTTTCGGCCTTCCCGTTCGCCCCCGGCATACCATGTCCCTATGGGCGATTCGACGGACGACATCGACTCTCTCACCCAGGAGCTTTTCCAGCTCCGCAGCGAGCGCGCCGACCACAAGGCCGAAGCCCTGCGCCTGCGAGCCCTCCTCGCCGCCGTCCCTGATCTGATCATTCGCATCCACCGCGACGGCACCTACCTGGACTTCGTCGGAGCCAAGGACATCCCCGTCCTTATCCCCCGCGAAGAGCGCATCGGCAAGCGCGTCGATGAGGTGCTCCCCACGGGCATCGCCGCCGCCTACCAGCGCGCCACCCGCGACGCACTCGACAGCCAAAAGCCCCAGACCTTCAGCTATCAGCTCCTCATCGGCGATCGAGTCGGCCACTACGAAGCCCGCGTCGTCAGCAGCGGCACAGACGAAGTCATCATGGTCGTCCGCGATGTCACCACCCGTCACCTCGCCGAAGAAGCCCTGCGCATCGAAAAGGAAGGCGCCGAGCAGATCCTGCTCAACATCCTGCCCCGCGCCATTGTTGAAGAACTCAAGCGATCGTCCGGCAGCATCTCCCACCGCTTCGACGCCGCCACCGTCCTGTTTGCCGACCTCGTTGGCTTTACCGCCGCCGCATCCACCCTGCCCCCCGCCGAGGTCGTCGCCACCCTCAACGACATCTTTTCCGCCTTCGATGCGATCGCCGACCGCCACGGCCTTGAAAAGATCAAGACCATCGGCGACGCCTACATGGCCGTCGGCGGAGTCCCCCTGCCAAGCGACCACCACGCCGAAGCCATCGCCGACATGGCCCTGGCCATGGCCGCCGAGGTCCGCCACTTCGCCTTCCCCGGCCTGCCCCCGCTCACCCTCCGCATCGGCATCTGCACCGGCCCCGTTGTCGCGGGCGTCATCGGCTTTCGCAAGTTCGTCTACGATCTGTGGGGCGACACCGTCAACGTCGCCAGCCGCATGGAATCCTCCAGCGAGCCAGGCCGCATCCAGGTCGCCCAGTCCACCTACGACTGCCTCCACGACCGCTTCCGCTTCACCCCGCGCGGCAAGATCCCCATCAAAGGCAAGGGCCTGCTCCCTACCTATTTCCTCGAAGGCCGCAAGCCCTAGTCCCCGCCCCAACAAAGCGCCGCAGCGCCCCGCGCCCCGCTCCCGACCGTTCCCCCCTGTTCCAAACCACCCAGGGCCGCTCCCCCGCTCCGTTTTCACTTTTTCTACGACCCACGGGCCGCTCCCCCGCTCCGTTTTCACTTTTTCTACGACCTACGAGCCGCTCCCCCGCTTCGTTTTCACTTTTCAAACAACCCAAGGGCCGCTCCCCCGCTCCGTTTTCACTTTTCAAACAACCCAAGGGCCGCTCCCCCGCTCCGTTTTCACTTTTTCTACGACCCCAGGGCCGCTCCCCCGCTTCGTTTTCACTTTTTCTACGACCTAAGGGCCGCTCCCTGGCTCCGTTTTCACTGTTCAAACGCGCGCGGGGAGTCCCCGGCATCGTCCACAGACTTCTAACGGACGCAGGGACGCTCCCCGGACCGCTGTGCAGCCGCCGCCGCCATGTAGGGCCTCTCCCATACAGGTGCTGAACTTTTTTTTGTCGACGGCAGTGCCCCCCATTCGGCTTGCACAATGTACGCCCAGCGCTAGAAAGGTTGGACCAACAAACAAGCCAACTGGAGACCTCATGCGAATTGTTGTTCTGGATGCCCGGACGCCTTTGACCTCTCTGCGGCGCGAGCTGCGCTACACCCTGGTTCGGCTGCGGCAGCGAAGCTGGACCAAGACGTGGGTGACGACGTTTGAAGCGCTGCTCAAAGAAACCGAGACGGCGGAAGGGGAGCTGCGCAAGGTCCAAGACGCGCTCGAAGATGCCGAAGCGGAGCTGGATGAAGCCGACCTGGACCTGGATCGGGTGGTGATGTACACGGCGCAGCTGGTGCGGACCGAGCTAACCGGCAGCCTGCGCACCAAGCTGTTGACGGCGCTGTTTGGGTCCGAGCGTCCAAGCGATGTGATAAAGCCCAAGCTGGGGGAAGAGCTGGCGCGGGTGAAGACCTGGCCGGCGGTGCTGGTGGCGGCGCCGCTCGCGAAGATCGTGGCGCAGAAAGCGGCGGTCGAAGCGGTGGTCAAGCGCTGTGAAGACGCGGAAAAGGCGCTGACGGTGGCGCAGGCGGCGATGGCGGGCTGTAAGGTAAAGACGCTCGGGCCGCTCTACGACAAAGCCAACGGCGAGCGGCAGGCGCTCGGGGGCGAGGCGAAAAAGCAGGCGTTTACCGGGTCGGGACGCGATGCGGGCGAAGGACTGTTCCGCAGCAACCTGCAAAAGGCCCGTCCGGCCACGATTGTGACGCTGCGGGAAGAGCTGGCCGAGAACGAAGCGCAGCAAAAGCTGCTCAAAGACCAGCTCGCCGACCTCGAAGCCGAGCAAGCCGCCGCCCAGGCCGCCGCCGATGCCGAGCAAAAGAAAGCCCAAGCCATCCGCGACCTCGAGCGCCAACAAGCCGAGCTAGAAGCCAAGCTCGCCGAGCTAAAAGCCCACGCAGCGGGCCGGTAACGCTGGCGCGTCACGCGGCGGGGCCCCCCTTCCCGACGATCTTTTTTTCGGCCCGAGGGCGGTCCGAAAACAAAGATCTCTGGTCGGCCCCACAGCTAGGGGTCCATTCGTGCACGAATGAAGACCCATAAGGTGGGGCCGACCGAAGACCTTTTCTTTCGCGAAGCCTGCTGAGCGAAAAAAAGCGTCGCAGGGAAGGGGGGCCCCACCGTGACCCCCACGGCTAGGGGTCGTTCCATCACCCAGCCAACGATCATAGGTCGGTGGAAAAGGCGTTCATTTTGGCGATGAAGGTGACGGCGCGGAGGCCGTGGCCGAGCTGGTGCTGGATGATCGACTGGAGCAGCTCGCGGATCTGGTGCTGCACAGGCGGGGGGACGGTCAGGTCGGCCAGCGACTCGGGGGCGAGCGGTCGGGTCTCAAGCTGGGCGAGCAGGTCGCGTAGGGACGAAGACAGGCCGCCGCCTTGCGGTCCAAGCTGCTCGGGAATCGGGCCGAGGAAGCAGGACTCGCACAGCACCCCGCCGCGCCGCACGTCGAGCGGAACCCAGTCCGCCGCCGGGACCGGACCCCCGCACGCCGCACAGTCGTAGAGCTGAAGCTGAAGGCCGACCGCCGACAGGAGCTGAAGCTCGAAGATGCGCAGCGCGAGCGGCGACGGCTTGTCCGCGATCGGCAGCCCATCCAGGTAGTCGAGCAGCGTGACGAGCAGCCGCAGCACCTCGGGCTCGGGGACGTGCGGTGGGCACAGGTGCAGGCACAGCTCGCAGGCGTAGGCGGCGTGACCGAAGCGCGACAGCTCGAGCGGCAGGTTGGGAAAGCCGCGCGTGACGTGCAGATCGGACAGCGACCACAGGTCCTGGCCGCGACGCTCTTCGAGCAGCGCTTCGCCAAAGCCAAACGAGCTGAGCGCCGCCCCAAAGCGCCGACGACTGGAGCGTGCGCCTTTGGCCAGCGCCGAAATTTTTCCGTGCGCCGCCGTCAGCAGCGTCACGATCCGATCGGCGTCGCCGTAGTCCAAGACCCGCAGCACCACGCACGGGGTCGCTTCCGAAGGTCCGCTCCGCTTGCGCATGGCTGGGAAGATGCCTTGTTGGGGGCTAGGCGACGACCAGGTTGAGCAGGCGACCTTTGACAAAGATCGCCTTCTTGATGCTCTTGCCGTCCGTGAACTGCAAAACACCTGCATCGGCGAGCGCCAGCTTGGTGATGTGCTCTTCGCCCGCATCGGCGGCGACCAGCAGCTCTGCGCGCTTTTTGCCGTTCACCTGCACCACGATGGTGAGCTGATCGTCGCGCGCCGCCGCTTCATCGAACACCGGCCAGGCCGACAGCGCGAGCAGCTTGTTGTGACCGAGCGCGTGCCACAGCTCCTCGCAGATGTGCGGCGCCATCGGTCCGAGCAGCTGCACCGCCGTCTCGATCGACTCGCGCAGGGCCGGGGACTGGGCCGTCTGGGTGGTGACAAAGTCCGAGATGGCGTTCGACAGCTCCATGATGGCGGCAATCGCGGTGTTAAACTGCTGGCGCTCGAAGAGGTCGGTCGAGACGCGGCGGATGGTCTTGTGGGTCGTCCGGCGCAGGTCGGCTTGGGCGCTGTCGGTGGGCGGGGTGCCGTCCGCAGGCAAGGCCACAAAGCGCTGGACCAAGCGATACAGCCGTCCGAGAAAGCGGCTACAGCCTTCGACACCGGCTTCGCTCCACTCGAGCACGGAGTCAGGCGGCGCAGCGAACAGACAGAACAGCCGCGCGGTGTCGGCTCCGTACTTTTCGACCAGCGCCATCGGCTCGACGACGTTGCGGAAGGTCTTGGACATCTTCATCTGCCGCAGGTACTGCGCCTTTTGGCCGCACTTTTGGCACACACCGTCCTGCACTTCTTCGGGATACAGGTAGTCGTGCTCGGCGCAGCGATAGGCATCCTTGAGCACCATGCCCTGGGTGAGCAGCCGCACAAACGGCTCGCGCAGGGTCTTGGGCAGCACGCCCCAGTCGGACAGCATCTTGGTAAAAAACCGCGAGTAGATGAGGTGCTTGGTCGCGTGCTCGCTGCCGCCGACGTACTGATCGACGGGTAGAAACGACTTGCCCGCTTCATCGAGGATGCCGCCCGCGTACTGTGGCGAGGTGTAGCGCAGAAAGTACCAAGACGACTCCATAAAGCCGTCCATGGTGTCGGTCTCGCGGCGAGCCGGACCCCCGCAGATCGGGCACGTCGCGTTCTTCCAGGTCGGGTGGGTCGCCAGCGGAGACTGTCCACCGGGCACAAACTCAATGTCGGTGGGCAGCATGACCGGCAGCTCGGCGTCGGGCACGGGCTGATAGCCGTGCGCGGGACACTCCACCATTGGGATCGGGCAGCCCCAGTAGCGCTGCCGAGACACCAGCCAGTCGCGCAGCCGGAACGACACGGTCTGTCCGCCCTGCCCTTTTTCCGCGAGCCACGCGGTGATGTTCTTCTTGGCCTCTTCATTGTCCTGCCCGGAAAAGTCGCCGGAGTGGACCAAGGTGCCGCGCTCGGTATAGGCCGCCGTCAGCTCGCTGGCGATAAGCGTCTGGGCGGCGGGCTGGATGACGACCTCGATGGGCAGGTCGTACTTTTTGGCGAACTCGAAGTCGCGCTGATCGTGGGCAGGAACGGCCATGACCGCGCCGGTGCCGTAGTCCATCAGCACGAAGTTGGCGATGTAGACGGGCATGCGGCGACCGTTGGTTGGGTTGGTCACGTACGCGCCGGTGAAGATGCCTTCCTTGACGTAGTCGTCGGCACCGCGTCGGGTCTTGTCTTCGGCACGGACCTTGTTCACAAAGGCGGTCACTTCGGCTTCACGCGGAGTGCCCGCACACAAGCGCAGCGCCAGCGGATGCTCCGCGGCAATCGACAGAAACGTCGCGCCAAACAGGGTATCGGGCCGGGTGGTGAAGACCTCGATCTCGGTGACATCGGCGAGCGGCTGACCGAGCGGAAAGCGAATGCGAGCGCCTTCGGAGCGCCCGATCCAGTTTTCCTGCATGTGCAGCACTTTGTCGGGCCACTTGCCGCGAAGCTGCTCCATGTCATCGAGGATCTGCTGCGCGTACTCGGTGATGCGGAAAAACCACTGGGTCAGCTCGCGCTGATGAACCACCGACTGACAGCGCCAGCACAGGCCGTCTTCGACTTGCTCGTTGGCCAGCACGGTGGCACACGACACGCACCAGTTGACGAGCGCGCCTTTGCGATACGCCAGCCCGCGCTTCCACATCTCGATGAAGATGCGCTGCTCGTGGATGAAGTACTCGGGCTCGCAGGTCGATAGCTCGTGGGTCCAGTCGTAGGACTGCCCAAGCCGCCCGAGCGGTCCTTTCATCGACTCGATGTTCTTGACCGTCCAGTCGCGCGGATGAACCTTGGCCTTGATGGCGGCGTTTTCAGCGGGCAGACCGAAGGCATCCCAGCCCATCGGATACAGCACGCGGTGTCCCTTCATGCGGAACGCGCGGGCCAGCACGTCGCCTATCGAGTAGTTGCGAACGTGACCCATGTGGAGCCGTCCCGACGGATAGGGAAACATCTCCATGATGAAGTACTTGGGCCGAGGATCGGGCTGACCGTCGGCTTTCACCGCTGGCGGAGCGAGAAACGCACCAGCCGACTGCCACGCGGACTGCCAGTGAGGCTCGACCTGCTGCGGGTCATACTTTTCAGGGAGAGTGCTCTTGTTTGCGTCGCTGCAAGACGGAGACGGATTCATAGGCTGCCACTACCACACAGCGCGCCATCGCGGCAAATTTGTCGTCGAAGAGCGAGACTGTGCGCCCGAAGATTGGGAAGCACTACCGACTGAAAACGGGCTATCCGATTGATTCCTTTTGTGTCAGAGTAGACCCACCCGCATGCTCGGCTCCGGCTGCTCGACGCTGGCTGGAGAGCCGACGCGGGCAGGACCGCCATGACCCAGCCGCACCGCTCCGCAGCCAGCCGAAAAACCCTGGTCGCCACTTGCGCTTGGGCCGCCTTGTCGTGGACAAGTGCAGCGTGGGCCATCGGGGAGTCCGCCGCGATCGACATCAACAAGTTCCATCCTGCGCCGGGCACCGCCAAGCTGGTGACGCTCGATCTGGCCGAAGTCGGTCCGCACATGGAGTTTGTGCCGCAGCTGTTTGTTCACTACGCGCGCAGGCCGCTTACCTACACCCAAGGTGGCGTGCCGGTGGCGGACCTGGTGCAAAACCGGCTGACGGGAGATGTCTCGCTGTCGCTGTCGCTGCTCAAGCGGCTGCAGATCTCGCTGGCGCTGCCGGTGACGCTGTTCCAAAACGGCGAGCTTCCCGAAAACGGCTTTCTGGACCCGAAAGATCCGACATCAGGACGGCGCGTCACCCCGGCGTTTGCGAAAGACGGCCTGGCGCAAGCGGGACAAGAAGATCTGCGCTTTGCGGTGAAGGCGGTGCTGTATCGCTACCGAAAGGACGACGATCCGAGCAAGGTTGGGTTTCAGCTCGGTCTGGCGGGTGACTTGACGGTGCCGACCGGCGATGCCGACAGCTTCATGGGCTCGCGGCTGCCGACGTTTGCGCCCCGGATCTTGGCGCACATCGACTGGCAGCGGCTCCAGGTCGCGGGCTTTGTGGGCAGCATCTTTTCGTCCAATGAGCGCTTCTACAACGCCGAGACAGCGCACAGCTTCACCTTCGGGCTGGGACTTCAGGTTGCGCTCAAGCAGTCGAAGACCGCGCCGATTTACTTTGTGACCGAAGCGTGGGGCAGCACGCCGTATGTGGTGGGCGAGCGGCTGACCAACACGCCCGCCGAGCTAACCGCCGCGTTCAAAGCGGGCTATCACGGCTTGACGTTCTTTGTGGGCGGTGGACCGGGACTGAGTCCGGGCGTGGGTGTTCCCGATGGTCGCGCCTATCTGGGTGTGAGCTATGCCGGGGTGTACGTGAAGCGACCGACGCCGCCACCTCCGCCGCCGCCACCTCCGCCGCCACCTCCGCCACCGCCGAAGGTAGAGCCGCCGCCTCCGCCGCCGCCCGATCCCGAGCTGCCGCCGAGCTGCGAAGGCGAAGACTGCCCCGATCAGCAGCGACGCCCGGCGCACGTTGAGGTCAAAGGTCAGAAGCTGGTGCTGTCCGAGCGCATCTTCTTTGACTTCGACCGCGACACGATCAAGCCGATTAGCTTCCCGGTGCTGGATGAAGTGGTGCGCGTGCTCAAGGCGCGTCCCGACATCAAGCGCATGCGCGTGGAAGGCCACACCGACAACAAGGGCACCGACCAGTACAACTTGGACTTGTCACGGCGGCGCGCTCAGTCGGTGATGGTGTATTTGGTCGAGCATGGCATCGAGCCATGGCGACTCAGCTCAGCGGGCTTTGGCCTGCGCTGTCCGATCATGCCAAATGACACGTCTGACCGGCGTGCACAGAATCGTCGCGTAGACTTCATTATTACAGAGCAAGAGGGCGTCACACTGGACCCCCCGAAGTGCCCGCTCTCGCTCATCTCTCGTTAACTACTCGACGAACCAACAGGAGCTTGAACCGATGACCTACCGTATGAACCGCCAGGGCTTTGCGCTGTCTGAAAAGCGCGTGAGCCGCTCCCTTTTCGCTGGTTTGCTGCTGTCGCTGAGCCTGTCTTCGGGCGTAGCGCTGGCCGCTGACAAAGACGTCAACTGCAACGGTGTGCCGCGTCCTTTCGAGGGCTACTGCATCGATTACTTCGCCAACGGCAACAGCTGCACGCCGATCGACGAGTTCCCGCCCAAGCGTCCTTGCGACGACTACGTGGCACCGGGCCCAGGCACCAACGCTCGCTGTAGCAGCATGCTGGCTTCGGATCGCGATGGCGATGGTCGCGGCGACTCGTGCGACAACTGCCCGGACAAGCCGAACCTGGGCCAGGAAGACGCGGACCTGGATGGCATCGGCGATGTCTGCGACAACTGCCCGTCTACGCCGAACCCGGATCAGAAGGACTCGAACGGCGATGGCATTGGTGATGCGTGCGACGCGTGCATGACCGGCATGCCGAACCCGATGCAGCCCGACACCGATGGCGATGGCAAGCCCGATGCCTGCGACAACTGCCCGTCCGTCAAGAACCCGGATCAGAAAGACGGCGATGGCGATGGCGTCGGTGATCTGTGCGACAAGTGCGTGGGCGACAACCGTCACGATCGCGATGGCGACGGCACGCCCGATGCCTGCGACAACTGCGCGGATGCACCGAACGCGGATCAGAAGGACTCGGATGGCGATGGCGTGGGCGATGCCTGCGACAACTGCTTCGCCGACAAGAACACGGATCAGAAAGACACCAACGGCGATGGCATCGGTGATGTGTGCCAGCCGGGCGTCGCAGGTGGTCCAGGCTGCGCGGTCGTCCCCGGTGAGTCGCCTCGCAACATCGCGGGAAGCCTCGGTCTGTTTGCCTCGCTGATGCTGCTCGCGGCGGGCTTCCGTCGTCGTCTCGCTGCACGCAAGTAAGCGCCGCTCATCTCGCTTGTCCTCCCCTTCGGCACGCTGCATAGAATCGGCGCGTGCCAGAGCTTCCCGAAGTTGAAACCGTCTGCCGTGGTCTGCGCGGCTTCCTTGAACATCACACGCTGACCGATGTGCTGGTTCGCCGCCGCGACCTGCGCGTACCGATTCCACCCGACTTTGAGCAGCGGCTCAGCGGGCAGACGGTGCAGCAGCTCACGCGGCGAGCCAAGTACATCCTTGGGTATCTTCAGAGCGGCGACGTGCTGATCGCGCACCTGGGCATGTCAGGACGGCTGTTTGGCTATCGTGCAGACGATCCCAAGCGACCGACCGAGCCCGCCAAGCACGATCACGTCTGGCTGCGCACCGAACAAGACACGCTGCTCTGCTACACCGATCCACGCCGCTTTGGCCTGCTGACCCTGTGTCCCAGCGAAAAGCTCGCGAGTCATCCGCTGCTCAAAGACCTGGGCATTGAGCCGCTCTCGACCGATCTGACGCCGCGCTTTTTGAAAGACCAGCTGTCGCGCAAGCAGGTGCCAATCAAGGTCGCGCTGCTCGATCAAGCGCTGATCGTGGGCATCGGCAACATCTACGCCAGCGAGATCCTGTTTCGCGCCCACATCTCACCCTTGCGACCAGCGAGCAGCCTGACGACCCAAGAGCACTCGGCACTGTGCAAGAGCATTCCCGCAATCCTTACGCGCGCCATCGAAGCGGGCGGATCGACCTTGCGCGACTACGTTCAAGCCGACGGCGAGCTGGGCAGCTTTCAAAACCTCTTCGCCGTCTACGATCGAGAAGGCGCACCGTGTCAGACACGCGGCTGTGGCGCAGCCATTCAGCGAACCGTTCAAGCCGCTCGCGCCACCTATTTCTGCCCAAGCTGCCAGCGCTGACCCTACATCGCACTACGCTGCCACTCGTGCGGCGTTGTTCCACGTGGAACGTTTCACAGCCTTCGCATCTTCTTCCACGCGACACTGTTCCACGTGGAACGTTTCACAGCCTTCGCATCTTCTTCCACGCGACGTTGTTCCACGTGGAACAGCGGTTACTTGAGATGCTGCGCGGCTTCTCGGATGAAGCCATCGCTGTCTTGGCTGGCTTTGCTCAGCATCGCCGCAGACAGCAGCGCGCGCGCACTCGGCTGTCCCGCGAGCTTCAGCGCTTGCAGTCGAACCCAGCGCTCGGGATGAGCCAGCAGCCGATCGAACGGCTGTCCTTCTCGCAGCGAA
>WBZX01002455.1_pt1 | contig 12577 bp, 13 predicted proteins | sample 5204211 | NCBI WGS metagenome assembly WBZX01 (sample SAMN12344362, study PRJNA552823) | activated sludge metagenome | biome: Activated sludge suspended growth; feature: Nitrification reactor; material: Wastewater; isolation source: activated sludge from nitrification reactor of wastewater...
CGGGCGCGATGCCGGGCACGATGGCCTGCAGCGCGTCTCCGACCGGTGTCAGCGGTTTCCTCATGGCGCCGAGGCGATACCGTGGATCGGCTGGGCGTCAAGTCCGAATTCCTCGCAGTCGGCTCGAAAGCGGAATCACCATCAATCAATGCAGGCAATTCCCGCGTCACGCCGGCCGGCGGAACCGCCGGATCAATTCGCCAGGAACGTGAAACCTTCCGCCTCGAACGTCTTGACGGCTTCCGCCGTCTTGAGATGCGCCATGAATTCGGCCGCGGCGGGGTTCGCGGAGCTGGCGGTGACGGCGATCGGGTAGACGATCGGCGGATGGCTGTCGGCGGGGAACGCGCCGACCACCTTCACCTTCGGATCGCTGTTGGCGTCGGTCTGATAGACGATGCCGAGCTTTGCTTCTCCGCGGGCAACGAACGCCAGCGCCGATCGCACGCTCTCCGCGCCCGCCACTTTCGGCGAGACGGCGTCCCAGACGCCGAGCGAGGTGAGCGCCGCCTGGGCGTACGTGCCGGCCGGAACGGACTTGGGGTCTCCCATAGCGAGCTTGCCGTCGCCGATCGCCCCGGCGAGATCGAAGCCCTTCGCGATTTTGATGTCGACCTTGGAATCGGCGGGCGCGACGAGCACCAGCTTGTTGCCGAGCAGCGTCGTCCGGCTCTCCGGCTTGATGAGCTTCTTCTCCGCCGCGTAGTCCATCCACTTGAGATCGGCCGAGACGAAGATGTCGGCCGGCGCCCCGCTCTCGATCTGCTTCGCCAGCGGACCCGACGCCGCATAGGAGAATGTCACCTTCTTGCCGCTGGCGGCGCTCCAGGCTTTCCCGACGTTGTCGAGCGCGTTCTTGAGACTGGCCGCCGCGAACACGACGACTGTGGCGGCCTCCGTGGTGGCTGCCTTCGCGGGCGCCTCCTGCGCGAAGGCGGAAGGTGCCGCCACCACGCCGGCAAGCGCGGATATCAGCGTGCGGCGGCTCAGCTTGCTCATCATGATCGTCACTCCAGTCTCTTGGTCGGCAACCTGCCTGGATTTGCTATGTCAAAATGTATACAGCGAAATCCGAGGGGAAACGGCGGCGCCTCCCGAAGGACCGTTGCCGGCTGCCGCGGCTTCAGCTCATCTCGGCTTGCCGTCAGGGATCACTCGGTCGCGACCAGGACATCCGACGACTTGATCACCGCCGAAACGCTCATCCCGACCTTGAGCCCGAGATCGTCGACGGCCTCGTTGGTAATGGACGAGGTAACGAAGTTGCCCTGCCCGATGTCGATGCGGACATGGGCTGTCGTCATGCCCTTGGTCACAGCGACGACCTTGCCGGGGATGACGTTGCGCGCCGAGATCTTCATGATTCTGGGTTCCTGCTTCCTGGTTCGCTTCGGCTTCTGACCTGCCTTGCCGGCCGCCGGACGCGTCGCCTTCGCTGCGGGCCTAGCCTTCATGGCGGCATCCTATATCCAGAAGTGCCTAGGTTAGAGGGCCGCAGATTACGAGCAATGACTCGCGCCGTCTACGGGTACAGATGCCCATATATAGGGCACTCTTGTGCCTTACTGGGCAATCCCAGCACTCTTTGCCGTAATCAAGATGTAGCCGATGAGATATCGCCTTGAGGCCGGCACCAGCCCCGCGGCATTCGGCGCCGGGGCATCTTCGCGCCATCAACATTCAGATCGGGCAGGCGCCCGTCTGGAGCCGCCTCGCATTCACATGAAGCGCCTTCGCCGATCGGGGTACGCACTGAAGGATTGAGGTGAGTGATGGTGGGCCCGGCAGGATTCGAACCTGCAACCAGACGGTTATGAGCCGCCAGCTCTAACCGTTGAGCTACGGGCCCACCTGCCGCGGTCGGCACGCCGCCCGCGGAGAGCGCGCTCTATAGCAGAACTCGGGCGACGGCGCACAGGTCCGTGTACCAGCGTCCTCACCAAACCCCGTGTCTGATCTCATGCACCGTCAGGCCGAATACGATCAAAGCGATCGCGAATACCAGGATGGCATTGGTCGCCCAAGCCAGGAAACGCTCGCTGACGTAGTCGTAGCCCTGCAGATCGTGCTCGTCGTCGCTGGAGCTCATGGCGTCCTCCTCTATCAGGACGCCATGGAATCTGGCCGGCACCGGGTAAGGTTTCGATAGGGAACAGCGGGTTGATGCGTAAGCCGGAAGTAAAGAAGCCTCAGCGGAGCGCCACCACCTCGACGCTCATCGGCTTCGACGACAGCCCCGGCTGCAGCCGCCAATCCGTGAAGTTGCGCATCTCGCCGGACGTCCGCAGCCGCTTGAGCGCGGCGAGATCGACGGTCGCGGTCACCCACTGCGCCGCGTTGAGCCTGCCTTCGGCCACGATGCCGTCGTCGGAGACCATGTGCTCGGACGGCACGTAGATGCCCGCCGCGCCAACGTTGTGATCCACCGCCGGCGACCACAGCGCGTCTCCGATGATGGGCGACTGCACCGTGACGATCTGGTTTTCGAGAGCCCGCGCCCGCGATCCGGTCCGAACGCGGTGATAGCCCGAGATGCGCTCGGTGCACGACGGCACCAGCACCGCGTCGGCGCCGGCCTCGGCCATGGCGCGGACCAGCAGCGGGAACTCGCTGTCGTAGCAGATGGCGATGCCGAAGCGGCCGATGGCCGTATCGAACACCCGGATCGGGCCGCCGGCGGTCATGCCCCAGTCGACCTCGAACGGCGTCATGATCAGCTTCTCCTGCTCCCCGACGCCACCCGAAGGCGTGACGAGCTGGGCAGCATTGACGTAGCGCCCGTCGCCCTTGAGCACCGGCCCGCTGCCGACGAGGATATGGACGTTGTGCTCGCGCGCCAGCTCGGCATGGAACGCCACGCACTCACCCGCGAGAGCCGCCACCTCCGCGAGCGTCGCCTTCAGATCGGAATAGACCTCAAACCCGAGCGCCGCCGCCTGCTCGATCGTCACGTACTCGGGGAACACGAGTAGCTGCGCGCCCGTCGCGGCACCCTCGGCGGTCCAGTGCGCGATCTTGTCCCGCCACGCGCCGAGCGAGGCGGGCTCGCCGATCGGGTACTGCGCGGCGGCGATCTTCAGCGTGTCGGGCATCACTAGTGTTCCGTCTCAGACATTTGCTTGCCTCTGCGGCCAGGTTCCGAGCAAATGTCTGAGACATCAGGAACACTAGCAAATCTATGACCCTAGTGTTGCTTTTGTCACTGACGCTTGGCAGACCACCTTGCAGCAACCGGGGACCAAGCGTCAGTGACGCAACACTAAAGCTTTTTCATCCAGAACTGCAGCTGCTTCGGCGTTTCTTCTGCGTGGTCGATGTCCTTCCACATGTAGGTGGCGACGAGCCCTTCGACAGGGGCATAGCCGCGCTTCCGCCAGAAGCCGTCCAGCGGCACATAGTCTTTAGGCTTCAGCGGATGGTCGTCGGGACGGATGACGCGGCAGAACGTCGACCACGTGAAGCCGCCGAGCTTCCTCGCATGCGCCTCGCGGCCATCGAAGAAGGCATGCCCGAGCCCGTGCCCCCGGTGCGATTTGAGCAGCACGGATTCGCCGCAGTAGAACACCTTGGCGATGTCGTAGCCCGCCTTCTCGAACGGCTCGATGAACTCCGCGTCGGTCTCGGCCATCGGGCTCGCCGTCGAGGCGCCGACCATCTGCGCGCCGTCGTAGGCGGCGATGCAGACGGCCCCCTTGGCGGCGGCGAACTTGGAGAGATACTCCTGCTCATAGTCGAGCGTGCCGTCGTAGAGGTACGGCCAGTCGCGGAACACGACCATGCGCAGCCGCGCGAGATCCGGCAGCGCCGCAACCAGCTCGGCCCCGGTCAGCGACTTCACGGTGATGGACAAGCGATATCCTCCTCGGCGAGAGGCGATCAGACGCTGATCACCGCCGGCCGCTTGGCCTTGTTCGGCGGCGTCTTGGAGATCTTGTTCTTGGCCCCGCAGATGACGATGCGCGGCTCGTGCTCGCGGGCCTCGTCCTCGCTCATCGAGCAGTAGGCGCAGATGATCAGCTTGTCGCCGACGCAGGCCTTGCGCGCCGCGGCGCCGTTGAGCCCGATCACGCCCGAGCCCGCCTCGCCCTCGATGACATAGGTCGCGAAACGCTCGCCGTTGTCGACGTTGTAGATCTCGACCCGCTCGTTGACGAGCAGCCCCGCCGCCTCGATCAGCTTCTTGTCGATGCTGATCGAGCCTTCGTAGTTGAGGTCGCATTCGGTGACGGTGGCGCGGTGCAGCTTGCACTTCAGCATCGTCAGGTGCATCGGCGTCGTCCTCGGAGCGGTGCCTCGGTCATGTGCGGCGCGGCTTCTCAGCCGGCCACCTGCGCGATCCAGTCGGTCAGGTTGTAGTAGGTGGTGACACGGGCGATCTTGCCGTCGCGGATGGCGAAGAACGTGCCGGCCGGGAGTACGTAGGTCTGGCCCTTCGCCTCGGGCAACCCGGCGTCGGTGTTGAGATACTGGCCGTGCACGTTGAACTCGGCGGCCGCCCGCGTGCCGTCCTTCGACACCATGACGGCGATGCCCTCGAGCCGCTCCTTGTAGTGGTGGTCCATGCGCGCGTTGAAGGCGCGGAACTTGTCCTTGCCCGTGCGCCGCTCGCCCTGATTGACGTCGTGGATCACGTCGTCGGTGAGGCAGGCCAGCATGCCCTCGCCGTCACCCTTGTTGAAGGCCTCGTAGTAGCGCCGGATGAGCGCCGCCGTCTCGATGCGCGCCTTGCTCTCGGTCTCGTTGCTCATTCCCCGCTCCCTCGCGTTGGTCCCGCACGGCCGTTCGGCGGCGATCCTGGTCGGGCGCCGTCTTAGGCCGGATTAGGCGAAGTGTGAAGCGGCTCGCCCTGAAAAACCGCTCCGGAGCGGGCTCCCAGCATGCGACGTCGCGTGCCAAGACCGGTGCAAAGACGGGTGCAAAGCAAGAGCCCGGCCCGCCGCGAGGCAGACCGGGCCCTCGGATCGCGACCGCGCGTTCAGTGCAGGGGAGCAGCCGCCACCGGGGCGACGGCGCGGCGATAGAGGTGCCAGGTGGCGTGTCCGAGCAGCGGCAGGATGACGATCATCGCCAGGAACCCCGACAGAGCCGACACCACCATCATCCAGCCGATGGTCAGCGCCCATGCCAGCATGGTCATCTTGTTCCGCACCACGAGACGCACGCTGGTCACCATGGCGGTGACGAAGTCGACGTCCCGGTCATACAGCATCGGGAATGACACGACCGAGATCGCGAACACAGCCGCGGCGATGATGGCGCCCGCGAGATTGCCGACGGCGAGGAAGAGCAGGCCGTTCGGGGTCGTGAAGACCTCGCGCACGAACTCCGTCATGCTCGTGGCCTGGAAGCCCATGAACGCGAAGGTGATCATGGCCGCGATATCCATCCAGATGATGAACGCGAAGGCGGTCACGAAGGCCATCCAGCGCAGGTCGCGGCGGCAGGCGAGGCACATGCTGCTGTAGACCGAGTCCCAGGTCGGCTGCTCCCCCGCCTCGAGGCGCTTGCTGATGTCGTAGAGCCCGGCCCCCACGAACGGCGCGATGAGGGCGAAGCCCATGGCCAGCGGATAGATGAGATAGGGGACCTCCTGCTGCAGCAGCAAAGCGCTCAGGAAGAAGCCGGCCACGGCATAGACGGCGCCGAAGAACAGGCTCATGGCCGGCGCCCGGCGCATGTCGTTGACCGCGAGCCCCAGGATCTCGGTCAGATCGGACACATCGACCCGCTTGACCTCCGGCCACTGGGCGGACGCCTTGACCGGGGCCGGGAAAGAGGTCGCGATGTTTTCGATGGCAGCCATTCGTAAATCCCTCGAGGTTGTATCCCTAGCACCGGCTGTCCGCCGTTCATATTTGCTTTGACGCATATTGTCGCGGGTCTTTGGTCTAAGTCAACGACTTCGTCCCGCAAGAATACTGCCGGGCGCCGATGATGCACGCTGCGCCGGATATCACTCGAATCTGGATTTTTACAGCTTAATCAATCACATGCGCACGCACCGCCGACGCCTGACCGGCAGCGCACCGGAATGGAAAAATTTGAATACCGGGATCGGATTAGGCCGCCGCGACGCGCCTGCCCGCGCCATAGCTCACCTGATGGCCGAGATCGATCAGTGGCTTCTCGAAATACCGCCACGACAGCCGGGCGATGCCGAGGACCAGCAAGAGCGACACGATCGCGAGCAGGACGTCTCCGGCGTCCGCGAGCCGCGGAATGCCGCGGCCGGCCAGGGCACGCACCACGCCGTTGACGGGCTGATGCAGCAGGTAGACGCCGTAGGACACGAGACCCAGCCAGCGCAGCGGCCTCCAGCACAGGAAGGCCTTGAGCCGCGTCCCCTCGCCGTGCAGGGCCGCCAGCAGCAGCGCGCCCGCCAGCACGGCGAGATAAGTGTGACCGAAGGTCAGCATCGGCGTCGAGAACGATTCGACTCCGATGGCTATGAACGCCGCCGCGCCCGCGAGCAGAATGGCGGCATAGCGGTTGAGCGCCTTGCGGTCGCTCAGAATGGCGGCGCGCAGGCGCTCGTCGGCGAGCGCCCAGGCGATCAGCATGCCAAGCGCCAGCCCGTCCCAGCGCAGCGGCAGCAGGACATAGGTGGAGATGGCCGACGCCCCGATCGCGCCCATCGCGATACGCCCGGCCAGCGCCGAGACGACGGCGGCTCCGAGCACCCACGGCAGCAGGCGCGGCTTCAACCAGTAAACGAGCAGCGGCGCCAGAATGTAGAACTGCTCCTCGACGGCCAGCGACCACGTCACCGCCAGCCATTGCCCGCCCCAGCAGTTGGCCTGACCCATGAAGATGTTCTGGACGTAGAGCGGATAGGACCAGAACGGCAGCGAGCCGCATCCGCCGTCGACCAGCCATCGGCCGGCTTCACCGCCGCTGGCGAGCAGCAGCGGCATCACGATGGGGAACAGGGCCAGCATGGCGAGGTAGGCCGGGGCCAGGCGCGCGAAGCGGCGGACGTAGAAGGCCTGGAAATAGTTCTCCGCCGAACGGTTGCGGATCAGGATCGAGCCGATCAGGTAGCCCGACAGCACGAAGAACAAGTCGACTCCGGCGAACGACCAGGAGATGGCGGCCATCGCGAGCTTGCCAGCGACGCCCTCCGCTGCCCCGTCGGCGGCGCAGTAGATGTAATGCCAGACGAGCACCAGCGCGATGGCGATGCCACGCAGGCCGTCGAGCTCGGCAACGCGCTCGGTGGTATGGCTCTGGCTCATTTCGGCGTCTCCATCGCGCGCGTTGCGTCTTGCACCAGTGCTCCGGGGACGAGCACTCCCGTCAGGAAGCGGGCCCCGCGCGCCAGCGCCGCCTCTGATTCCGGCAGCGTCCATTGCTCTTGGAAGACGTGCGGCATGCCGTCGGTGAGATCGAGGCGGGCACGCCCTCCGCCGCTCTCGATGGCCTGCGAGAGGCGCACCGCATCGGAAAGCAGCAGCTCGCGCGTGCCGGCCTGGATCAGCGTCGGCGGAAAGCCCTTCCCGAAATCGCCGTAGAGCGGCGACACGAGCGGGTTCCGCAGCTCCGCGGCCTCCGCATAGAGTGATGCGAAGCGGCGCAGGGCGGCCGTCGTCAGCAGCGGATCGGCGGCCTCCAGCGTCGCATGGCTGTCGCCCGACAGCGACAGGTCCACCCAAGGCGACATCAGGTAGAGCGCGGCGGGCAGGCCGAGCCCCTCGTCGCGCAGTCGCAGCGTCGCCGCCACGGCGAGCCCGGCGCCGGCAGATTCTCCGGCGATCGCGACCTCGGTCATCGGCGTCCCCTGACGCACGATCTCGCGCACCACCGCGCTCACTTCGTCGAGGATCTGGCGCCATCGCGCGAACGGAGCCGTCGTGTAGTCGACGGCGACAGTGCGCAGGCCGGTGTGCGTCGCCAGGGGCACCGACAGCGGCAGGCTGTCCTGAGCCGTGCCGAAAACGTAGCCGCCGCCGTGAAGGTACACGAGCACCTTGCGCGGCTCGGCGAGCCGGCGCGGCATGATCTCCAGAACCGGAACATGGCCGATCGTGACGCGGTTGAGCGTCGGCTTGTGCCGTTGCACGACGGGATGGCTCAGCGCCTCCGGCCCGATCGACTGAGCCTCGCGCTGCCGCTGCGTCCTGACGCGCTCGAACGTCCCCGTGTCCACCGTCTCGAGCGACCACCGGCGCAAGGGCGACAGGCTGCGCAGATGATCTCGCGCCGCGTCGGATATGCCCGCCGGCGTCCGGAAGCTAGGAGACGCTCCGGAAATGACGGCCCCGAGCAGCGACGGCAAGCGAGGGCCGAGCACCACGACCAGGCCACCGGCCACCGCCAGCGTGATCAGCACGCTCCGCCGGCCGGACCCGGAACGGCGGATCGCCGGACCCTGATTTTCTTGATACGCGTGCACGCAAGCTCACCAATGCCCGGCCGAACCGAGGCATGATGACGAAATAGACTTTAGAAACCGTTGAGTTAGCCCGGTTGCCGCACCGGCCGGACGAGGCGCCGGCTGACCGGATAGGCCCGCACCTTCGGCAGCAGGCCCGCACTGAGCGCCCGCTGCATCCCTTCCCAATAGCCGACCGTCATCAGATCGGGGTGCGCCTCCGCGAACGCCCGCCGGAGCCCGCGATCCTCGATCCTGAGCCCCACCATCATCTCCTCGGGGAGGAAAATGGTCCCCTCCTCGAAGTACCAGTCGGGAATGTCCTCCTCGCCGTCGATCCGGTTGGTGTTGGTGCGCACCTTGACGTCTGTCAGCGGCTCGACCGCGTCGTAGTCGAACAGGTAGACCTTGAGGATCGGGCTGACGCCGTAGTTCCTCCCGTCGAGGTCCTTGTTGAAGATGTTGGCCGCCGCGTTGTTCTTGATGCAATCGCCGAGATTGATCACCGCCTTGCGCGCCTCCTCCGGCCCCGCCGTCTCGAGGAATACCGGCAGCGGAATGAGCTTCATCTGCACGATCAGCGTCTTGAAGACGACCCAGTCGCCCTGGACGTTCACCGTCTTGCTCGCCTCGCGGCAGAGCTCGTCGAGCAGGTCCGGTGCGAACCACCCGCGATCGAGGCGCACGTTGTAGTAGATGATGTTGTCGAGCATCGAGCCGGCGCGGTCGTGCACGTGCACCAGCCGGTACTTGGCCATCACGGCATCGATGCCGGGCCAGTGCCCCCACTTGTAGCCGCTCGTCGGAGTATCGCGGATCACCTTCAGCACATAGCGCGACGACGGCATCGAGAAGCCGATCGCCACCGTGCCGCGAAACCCGACCGCGGTGTCGAGCCGCTCGCCCGTGCGGCGCTGCTCGCGCGCGATCTCGTTGATGATCGCGACCTTGCCGACGTGGTTGTAGCCGATCGTCGAGTAATGCAGGCCGAGCGGCCGCTTCGGCATCAGCGAGAACAGGAGCTGCGCCAGCTCGTGGTAGTGCGGGTTGGTGACGTGGAAGTTGGCGAGCGTCGTCGAGAACACGTACTGCGCCTCGTCGCTCTCCGTCAGCACGGCGTCGGCGAAGATGCCGTCCGGGTTGTTGAGCAGCGCGATCAGCAGCGGCCGGATGCCGTGGCCCGGGATATTCATGCGCCCGACGATGTAGGCGCCGCGATTGCGGAAGAAGCCGCCGTTGGCCATCATGAAGTGCACGTCGGTGCCGGGCGGCAGCGCGAGCGGCGCCAAAGCCCGGTCGATGGCGGCGGCGACGAGGTGCGCATCGCCGTCGATGTCACGCCACTTCACGTTGAGGCCGGGGATCTCGAGCATCTGCCGCGCCACGGCGGGCGCCACCGGCAGGCTCGACTGGAACGCCAGGAGCACCGGGTCGGTGAGCGTGCGCGGCGGCGCCGACTGGCCATAGGAGTAGGCGACCGGCTTCCACTCGTCATGATAGATCTTGCGCCGCACCGAGTTGACGAACGCGAACGCCAGATCCGCCTCGTAGCGGCCCTTGATCAGCTCGAGGTAATGCCGCTCGGCCTCGCCCCAGAAGGTGTCGTCGTCCTTGAGCTCCGGGCAGGCGGCCGCCAGCATCGGCCCGAGCTTCTCGATCGACAGCGAGTAGATCGACAGCCGGTCCTTGGAGAGGCGGAACGACGTCGGCCAGTCGCGGCTCTCGAAGGCCTCTTTGGCCATGAACGGAATGCGCCGCGAGCGCAGGTAGTAGTCCTCGAACACCGCGAAGATGAGCCCGGCGACGATGCTCGCGCGCTCGTCGCGCTCCTTCGCGCTCCAGAGATCGGAGAGCGCGGCGAAGTTGATGGCTTCCGTGGAGAGCGCGCGCGAGGCGCCGGGGCTGGTGATGTCCATGCGAGAGAAGGTGACGCGGAACCGGCGAAAGTCAATGCGCGGCCGATCGCCTGCTCCGGCCCCTCGCGAACCGGAGGCGATCTGCTAGTGTCCCGCCGACGGTGCTGAGCAGGCAGGAAGCGGGCATGAGCTGGAGTGGGACGGAGCGGACGCGGCTGCGCGGAGCCCTGATCTATGCCCTGCGCATGACCGTCGCCGGCGCGGTGGCCCTCTGGCTCGCCTATCTCGCCAATGCCAAGCTGCCGATCTGGGTCGTGCTCACCGCGCTCGTCGTCACCCAGACCAGCGTCGGCCGCTCGCTCAAGGCCACCCTCGACTACTTCGCCGGCACGCTGGCCGGAGCCGCCTGGGGAACGCTGGTCGCCATTCTCATCCACCACGGCAGCGAAGCGCAGTTCATCGGCGTGCTCGTCCTGGCGCTGGCCCCGATGGCCGTGGCCGCGGCGCTCGACCCGCGCTTCACGGCGGCTCCCGTCACGGCCGCCATTGTCGTCCTCGTGCCGCAGATCACCCACGCGACGCCCTCCGCTTCCGCCGTCGAGCGCATCTGGGAGGTCTCGCTCGGCGGAGTGACCGGGCTGGCGATCTCGCTGCTGCTGCTGCCGGCCAGCGCGTTCGGCCATGCCCGCGAGACGGCCGCCCAGGCGCTCGAGCACATGGCGCGGGCGCTGAAGCAGCTCATCGAGGGCTTCGAGAAGGGGCTCGACTTGGCCGAGGCACACCGCATCCAGGACGGCCTCGGCCAGAAGATGACGGACCTCGCCGCCGTCGTCGAGGAGGCCGAGCGCGAGCGCCGCCTGCGGTCGACCGGGGAGCCCGAGACGGGGCCGCTGGTCCGCACGCTCATGCGCCTCCGCCACGACCTGGTGCTGGTCGGCCGCGCGGCCGGCACCGCCTTGCCCGACGAGCTGCGAAATCCCCTGCGCGAGCCCCTCGCCGCCGTCAGCTCCGAGATCAGCCGCCACCTCGAGGCCTGTGCCACGGCGCTGCGCGAGCGCGGCCCCGCCCCCGACGGCGCCGCCATCGACACGGCCTTGACCCGCTACGACGCCGAGGTCGAGGCGCTGCGATCAGCCGGCCTCATGCGCGCACTGCCGGGCGACGACGTCGAGCGCTGCTTCGCGGCCGGCTTCGCCTTGGAGCAGATGCGCCGCAACACGCGCGACCTCGACCGCTGCATCGACGACTGGGCCGGGAAGAGACAATAATCAATTGTGGATCAGCGACTTGCGCGATGAAGCGCTTGTGGATTCTCGCAAAGCACACAAACGTGAGCACCTGCAGGATATTGCCCGAAGACCGGGCAATGTGGTTAGTATGTCGCCGTTCATAGCTCATCGTGGAGGCGCAGTAATGATTCCTTCGACGCCCGCAGAGCAGCAGCGGCCCCCGCAAGCGGGCCGTGGCCAAGACCAAAAACCCGGCATTCGCATCCTGACACTGACCCTCGAGCGCGAGGTCGTCGTCAAGCAGCGCGTGACCCACACCATCGTCGTCCCGTGCGGCACCTCCGAGGACATGATCCGCGACCAGGTCCTGAACGAGCTCCGCAGTGACGAGTGGCACGACAAGGCGACCGTGAAATCATCCTCGCCCGTCATCGTCGATTGCCGCGAGGTGCCAACCGTGCTCGGCCACCGGCCGTACTGGCCCTGCACCTGAGGATCACGGAAGGCGGCGGCCATCGGCTCTGCCGCCTTCAATTCCCGCTCGACAGGGTCGCGAGAAAAGCTACCAGCGCCGCCTTCTCGTCCGCGTCGAGCCGTAGTCCGCGCACGATCGAGCTGTCGAGCGACGGCCGCTCGTCGAGCTTGCCGGCGTAGTGATCCACGACGGCGGCGAGCGTCGGCAGCGAGCCGTCGTGCATATAGGGCGCCGTCCGCGCCGCCTCGCGCAGCGACGGCGTCTTGAACGCCGCGAGGCCCGGCACGCCCCCCGGCACCGCGCCGCGACCCGGATCACCCCCGCGCAGGCCGATGTCGTGGAACTTGTCGTCGGTGAACCGCCAGCCCGAATGGCAGCCGACGCATCCGGCCTTTCCCACGAACAGCTTGAAGCCGTCCTTCTCGGTGGCGCTCAGCGCCGTGTCGTCCCCCGCCACCCATGTGTCGAACCGCGTCTCGGGCGGGCTCAGTGAGCGCACGTAGCTCGCCAGCGCCGCCAGGATCGTCGCCGGCTGCACCGCCGGGCGCTCCTTGAAGGCGACGTGGAATTCGACGTCGAGCGGCGGGTCGCGCTTGATCGCCAGGATGATCTTCGACCAGTCACCCGCCATCTCGTTGGCATCGAG
>WBZX01002456.1_pt1 | contig 12575 bp, 9 predicted proteins | sample 5204211 | NCBI WGS metagenome assembly WBZX01 (sample SAMN12344362, study PRJNA552823) | activated sludge metagenome | biome: Activated sludge suspended growth; feature: Nitrification reactor; material: Wastewater; isolation source: activated sludge from nitrification reactor of wastewater treatment...
AAGACGACCACTCCGAGCGCCCAGAGATCGGCGCGGTGATCCACCGTCTTGTTCCCCTGCACCTGCTCCGGGCTCATGTACGAGGGGGTCCCGATGAGCGCGCCTGTCCGCGTCTGGCCCTCTCCGATCACCAGAGAGCGGCTCTTCGCGATGCCGAAGTCGACGACCTTGGCGACCTCGCCGTCCGGGTCGTTGCACAGGAAGATGTTGGAGGGCTTGATGTCCCTGTGGACGATGCCCATCGCGTGCGCCTTCGTGAGGGCGCGGGCCACCTGGGCGACAAGCATGGCCGTCTCGCGCGCGTCGAGCTTGCCGCGCCGCGCGAGGCGCTTTCCGAGGTCCTCGCCTTCGAGGTACTCCATCGCGATGTACGGCACGTTCTGCCAGATGCCGTAGTCGAGGATCTGGACCACGTTGGCGCCCTTGATGTGCGCCGCGGCCTTCGCCTCGCGCTCGAACCGGGCCCGCAGCTCCGAGGACTCCGCGGCCTGCGCGAGGATGAACTTGATCGCACAGGGGACGTCGAGGCCCAGGTGCCGAGCCAACCAGACGGCGCCCATTCCGCCCCTGCCGAGCTCGCGCTCGAGGCGAAAACGGTCACCGACAACCAATCCAGCGGAGAGCTCCATGGATGCCTCCGGCGCAGGTGGCGCGCGATCCTGCCGATCGTGCGGCCCGTGCCTTCGCGATCCGGCGGTGATGGGGGTTCGAGTCTCCCTTCCTGCACAGGGTGCGCCGCGCGCTGGATCGCAGGATCTGCCGGCAGGAGCGGCCCTCCGAGGGTCACCCCACCGCGCGCTCGAGCCACCGCCGGAACCGGCCTCGCTCCTCGGACTCGGTCGCCGGGTGGGCCGCGCTCCACGCGGCGCGGATCTCCGAAGCCGGCTTGTGCGCGGGCCTCTTCGCGAGCCGGTCCAGGTCCACCCCGCTCGACGCGGCGAACGGCCGGATCACGTCGCTGTGCGACCGGAACACCTCCTCCGGCGGCCCGTCGGCCACGATGTGCCCGCTCGCCAGCAGCACCACCCGATCGGCCACGGAATACGCAGTGACCACGTCGTGCGTGATGACGATCGACGTCACGAGGAAGCGCTCGCGCATGTGGTCGATGAGCGCGTCGACCATGCGCGCCGTCACCGGATCCAGCCCCGAAGTCGGCTCGTCGTACACGAGGATCTCCGGCTCCGTCACCAGGGCGCGGGCCATCCCGACGCGCTTCGCCATGCCGCCCGAGAGCTGCGCCGGCAGCTTGTTCTCGGCCTGCTCCACGCCGAGCTCGCGGAGCTGGGCGCGCGCCCTCTCGCGGACCTCCTCGTCGCCGAGGTGCGTCGTCTCCCGGAGCGGAAAGGCCACGTTGTCGAGGACCGTCATCGAGTCGAGGAGCGCCGCGCCCTGGAACACCATCGCGAAGCGCCGCCGCTGCTGCACGAGCGCCCAGCCGTGGAGCGTGCCGAGGTCCACCCCTTCGACGAGCACGCTCCCCGAGGTGGGCCTGTCGAGCCCGATGATGAGCCGCGCGAGCGTCGTCTTTCCGGTGCCGGATCCCCCGATCACCACGATCGTCTCCCCCCTCTCCACGCGCAGGCTCACGCGGTCGAGGATCGTCTTCGCGCCGTACCGCTTCACGAGGTCCCTCACCTCGATGAGCGGCGCGCCCTCCACCGGAGTCCCTTTCTTGTTCACGTGCCCAGCTCCTCGGAGAGCACCACGGGAGTCGATGCCCGAATCCCGTCCTGTTCACCTGCCTGTGTGCGCTTGCAGAGAGCCTTCCATGCACGAGCGCGGCCATCCCCCCGCGCGCCTCGCAGGACGCGCCGACCGCCGCGGTCGCGTCCCGTCCCGGCGCCGCGACTCCCGCCGTCCCGCACCGGCGGCGCCCGGGCGCACCTCTTGCACTGCCGGCGGCCATGGTCGCTTCCAGCCTCCTCGCCACTCGCCTCCTGAACGTCACTGTCGCCTCCGGGGACACCCTCGACGTCCGCCACTTCCAGGTGAACGAACGGATGAGCGGGTACTTCGAGATCGCGCTGCAAGTCCGCTCCGAGAACCCCGACATCGACCTCGAGGCCGTCGTCGGACAGCCCGCCCGCTTCCTCCTTCGGGCCGGCCTCGGGCCCCACCAGGACCGCCTCTTCACCGGCGTCGTCAGCCACCTCCAGCAGGTCGCGGTGGAGGATCGCGGATTATCCACCTACCAGCTCACCCTCGTCCCGACCCTCTGGTTCCTGACGCAGCGCCGCAACTACCGCATGTTCCAGCACCTCTCCGAGCTGGACATCGTCCGCCAGCTCCTCGGCGAGTGGGACGTCAAGTTCGAGGAGCAGATCCAGGGAGAGTACAAGAAGCGCAAGTACCGTGTTCAATACGGCGAGAGCGACTATTCGTTCCTGAACCGCATGCTGGAGGACGCGGGGATCTCCTTCTTCTTCGAGGCGAAGGGCGACGAGACGGTGATGATCCTCTCCGACGCTCCGGAGGCCGCACAGCTCCGCCAGCCGCCCGTGCCCTACCACGAGAACCCGACGGACGGCGACGTCGAGCACTTCACCCAGGTGCGCATCGGCCGCCGTGTGCGCCCCGGCAAGTACACGGTGCGTGACCACGACTACCGCCGTCCCGCCTCGTTCAAGCTCGGCGCCTCCTCGTCCGACGCGATCGGACCGGAGGAGAAGCTGGAGCGCTACCACTACCTGCCTGGAGGCTTCCTCTTCGAGTCCGACAAGGGCGATCCCACGCCCTCCGCCGACGACAAGGGCCGTTACCGGACGAACGAGGGGATCGGCTCCGACATCGCCAAGAAGCGCCTCGACGCCAAGCGCGCCGTCGCCAAGGTCGTGAGCTTCGACACCAACGCTCTCGATCCGGCGCCCGGCGTCGTCCTCTCGTTCCTGGATCACCCCAAGAGCGAGCTCGGCGCCGGCAAGCGCCTCCTTGTCCTGTCCTCCCAGATCACGGGGACGCAGGACGGCGACTGGACGCATTCCTGCGACGCCGTCAGCGCCGACAACCCCTATCGTCCGGCCGTCGACACGCCCAAGCCGCGCGTGATGGGCGTCGAGAGCGCGACGGTGGTCGGGCCCCCGGGCGAGGAGATCCACACCGACGAGTTCGGGCGCGTGCGCGTCCACTTCCACTGGGATCGAGAGAGCAAGATGGATGACAACTCCTCTTGCTGGATCCACGTCAGTCAGCCGTGGGGCGGCACCGGCTTCGGCGGCACCAACCTGCCGCGCATCGGACAGGAGGTCATCGTCGACTTCCTCGGCGGCGATCCGGACCGTCCCATCATCGTGGGTCGCGTGTACACGAACCTGCAAAAGACGCCCTACAAGCTGCCCGACAACAAGACGCAGAGCGGCTGGCAGAGCCGCTCGTCGCCGGGCGGCGGCGCGGACAACTACAACGAGATCATGCTGGAGGACAAGAAGGGCCAGGAGCTGCTCCGGATGCAGGCCGAGAAGGACCTCCACAAGCTCGTGAAGAACGACGAAGAGGTGAAGATCGGCCGCGATCGCAAGAAGAACATCGGCCACGACGACACCCACGACGTCGGCAACAACCGCGCGCGCACGGTCGGCAACGACGAGAGCGTGGGCATCGGCAACAACCGCACGAAGACCATCGGCGCGAACGAGGCCATCGCGATCGGCGTCAATCAGCTCATGCAGATCGGCGCCAACCAGTCCACGCAGATCGGGAACAACCAGTCGATCGACATCGGCAAGGTCCTCAAGATCAACGTGGGCGAGGCGGTCGAGATCGTCTGCGGCAAGAGCGTCCTCAAGATGGACAAGAGCGGAAACGTCTCGATCAACGGCAAGAACTTCGACTTCTCCGCGAGCGACCACGTCCAGGTGTCGAGCGAGCTCATCGATCTGAACTGACGCTCTCGACAACCCGCTGGCCTCCGGCTGCTGGAGGGGTGGCGCCCCGTTCGCGGACGGTGTAGAAGCCGGGGCGCGGGGCGCGGGTCGGGCTCTCTCGGACCGCTCCCTCTGACCTCGTGGCATTGGCCTTCGACCGGCACCACAATGGATGAGAAGAGCGCCTCGCAAGCTCGTGTCCTGGGCCTCACGCTGGAGCAATATGCCGGCATCCAGACGGCGCTCATCGAGGGGTTTCCGCTCCCGGACGTGCTGAAGAACGAGCGCCTCTCGCTCTCCCGCTGGAGCCGCGTGCGCGCGGCGTGGGGCGACAAACTGGCGCGAGACGGCCACGGAGGCCCGCTCGCCGCCGCGTTTTCGCGCAAGTCCGTGGAGGCGGCGCGCTGGCTCGGTCGCCGCGTCACCCCGCTGGACGAGGATCTCCATGCATGGTGCGCGTTTCTTGGAGCTTACAGCGCGGAGCCGGCGCCGGCCTCGTTGCTCCAGCGCCTCGGGTTGCGCGACGTGGACGTGCAGCGCCTCGTTCTCCTCTGGAAGACGAGGATCGATGCGGATGCTGCGCTCGCCAAGGGAGCGGCAGAGATCGCCGCCACGAGACCACGAAGCGTCCCCGACGTCCGCGTCCTCCCCGGCAAGCTCCGCCCTTTCCCGTGGTCGCCCGGTCCGGAGCAGGCCCGCGCTGCCCCCGCCGTTCCTCCGCTCCCCGAGGTGACGCCGGGGGCACCGGCGAACGTGCCTGCGCCGGCGACTCCCGCGCTCGAGGTCCCCTCGTTCCTCAAGGTCACTCCCAGCCTCTCGCCGAGCCCGGCCCGGGTCCCGATTCTCGAGGTCGAGAAGCCCACTCCTTTGCGGCGCCCGTCCGTCGGGATCGGCGAGACGATCGCGGCCGGTGCGCTGCCTCTCCCCTCCGTCGCGGCCTTGCCTTTCAACCCTGACGCGGCCGCTCCGGTCGCGGCGACGAGCGCTCCAGCGACGAGCACGTCCGCCTCCCCACCTGCAGGGGGCGCACTGTCCACCGGCACGGCGCTCGCGTTCGTGTTGCCGCGGGGCCCGGACACACCCTTCTCTCCTGCGCCCGCGAGCGCGCGTCAGGAGCAACCGAAGAGTGACGCGCAGGCTCCCGCTGCAGCCGCCCGCAGCCTGCCCAGCGGGACCGCGCTCGCCCTCGACCTGCCGCGACGTCCCGCGATGCCCTTTTCTTCGGTCGCAGCGGGCAACCTCGACGACCGGAGCCGCGGCGCCGAGGTCGCCGCCCTCGCTCATGCCATCGTCGCGCGGGGCCTGAGCACGGCAAAACCCGCCTCCCCGCAGACGGGCTCTCCCGCCGCTCCGGCGAGCGCGCCCGGGGCGACCCCTCCCGCGGCGGGGGCTCCCCTGCCAATCGCTCCCACCGCCCCCCAGCTCACGCTCGAACAGCACGCATCTCTGTGCGCGGAGCTGGTTTTCCGCCCGGACGAGCGCGCCGCCATCCTCGCCCGATACCGCGTCACCGAGGAGACGACAGAGAGCCTCGGCCGCCAGTACCGGAGCCGCCCGGATCAGCGGGCCGCATGGGACACCGCCCATCGGACGTATCTCGAGTGGCTCTCCTCCCACGCGAGAGCCAGGCCTCGCACATGAGCGAGCCGCAGGACCTCTCGTCCGAGATCCAGCTCCTTCGCATTCGGATCGCCGCGCTCCGGCGTGAGCGCGACGATTTGCAGGCGCGGGCGAACCACGGAGGCGCGCGCGAGGCCACCGAACGCCTCGCCCTCCGCCTCGCGACCGTCGCGCTCTGGCTGGTCGGCGCCGTGAGCACCCTCGTCCTGCTCCTCTATGTCCTCCTGATGACAGGCATCTTCCGGATGGGTCCGGGTTGACAATTCGTATTCAGAAAAACCAGTGGCGGAGCCGGTAGACGACCGCTGCGGCGAGGAGCGCCAGGATCCCCACCACGACTGCGGTCCTCCGGAGCCGCGCCCGCAGAGGCCCGAGCTCTCTCCCTCTCAAACGCTCCACGTCTGCGGTGAGCGCCCCGTGCTCTCGCCGGAGGCGGGAGAGCTCCCCTTCCTTGTCAGCGCCGGTGTCGCTCAAATCCCCTCCGGATCCCAGATGAGCGGATCGAGGACGAGGTTCTTCGCTTCCTCCAGCGACCCGCCGGAGCCTGCCTTGTACGGGTAGGGCATGACGTTCGCTCCCGAGGGCGGGTTCTCCCAGTAATACCTGGCAGCCACGGGGTCGAACAGCCTTGCCCAGGGGACCTTGAGGTGCTCGGCCCAGAGCTCGACGCGGAGCTTGTGGGCGAGGTTCATCTCCATGCGATACCAATGGCCTCCACGCGGTCCGTGTGGATCGTCCCAGTTGGGATCGGTGATGGCGCCGATGACCTCGCTGTCGTGGGTGTAGCCGCGGTTGTTCATGTTCGCCGAGCCGATGATCGCGAGCTCGTCGTCGATCACGAGCATCTTGGCGTGGATGTACCGCTCGTACGCCTCCCTCCTGTTGTAGATCCCCACCTTCTTCTTGTCGTCCTCGCTGGCGATCTTCTCGAAGAGCCGATCGACGCAGGCGTGCCGGAGGCTCACCGAGGAAGGGTCCGCGTCGTCCGAGGTGACCATCACGATGAGGAACTGGATGTTGGGCATCGCCTTCGCCAGCTCCTCCGCCGCGTCCGTGCTCCAGAAGTACTGATCCTCGATGTAGATGAACTTCTTTGCGGTGCGGATCCCGTGGCGGATGATCTTCCAGGCGTCGTTGTACGCGGTGGCCGTGGCCTTGGAGGCGAGGCTGGGGTTGCCGACGGTCTGGCCGATCCGGACCGTGTGGATCGGCTCCGGGACGATGACCCTCGCCGAGAGCGCCGGCTCGGCGAGAGTGCGCAGCTCCTCGATCTCGTGACCCCACTTGGGCAGATCGCCCTCGTCCTTGCCGCGGGGGAGGGCCGGGTCGTGCCCCCAGAGCTGGTTCGCAGGAGTGGGCAAGCCGAGGGCGATGTTGGCGTCCTTGTCCGAGACGTAGCACTGCACGGGTCGCGCGAACCGCCAGCGGTTGATCGCCAGGATCATCAGGTCGTGGGCGGCCTCTCCCGTCACCCGCGCGTGGACGTCGTGCAGCGGGGCGCCGACCTCGATGAAGGCCTTTCCGACGAAGAACCGGGCCTTGTCCGCGAGGACCCGATCGGAGTTGATGTCGAGCCCGCCGAAGAAGCCGATCAGCCCCTCCGACCCCGACACGAGGAGCACCTTCTGGTGGTGGGCCCCCGCCACGCGGGTGTTGTCGTCCAGGATGCAGAGCGCCCGCCGCGGCGTCTCCTCCGGAGCGGGCGCATCCGGGTTCAGCTTGTCGATCGCCTGCTTCGTGAGGAGGTTGTTCCGGACGCCATACTCCGAGTATTCCGTCGGGACCATGGAGTTGTTCCACAGGAGGACCCGGACCTTCACGCCTTCCTTCGTCTTCTTGTCGAGGATCTCAAGGCCCGTGAGGCCGTCGAGCGAGGTGCGTCCCGACTTCCGGTTCAGCATGACGAAGTCGAGGTTCAGCGCCCATCCGAGCAGCACGATGAAGTGCTCGGGCTTGTTCGCCGTCTCGATGGCCTCCAGCATGGCCGCGTACGTGGGGTATCCGTCGATCAGGTACTCCATGGTGTTGAACGTGCGGAGACCGTACGCGATCGCCTCGGGCGAATCCCAGCGCTTCTGGTCCTCGGGCCAGTCCGCGGTCAGCACGTAGGTCGACGTGACGCTGCTCCGAAAGAAGCCCTCTCGCGACGGTTGCCTCTCCGGATCTCCGTACCTGGCCGAGAGGAGGCCGTCGAGGAACGCCTGCGTCGCCGGGTTCTGGTTCTTGAGGCTCATGGTCCCACCTTGTCGTGTGTCTTCTCGACGAGGTGGGACATGAGCCCATCCAGCGTCGGTTCGGCTCCGGTGAGATCATCCTCCGACAGCAGCGGGATCCCGTTCTTGAATGCGTACCGGTTCATCGCGTCCAGGATCTGCGCGTATTTGCCGCCGTCGATGGGGAAGGTCAAATGACCGCTCCAGAATCCCAGATACCCCAGGTTGTGGAGCCGCCAGGTGATCTCGAACACCTTGACCTGCTTGTCGTGGATCTCGTAGCTGACGCGATCGAGCTTCTCCAGGCGGCGCTCGACCTCGCCTGCCGACTCCTTGGGTTTCTCGGGCTCCTTCTTGGTCCGTCGGCGCCTGCCCTCCGGGTCGAAGTCGTATGCGGGCTTCTTGTCAGGAGGCATCGAGATGAGCGTCGGATCCGGCGGGAGGGACTCGCCCGGCTCACCCTCCTCGGGCTTCTTCTCCTTCTCCGGCGCGGGCTTCTGCGCGGGAGGCGGCTTCGACGGAGGAGGGGAGTCCAGCTCGATCTTCTTGCGCTTGTGCTTGGGCGGCGGGCTCGGCGGCTTCACGAGGCGAAGGTCGATCTGGATGCGCGGCACGAACGAGGCGTCGTCCCCCGAGTCCGGATCGTGCTCTCCGAGCTCCAGAAGGCCCCACGAATAGTCGCCCTCGAGCTCCACGTCGATCAGGCCGTTCGTGCCCGTGCGGGCCAGGGGCAAGGGGGCTTCTCGGCCCCAGGTGATGCGGTACCACTGGCTCGCCAGGGGGGTCCCGTCGGGCTTCTGCAGGAACATTCGAAAGTTGGTGATCGGCGGTACGGCCGGGATCGCCATGGCGACTACCCTCTCTCCTCGGGCGTGACGGGGCGGGCTCCGTCGTGCCGGCTCTGGATGTCCCCGGCGGCGTCCTCGAAGGCGCCCGTCTGCGCCAACTTCAGGTCGCGCTGCAAGGCGTGCACGGCCTCGGACACGTCGCGCCCCCGGTATCCCAGGTTGTGGAGCTTCCGTGCCGCGGTCTCCTCGTCGTCCTTGCCGTCCTGGAGGTAGATCTCCGCGCTGAACTCGTACTCTCGCGGATCGTCCGGGTTCTCTCGTTTGTCCTTCGGGCGTCCCCAGCGGAGGTGGCAGACCTCGACGTCGGGGAACTTGGGTACAAGGACGGTGCCGCTCTGCGAGATACCCTCTTCCAGCCATCCGAAGAAGCTGATCTCGTAGGGCGCGTTCTGGATCGGCTCTCCCTTGCGGTCGAAGAGGACGATCGACTCCTTCTCCAGCGTCCTGGCCTGCTCCTCCCGCTTCTCCTGCTCTCTCGTCTCCGCGGTGAGACCGGGTCTGATCTTCACGGCCTGTCCGTCGAGCTTCGCCTCCTTGCCGAGCTCCAATATCGCCTTGTCGTCCGAGGCGAGCTTCACCTCCGGGCCCCGGATCTCCACCTTGTCCCCCATCGAGAGAGAGGCCTTCTTGCTGGCGGCGTCGATCGACTCGGCCTCCAGCACGATCTTCTTCGTGGTGATCGTGACGGAGTCCTTGGCGATCTTCACCGTCGTGTCGCCGCAGCGGATCGTGAGCTCCTTCTCGATGGTGAGCTCCGTCATGCCGCGCGCCGCCAGCGACAGATCTCCGGAGATCGCCGCGGAGGCGCTCTTCGGCTCCGCGGCGCTCCCCACCGAGAGCGAGAGCGCCTGTCCGACGTTCAACGCGAGGTTCCCCGAGACGGTCACCTCCGCATCGGCGCCGAGCACGGTCGTGGCTCTCTCTCCGACGTACACGAGCGACCGCCCATGGATCACGGATTGTGCGCTTCCCTTGATCCCCACCTCCCGGGAACCCTCGACGCTCCGCAGCTCGTCGCCCCGGACGCGCTCCTCCAGATCACCCTCGATGACCGCCGAGAGCTGCCCTGTCACGCGCAGAGCGTCGTTCCCCGTGACGGCCACGTTCCGCCCGCTCCCGACGCGCACCTCGTGTCCGCCGGCCGTCTCGTCCGTCCGATCCCCGAACACGGCGATCGTCCGATGACCACGCACCGTCTCGCGCCGGTCCCTGCGCACCTCCGTCTGGTGGTTGTTCCCGACGATCTCCTCCAGGTTCCGCTGGGCGTGCACGAAGAGCTGCTCGTTTCCCTGCTCGTCCTCGAAGGCGATCTCGTTGAATCCGCCCCCGTTCGGGCTGCTCCGTGACCGGAGGGTGCTGCGGGTGGCGGCCCCGGGGAGGCCGTCGGGCACCGGATGAGTGGCATTGTGCAGACAGCCCATCACGACCGGCCTGTCGACGTCCCCGCCGATGAACCCGATCAAGACCTCCATCCCCACGCGCGGGAGGAAGTGGACCCCGAACCCGTCCCCGGCCCACGCGGTCATCACCCGCAGGTAGCAGGAGCTGTGATCATCGTATCGCCCGTCCCGGTCCCAGGGAAACTGGACCTTCACGCGACCGAGCGCGTCCGTGTGGATCTCCTGTCCGGGGGGGCCCACCACCGTCGCGCTCTCCATGACTTGCTGCCGGACACGCGCCGGACGGCGCGGCCGCACGACGACGCTCGCCGGGGCCCAGACGAAGCGGTTCACGTAGCGAGCCTCTCCCTGTGCGCCGACGTCCGGCGTGGTCCCGCGGTGCTCCACCCGGACGACGACGTAACTGCCATTCACACGATCCATCTCGTGCCCCGACAGAACGACGCGGGCCCCGGGGGTCAGCCGGCGGCAGAGCGAGGCTCCGCGCGCCGTGATCGCCGGCGCGCGGAGCTGCTCCAGGTACTTCGTCGCCCGGGACGTCTGCAAGTCGGCGTCGGCGTTCTCCCCGTGATGGTCGTACACGAGGAGCTCCGTCCCCGCGTACGTGTCTGTCCCGACCCGGGTCGTCAGGTCGAGTCGCGGCCGGCGAAAGTCGTAGTCGAGCAGGCGGACCGCCGTGGGCTCCACCGCTTCCCCGAGCGAGATCTCCCCCACGCTGTCCTCGTCCGCCAGCACCCCTCCGGTGTGGGCGTCACGGCGAAACGCCAGGTCCGGGCCGGAGGGAATCGGCGCGTACGCCGCGCCATCCCCGAGCACCACGCGCTCCCCCTCGCCCAGCACGTCCCCCGTCACGTCGAGCGGCTGTTCGAAGCAGTGGAAGATCCCCTCTTCGGCGAGGAGGCGCTCCGCGAGCTCGTGATCGGTCTCGTCGTATTGCACGCAGTAAGTACGCGCCTGATACGCGCTCGTCGTGCGCCATTCTCGCGGCGCGCCCACCCCGTCGAGCAGGTAGTCCACGATCTCCCGCACCGACTTGTCCTGGAAGATGCGGCTGAACCTCCGCCGCGTGAGCAGCCACATCCGTGGCGCCACCCGGAACCGTCGCGCGACCCGCCCGTCCTCGTACACCTGCTCCGTTCGAACCGAGATGACGATCCCGTGAAAGGTGCGGGGCGCGCGCTCCGGCACGAACACGGCCAGCGCCGCCCGCTGCCCGAGCACCTCCCTCTCCGGGACGCCCGCTGCGGCGCCCGAGGTGAGCACCAGCACGTCTACAGAATACAGACTGTTTACTTCTTCCGTCGCCTCGAACGACGCGACAGACATCTCCCGCGCGTCCAGGACGGCGCAGTGAAACAGGTATGACCGCTCCGATAGCCTCCGAGCATCGAGATCCATGGAGTCCTCCGTTCAACCGATGTCCACCGTGGAGCCCGGGTCCGTGATCTCGATCGTGCCCGCCCAGGCGCACGAGCAGGTGGAGTCCTTCGTGAGGGCCTTTTGCATCGCGAGAGTGGCGCCGTCCGCCCCTGGGGACCAGGGCCCCGTGATCACCGGGACACAAGGCATCGGCGTCAGGACCCCCTGCGCCGCAGCCGTCGCCGCCGCCACCTGGGGGTTTGCCTGCGTCTTGCACATCCCGAACATGGGGATGTTCACGAATGGCACACAGTCATTGACGGTTGCCGCCTCCGCGTCGTCCCCGCTGGCCATGTTCACGGGCAGCACCGACAGGGTCCCGGGGGACGTGCCCTCGCTGCACTTGAGGCCTGCGCCGTGCACCACGAGCTTCGGCATGAGCGCTCCTACCGCGCCGACGCGATCCCGTCAATCCCCGCGCCTCGGCCCGACGGCGCGCTCTCGAAGGGGCCACGATGTGGTGAGGACGGCTTCGAATCGGGGGCGATCAGCGCGCGCGCTCGTCCTCGATGAAGCCGTGCACCAGCGCCGCGAGCTTCCTGTCCTTTGCCAGGAGCTGGATCCATACTCTGCGTATTCTGGGCCACGCCTGGGGCGGGATGCGCAGGTCCGCGAGCGCCGGCTCCGCCTCTGCGACCTCGGCGGCCGCGGCGAGGCGCGCGTAGTCGCCGGCGGCGATCGGGCCGCGCTCGTCCTCGATGCGGGCCACGTAGGCCGCGTCGAACTCGCGGAGGAGCTTGTTCTTCTGGCGCGCGAGCTCCTTCTCGATCGCGGCGTCCCAGTGCGCGAGGAGCTGGTTCCACCCGTCCTCGTCGAGGGACTCCTTGGCGAGGATCGCCTGCGCCTCGGCCGGGCGCGCGTCGAGGGACGCCGCGATGGCCGCGCAACGGGCCAGAGGATAGGCCTCCACCGGGAGCGGCGGCGGGCCCTCCGGGACGGCAGGCACCGGGGGAGTCTCCGGGAGCGCGGACGACTCCGTCGCAGGCTCCGGACTCCCCGCGGACTCCGGGGCTCCGCGCCAGAGAGGCGGGGGCTGGACTGGCTCGCTCGCCTCGGTGGGCGGGGGGACGAAGGGCTCCTCCGCAGGGCGCTCCCCCGCGCCGGGACGGCCTCCGAGGACCGTCTGCGCGAGCGTGACCTGCGCCGCCACGAGGCGCTCCCCCAGCGTGTCGCCCTGGCCCGCCGGCGTCGCCGAGGGAGGTGCCAGCCCCC
>WBZX01002458.1_pt1 | contig 12572 bp, 14 predicted proteins | sample 5204211 | NCBI WGS metagenome assembly WBZX01 (sample SAMN12344362, study PRJNA552823) | activated sludge metagenome | biome: Activated sludge suspended growth; feature: Nitrification reactor; material: Wastewater; isolation source: activated sludge from nitrification reactor of wastewater...
GGCATGGACGTAGCGGATGACTTTTTCCGGCGCCTCGCTGGTGATGGTGTTGCCGATGGCGTGGATCAGGTGTGTCTTGCCGAGGCCAGCGCCGCCGTAGATGAACAGCGGGTTGTAGGCGCCGCCAGGATTGTTGGCGACCTGCACGGCAGCGGCGCGGGCGAGGTCGTTGGCCTTGCCGACGACCAGATTGTCGAAGGTGAATGACGAAATCAGCCGTGTTTTCTCGTAGCTATTGGTTTTGCCATGCGATTTCTCAGGGAATGCCGATGCTGCCGGCTGGCCGGTGTTCGAGCCGGATTCGGGCGCAATGCTGCGAACTGCGGCATTGCCGGCGGTATTGTTCTTTCCGCCATCGATGATCAGTGAAATGCTGACCGGTCCGCTGAAGAAGGCGCGGCTATAGTCCTCGATGCGCACCAGATAGCGGTCGCGTACCCATTTCATGATGAAGCCGTTGGGCGCGATCAGGCGCAGGCCTTCGAGGGGCTGACTTTCACCTTCCAGCCGTAGCGGCTTGATCCAGGTATTGAACTGCTGCACGGGCAGTTCCTGTTCAAAACGCTTCAGACACGATTCCCAAAAGCCGGACATCGCCAACGACACTCCTCCCCGCGCAGTCGGAAAAACATGCTGGCGGTTATATTAACTAGCTGATTCTGTGGATTTGTTCAATATGGCAAAACGACACTGAAGCCGCTTGCGAACTTGTGATTCTACCCGCCTGGCAAGAAGTTATCCACAGCTTTAATAAATAATTCACCTTGACAGGAACCGTCAAAACACGGTGTAATTGCGCGTTTTTCTTAGCACATCAAGGGATTACCAACATGAAACGCACGTATCAACCGTCGGTCGTGCGCCGCAAGCGCACCCATGGCTTCCTGGTTCGTATGCGCACCAAGGGTGGCCGTGCAGTCATTGCTGCTCGCCGCGCCAAAGGTCGCAAGCGTCTGGGCGTCGTATAACCTGGACGTTCGGCGGGGTGAGTCAAGACTTCGCCAGACGCTATCGCCTGACAAAAACGGATGAGTTTTCATCCGTTTTTGGTTTCAGGAAGGCGATTCGCGGAAAATTGCTGATGCTGCATTACCAGCCGCGTGGTCAGGGTTTCAGTGATGCACGTCTCGGACTGGTGGTCGGCAAGAAATTGCTCAAACGGGCAGTCGACCGCAACCGGGTCAAACGCGTGATCCGCGAGCAGTTTCGCCGGGCACGTCCGCAACTTCCGCCTGTCGACCTGATCGTTCGACTGGCAGCCAAGCCGGTTCCGCTCGACAGTGGCGCGCTGGCCGTGGATTTTCTGGCGCTGCTGGAAAAGTTGCAGCGGCCTCGGGAAAAGCGATGAAACGTCTGTTGGTCGCCTTGCTGCACACGTATCAGTATGCGATCAGTCCCTTTCTGGGGCGACGTTGCCGTTATTATCCGAGCTGTTCGGAATATGCGGTGGAAGCAGTAGAGAAATACGGTGCCATCAAGGGTGGCTGGCTGGGCGTCAAGCGCGTCTGCCGCTGTCATCCGTGGCATCCCGGCGGGTACGATCCGGTACCCTGATTTGAGAATGCTTGATTACGTAGGCTGTACATGGACACTCGTCGCCTGATTCTGGTTCTGATCTTCGCCTTCTCCAGCTTCCTGCTGTGGGAGAACTGGCAAAAATACAACCAGCCAAAGCCGCCGGCCAATGCCGTCGCCAACGTTCCCGCCGGCAGTGCCGCTCCGCAGCCTTCCGCTGCGCTGCAGGCTGGCGGCTCGGCCGGGGCACCGGCCGCCGTCGCCGCCCCGGGCAACGCCACGGCCGAAACCTTCACCGTCCAGACCGATCTGGTGAAAGCCAGCATCTCGCCGCTGGGCGGTGACATCGTTGAACTCGATCTGCTGAAATACGCGCAGCACGACAACAGCGACAAGACCTTCGCATTGTTCGATGCCAAGCATCAGTACATGGCACAAAGCGGGCTGATCGGCGAAGGTCTGCCGACCCACCGCACGCAATTCCGCCTGGTCGATGGTCCGCTCAAACTGGCCGACGGTAGCGACGAACTCAAGGTGCGCCTGGAAGCTACTGCGCCCAATGGCGCCAAGGTGGCCAAGATTCTGACCTTCAAGCGCGGCTCGTACCTGATCGACGTGGCCTGGGAGATCGACAACAAGAGCGACAAGCCGCTGGCAACCCATGCCTACTACCAGCTGCAGCGCGACGCGGTGGCGCCGGAAGGCGAAACAGCAATGGTATCGACCTTCACCGGGCCGGCTGTTTACACCGATGCCGACAAGTACCAGAAGGTCAGTTTCGACGATATCGCGGCCGGCAAGGCCAAGTTTGCCAAAACGGCCGATAACGGTTGGCTGGCCATGGTCCAGCACTATTTCGTCTCGGCTTTCGTGCCCAAGGAACACACGCCTCGCGAGTACTACATGCGCAAGGTCGAAGGCGCCAATGTTTACCAGACTGGGGTCATCGTGCCGGTGCCTGAAATCGCGCCGGGCGCCAAGGGTGAAAGCTCGATCAGCCTCTATGCCGGCCCGCAGGAGCAGGCGGCACTCAAGCAGGTGGCGCCCGGCCTCGATCTGGTCGTCGATTACGGCTGGCTGACGGTCGTCGCCGCGCCTATCTTCTGGGCACTGCAAGCGATCTACAAACTGGTCGGCAACTGGGGCTGGGCAATCGTCGTTCTGACCATCATCATCAAGCTCATCTTCTTCCCGCTGTCGGCTGCCTCTTACAAGTCGATGGCCAAGATGCGCCTGCTGACGCCGCGCCTGATGCAGTTGAAGGAGCGCTATGGCGACGACAAGCAGCGCCTGAACCAGGAAATGATGAAGCTGTACCAGACCGAAAAGGTCAATCCGCTGGGTGGCTGCCTGCCGATCCTGGTGCAGATTCCGGTCTTCATCGCCCTCTACTGGGTGCTGCTCGGTGCCGTCGAGATGCGTGGCGCGCCGTGGATCCTGTGGATTCACGATCTCTCGGCACCTGATCCCTTCTACATCCTGCCGATCGTCATGATGGCCTCGATGTTCGTCCAGACCAAGCTGAACCCGACACCGCCGGACCCGATCCAGGCCAAGGTCATGATGATGATGCCGCTGATCTTCGGCTTCATGTTCTTCTGGTTCCCGGCCGGTCTGGTGCTCTACTGGGTGGTCAATAACATCCTGTCGATTGCCCAGCAGTGGCAGGTCACGCGGATGATCGAAGCCGGCGGCAAGGCGGCCAACGACGCCAAGGCCTGACGTGTGAAGTCAGACACCATCGCCGCCATCGCCACGGCTCCCGGCCGTGGCGGTGTCGGGGTGATCCGCATCTCGGGCAGCAATTTGCTGCCCTTTGCTTTTGCGCTGACCGGCAAGACGCCCAAGCCGCGCTACGCCACACTGGCCGATTTCCGCTCTGCCGAGGGTGTTGCGGTCGACAGCGGAATTTTGCTGTTTTTCCCCGGCCCCCATTCCTTCACCGGCGAAGACGTGCTTGAGTTGCAGGGCCACGGCGGGCCGGTCGTCATGCAGATGCTGCTCGCCCGCTGTCTCGATCTCGGCGCGCGCCTGGCCGAACCGGGTGAATTCAGCCGCCGTGCCTTTCTAAACGGCAAGATGGACCTCGCGCAGGCCGAAGCGGTTGCCGACCTGATTGATGCTGCCACGGCCAGCGCCGCCCGCTCGGCCGTGCGCTCGCTGCAAGGCGAATTCTCGCGTGCCATCGGCGAACTGAACGAAGAACTCATCAACCTGCGCATGCTGGTCGAGGCGACACTGGATTTTCCGGAAGAAGACATCGATTTCCTCAAGTCCGCCGATGCCTTCGGCCGCCTGGCGCGTCTGCAAGGCAAGTTGGCCGAAATCTTCAACCGCGCCGGCCAGGGCAAGCTGTTGCAGGCCGGCCTGCATGTCGTGCTGGCCGGCCAGCCCAACGTCGGCAAATCCTCGCTGCTCAACCGACTGGCCGGCGATGAACTGGCCATCGTCACGCCGATAGCCGGCACCACGCGCGATGCCTTGCGGTCGACCATCCAGATCGAGGGAATTCCACTGCACATCATCGACACCGCCGGCCTGCGCGAAACCGACGACGAAGTCGAGAAAATCGGCATCGAACGCAGTTGGCAGGAAATCGAACGGGCCGACGTGCTGTTGCTGCTGGTCGATGCGCGCAGCGGCATCGGCGACGCCGACCGCGAAATCCTTGCCCGCCTGCCCGAGCGCCTGCAACGCATCACCGTCTATAACAAGATCGACCTTGCCGGCCGTGTGCCGGAGCGCCACGAAGAACACGACGCGCGCGGCGACGCCGTCGCCATTTCGCTGTCGGCCAAGGCCGGCGCCGGCATCGAACTGTTGCGCGCCGAACTGCTGCGCATCGCCGGCTGGCACCAGACGGAGGACATCTTCATCGCCCGCGAACGGCACCTGCGGGCGCTGGCGTCGGCGCAGGAACACATCGCCGCCGCGCGCCAGGTCGTCGAGGGCCGCCTGCCGGCGCTCGAACTCTTCGCCGAGGAATTGCGCCTGAGCCAGCAGGCGCTCTGCGAGATCACCGGGGAATTCACCGCCGACGATCTGCTCGGCGTGATCTTCAGCCGTTTCTGCATCGGCAAGTAAGTGGACACTTTCACGCCGGGCCTCGTGGCTCTGGTCTTCGCAGCTTTCTTTGCCGGCGCCATCGACGCGGTGGTCGGCGGCGGCGGGCTGATCCAGATTCCGGCGCTGTTCGCCGTGCATCCCGGCGAATCGGCCGCGACGCTGTTCGGCACCAACAAGTGCGCCAGCATCGTCGGCACCGCCAACGCGACCTGGCGCTATGCGCGCCGCGTCGTCATGCCATGGCGCACCATCCTGCCTGCGGCAGTGGCCGCCTTCGCCTTTTCGTATGCCGGGGCGGCAGCGGTCGCCTGGTTGCCGAAGGACGCGGTGCGTCCGCTGATCCTGGTCCTCCTGGTGCTGGCCGCGGTCTACACGCTGAAAAAGAAGGAATTCGGCGAGTTGCACCGGCCGGCGCACAGTGGTCGCCGCGAGCTGGTCTACGCCTCGCTCCTCGGCGGCGTGATCGGCTTTTACGACGGCTTTTTCGGCCCAGGCACCGGCAGCTTCCTGATCTTCCTCTTCGTCCGCTTTTTCGGTTTCGATTTCCTGCACGCCTCGGCCAGCGCCAAGGTGGTCAATGTCGCCACTAACCTGGCAGCACTGCTCTACTTCGTTCCGAATGGCTACGTGCTGCCGCTGCTGGCGGTGGTGATGGCGGCCGCCAACGTCGCCGGCTCGCAGGCCGGTACCTGGCTGGCGCTGCGCCATGGCAGCCGCTTCGTGCGGCGGGTTTTTCTGGTGCTGGTGGCGGTGCTGATCGTCAAGTTCGCCTGGGATACCGTGCGCCCCTTGGTCTAGACTCGGCGGCCGGAAGCGGTGCGGTGCGAGGGTATAATCCAGACCGCTACGCAAAGAGAATTCGATGTCAGACTCCATGATTTTTGGCCATTTTCGCCGGTTGACCGCAGCAGGCATGCTGGTGCTGCTGGCTGCCTGCGCCGGTGGCCCGGACGGGGCAAAGCCAGATGGCGATGCCGCGTCGCGCTCGCAGAAAGCCGTCTTGCAGACCGGCTTTGCCTGCTGCAATCTGCATTACGACGGCGACACGATCACCGATTCCAATTTCGGCCAGTTGCCTTTCCTGCCGGCGGGGTCGCCGCTCAAGGTCAGGCAGGTCGAGGGCTACGTCGCGCAGATCGAAGCCAATGGCCGCTCGTTGCGCCTGGTACTTGAACATCGTGGCAAGGAAACGATGCAGGACTGGCTGACCCGCATCGTCGTCGCCGACGATCCGCGACTGAAGATCGCCACCTTTCCACCGACCATCCGCGACGCGATCAACGCCGGCAAACTGGTCAAGGGCATGACCCGGGAACAGGCTGTCATGGCCGTCGGCTACCCGCAGACCAACGAAAAAATGCGCTTCGAGGGGCCATCATGGCGCTACTGGTGGTCCGGTTTCGCGCCCTACTACGTTTATTGGAACGGCAACAAGCTGATTCGCATCGATGGTCAGGGCGAGGTGGTCGGGGCGATGACCTTCAAACCGGGAAAATAGGGTTACGTATGGCCTACAAGCCTACTTACGGGGTCGACGCCCCGGAACGCGCGGAAATCGACGCCCTCCCCGGCCTCGTATTGCTCGAATTCGGCGTCGACTGGTGTCCGCATTGCCAGGGCGCGCAGCCGGCCATCGCAGATGCCCTGCGCGACCACGCCGAACTGCTGCACATCAAGGTTGAGGACGGCCCCGGCCGCCGGCTGGGGCGCAGCTTTCGCGTCAAGCTGTGGCCGACGCTGATTCTGCAGCGCGAAGGCCAGGAGCTCGGGCGCGTGGTACGCCCGACCACTGTCGGTGAAGTCGGCGACCTGGTGGCAAGCGTCTCCTAACGGCTGTCTTTGCGCAGCTTGGCGACCATTGCCGCCGTGCTGTTGGGTGCCGCGACGTTGCCCCAGCTCGTGCGCACGTAGTTGGCGATGTCGGCGATCTGTTGATCGTCGAGCTGGCCCCCCAGCGCCGGCATCGGGATGTAGGCACCGCGCTGTGGCAGGCCCTTCAGCACCACTTTGATGATATTCGACGGATCGGGCGCGATCACCGCACCGTTGCCGGCCAGCGGCGGAAAGACGCCGGGAATGCCGCGCCCCTTGGCCTGGTGGCAGCCGCCGCAATGGTCCATGTAGAGCGTCGCGCCACGCAGACGGGTCGGGTCGGGCGCCGGTTTGCCGGTGCGCAGCGAGGAATTGGGAGGTATCGCCTTGAGGTATTCGGCCATGGCGGCCAGGTCGGCATCGCTCAGGTGGGAGAGACTGTTGGTGACGACCTCGGCCATCGGCCCGAATGCGGTGGTTCGGCCAGCCACGGCGCCGGTTTTCAGGTAGGTCGCGATTTCGGCGGCAGTCCATGCGCCGAGGCCGGTATGGAGGTTGGAGGTCAGGTTGGGAGCGAACCAGTCGTCGATGCTGGCGCCGGTATAGGCTTTGCTCTGTTCGATGCCGCCCAGCGCGTTTCTCGGCGAATGGCAGGAGGAACAGTGGCCGAGTCCTTCGACCAGGTAGGCGCCACGATTCCAACTGGCGGATTTGCTCGGATCGGGCTTGAAGGAGCCTTCGTCGAAATAGAGTTCGCGCCAGACGGCCATCGACCAGCGCTGATTGAAGGGGAAGCGCAGGTGGTTGATATCGACCGCGTTGCGCACCGGCTTGAGTGTGCGCAGGTAGGCGAAGATGGCATCGCTGTCGGCGCGTGTCAGGCGGGTGTAGAAATCATAGGGCATGGCCGGATACATGTCCTGCCCGCGCTTGTTGACGCCGTCGTGCATCGCCCGGTAGAAGTCGGCGGACGACCAGCTGCCGATACCCGTTTCTTCGTCAGGGGTGATGTTCGGCGCCAGCAGGTAGCCGAAGGGTGTGTCGAGCCGGTAGCCGCCGGCATAGGGAACGCCGCCGTTCGCCGTATGGCAGGAAATGCAGTCGCCGGCCCGCGCAAGGTATTCGCCGCGCTGCACTTGCGACTGCTGGGCATTGGCGGCGTTCGTTATTGCCGCTGCCATGGCAAGGAAGCCAAGAATCCCGGCCAAACCGCGCTTCGCCCATCCAGTATCCCGTTCGACGTTCATTTCAACTCCTGCGGAAAATTAGGTTCGCTACAGCCAGCGTCGATATGACGGGCTTCAAGGTTTCGCGTTGGGGAAGAACAGTTGTTCACCGCCGATCCGATAGGCGGCGATCGCCTTCTGGCCACTCGGAGAAACCAGCCAGTCGATGAAGCGCTGGCCGTCTTCCTTGCGTACGTGCGGGTGTTTGGCGGGATTGACCAGAATGACCCCGTACTGGTTGAAGAGCCGAGTATCGCCTTCGACGAGGATGGTCAGGTCAGCGCGATTCTTGAACGCCAGCCAGGTGCCGCGGTCGGCCAGGATGTAGGCATTCATCGACGACGCGGTGTTGAGCGCCGGCCCCATGCCGGAGCCGGTATCGCGATACCACGGGCCCTTGATCTGCTCCAGATCGACGCCCGCCGCTTTCCAGTAGCGTAGCTCGGCGGCATGGGTGCCGCTCTTGTCGCCGCGCGAGACGAAGGGCGGGCGCTTTTCGGCAATCTGGCGAAAGCCTTGCAGGATGTCCTTGCCGGCCACCTGCGCCGGGTCGGTTTTGGGGCCGATCAGGATGAAGTCGTTGTACATGACTTCCTTGCGCTCGACGCCGAAGCCCTCGGCAATGAATTTTTCCTCGGCTGCCTTATCGTGCACGAAGACCACGTCGGCATCGCCCCGGCGCGCGGTATCCAGTGCCTGACCGGTGCCGAGCGCGACGACGCGTACCTTGATCCCGGTTTCCTGTTCGAAGATTGGCAGCAGGTGGGCGAAGAGGCCGGATTGCTCGGTCGAGGTCGTGGAAGCGACGGTGATCACGCGTTCCGCGCTGATCGCCGACGAACCGGCGGTGAATACCACTGCCGCTGCGGCAGAAATCAAGAGTTTCAGTAAGCGCATTATTGGGTCTCCTCCTGTTGGATTGGCCTTGCCAGGTGCTGGCCGGAGTATGACCGGAGTCGCTGTCAGCCTGCAACCCGCTGCAATTGCTTTAGAAAGTCGCCGGCCTCCTGAAAGCCGACCACGCGCAAACCGGCGATTTCCTTGCCGCCGGGTGCGAAGAAGATGATGCCGGGCGGGCCGTACAGGCCGAAGCGGGCGAGCAAGGCCTTGTCGTCCGCCGTGTTGGCGGTGACATCGGCCTTGAGCAGCGTGAAGCCGGCCAGTTTCGCGCGCACCGCCGGGTCGGCGAAGGTGTAACGCTCCATTTCCTTGCACGAGACGCACCAGTCGGCGTAGAAATCGAGCATCACCGGACGGTCGACCGCAGCCAGCCGGGCGTCGAGTTCGGCCAGCGAGCGTACCGGCTCAAAGGCCAGCTTTTTCTCTTCCGCCGCCACGGCAGTACCGCGCAAACCGGCCAGCGGCTGCAGCGGGTCGCGGCCGCCGGCCAGGGCGCCGATCAGCAGCGCGGCGCCGGTCAGCAGCATGACGATGCCGATGCCTTTCCAGAAGCGTTGCCAGCCCTTGGCATGCGGCGGCAGCGGGTCGAGTGCATGCAGGAAGATGGCCGGGATGATCAGCAGCGCCGCCCAGGCCAGCATCGCGACGACCGGCGGAATCACCGGCGACAGCAGCCAGACGGCGGTGGCCAGCAGCAGCACGCCGAAGCCTTTCTTGACCGCTTCCATCCACGGCCCGGTTTTCGGCAGCAGCGAACCGCCGGCGGTGCCGACGGCGATCAGCGGCACGCCCATGCCCAGCGCCATGACGAACAACGCGCTGCCGCCGAGCACTGCGTCGCCGGTCTGGCCGATGTAGAGCAGCGCGCCGGCCAGCGGCGCGGCGACGCAGGGGCCGACGATCAGCGCCGACAAGGCGCCCATCAGGAACACGCCGATGCCCCGTCCCCCTTGCAGATGGCCGGATTCTTCGGAGAGCTTGCTTTGCAGCGCGGTCGGCAGTTGCAGTTCGTAGAAGCCGAACATCGAGAACGACAGCACGACGAAGACCAGCGCGAACCCGCCCAGTACCCAGGCGTTTTGCAGCGCGGCTGAGAGCAGTGTGCCGGTCATGCCGGCGGCGATGCCGGCGGCGGCGTAGGTGACGGCCATGCCGAGCACGTAGGCGAGCGACAGCGCGAAACCGCGCGCGTGGGAGGCCTTGTGCCCTTGGCCGGCGATGATGCCGGAGAGGATGGGGATCATCGGCAGCACGCAGGGCGTCAGAGACAACCCGAGGCCGGCGATGAAGAAGAAGGCGAGATTGGCCCAGAAGCCGGCGTGGCGCAGGGTGCCGGCGATTTTGCCGCTTTCGTCGGCGTCGACCGCAACCGGTGCCGCCGCCGGTGCGCTGGCCGGGTCGGGCAAGGTCACCGCCACCGTCTGCATCTGCGGCGGGTAGCAGACGCCGGCATCGGCACAGCCTTGGGACGTGACGTTCAGCCTGAGCGGCAGTTCGCCCGAGACATTGCGCTCGACCGGCAGGCGGATGGCGACGTTCTTGTAGAAGACCTCGACCTTGCCGAAGTTTTCGTCGTTGTGTTCCTTGCCCTTGGGGAAAGCCGGGGTGCCGAGCGTCACGCTGTCACCGTCGACGGCGAAGCGGAACTTGTCGCGGTAGAGGTAGTAGCCCTTGGCGATGTCGAAGACGACTTCGATGGTCTGCCCGTCCAGCGCCCGTGCGCTCGGCTTGAAGGCGACGGCCGGGTCGAGGAATTCCTCGGCGTGCACAAGCGACGCCAGAAAGGTTAGAAGGAAGAGCAGCGCGCGCATCATGGCTGTTGGAGCGTTTCCGCGACCACCCAGTTCAAGTATTCCGGCAGGCCGTGCGTGACCGGCAGGGCAATGATCTCCGGCACCTTGTAGGGATGACGTTCGCAGATGGCTTTTTCGAGCGCCGCGTAGTTGCTTGCGGTCGACTTGATGAAAAGCGGGATTTCCGTGGTCGACTCGACCTTGCCCTGCCAGTGATAAAGGGACTGGACGCGCGGCATGATATTGACGCAAACCGCCAGCTTCGCCTCGATGACGGCAAGCGCGATGGCGTTGGCGATTTCTTCGTTGGGGCAGTTGGTGATGATGAGCAGGGTCTGGGGCATCGGCGGATTTTACTTGAGCAGGCGGCGGCGCGTCAGGCGCAGGGCGATGGCGAAGGCTATGCCGGCGGTGGCCAGCAGCGCCATGATGTGGATCAGGGCATCCGGCGGCACCTGTCCGGCGAGCAGCGGGCGCACCAGCGCGACGCCTTGCGCCAGCGGCAACCAGCCGCCGATGCCGGCCAGCCAGCCCGGGAGTTGATCGGTGGGGAAGAAAACGCCGGAAATCAGCGTCATCGGTGTGACGAACAGCGTGAAGTAATACATGAAGAAGTCGTAGGACGGCGCCAGCGCGTTCCAGATCAGCCCGAGCGCCGCGAAGGCCAGCCCGGTGAGGACGATGGCCGGCAACGCCCACAGCGCCAGCGGCCCGTGCGTGAGCCCGAGCGCGGCGACGACGACGAGGATGGCGGCGCCCGAGAACAGCGATTTGGTCGCCGCCCAAAACAATTCCCCGGCCACAACGTCGGCCAGCCCGAGCGGCGTGTTGAGGATGGCGTCCCAGGTCTTCTGCACATGCATGCGCGAAAAGGCCGAGTACAGGGCCTCGAAGGTGGCGGCGTTCATCGTCGACGCGCAGACCGTGCCGGCGGCGAGGAAGGCGACGTAGGAGGTGCCGTTGATTTCCGGCAGCATGGCGCCGAGTCCGTAGCCGAGGCCGAGCATGTAGATCAGCGGGTCGGCCAGGTTGCCGAGGATGGAAGGCAACGCGAGCTTCTTCCAGACCAGGAAATTGCGTTGCCAGACAGGGAAGAAGCCAGCGATGGCGAGCGAGTTGGAGGACATGGGGCGGGCCGGGAAGGCAGATTGGGCCATTCTACCGCGCCGGGCCGCAAACTTTTCGTGGCGGCGATGGTCATGTCCTATGATGTGCTGGCACAGGGAGAACGGGAGGAAACCATGCACTTGCCGACAAATCCGAAAGCCGTGCTGATCGATCTGGCCGGCGTGCTGCATACCGGCGACGATGCCCTGCCCGGCGCCGTTGCGGCATTGGAAAAACTGCGGGCCAGTGGTCTGGCGCTACGCTTCCTGACCAACACGACGCGCACGCCGGGTAGCGTGCTGCACACCAAACTGTGCGGGATGGGCTTCACGCTCGCCGCCGCAGAAATCCAGACCGCGGCGCTCGCTGCCCGCACCCTGGTCCGCGAGCGCGGCTTGCGGCCGCACTGGATGGTGCATCCCAACATCGCCGAGGAAATGGGGGCCAGCGATCCCGATCCGGACGTCGTCGTCCTCGGCGACATGGGCGAGCATTTCACCTACGCCGGCCTCAACCACGCCTTCCGCCTGCTGATGCAGGGGGTGCCGCTGATCGCGATGGCGCGTAACCGTTATTTCATGGAAGCCGACGGCATGTCGCTGGACATGGGCGCCTTCGTCGCCGGGCTCGAATATTCGACAGGCGTTACCGCCGAGATTACCGGCAAACCAGCCCCCGCCTTTTTCGCAGCGGCGCTGGCCGAACTCGGTGTCGCGCCCGATGCAGCGGTGCTGATCGGCGACGACCTGACCGACGATGTGGGCGGTGCCCAGGATGCCGGCATCGCCGGCATCCTGGTGCGCACCGGCAAATTCCGTCACGGCGACGATGAGAATCCGGACATTCGGCCGGCCTTGGTCGTCGATGATTTTGCCGTCGCCGTCAATGCGCTGCTCGGCTGATCCCGCCGTTCGCGGGCGGTGCGTCGGCCTTCAGCGTCCGAACAGCCCTTTCAGCAATGTGCCGACGCCGGGCGTCGCGGCATCCTGCGCGGCGCCGGCGGCAGCCATTTCCATGCCGAGCATCACGCTGTCGTAGGCGCTGACATTGACCGTCGCCGTCCAGATTAGCGGCTTCTTCTCGCCCGGCTTCTGCGGCGGGTAGGAAAAGCCCTGCACCGGGCCGTGCGCGATGCCGGTCAGCATTGCCATCT
>WBZX01002459.1_pt1 | contig 12567 bp, 9 predicted proteins | sample 5204211 | NCBI WGS metagenome assembly WBZX01 (sample SAMN12344362, study PRJNA552823) | activated sludge metagenome | biome: Activated sludge suspended growth; feature: Nitrification reactor; material: Wastewater; isolation source: activated sludge from nitrification reactor of wastewater treatment...
CCACGCCGTCCGGGCCGCCCGACCCCGACATTATTCACCCCTCGAAAACAGTGTTTTCATTTCACCGGGATTTATCCCGGAATCGAAAACAACCACAATTCAGGCCATTCCCGCTCGAAGGCCGTTCCGATGAATCTCCATCCCCCCACCGTCCGCCAGCCCGGCCGCGCCTGAACCATGCGCCGCCTCCGTTTCAACCCCTATCTGCTGCTCGCCCTGACCGCGCTGTTCTGGGCCGGCAACATGGTGATGAGCCGCGGCCTGCGCGCCGATCTGCCGCCGGTGGCGCTGGCCTTCTGGCGCTGGGTCACCGCCTTGCTGTGCGTGCTGCCGCTGGCGCTGCCGCACCTGCGCAGCCAGTGGCCGCTGCTGCGCGCCGCCTGGAAGAAGCTGATTTTCCTCGGCGTGTTTGGCATCGGCTGCTACAACACCTTTTCCTACGTCGCCGTTCAGTACACCACTGCGACCAGCGCGACGCTGCTCAACTCCTTCATTCCGGTGGTGACCAGCGTGCTGGCGATGGCCTTCTTCGGCAAGCGCCTGTCGCGGCCGGAGATCGTCGGCGGCCTGCTGTCGCTGGTCGGCGTGGTGGTGCTGATCAGCCGCGGCAGCATCGACACGCTGCTCGGCCTGACGCTCAACAGCGGCGATCTGTGGATGCTGCTGGCGGTGCTGGCGTGGAGCATCTACACCGCCTTCCTGCAATGGCGGCCGGCCGGCGTGCATCCGATGCTGCTGCTCGCCGCGCTGATTGTCGTCGGCCTCGCCACGATGCTGCCGATGTACGCCTGGGAGCTGGCCAGCGGCGCAGCGCTGCGGCTGCACGCCGGCTCGGTGGCCGGCATCCTCTACGCCGGCATCGTTGCCGCCTTTCTCGGCGTGCTGTGCTTCAACCTCGGCGTCGCGGCGGTCGGGCCAGCGGTGGCCTCGCTGTTCATCCATCTGATGCCGGTGTTCGCGTCCATCCTCTCGGCGGCAATGCTCGGCGAACTGCCCAGCGGGTATCACTACGCCGGCATGGCGCTGGTGCTGGGCGGCATCCTGCTCACGATTCGCAAGCCCGTTCCCGCCCTTCCGCTCGCCGGGCAAGTTTCCTGATTTCCTAGGAGTTCCCATGCTCTCCCACCTCGAACGCCCCACCGCCCGCGCCCCCGGCCTGCGCCAGATCCTCGACGACTTCGGCCTGACCTACTTCGCCAACGGCCTGATCGGTTTCATCTTTGCCGCCACCGGCCCGGTCGCCATCATCCTGTCGGTCGGCACCCGCGGCGGCCTGTCGCAGGCCGAACTGGCCTCGTGGGTGTTCGGCGTGTTCTTCATCAACGGCCTCGTCACCATCGCAATGAGCTGGCGCTACAAGGCGCCGCTCGGCTTCGCGTGGACCATCCCCGGCACCGTGCTGGTCGGCCCGGCGCTGCAACACCTGAGCTTCGCCGAGGTGATCGGCGCGTTTTACGCAACCAGCCTGCTGATCCTCGCGATGGGTGCCAGCGGGCTGGTCAAGCGGCTGATGGCCTCGCTGCCGATGCCCATCGTGATGGGCATGGTGGCCGGCGTGTTCCTGCGCTTCGGTCTCGATCTGATGCGCGCGCTGCACAGCGACGTGGCGATCGCCGGGCCGATGGTGGTCGCCTTCCTGCTGCTGTCGGCCAGCGCCGTGTGGGGCAAGCGCATGCCGCCGGTGATCGGCGCGCTGCTCGTCGGCGCGCTGGCAATCGCCGTGCTCGGCCGCTTCGACACCTCGGCAGTGGGCAGCTTCGGCTTCGCCCACCCGGTCGTGCAGGCGCCGGTATGGTCGCTCGGCGCGCTGGTCGAGCTGGTCGTACCGCTGGCGATCACCGTGCTGGTGGTGCAGAACGGCCAGGGCGTGGCCGTGCTCAAGTCGGTCAATCACGAGCCGCCGGTCAATACCGTCGCCTTCGTGTCCGGCATCGGCGCCGCGCTGAGCGCCGCCGTCGGCGCCGTCAGCAGCTGCCTGACCGGCCCGACCAACGCGCTCCTGACCTCCTCCGGCGAGCATCACCGCCACTACACCGCCGCGCTGACCTTCGGCCTCGTCGCGGTACTGTTCGGCCTGATGGCGCCGACCTTCACCGGCCTGATGCTGGCGGCGCCGAAGGAATACATCATGGTGCTCGGCGGTCTGGCCATGCTGCGCGTGCTGCAAGGCTCCTTCGTCGCCTCCTTCGGCGGCGGCAAGTTCACCCTCGGCGCGCTGATCAGCCTGCTCGTCACCGTCGCCGACATCGGCATCCTCAACATCGGCGCCGCGTTCTGGGGCCTCGTTGCCGGTTTCGCGGTATCGTGGCTGATGGAAAAACGCGACTTCACGGCGCTCGCCAACGCCGGCTGACCCCTTGACCGCCGCCCACCTCGCCGCCCCGGAGCCCGCGCCGCCCAGCGCCGGCCCCATCGTCCGCCAGCTGTTCCATCACGCCTGGCCGATCCTGATCGCCCAGCTGCTATCGATGGGCATGATGATCGCCGACACAGTCATCGCCGGCCGTTATGGCACCAACGATCTGGCCGGGGTGGCGATCGGCAGCAGTTTCTACATCTCGGTGATCATGCTGCTGGCCGGCACGCTGCAGGCCATCGCGCCGACCGTCGCCCATCACGTCGGCGCCGGCCGCCACGGCGAAATCGGCCCGGCCATGCAGCAGGGCTTCTGGCTGGCCGCCATGCTGGCCGTGCCGGGCGTCGGCGCGATGCTCGCACCCGGCGCGCTGCTGCAACTGGCCGAGGTGCCGCCGGGGGTGGCCGGCAAGGCCGCGGCCTACCTATCGGCCACCGCCGCCGGCCTGCCGGCGCTGCTCTTCTATCGCGCCTTCTACGCCTTCAACAACGCCGTCGGCCGGCCGCGGGCGCTGATGGCGATCAGCGCCATCGTCACCGCCGTGCATGTCCCGCTGGCCTGGGCGCTGACCAACGGCAAGCTCGGCCTGCCCGAACTGGGCGGCACCGGCTGCGGCGTCTCCACCGCGATCGTCAACTGGCTGGCCCTTCTGTGCGGCCTGACCTACCTGCTCCGCAACCCGGCCTATCGCCGCTACCGCATCTTCGCCGACTGGCAGCCGCCACGCCCGGCGGAGATCGGCAAGCTGCTGCGCCTCGGCGTGCCGATGGGGCTGTCGACCTTCGTCGACATCAGCTCATTCACGCTGATCGTCATCCTGGTTGCCCGCCTGGGAATCGAAACGGTGGCCGGCCACCGGGTCATCGCCAATTTCACCGGCCTGATCTACATGCTGCCGCTGGCCCTGTCGATCGCCACGCTGGTGCTGGTCGGACAGGCCTCCGGGGCCCACGACTGGGGTCGCGCACGGCTGACCGCGCGGGTCGGCCTGAGCCTGACCGCCGCCTGCGCGGTGGCGATCGGCGTGCTGCTGTGGCTGCTGCGCGAACCGCTGATCGGGCTGTCCACCACCGATCCGGCGGTGCAGGGCATCGCCCTCGGACTGGTGGTGTACCTGTGTCTCTACCAGGGCTTCGACGGCATCCAGACCGTAGCGGCACACGCGCTGCGCGGCTACAAGGTAACGCTGCTGCCGATGGTGATGCACACCGTCTGTTTCTGGGGAATCGGCCTGTCCGGCGGCTACTGGCTCAGCTTCCACGCCCCGTGGCGGGCCGGCGCGCCGTCGGTGGCCGGCTTCTGGGAAGGCTGCGTGCTGGCCACCGTCGCCGCCTCGCTGCTGTTCGGCGCACTGCTGCGTTCGGTGGCCAACCGCAGCAACGGCGCGGTGGCGGCCCGCGGCTGACGCCCGGCCACCGCCCCCGCTCAACGCACCTGGATTTCGACGCGCCGGTTGAGCGGCTCGGCAACTTCGTCGTCGGTCAGTTTGACCGGCTCGCGCTCGCCGCGCCCGCTGGCCTGGATGGCCTCCGGCGGAATGCCGAGGCGGCTCAGTTCGGCCTGCACCTTGCGGGCCCGCACCAGCGCCAAGCGGTCGTTGTCGCTCACCGAGCCGACCCGGTCGGTGTGCCCCACCACCTTGATATCCGGCGCCGGCCGCCGGCGGATCTCGGCCAGCACGCCATCGAGTTCGATCTTCGAGGCCGGCGTGAATTCGTCGGTGCCTTCGAGGAAGTACAGCGTGAATTTCTTCGGCGGCACCGGGCGCGCCCCCAGCGCGCCGCCGAAACGCTCGGCCACCGCCTCGATGCTCGACGCCTCGACCCCCGCCGAACGGGAACGCGCCGTCGCGTAAGGTTTGTCGAGGGTCAGCGACTTGCCGGAGCGGGGCGTCACCACAACGCTGTTGCCTTCGCCACCGTCGTTCGGCAGCAGCACGTAACGCTCCTGCGCGCAGCCGGCGGCGAGCAGGGCGGTCAGAACCAGGATTCCGTGTTTCATGCTCATCTCCCCTCGACGCTGACCGCGTAGGAACTGGCCTTGCCGCCCCGCAGTTCGGCCTCGGGCGTCATGATCCGCATCGCCTCGGCGGACTGGCTGGCGATGTTGCCCGTCGTCACGACGACGGAGCCGCGCCGCACCAGCGCATCGAAGGCGCCCAGATAGGTGGTCGGATCGTAGGAATAGCGCTGCAGGACGACTTCGGTGTTGGGGCCGAGCGAGAGCATCGAGTTGTCGTTGAAGATCATGCCTACCGACGCCTCGCCGCGTGTGACGATCACGTCGTTCTCCTTCAGCCGCACCCCGACCGCGCCGTCGTAGTGCTGATTGCCGCGCTCGATGGTCACCGCACCGTGAGCTTTCTTGATCTGCGCCACCCAGTCGCCTTCGGCTGCCGCTGCACCGCCCATCGCCATGACGAGCGTCGCCAGCAGCAGCCAGCGTCGCGAAGTTTTTTTCATGTCGCTTCCTTTCCTGAATCGGCTGAATCAGTCCGGCACCGGCAGCCTGTCGCACTGCCTGACATACGGGATGGCAGGCGATACCCGCTCCCGCCACTCCTTCACGCTCATGTTGCGCTGCAACTTGGCGCACAACGCATCGGCCCACGCCTCGAGCACCGGCCAGCGGCGCAGCGTGGCGTCCTTGCTGCCCGACACGACAAAGCGGCCATCCGGGCTGAAGACGACGCTGGTGACCGAGCCGGCGTGCCCGCGCAGCGGATCGCCGACCGCGGTGCCGGTTGCCGCGCTCCACAGGCGCAGACTGTCGTCGCCGCTGCCCGACACGAGGTATTTGCCGTCGGGGCTGAAGGCCACGCCGTGCACCTGGTTGGTGTGCCCGACCAGTGGCTTGCCGAGCGGCGCTCCGCTGGCGGCATCCCACAGCCGCAAGGTCCAGTCGTGACTGCCGGACGCGATGGTTTTTCCGTCGGGGCTGACGGCCACGCTCGAAACGATGCCCAGATGAACGGCCGGCTGCCCGATCTGGGCGTGGGTCGTGGCATCCCAGCGGCGCAGGGTCTTGTCCCAGCTTCCCGACACGAGGCGCTGCCCATCGGGACTGAAGGCCACACCGGCGACGATGTCACCGTGGCCTTCGAGCGCGGCGCCAACCGGCGCACCACTGCCGGCATTCCACACGCGCAGGCGGTTGTCGGCGCCGCCCGACACGATGCGCTGGCCATCCGCCGCAAAGGCCACGCTGGCGACGCCGTTGTCGTGCCCGACCCACGGCGTGCCGACCGGCGCGCCGGACTCGCCGTCCCACAGGCGCAGGGTCGTGTCGTCGCTGCCCGACACGATGCGTCGCCCGTCGGCGCGGAAGGCCACCGCGGTGACGCCGGCCGTATGGCCGTCGAGCGGCTTGCCGGTCGGCGTGCCGGCCACCGCATCCCACAGGCGCAGTGTCTTGTCCTCGCTGGCGGAAACCACCCGCCGACCGTCGGAACTGATCGCCACGCTCCTGACCGCGGCGGTATGGCCGGCCCAGGCCGGCTCGTCGGCCACGTGCCAGACGCGCAGGGTCTTGTCGTAGCTGCCCGAGATGAAGTGCTTGCCGTCGGTGCCGAAGACCACCTCGGTGACCTCGTCGCCATGCCCCTTGAACGGCTCCCCGACCGGAGCGCCACTGGCGCCATCCCACAGGCGCAGGGTCTTGTCCACGCTGGCCGACACGATGTAACGCCCGTCCGGGCTGAAGGCGACGCTATTGACCGCATCGCCGTGGCCTTCGAGCGGCTTGCCGACCGCAGCGCCAGTGACCGCGTCCCAGATGCGCAGGCTGCGGTCGTCGCTCCCCGAAACGAGGCGTTTGCCGTCGGGACTGAAGGCGAACGCATAGACCGGCCCGGCATGCCCTTGCAGGACACCGGCCGCCGCGCCGGTGGCGGCGTCCCACAGGCGCACGGTCTTGTCGAAGCTGGCCGACACGATGCGCCGCCCGTCCGGGCTGTAGCCGATCGCATACACCGCCCCCTGGTGCCGCGCGGCGGGCGGCCCGAGCGGCGCGCCGGTTTCGGCATCCCACAGCCGCACGGTGCCGTCCCAGCCCCCCGAGACAATGCGCAGGCCATCAGGGCTGAACGCCACGCAGCCGACCTGCCCCTGGTGTCCGGCCATCGGTGCGCCGACCGGCTTGCCGCTGGCCGCATCCCAGCGGTGCAGCGTGGCGTCCTTGTTGGCCGACACGAAGCGCCGTCCGTCGGGGCTGAAGGCCACGCCGTTCACGTAGGCGGTGCGTTCGGTGGCGGTGCCGACCAGCGCCCCGCTGGCGCCGTCCCACACATGCAGGCCGCCCTCCCGGCTGCCCGACACGATGCGCCGTCCGTCCGGGCTCAACGCCAGCGCGGTGATCGCCTCGTCGTTCTCGATCAGGCGTTCGAGCCTTCTGCCACGCACGAACTCGGCCTGCAGCGCGCCGAGCGCGGCGGCCGACGCTTCCGGAAAACGTCCCGCCGCCAGCCGGTGGGCGGCGAGCATGTCGAGCATGCCGAGAGTTGCGCCGCCGGGGCGCACGCCGGCCATCACGGCCGGGCTTTCGGCGGCAAGCCGGCGGATCGTCGCCTCCTCGGCGGCGTCGCGCGCCTGGCGGGCGAGCCCCTTGGCCTGAACGGTGAGCCAGGCGGCGAACGCCGCCAGCAGGATCACCCCCAGGATGGCGATCATCAGCCGCCGCGACAGGCGCCGCTGCCGGGCCGCATCGGCCTTGGCCTGCCGTTCGGCCTTCATGGCCAGATCGGCGCGCAGCGTGGCCTGCTCGGCATCCTTCTGGAGCTGCCTTTCCTCCTCGTCGCGGCGGGCCTCGGCGGCGACTTCCTCGCGGCTCATGTCGATGAACGACAGGATGCCGGCCAGATCGGGCACGCCGGACTTCGGATCCCAGTAGCGCTCGGCCCACGCGGCGGTCGGCACCCAGGCGGTGTCGGCCGCATGACCGCCGTTGCACCAGGCTTCGGCGCGGGCCAGCTCGACGCCGCGCAGCAGCACCGGGTTGCCGCTGTAGTAATCCATCGCGCGCTCGCCGAGGCGCTGGAAGCCGATCGCCCGCTGGGCTTCGTTGAGGGTCCAGGTATTGAGTTTGGACCACTGGCGGATCAGGGCTTCATGGGAAATGTCGATGACGCTGTCGGGATCGTCGTGGGGGCCGCTGGCGACCAGGAAGCACACGTCGTCGTCGGTGAAGGCGGCGAGCACCGGCACGAAGCGCTCCAGCGGCAGCGCCGACCAGCGCACGATCTTCTTCACGGAACACGGACGGCGCACGATCTGGGCCGCCATCGCGCGGGCGTCGCGGGCCGCGGTGACGGCCCGGAACAGCCATTCGGCGGCCTGCCGGGCGGCGTCGTCGAGTTCCCCGAAAACCTGGTCGGCGTGCTGCCCGAGGGCCTTCGCGACGCCGCCGATGGCATCGTGATCGGCGCGGCCGATGAGCGGCTGCGCCGGGTCGCGCCGGCTCGCCGCGCTCCACATCCGCGCCAGCGCGTGCTGGAGCACCGGCAGCTGGTCCGGGTTGCCGTCGACGCCGTTGATCAGCTCCTCGATCAGGGCGTCGTCGACGTCGCCGCCGAACAGCCGCGCCGGCCCCCTGATCGCCTCGTGCAACTGATCGCGGGTCATCCGCGGGGTGAGGTACTGGCCGTGGTTGATGGCCTCCGGCAGATCCAGGAAACGCACGCACTGGCCGAGGAAGTCGGTGCGCATCGTGAGGATCGCGAACACCCGCTGGGCATGGTTGGCGGTGGACTGGATCAGCAGATTGACGAAGGCCTCCGACTCGTCGCTCTGCTCGCTGCCCGCCTCGGCATAGGTGAATAATTCCTCGAACTGGTCGACCACCACCAGCAGGTTGAAATCGGCCTCCGCGTCGCGCTGGCGGATACTCTCGACGAGGGCGGCGAGGCTGTGGGCCTCGTCGCGCAGTTCGGCCTCGAGCAGCGCCGGCGCCAACCCGGAGAGCTCGCCGCCGAGCACCTCGGCATCCAGCAGCGCCTTGGCCAGACTGCGGATCGGACGGTTGCCGGGACGCAGCACGGCGATACGCCAATCGCTGCCGGTGCCGATCGCCCCGAGGGGCAGCGCGGGCAGCAGGCCGGCGCGGACCAGACTCGACTTGCCCGAACCGGACGGGCCGATGACCGCCAGGAAATGCTGGTCGCGCAGGATTTCCTGCAGCCGGTCGGTGTGCGCCTCGCGCCCGAAGAAGATCTCCCCTTCCCACGCTTCGAACGGACGCAAGCCCGGATATGGCCGGTCGACGCTGTGCTCGTCAGACATGATGTTCCGCTCCGAGCCGGCCGATGAAGTCGGCCACCGCATCCTTCTGGATACCGCCGCGGCAATTCAGGGTCTGCAGATTGCGGGAGCCGATCTTGAGTGCCGGTTTTTCCCCCGGCGGCGCGTCGATCAAGCCCAGCGACACGTTCTGCCGGCCCAGCAGGCGGATCGCGCGGGCGTACTGGGCCTCGATCCACAGGTGGGATTCGCGGCCGTACAGCACGACCACCGCATCGCTGTTGCGGATGATCTCGTCGACGGTTTCGCGGAAGGTCTGCGGGTTGTCGTCGCCGGACGGGCCGGGCGGCGGCGACACGACATCCCAGCCGCGTTCGACGAGGAGCGCACCGATCTCCTCGCACAAGGCCTGATCCTTCTCGCCGGCGGTCAGGCAGATCGTCATGCCGGCGCCCGGCGGCGGCGGGGGCGGCGGCGGTTTCAGGCGGTCGAGGGCGTCCAGCACCTGCTGGCGGAACTGCTCGAATCCGCAACGCGTGGCGCCGAACAGAATCTCGCGCAGATCGGGATCCTCGACCTGCTCGAGGTCGATCTCGGGCGGACGCCAGCGCAGGTATTTGAGCCCGGTGCAGGACTGCTGCAGCGCCTTGGCCGCCGCGTGCTGGACAGTTGCCAGCGTCCCGTCGGAATCCGGCAGACGGGTGCCGGACTCGTCGCCAAGCAGCTGGACCAGCAGCTTGGCGCCGTCCATGTCGCGGCCAAGCGCCTCCCGCAGCGCCATCACGCCGTCCAGCGGATAGCCGTCGCGGGCGACCGGCAGCACCGTTGCCCCACGCCGCCGGACCGAATCGGCGAGCTGGTCCCAGTAGCCCGCCATCTTCGGGGTCGGCCCGGCGATCCACACCACCGGCGCCGCCGTCGACGGCCCCGACGCGACCGCGGCCGGGGCCTGCGGAGCCAGCTGCAGCACCTTGACGACCGGCGTGCGGAGGCGATCGGCGAGCAGATTGGCCAGGTAGTTGACCTTTTCCCAGTAGGGGTTGTGCTCGTCCTGGTCCGGCTCCGGCCAGCCCAGCAGCCGGGGAATCTTGGTGTTGGCCCCGGGCACCCAGAACTGCACCGGCGTCAGCTCCTGCAGGCGCGGGTGGAGCATCTGGCGCTGGACCGGGTATTGCTCGACGATGAACACCGCCTCCAGGTCGCCGCCCGGCGGGTTGTTGTCGAGGAAGTTGGCCAGCTCGCGCTGGCACCACTCCGAGTTTTGGTAACCGGGGGACAGAACCAGCACCAGCGCCCGGCTGTTGCGGACCTTTTCGATCAGCGTCGGCGTGACCTGCGCGTTGGCCTGCAGCTCGTAGTCCATCCAGATGTCGGGACGCCGGCCGAGGGCACGGGCGAGCGCTCCGCTCAGCCAGTTCTTGAGCGTGGTCACCCAGCCGCACTCGCGCCCGGCCGGGCTTTCATCGTCCAGGTGGGCATAGCTGATGAAGATGTCGTGCATGGCCATCAGAACTCTCTGCTGTCGATCCACGTGCCCGTCGCGCAGCGGCCCGATCGCCGCTGCGCCTCCACTTACTTATAGCGCATTTATCCGTTCCGCGGGTCCGCGCCGACGCCCATCGTCACCCCGCCGTCAACGAAAAACCCGCCACGCGGGCGGGTTTCGGGCCGATGACCGCCCGGCCGGGCGGGCCGCGGCGATCAGAACGGCATCGCCACCAGCGGCTTGTGACGCATGTGCAGACGCAGGCCGAGCGCGGCGAGATGCTCGTCCTGGCGGCTCAGGATGGTCTGCGCCAGCGGCAGGAAGACATCTTCCTCATACTTCGCGTGCGCCTGATAGTTGAGCACCAGCTGCTGCAGCAGCGACACTTCCACGTTGGCCGGGCCACCGGTGGCCACCGCGTTCAGTTCGGGCTCGAGCTTGGACCATACGGATTCGAGATGGCGGTGTTCATGCACGAGGCGGTCGACGATCGCCTGCACCTTCGATTTTTCCTCGCCGGGGCCGGCGTTGGCCAGAACGATCGGAAACAGCTCCCGCTCCTCGTCGCCGTGGTGCTCGAAAATCACGCTGCGGAAGAAACGCACCGATTCGGCAGCGATTTTGCGCGCCTGCAGCGCCGGCTCGAGCAGCGCGGGCAGCTGGTCGAGGGCCTTCAGGTGGGTGACGATGCCGGCGTGGCAGTCGGAAAAACTGTCGATGGGCGCGGTGGCGGAACTGCGGGTCATGGGGTTCTCCTTGGCATGATTTATGATTTGGCTGGTCGCGAAACGGCGCGGCGGGTGGTCGATGCCGCGCCTTTTCTTGCCGACCGGTCTGAAGACTATCCCACTTGCGATCCCGGATATTTGAGGAAGCTCAACTGCGAACCGGGCGGTACGGATCTGCGCGGCGGGATGTCGCCACCACACCCGCGCTTGACGCACCGCACCAATTGGTTGAAAATGCGGAGAGGAAGAGGGTTTGACCCGGTCCCGCTGCGACTTGAACGAAACCCGGCCGGACCGCCCCCGAGCAACCCGCTTCCGGAAAATCAGGTCACCGTTGAGTCGGTCTGATTCTTTCTGTCGGGCACGCCGTCGTACCGCGTCGCATTGCGCACTTCAGCATCACGCCCTTCATCTGCATCCGCCGCACTGGCTGCAGACCGCTCACGCACCGGCCCGCCGAACTCCGTGCCGACATTCAAACGCCCTGCCCCACCCGGGCCGCGGCAAAAAACCTGGCCCACCAAGGCGGTGGCGGGCCGCAGCCGGCACACCCCCCCAGCTCATCGCGGGATGCCACCCGGCCACCCACAAGGAGCCCAGCATGGCCAAGGAAGAACTCATCGAAATGCACGGCAAGGTCACCGAAGTCCTGCCGGACGGACGCTACCGCGTCACCCTCGACAACGAACACAACCTCATCGCCTACGCCGGCGGCAAACTCAAGAAGAACCACATCCGCATCATCGCCGGCGACGAAGTCACGCTGGAGATGTCGCCCTACGATCTCAGCAAGGGCCGCATCACCTTCCGCCACCTGCCGGCCCGCACCGGCCCCGCGCCCACCCCGGCCCCCCGCCGCTACTGAGCCCGGTCGCGGCAAGCGCGGCGCGGGTGTGACAAATCCCGCAAGCCCGTGCCATCCGTGCCCGGCGTCCTTGCCGTAACGGAATGCGCTTGCTACCATGCGCCCCGCTTTTCGGGTTGCCGGACGCTCCGTCCGGGCCACCGCAACCCGCCGGTCCGCTCATGTAGCTCAGTGGCAGAGCACTCCCTTGGTAAGGGAGAGGTCGGCAGTTCAATCCTGCCCATGAGCACCACCCTCCCCCAGCCGCCTTTCAGCGCGGCGCCGCAAGCTTCACAAACTTCAGCGTGAACTTGTCGCTCTCACCGATCGCCAGATATTTCGCCCGGTCCACGTCCTTCATGCGCAGGCTCGGCGGCAGCGTCCACACGCCTTCCGGGTAATCCTTGGTGTCGCGGGGATTGGCCGCCATTTCGCCGCGGGCCACCAGCTTGAAGCCGACCTTCTCGATCAGCGCGACGACCTCGTCCTCCCGCAGATAGCCCGACCGGAGCTGCGCAGCCTGGGACAGATCGCTGCGGCCCCGGTGATCGACGACGCCCAGCACGCCGCCCGGCTTGAGCGCGGCATGGAACTCGCGCACCACCTCGACGACATTGCCATCGACGATCCAGTTGTGCAGATTCGAGAAAGTCAGCAGCACATCGACCGATTCCGGCCGCACGGCTTCCGCCAGGCCCGGGCTGTGGGCGATCCGGACCTTATCGTAGAGCGCCGGCGCCGCGGCGATGCGCGCCTCGACCGCCTCGTGCTCGGCCTTCCCGGCCTGCGGGTTATGGGCGCCGGCATGCAGCGCGGCGATGTACTCGCCTTTGTCGCGCAGATAGGGGGCGAGAATTTCGAACCACCAGAGCCCGACGCTGGGCCAGATTTCCACCACCGTCTGGTCGGCGCGCAGGCCG
>WBZX01002460.1_pt1 | contig 12567 bp, 12 predicted proteins | sample 5204211 | NCBI WGS metagenome assembly WBZX01 (sample SAMN12344362, study PRJNA552823) | activated sludge metagenome | biome: Activated sludge suspended growth; feature: Nitrification reactor; material: Wastewater; isolation source: activated sludge from nitrification reactor of wastewater...
AGCCGATCCCCACGGCCTCGGCGCCACTGCGATACGAGCCGCTCGCCACGGCGCAGCGCGTGTTCGACTCGCGCCGAAGCGAGGACGGTGCTGCACCACTCGCCGGCAACACGGCGCGCACGATCGACACCGGGGCAGCGGCCGGCACCCGCGCGGTGCTCGTGAACCTGGCCTACGTGTCGCCGGTGACCGACGGCTTCCTCACCGCGTGGGCGCCGGGCGCGGTGCGCCCGTTCACGTCGAACGTCAACGCCCTCGCGGGTGAGGTGGCGGCCGACGCCGCGATCGTCCCCGTCGACGACCAGGGAAGGATCCAGCTCCTCACCAACACGCCGGCCCACGTGGTGGTCGACGTGCTCGGTCGGTTCGTCGACGCCCCGTCCGCCGTGGCGGCCGGGCGCCTGGTGCCGCTCGCGCCGCAGCGACTGGTCGACACCCGCGAGCCGTCGACCACCGGACACCCGTACACCGAGCGCACCGAGGGCGGGCTGCCCGTCGTGAACACCGTCGCGACGGGACGTGCCGGTGTGCCGAGCGACGGCGTGTCGGCCGTGGTGCTCACCGTCACCGCCGTCGCCGCACCGTCGGCCGCAGGTGGCTGGGTCACGGTGGCACCCGGCGGCAGCCCGCGTCCACCCACGTCGAACCTCAACAGCAACGGGCGCGGCGACATCCGGCCCAACCTGGTGGTCACCCCGGTGGGCGCCGACGGCTCGATCGACCTGCACCTGTTCGCGGTCGACGACGTGGTGGTCGACGTCACCGGCTGGTTCACCGACAGCACGGCCACGGCGGGCACAGCGGGCCGGTTCCACGTGCTGAGCAACCCGTACCGCGAGGTCGACACCCGCACGCCGTTCGGCTTCGACGGCTATCCGGCGCCGGCGACGCGCATGCTCGACCCGGTGGTGGTGCCGGTGGGCGCAGCGGCGCTGGCGCAGAACATCACGATCGTCGACAACGCCGGCGCCGGCTTCGTGACGGCGTTCCCCGAGGGCACGCTGCCGCTCGCCAGCACCGCCAACGCGAGCGGCCCTGCGCAGCTGCGTTCGACCGCGGCGTTCACCCGCATGGGCTCCGACGATCGGCTCCGCTACTACTCGATGGTCGCGACGGATCTGGTGGTCGACGTGACCGGGTGGTTCGAACGCTGACGACGGTCGCCGGGACAGACGTGCCCGTCGTGGCGTGTCCGTCCCTCGGTCAGGCCGACTCGGGGACGTGCGCCTCGAGCTCGGCGAGCCACGTGGTGGCGGCCGTGTCGGACGGTGCGCGCCAGTCGCCGCGGGGTGACAGCGATCCGCCGGCCGACACCTTGGGCCCGTTGGGCATCGCCGACCGCTTGAACTGACTGAACGCGAAGAAGCGGCGGCAGAACACCACCATCCACCGACGGATCGTCGCGAGGTCGTACGACATCCGCTTCGCGGCCGGGAACGCCGGCGGCCACTCGTGCTCGTCGACGTCGCGCCATGCATGCCACGCCAAGAACGCGATCTTCGACGGCCGGAACCCGTACCGGAGCACGTGGTACAGCGTGAAGTCGTGCAGCGCGTACGGACCGATGGTGCCCTCGGTGCTCTGCACCGCGCCATCGGCTCCGGCCGGCACCAGCTCGGGCGTGATCTCGGTGTCGAGGATCGCCTGCAGCGTCACGCCGACCTCGTCGGTGAACTGCCCCGACGAGATCACCCAGCGGATCAGGTGTTGGATCAACGTCTTCGGCACACCGCTGTTGACGTTGTAGTGGCTCATCTGGTCGCCCACGCCGTAGGTGCACCAGCCGAGCGCGAGCTCGGACAGGTCGCCCGTGCCGAGCACGATGCCGTTGCGCTGGTTGGCGAGACGGAACAGGTAGTCGGTGCGCAGGCCCGCCTGCACGTTCTCGAACGTCACGTCGTACACCGGCTCGCCGTCGGCGTACGGGTGGTCGATCCTGTCGAGCATCAGCCGTGCCGTGTCGGTGATGTCGAGCTCGGCGGCGGTGACACCGAGGGTGCGCATCAGGTCGTGCGCGTTGCCCTTGGTGTGATCGCTCGTCGCGAAGCCCGGCATCGTGAACCCGAGGATGTCGGTGCGCGGACGGCCGAGCCGGTCCATCGCCTTGGCCGCCACGATCAGCGCGTGGGTCGAGTCGAGCCCGCCCGACACGCCGATCACGATCTTCGGGTTGCCGATCGAGCGCAGCCGCTGCTCGAGCCCCGACACCTGGATGTTGTAGGCCTCGTAGCAGTCGAGTTCGAGGCGGGCGTCGTCGGCCGGCACGAACGGGAAGCGCTCGAGCCGCCGGCGCAGACCGAGGTCGGTGGCCGGTGGTGCGAGCGTGAACGAGACGGTGCGGAACGCATCGGTGCGGGCCGCATGCGTGCGGCGGTTGTCGTCGAAGGTGCCCATCCGCAGCCGCTCGGCCGCCAGCAGGTCGAGATCGACGTCGGCCACCGATCGGCGCGGCCCGTCCGGGAACCGCTCGGTCTCGGCGAGCAGCACCCCGTTCTCGTAGATCATCGTCTGGCCGTCCCACGACAGGTCGGTGGTCGACTCGCCCTCGCCCGCGGCGGCGTACACGTACGCGGCGAGGCAGCGCGACGAGGCCGACCGGACGAGCAGCCGGCGGTCCTCGGCCCGACCGACCGTGATCGGTGAGCCCGAGAGGTTCACCAGCACGGTGGCACCCGCGAGCGCTGCCTCGGCGCTCGGCGGGACCGGCACCCACATGTCCTCGCACACCTCGGCGTGCACCACCAGACCGGGCACGTCGTCGGCGGCGAACAGCAGATCGGGCCCGAACGGCACGTCGTGCCCGCCGAGGCGCAAGGTGGCGCCGCGCAGGTCGTCGCCGGGCGCCAGCTGGCGGCGCTCGTAGAACTCGCGGTACGTGGGCAGGTAGCTCTTCGGTGCCACGCCCAGCACCCGGCCCCGGTGCACGACGACGGCGCAGTTGTACAGACGGTGGCGGTGGCGCAGCGGTGCGCCCACCACCACCACGGGCAGCAGGTCGATCGTGGCCGCCACCAACGTGTCGAGCGCGTCGACGACGGCGTCGAGCACCGCGTCCTGCAGCAACAGGTCCTCGATCGAGTAGCCGGTGAGGGTGAGCTCGGGGAACACCGCCACCGCGACGCCCTCGTGCGAGGCGGCGCGCAGCTGCTCGACGACGGCTGCGACGTTCGCGTGTGGGTCGGCCAGCGTGGTGCGCGTGGTGATCGCAGCGACCCTCGCGAACCCGTGGGCGTACAGGGAGCGGAACTCCATCCCCTCATCCTGCCTGGTGATGAGCCGGGTCGTGCGTCTCGCCCGGGGGATCGAGGCGCGCCCGGGCCAGGTGCGAGCGATGCAGGGTGAGCATGCCGACGACCGTTCCCGACGCGGCGATCGCCGCCATCAGGGCCGGTCGACCGAACCCGGACCGTTCGTACAGCGCCGTCGCCGGGATCGACGCGACCGCACGTCCCGCGGTGCCGGCGCCGATCATCATCCCGACGCCGCGCGCCGGGGAGCCGGGCACCAGCCGCGACCCGATCGCCAGTGAGCTCACGATCGCGAATTCGAAGCCGAGGATCGCGATCACCAGCATCACCAGCCCGACGGCGAGCTGGTCGTGCCACCAGACGAGCACGAGCGACGTGGGCACCATCAGGGCCGCGCCGGCCGCGGTGCTGCGCTCCTTGCCCCAGTGGTCGGTGCGCTGGGCCGAGGTGAGCGATGCGCCGAGCTCGCCGACACCGAGGACCACCGTGATCGCGGCGAGCCCGACCGCGCCGATGCCGAAGGTGTCGTCGAGCCAGCTGCCGAACGTGACGAACAGCACCTGGCTCGACCCCATCAGGCACACGGCCGACGCGATCGCGATCCAGCCCCAGCTGGGGATGCGGCCGCCGGCAGCGACCCTCGCGCGCTCGTGGTGTGGCGGCAGCGGCGCCACCCGACGACCGACCGCCCCGGCCATCACCAGGACGGCCGCGGCGCCGGTGAGATACCCGACCCGCCACGACGTGGCCGCGGTGACGAGGCCCATCAGGCTGACCCCGACCAGCAGCCCGAGCGCCCACGACGTCTCGGTGAGCCCGACGATCCGGCTCCGGCGCTCGTAGGGCACCTGGTCGGCGATCCACGACGTGAGGCCGAGGTCGAACAAGACCTTGCTCTGCTCGAGCACCACCAGCGCCGCCGTGAACCAGACGAGATGCTGCGCGGCAGCGGCGAGCGTGGTGCCGACGGCCAGCACCAGCAGCCCGCCCGCCATGGCCTGTCGCTGGCCGAGGTGGTCGGCCAGCCGGCCGGTCAGCGGTGAGAGGAGCCCGGCGAGTTCGGCGATCGCGAGCGCCACTCCCATCCGCTGCAGCGACACGTCGAGCCCGCTCGCGATCAGGGCGACGAACGGATACGTGAACCGGTAGCACGCGTTGCTCGTGAGCCGGGCCACCGTGAGCGGCACCAGGTTGCGGTGCACCTCCGGCCCGTCACGGTCATCGAGCAGGCGTCCCAGCACGTCGACCGACGCTATCCGCCGGGGTCCGCGCAGGGCGGGCCGGTAACATCTCCGTCCCGTGGCACTCATCGTCCAGAAGTACGGCGGCACGTCGGTGGCCGATCCCGACCGCATCCGCGCCGTCGCCGAGAACGTCGCCCTCACCAAGCGTCGCGGCAACGACGTGGTGGTCGTGGTCTCCGCGATGGGCAAGGCGACGGACAACCTGATCGCCCTGGCCGACTCGGTCTCGAGCGTGCAGCCGGGGCGTGAGATGGACATGCTGCTCACCACCGGCGAACGGGTGTCGGCCGCGCTCACCACGATGGCGCTGCACGCGCTCGGCGTCGATGCCGTCAGCTTCACCGGCAGCCAGGTGGGCATCATCACCGACAACAGCCACCGCAAGGCCAAGATCGTCGAGGTGAAGGGCGATCGCGTGCGCGAGGCGCTCGCCGAGGGCAAGGTCGCCGTGGTGGCCGGGTTCCAGGGTGTGAGCCTCGACAAGGAGATCACCACGATGGGCCGCGGCGCCTCCGACCTCACGGCGTCGGCGCTCGCCAAGGCCCTCGACGCCGACGCGTGCGAGATCTACACCGACGTCACGGGCGTGTTCACCGCCGATCCGCGCATCGTGCCGCAGGCCCGCAAGCTGCACCGGATCAGCTTCGACGAGATGCTCGAGATGGCCGGTGCCGGCAGCAAGGTGCTCGCGCTGCGCAGCGTCGAGTTCGCCCGCAACCACAACGTTCCGCTCCACGTCCGCTCGAGCTTCACCTGGGAGCAGGGCACGTGGGTCACCGACGAGCAGGAGTCCAACATGGAAGAGCCGATCATCTCGGGGGTCGTCACCGACCTGTCGGAGAGCAAGGTCACGATCGTCGCCGTCCCCGACCGCCCGGGCATCTCGGCCGCCCTGTTCGAGCCGCTCGCCGCGGCCAACGTGAACGTCGACATGATCGTGCAGAACACGAGTCACGACGGCACCACCGACATCAGCTTCACGATGCCGAAGGCCGACATGGCCACGGCGCAGTCGATCGTCGGGCGGATCGCCTCCGAGATCGGAGCGCGCGGGGTCGAACACGACAGCGAGATCGCGAAGATCAGCCTGGTCGGTGCCGGCATGAAGTCGAGCCCGGGCATCGCCGCCAAGATGTTCCGCACCCTCGCCGACCTCGAGGTCAACATCGCGATGATCTCCACGTCGACGATCCGCATCAGCGTGGTCACCTCGGCCGCCGATCTCGAGAAGGCCGCCCGCGGACTGCACACCGCGTTCGGACTCGATTCGGGCGAGGCGTACTCGGCGCCGCTTCCCGAGCGCAAGTAGGGCGTGCCACACTGAACGCCACCATGAGCCGCCGGAAACAGCACGTTCCCTGGACCGCGGCAGGCACCGCCTCCGAGCAGCAGCACTCCGCCGACGACGTCGTGCGCGCCACCGGCTGGGTCTTCAACAACCAGACCGGTCGCGAACTCGACCTGGCGGCCTTCGTCGAGACCGGCGACCACGAGACGCTCGCGTACCTGCAGGCCTTCGGGCTCGACGGCGGTATCGACCAGCAGACCCTGGTCGAGATCGGGTCGGGCATCGGCCGGATGACCGCGAGTTTCAGCCGGATGTTCCGCCGGGTCGTCGCCTGCGACCTCGACGGCGCCTTCCTCGAGCGCTGCCGCGAGACCGTCGCCCAGTTCGGCCGGCCCGAGCGCCTCCAGACCTGCCACGTCGACGACGGCCGCACCCTGCTCGTCGCCGACGGGGCCGCCGACCTCGCGTTCAGCTACATCACGCTGCAGCACTGCCATCCCGACGACGCGATCGCGCTCACGCGCGAGGCTGTGCGGATCACCCGGCCCGGCGGGCACGTGGCGCTCAACTACCGCACGTGGACCGGCAGCGACGCCGTGCTGTGGCCCATCGGCAAGCTGGTGCGCGCCTCGTTCCGCATCCCGGGCATCGGTCCGTCGCTGGCCCGCCAGCGGGTGACCGCACGGCTCGGCTGGCAGGCCAACCGGCTCGCCCCGAGCCGGGTGCTGCCGCTGGTGGCCGAGCACCTCGACGACGTCCGGATCGTCCGGTCGCCGTCACGGTCGCCGTTCGGCCTGGCCGGCACCGACGAGTCCACGTACGTCGGGGTGCACGCGAGCCACTGGTGGCTCATCGGCACGGTGCGCTGACTCCAGGCGCCCCGTCCAGCTGGAGTGGTATTTCCGGCCGTCGGCGCAGCGGCCCTCGGTAGCGTGGCGGGCATGAAAATCGGTGTCGTAGGTGCAACGGGTCAGGTCGGCGCGGTGATGCGCGAGATCCTGGCCGAGCGGAACTTCCCGGTCGAGCAGATCCGGTTCTTCGCGTCGGCGCGCTCCGCCGGCAGCACCCTGCCGTGGCAGGGCACCGAGATCACCGTCGAGGACGCCTCGCTGGCCGACCCGACCGGGCTCGACATCGCCCTGTTCTCGGCGGGCGCCACCAGCTCGCGCGAGCTCGCCCCGAAGTTCGCCGCGGCCGGCGTCACCGTCATCGACAACTCATCGGCGTGGCGGATGGACCCGGACGTCCCGCTCGTCGTGAGCGAGGTCAACGGCGACGAGATCGCGAACGCCCGCAAGGGCATCATCGCCAACCCGAACTGCACCACGATGGCGGCGATGCCGGTGCTGAAGCCGCTGCACGTCGAGGCCGGTCTCGTCCGGCTCGTCGCCAGCACCTACCAGGCCGTCAGCGGCGGTGGGCTCGCCGGTGTCGACGAGCTCGACAAGCAGGCTCGTGAGGTCGTCGACCGGGCTCGCGAGCTCACCCACCACGGCGACGCGGTCACCTTCCCCGCGCCCACCAAGTTCGCGAAGCCGATCGCGTTCAACGTGCTGCCCTACGCCGGCAAGTACGTCGACGACGGGTCGCTCGAGACCGACGAGGAACAGAAGCTCCGCTACGAGAGCCGCAAGATCCTGGGCATCCCCGATCTCCGGGTGAGCGGCACCTGCGTGCGCGTGCCGGTGTTCACCGGTCACTCGCTGAGCCTCAACGCCGAGTTCGCGCGACCGATCAGCGTCGAGCGGGCGCTCGAGGTGCTCGCCGCGGCCCCCGGTGTGGTGCTGAGCGACGTGCCGACGCCGCTCGAGGCGGCCGGGGCCGATCCCAGCTACGTCGGCCGCATCCGCCAGGACACGTCCGTCGACGGCGGCAAGGGGCTCGCGCTGTTCGTGAGCAACGACAACCTGCGCAAGGGTGCGGCGCTCAACGCGGTGCAGATCGCGGAGCTGCTCGTTCGCTGATCCAGCGGATCCATCCGAACCCGGCCCGTGCCGGCAACTTCGGTCGTAGTGGCCAGCGCGTGGGGCCCGGGCGATTGGGAGAGGGCCCGGACCCCACGCCTGGCTGCCGATGCCTTCGGGCGGAAGGCATCGACAACCGGGGAGTCTGACGCCGACCTCGACGGATTCGTCGCGCCGGTGCGAGAGATATTTCGGAATCCCTCGATCACTCCCCCGACATCGTCGCGGTGGACGGCCCGGGGGTCGAGCGTCGCTCGAACGACAGTGGCCCGTCGTGCACCACGCTGTTGCGCACGGCCACCGTGCCGGTGGCGGTCTGCACGACGACGACCGTGGGCTGGAAGGCGCTGATCGTGCCCGCGACCTCGCCGACGCTCACGTGGTCGCCGATTGCCAGATAGCGGGCCAGCGCCCGACCGGCCGCGATCTCGCCGGAGATCTCGCGCCCGCCGGTGCCGATGAGCAGCGCGAGCGCCAGCGCCGAACCGAAGGCGATCGCGGCGACGAGGATGTTGAGGATCGTCGTGTCGATCCCGAGCTGGCCAGCGGCGACCAGGCTGACGAGCGCGATGATCGAGATCTCGAGCGTGCGCAGCATCCCCTTCGGCTGCCGGCCGGTGGCTCGCAGCATCGCTCGGCCGACCGCGGTGACGACCAGGCCGGCGACGATCCGCCCACCGATCACCAGCAGGCCGGCCACGACGGCGCGCGGCACGAACTTGGCGATGTCGCCGGGCAGCGGCTTCAAGCTGTCGGGGCTGGCGACCCCGAGGGCGCCGATCAGGCCCAGCGCCACGAAGAGCCCGAACACGAAACTGCCCGCGCTCTTGGCCGAGCTGCGGATCGCGTCCTGCGGGCGAGCGGCCAGCCACTTGCGCGTGATCGGGGCGAGGATCGAGCCGAGCACGAGCCCGCCCACCGCGAGCCCCAGTGCGACCAACACGTCCTTCATCGATCCCGTCCTCCCGTCTCGTCCGTGGCGTCGGTCCCGTCCGCCATGCTGGTGCCGCTCGTGCCGTCCGCGTCGTCCTGGCCGCCGAACACCACCTGCAGGGTGCGGAAGCCGAGCGTGAACATGTCGGCGAACACCGAGCCGGCCTCCTTCAGCTGCGGGTCGAGCTTCATGCGCGAGATCACGCGCTCGGCCATGTCGTGCGGCGCCGACGTCGTGTGGGCCATCGCCGCGACCTGTTGCTCGTCGAGCGCGGTGAGCCGTTCGAGGCGCTCGATGTCCTCGGGGTGCTGGTCGAGGTGCCGCTCGAGCCGGTCGGGTTTGGTGGCCAGCCAGCCGAGCAGGGTGGCGTCGCTGAACGCGGTCATGCCACACCTCCTTCGCCGTTCCCGAACGCCGCGCGTGCCTGCGACGAGCGGACGAGTTGCTGGCGGGCACGGAACAACCGGGTGCGCACGGTGGCGGTCGCCAGGTCGAGCACCTCGGCGATCTCCTCGTACGACATCCGGTCGACCTCGCGCAGCACGACGATCGCGCGCGACACCGGGTCGAGGCGGCGCAGCGCATCCCAGATCTCGTCGCGGTCGGCCTGCACCAGGGCGGACTCCTCCACCGAGACGTGGCCGGCCCGCTCGGGCAGATCGCTCGGCGGCAGCACGTCATCCCGACGCTTGCGGAGCGCAGAGATCGCGGTGTTGTGGGTGATCCGCAGCAACCAGGTGCGCACGGAGCTCTCGCCGCGGAAGCCCGACAGCGCCTGCCAGGCCTTCACCACGGACTCCTGCACGACGTCCTCCGCGAGCGCGTGGTCGTGCACGACGGAGATCGCTACGCGGTACATCGCGTGGGAGTGTTCGCGGACGATGTCCTCGATGCCGGGGAGCGGGGCGTCGCCGTCGGGTGAGGGCCCGCGCTCGGGTCGGGGCGGCGCGACGTCGGCGGCGGCATCGATGGCATCGGCGCCGGCCGGCCGGTGGTCCGCGTGGTGCCCCGACGTCGCGTCGTGTGGGGTGGAGAGCTCGGTCACGGTGGCCTCAGGGGCACGAGCACGGGAGATCGTGGCAGCGCGGGCAGCCGGTGGCGTAGCGAGCGATCGCCGTGGTGAGGTCGATGCCCATCTGGTTCGCCAGCGACGCGACCCACGCGAGGACGTCGGCGAATTCGTGGGCCTGTTGCTCCGGCGTTCCCTTGCGCACGGCCTGGGCGAGCTCTCCCAACTCCTCCGCGAGCCATGCGACGGTGGACGGCACGCCCCGAGCGCGGTCGCGCGCACCGTAGGTGCGCTCGATCACGTCCTGCAGGGTCGCCAACTCCACGGCCGGGCAGCGTACCCGGTGTGGCTCGGTACCCTGCGGGCGTGTCACCCGAACACGTGAGCCGGCACCACCCGGTGCTCGGCACGATGCTCGAGCTCCGCATCGCCGGGCCCGCCGACGAGGCCGAGGCACGGCGCGTCGAGGACGCCGTGCTCGCCGAGTTCGACCGGCTCGAGGCGTTGCTCACGGTGCACCGGCCGGACAGCGCACTGGTGCGCTGGCGATCGGGCGCCGTCGACGATCCCGGCGACGAGGTGGTGGCCGTGCTCGACGAGGCCGCTCGCTGGTGGCGGCTCGGGCAGGGCGCGCTGCATCCGGCGACCGGCGCGATGACCGCGAGCTGGCGGCGCGCCGAACGGGTCGGCCGGGTGCCCGACGACGCCGACCTCGACGCGCTCGCCGGGGCGGCGACGTCGCTGCCGTACGAGGTGGTCGACGGCCACCTGGCGCGCACGGGCGACACGTCGGGGGTCGACCTGAACGCGCTGGCGAAGGGGTGGATCGTCGATCGTGCGGTCGAGGTCGGCCGGAGGTTGGACGGCGTGTCACGGCTCGTGGTGAACGCGGGTGGCGACCTCGTGCACGCGGGCGACGGCGAGCTGACGGTCGCGATCGAACACCCCGATCGGCCGCACCACAACGGTGCACCGCTCGACCGGGTGTCGATCTCGAACGAGGCGCTCGCCACGAGCGGCTCGTCGCATCGCGGGTTCCGGGTGGCGGGTCGGTGGTACGGGCACGTGCTCGACCCGAGGACGGCCCGACCGGTCGATCGGGTGCGCGCTGCGAGCGTGGTGGCGCCCACCGCCGCGGTCGCCGACGCCGTCGCCACCGTGGTCGGGGTGTTGCCGGTCGAGGAGTCGATGGCGCTGGTGGCGACGCTCGACGGGGTGTCGTGTTGCGTGGTCGACGCCGCTGGCGCGGTGCACGTCGATCGCAGCTGGGCCGCCCGGCGCGTGGTCTGAGCGGACCGAGCGGGTCGGGGCGGACCGAGCGGGTCAGCCGCGGCCGAGCACGAGCAGCACGATCCCGATCACCGCGAACGACGCCGCCAGCGCGAGTGCGCTGCGGCGGCGCTTGCGGTACACCGCCTGGATGACCAGGCCCGTGATCGCGACCACCACGAGGAACACCGCCGAGACGTCGATGACCCACTTCCAGGTGGTGGTGGTGTCTCGGCCCTTGTGCAGGTCGTTCAGCACCCCCACCCAGCCCTGCTGCTCGACGGCGAAGGTGTAGGCGCCGGTGGTGATGTCGAACCGGAGCGATGCCGCGTAGCCCGCGGCCTGGTAGGTGATCGCACCCTGCGTGCCGGTGGTGCCGTGGTCACCGATCGAGCCGTGGGCGCCGAGGACGTCGCGGGCGTACTCGGACACGCCGAGGTAGTCGACGTCGCCGCCGTCGGCCGTCAGCAGGTCGGCCGGCAGGGTGCCCGTCGTGGTGGTGCTGTCGGCGGCATCGCCGAGCGTCCAGGACGGGTGGTTGAGCGTGAGCCCGGTCAGACCGAAGAACAGCACTAGCAGCAGGCTGATCATGCTGGTGTACACGTGCAGCCAACGCATCCAACGCTGGGTGCGCACGCTGCGGCGTCGCCCACGACCGGTGCCGGCGGCGGTGTCGTCGCCGTCGACGTCGGTCGCGCCGGTCACCTCGAGGGGATCGGGCCGGCGGTCGTCGGCCGCATCGGACGTGTGCACGGCGACCCGATCAGACCGCGTACGTGACGGCGACGGCCGTCAGCTCGTTGTCGGCGCCGAGGTCGGTCGTGAAGCCGTCGGCGCCGAGGGTGACCGCTGCCGAGACGAGGTCGTAGGGGCCGTGTTCGCGTGCGGCCTCGACGCACACGACGTAGTCGCCCTGGACGACGGGGGCGCCGCTGCCATCGGTGCCGTCCCAGACGAGCGAGTAGCTGCCCGCCGGCTTGGTGGCGCTCGACACCGTCTGCAGCGTGGTGTCGCTGCCGTCGACCGTGGCCCAGCGGCTGAGCTTGTCGAGGTACTTGGCCTCGCGCTCGCGATACCAGACGGCGATCGGCTTGACGAGCGCACCCTGCGTGTCCTCGATCCACACGGCCACGTACGGGTTGCGTACCCGGCCACCCCCGTCCGCGGTGAACGTGAAGTCGATGGTCAGCGAGGCCCCGGTCGGGATCGGGTCGCCGGACGGCGTCGCGGCCGCGGTCGTCGCCGAGGTGCCTGTCGCCTCCGTGTCCGCGCTCGTGCTCGCGCTCGCGCTCGTGGTGGCGGGCACCGCCGTGGTGGCAGCGACCGTGTCGCCGCCGCCCTCGCTGCCCGAACCGAGCACGTCCTCGTCCGACGAACCGCCGCAGGCCGCCAGCACGCTCGGCACCGCGACGACGGCGCCGAGTGCCAGCGCGCGGCGCATCACATCGCGGCGGCTCAGTTCGCGGACGGACAGCTCGACGAGTCGGGAACGGCTGGACGACATGGGGACCTCGCAGTCGGGGGGACGGGCCGCAACGCTAGGGATCGGCGGACCCGATGGTGCGCCCGATGTACGTGAATCGCGTGAGAATCGCGGCCACGACGCCCGCT
>WBZX01002461.1_pt1 | contig 12563 bp, 10 predicted proteins | sample 5204211 | NCBI WGS metagenome assembly WBZX01 (sample SAMN12344362, study PRJNA552823) | activated sludge metagenome | biome: Activated sludge suspended growth; feature: Nitrification reactor; material: Wastewater; isolation source: activated sludge from nitrification reactor of wastewater...
GACCTCGACGATATCGTGGCACTAGCTCGATCTGTTTTGCCTAAACTCTTCAACTCCTCATAACCCACGATTCATCAAACCGTGGGTATACCTTTGCCCCGGGAGGGAGAGGGGAGCATGGGTCACATTTTTCCGTCGCGTCATCACGACGGAGCGTGATGACTACAATCTGCAACTACAATCTGCAGCAGTTGGGGTTGCAGGGTGGGCCTTGGGTATTACAGCCCATCGGGAGTGACTTCATTTGTGGGGCAGCGGGGATGCTCATCTGTTTGACGACTTCGTCACTTTCGCACTTCGGGCATTCCACATGCTCATCGGCTGAAAAGACAAGGGTTTCGAACTCCGTCGAGCAATCGGTGCAGGTGTATTCGTAGAGCGGCATACTAGTGGGTTCCTTTCCGTCGTTTCATCACTTCACTTGCCCGTTGCAGGGTTGTCTTCTCCTGCTCCGTCAGGCTCTCCATACCCGACAGACCTACCTTCTCCAGGATGGCATCGAGCTTAGCTTCCAGTTGTTCATCCACGGTTCTCGGAGAAGGGATCAACTCCTGGGCTGCTTCCCGTTGATAGGCTCGCTCCTTCGGTACTGTTCGGGCAGCCATCGATACCGGACGGCGAGACGCGAGTCGAGTCTGCTTCACCCAGCGTGACCAACCAGTCAATCGCCAATCGAAGACTGCATAGAGAACTGAGAAACCGACACTCACCACATGTACTGCAAACCGCGTATCATAAGGCACCCGCTGCAGGAAGAAGAAGCAATCGATAACGATAGTGAGAAAGCCCACGATCCAGAAGGGCATTGGCACAAAGAAGTAGTTGACCGTTCGCTGAGGGGACAAAGCAATGGCCCAGCCCAGCATCGCCATCGCTGGTGCAATAGGACCGAGGGCGGGAATGCTGTCTGCAGACTGTGGTGCTATGAACCGATAGAGAACGGTCAGTGCCAGGTTGCTTAGCATGGTAGTGACGAGAGTGAACATGAAAAACTCCAGTCCACCGACGAGTTCTTCAAGTTCATGCCCGATCAACCAGATGATGACCAGGGCAAAGAGCAGATGCCAGGGATTATCGGCTACGAAACTGGCGGTCACCAGGCGATACCACTGCCAATGAGCGACCATCGCCTGAGGATCAAGCCTGAAATAATCCTGCAGTGGCTTATCCGAATCCTGAGTGAAGAGGCACAAGCAGGCAACCAGGGCAATAGCGATCACTACACCCCAGCAGACCCGCGTGGAGCGGATCAGATCAAGGTAGGGTGTATGCTCTTCCCGAAAATAATCGCGATCCTGATAACCCATGATTCATCTACGGCGAGTACTGCTGCCTTACTATATCCTACCGTCATCCAAAGCGAAAGTGGGGAAATGACAACTATCGAAAAGCGCGCGCCGTTGACAGGTTGGTTGCACTTACCTGGTTGTTCCGCAACAATAACGGACAGAGGTGAGACATGACACCCTATTCATTGCTGATCACGCTACTGACGACATCGCTCTGCCAATCGCAGGTGCCTCCCCCACCGCAAACGAGTGGCAATTTTCGGGTCGAATCGTTCGGCCCTGGCACAACTAAGACGACGGACAATGTCGTCACCAACATCAAAGGCGAGATGCCCAAGGTGATCTACGGTTCATCGCGGCAATCGAAAGCTTTTGTTACTACCAGGCAAGGTAACCAGGCGGTGGACGATGGCATCACCTGGGAAGGCAAACGGGCTTACCTCTCGTTGACCTATGAACTGATCGTACTCGACAATCAGAAAAACGAGTTCGTCTGGAGTACCTCGGTTGGAGCTTTCTGGGATGTGCTGACCATCGCCAATGCTGCGGAGACTGGAAAGCCACCGGTGTATGTACTTGAACTCGGTTCCACGCGTCATCCTGAATACAAACAACGATTTGACCTCAGCACCGGCAAACAGCTTGCTCTTATTGGCAACCTTGCAATGCCTGTAGGTACTCCTATCAAGCCTCGCCTGGAGTTCCGTGGCTCTGCTGGTCTCGTTGATGGAAAAGAGTATCAACTTGTCAGTTCATCAGACGACTGGAGCAAATTGCGAAACAAGTTGTTCCCAGCCGATACCAAATCACTCCCTGCTGACAAAGACATCGACTTTACCAAAGAAGTGGTACTTGTTTGCTATGCAGGCAAGACTTTCAACTGGAATGGCATCAGCAGTGAACTGGTTATGGAGGACGATCAACGCATCCTCGTCCGCCTGCATCGTCACACCTACCAATCGATGGGACAAACGCCAGACACCTATCCGTATGGAATCATCGTCTTGCCAAAGAAGCCAGAGAAGGACTACGTGCTGGAGTACAATCGGCAGAACCTCATCGGTGGGCCGCCTCTGTGGAAGCACTTTCTGACGCTGAAGTTGCCGAAGTAGGATGTTTGAATTCCATACTGTTCGTGACGGAACGATACTTGAGAGTCATCAGATCGAGCAGATAGTTCTGGTACAACTTCCAGGGGGCACGCGTCCCCTGCTTCGGCAGACCATCCAGTGAACGAAGAACATAACTCGAATTGAAGTTAATCAATGGCTCATCCTGCATGTCCCCCTTCACGCAAGGCATACAGCGACTGTAGCCTTCCCGGTTCATGTAGTTCATCAGCCGACAGAAGTACTGGCTGCTCAGGTCGGCTTTCAATGTCCAGGAAGCATTCGTGTACCCCACTGCAAAAGCGAGGTTGGGAACGTTGCTCAACATCATCCCCTTATAGACATGGCTATGTGGTATCGACACCGACTGACCATCGATCTCGAGTTGCATGCCGCCCATGAGTTTGAGCTGAAGCCCGGTAGCAGTCACGATCAAGTCTGCCGGTAGTTCTCTCCCTGACTTCAAACGGATGCCTGTTTCGGTGAATGTCTCGATATGATCAGTGACAACTTCTACTTTGCCCGCTTTGATGGAGCGGAAGAGGTCGGCATCGGGTACCACACAGAGCCGTTGATCCCAGGGGTTGTAAGCAGGTGTGAAGTGCTTGAGATCGTAATCCTTACCCAGTTCAGCCTGCACTCCTTTGTGGAGTAGCCACTTCATTGTCTTAGGCGAACGGCGAGCCAGTTGATACTGCAACATGCTCAGGAGCACATTCTTCCACCGACTGAGACTGAAAGCGGTCCTGGCAGGTAGCCAGCGTTGTAACCGGTTAGCAGTCTTATCAACGGTCGGCAGGGAAACCACATAGGTGGGCGAGCGTTGCAGCATCGTCACCTTCGCAGCAGTCTTGGCCATTTCCGGCACCAGCGTCACGGCAGTTGCACCGCTGCCTATGACAACGACTTGTTTGTTGGCGTACTCGATATCAGAAGTCCACTTCTGCGGGTGAACTATCTGTCCTTGAAATCGTTCTCGACCGGGAAACTCGGGAGTGTAGCCTGCATCGTAATCGTAATAGCCTGCACATAGGTAAAGGAAGCGGCAGGTATATTGTTGTAACTGCTGCCCCGCCCCCACTTGCACATCGACCGTCCAACGATCATGCTCGTTCGACCAGTTGGCTTTCGTCACCTTGTGCTGATAGCGGATGTGTTGATCAATACCGAACTCACGTGCGGTATCAAGTACATACTGCAAGATCGACGGACCATCGGCGATGGCTTTGCCAGCAGTCCATGGGCGGAAGGGATAACTCAGTGTGAACATATCAGAATCGGATCGGATACCCGGGTAGCGGAAGAGATCCCAGGTTCCACCGATGGATTCACGTGCTTCGAGAATGGCGTACCTGGTTCGCGGGCAGGCAGTCTGGACGTGGTAGCCTGCACCGATACCGGAAAGGCCTGCACCGATGATGAGGAGATCGAAGTGTTCGGGCATGAAATCAGTGTAGGGTTGGATGGAGCTACCTCCTAGTTCCCAGCCTCCGGCTGGGAACTCACTGGCTGCGAGCCTCTGGCTCGCCGGATGTGCAATCGTGGTGGGCTCTCACCACCGCTGCCAGCCGGAGGCTGGCATACAGTGTGTTCCCAGCCGGAGGCTGGGAACAAGTGTCAGATTACTTTAGCACCACGCCTGTCTTCTTGACCGTCAGCCAATCACCCAGCCAGGTGGGTAGCAGTTGCCCCAACACCAACAGTACGTGGTTGTCCCACGGGAATGCACAGTAAGTTTGTTGTTTCTCAATTGCTCGCATCATCCGTAGCACTGCATCTTCTGGCGAAATGATGCCTGGTGTCGGCACCCCCAGGCTGGCATTCATTCCAGACCGAATATAGCTGGGGCAGATCGTGGTACACTTGATTCCATGCGGCTTCAGTTCCATTCGCAAGCTATCGAGGAACGCACTAACGCCCGCTTTACTCGCGCAGTACCCCGCCATGTGAGGCAATCCACGGTACGATGCCAAACTCGAAATCGCGACGATGTGGCCACGCTTCCGTTTGATCATTTCCGGGATGATCGGCTCCAGGGTATTGGCCATGCCGATGAGATTGACCGCTATCTGCTTCTCGAAGATGGCTGCATCGAAGCCGTTAATGGGATTGTTGAGTGCGATACCTGCATTGGCGATCACGATATCAGCCAACCCCAATTCACGCTGCAAGTGGTTGATCGCTTCCATAATCATTGACCGCTGAGTAATGTCAGCGGCAGCAATGGCGATCCTGCCCAGTGGTTGAAGTTCTGCTTTCATTTGCTGCAAAACAGCTTCATCCAGATCAATAGCTCCCACCAGAGCGCCACGCTTGAGGAACTGGATTGTCAGTTGCCTGCCAATCGCCCCTGCTGCTCCGGTGATGAGAACCACTTGTCCGTCGTAGCGTTTCATATCAGTGTTGTTGGTTGCTGGTTGTTAGTAAATGCCATCATCCGCATTCTCTCTCAACTCTCAACCTCAACTGTCAACTTTTGAGGGTAGGTTTATAACGACACCCCTATGTCAAAATAGGAGTAATAGTGTTAGCAGGTGGTTTATTTGGGTTAGTCGCAATGGTAGATTTATCCCACTTGCACCATGCTCCACTTGAATTACACCGTGGCACACCATGCTTGACACCCTTCAATTCATATACCATGTCCGCCGTTCCGATACGATGGCTCGCCTGGCCACTCCGCAGAAACGGGCAGCTATTCAATCGAAGCGGTTTCGTCATCTGATCAAGACTGCAGCCAGGCTCTCACCTTTCTATCGATCACGGTTTGCAGGCATTGATCTGGATCGTTGCGCCATTTCTGAACTACCTGTCTTGAACAAGAGTGATTTCATCTCACGCTTCGATGATATCGTCACTGACACAGCTATCCAGAAAGATGCTGTCCGTCAGTTCATGAATGACCCAGCCAACCTGGGCAAGAAATATCTTGGCAAGTATGTCGTCTGCCACACATCCGGTAGTCAGGGGGAGTCGGCCTTATTAGTGCAGCCTGAACAGGATGTGATGAAGACCTTCGCGATGCAGGCTGCTCGTGGTCACTCGATGCCCAAGACGTGGAAGACACTTTGGCAAAAGCTCACCGGACCGAAACTGCGCTGGTCAATTGTTCTCTTCCGCAAGAGTTTCTTTCCCAGCGGAGCGGCGTTCGAGAACATCCCTGCCCCGATGCGCAAACTCGCCAGCATTCAGCGGCTCAACATCAATGATCCGCTCGCAGAGAATATCGCTCACCTCAACGAGTTTCAGCCGAATATTATCACGGCCTATGCTCATGTTCTGGAGAACATGGCACGGGCCGAACTGCAAGGCAAACTGCACCTGCGAAAGGCTAACTGCCTGCAACATGTGACCAGCATCAGTGAACCGATCAGTGAAATGGCCCGTGACTACATTGAACGGGCCTGGGGAGTACCCATCGCCAATCACTATGCCATGGGTGAATGCATGGGGCTCACGCTGGGTTGTCCGAAAGGACACGGCGCTCACCTCAACCCGGACCTGGCCATTCTTGAAGTTGTTGATCGACACTACCGCCCTGTCGCTGCTGGCCAGCCGGGAGATAAAGTGCTGGTCACCAATCTGCTCAATCTCACGCAGCCGATCATCCGCTACGAGATTGATGATGTCATCACCATGAGCCCGACCCCCTGCCCTTGTGGCAATCCATTGCCATTGATTGCTGACATTGCCGGTCGCAGCAATGATCGTCTCTACTATCGCCGAGGGAACAGCTATCAGGAAGTAGCCATGTTCCTGTTCAAGAAGATGGCAGCAGGGTGCCCAGCGGTAGCAGAGTTCCAGATTCATCAACCGGAACGCAATCGCTTCATCCTTCGAGTAGAACCACGTCCGGGAATGAAGATCGAAACCATCGACATGGAGAAGATCATCGTCCGTGAGATGAGCTATGAATCACTAAATGGCATTATCCAGGTAGACGTCGAGATCGTTGACTACATCGGCCCCGATCCACGCACCGGTAAACTGCGTCGAGTGATCAGTCAAGTTGGTATTCCGAGCGATCTCGATAACCCACGTAGTGAAGTAGCCGAAAAGCGAATTCCTGTTACGGTGTCATAACTCGCTTGCACGATGAAATGAACATGCTCTAATGGTTGTATTCACAATTCGTGGGTATATCACATGAAGCATTTCAAGCAACGTCGTGGATTAACCCTTGTTGAGTTGATGGTCGTGATTCCGATCATCCTCATTATTATTGCTCTCAGTTTCGCGTTGCTACAACGTGTCATGTGGGCAATGGAAGATGCCAAGGTTTCTCGAGAAATTAAACTTCTCGATCAGGCTTGTGAGCAGTTCAAAACAACGTTTAATCATCACCCTCCTGGCCGTATTATGCTCTGCGAGGATATGCGTGGCTACCGGGCAGCAATCAACGACCATCTCTGCCAGATGCATTTCCAGCATGATATAACTCATCAGCGAGCTTTGGCATTTCTTGCTTACAAGTCTATGGAATATCTCCAGGCGATCTTTCCTGGGATCGATCTGAATGTGGGCCACGACTGGAACGGTGATGGAGTCATTGATGACCGCCAATATTACCTCACTGGTGATGAAGCACTTGTCTACTTTCTGGGTGGCATGCGGTATGGGCTAGGCGCTGTAGATAGCAAGGGGAGCAACCGCTCGGCTCCTCTAGGGTTTAATACTGACAAGACCAACCCAACTAAACGCACATCCAGCACAAGGCTTGGACCATTCTTTGAATTTGATGAATCACGTGTTGTCTATCCGGTCTGTATACCAAATAGAGTGATACCTTATTTCCTAGCAAATGTAGCTGCTGGTACGGGCGAGGAGTATTCTCAAGAACAATTCTGGAATGCAGGATGCAGCAGTGGTCTGATCGGCAGGGCTGATGAACAGTTCATAGGTTTCTTCGCACGGTATCATGATGTCTGGGGAACGCCTTATCTCTATTTTCGAGCAAGAACCGGTCAGACAAACAATTACACCTACTTATACTCTCCACATTGCTACCAGATGGACTTCAACACAACTTATTACGTCAATTATCACTGCTGGTTCGCAGACAACTACTATTTGCCGCATTTGCACACGACCCAATCTGGAGGTGGCCGTCCGGGAAATTTTGTCAAAACGGGTAAACGTATGAATATGTCGGATGGTACAGCTTCTTCAAAGTGGACAGACATCGTCCCTTACATCATCAGCTACGAAAATGGACAAGTAACCTACTACAATGCCAATCGATTTCAGATCATCTCAGCTGGACGTGATCGGCTGTATGGTTCAGGAGGTTACTACAACAAGGAATCCAGCCAAGCCGAGTTGAGCAAGTTCACAAACTATCGTTATATGCCGGTTGAAAACATTCCAACTCTGAAAGAATTTGCAGCAAACCACGACAACATCACCAATATCAACTTCAGCCGCGTCGTACCACGTCCATAGAGTTTGAAAAGTTCGATGTAGCCGAAGCCTCACGACTTCGGCTACATCAATGTGTGTTACTTCACCACCCGCACCATGATCTTGGAACCATTCTGAGCATGGTGATAAACCCGATGGGTCGCCTTCTGGAAGTCCGCTTCCTTGGCCTGGTAGATGTCGCAGAAGGTTTGTGGATTGCGGTCAACCAGGGGGAACCAGCTGCTTTGCACCTGCACCATCAACCGGTGGCCTGGGCGGAAGGTGTGGAGCACATCAGGCAGAGTGAACTTCACCTGGGTTGGTTTGCCTGGTTCAAAGGGTTCAGGCTTCTCCAGTGAGTTGCGGAACTTACCTCGCATGACATCACCACGCACCAGTTGCTGATAGCCACCCATTTTGACGTTGGCTGGGTTCGGATCAGGGTCGGTTGCATCGTTGGGGTAAACATCAATAACCTTCACCACCCAGTCAGCATCGGTGCCTGTGGTGGAGACCACAAGTTCCACTTCGATGGGACCAGCGAGCGTGAGATCGTTCTTGAGTACATCGGTCTGGTAGACAAGCACATCAGGCCGACGGGCAGCGAAACGCTGGTCAGCGATCATGTACTCCTTCTCCATACCGATGGCGATGCGGTCGAAGTAGGGTACCGGCTTGGAGGGGTCGCTGATGAATTCGTCGAAGCTGTTGTCGGACCGTGGATAAGTAACTACGGAATCTTTACCTATGTTCTTGATGTCATCAAAAAGACTGGTGAGAATCGTGCCCGGCATGAATTTGAACTCCTTCAGTTCTCCTTCCTTCGGCGGCCAAGTCTCAAACTTCTTCCATTGATTCGTTCCCGTCTCGAACACCCAAGCAGCAGGTGCCTTCCATTCGCCCTTCTCGTGCAGGTGATGCTGGAAGAACGGGAATTGGATGTTCTCCCGATAGTAGTCGCCTGTCTTGGCATTGAACTTCACATTACCCAGTGCATCGCCATCGCCTCGGTTCCAGCCGCCATGTACCCACGGGCCCATGACGAGGGTGTTGCCGGGCTTGGCTACACGCTTGCCTACTTCGAGGGCACCGAAGAGGTTCTCCGCATCAAACCAGCCACCCACAGTTAGGACTGCAGGCTTAATGTCCTTGTTCATGTACTGGCGGATGTTCCTGCTTTTCCAGAAGTCATCGAAGTTGCCATGAGCCATCATCTCGTTCCAGAAGGCAACTTCACCTTTGAAGTGCAGCTTGTCTGCATAGCTGAGCAGGTTCATCTTCAGGAAGAAGTCGTAGCCATCGGGTGTGCCATGGTCGAAAGGCAAGTAGGCATACTTCGTCGTTGGTTCCGGACGTGGCTTGCCAAAGCTGGCCATGAAGTTGAAGCAATGAGGGAGAAAGAGTGCCCCGTTATGATGGAAGTCATCGCCTGTGAACCAATCGGTCACCGGTGCCTGCGGGGATACAGCCTTGAGTGCGGGGTGGGCATCGATCATTCCCGCAGCAGTGTAGAAGCCTGGGTAGCTGATCCCCCACTGCCCTACTCTGCCGTTGTTATTGGGGATATTCTTGACCAGCCAATCGACGGTGTCGTAGGTATCGCTGGCTTCATCGATATCAGTCGGGGCTTTCTTGTTCGGATTGTGGGGTCGCATGTTGACGAACTCCCCTTCCGACATCCACCGGCCTCGCACATCCTGAAAGACGAAGATGTAACCTTCGCGATCAAAGGCTGCTGATGGGCCCAGTCGGTTTTTGTACTTGTCAATTCCGTAAGGCCCCACGCTGTAGGGCGTACGCATGATCAGGACCGGGTACTTGCGTGAATCATCCTTGGGACGATAGATGGCAGTGAAGAGTTTCTTGCCATCCCGCATGGGGATGCCCTGCTCATATTTGGTGTAATTGGCGAGGACATACTCGGCATGTTGCTTTTCGTCCTCCGTGGGGGCAGTACCCTGACGGTTTCGCGGAGCCTGAGCGAGGGCTTGGGTCGCGAATAGAACGAATATCAACTGCATCAAGAGCAAGCGAAGCATGACGGCATCTCCAAGGTCGAAGTGCTATTATGCGCAGCTACGGCTTAGATTGAAATGGGTTATTTCGATGAACTGCAAATCGTGAACTAGCGATACTGGCAGTTGCTCTGATACAATATTGCCATCTGGATGGAGGAAGAAATGAGTAACACGATCATTACTGTTGACCCACAAATCATGAGTGGCATGCCCGTTTTCGCTGGCACCCGCGTTCCTGCCAGCACACTGATTGACTGGTTGACTGAAGGAGAGACCATCGAATCCTTCCTGCGGAACTATCCCACAGTCAAACGAGAACAGGCAGTAGCATTTCTTCGCGAATCCCTGGAGGCCGTGTTACCCCATGCGAGTGCTGCTTGACGAGTGCATACCCGCAGACTTATTGAGCAAGCTGTCCTATCCGGACGTTACTTCTGTTCACCAAATGGGCTGGACCAGCAAGAAGAATGGGGAACTTCTGACCTTAATGCAGAAACATGCCATGCAAGTGCTGATTACTGTTGATCAGAATCTTCACCATCAACAGAACCTCAGCAAGGCTGGTATCGCAGTCATCACGATCAAAGTAAAAGCCACAACGCTTCCTCATCTACTTCAGGTCATGGACGAAGTGATGCAGGCAAGTCAGACAATTCCTGCTGGCACACACTTGCTCATCGACAGGCGAATATAGCCTTCTTCTCATCGCGTCTTTTCTGGCTTTCTGAGTTGTTCGTATGTTAAGAGAAGTACTTCCTTGTGTGAAGCAAATAAGTACATGCAATTCCGGCATGATAAGGTAAACTACTTTAATGCTATCTCTCTCCACTGGCTATGATACTGTACCCATAATGAGTCGCTCACGCCGACAATATCTCTTCAATTGCATGGAATGGTCGTAGCGGTATGACCACAAACAAACCTCAGGACGCCACGCTCACCGCTTCGGAATATGAGATCTTCCTCGAAGCGAGCAAGCTGCAAGCACAGCAGCCTGGGCAGTCGTTCCTCAGTGAAGTGGCCCGGATGTGGCCAGCGACTGACACCGCTGTCCAGACTTTGCCTGACCAGACACTCTGGATGAACCGGTACCTCACGAAACGAGTGCTGGGTCAGGGTGGGTTTGGTATTGTCTATTTGGCTGAAGACCTCAGCCTGCATCGACTCGTTGCACTGAAGATCGCACGTGCCGAAGTCCTTGCCAAGCCTGAATGGTACAAGCGATTTCAGCGGGAAGCTATCACCGCTGCTTCCCTTGATCATCCCAATATCGTGGCTGTTTTTGATGCAGGCCAGCAGGATGGCGTGGGATACATGACCTGTGCCTACTGCCCGGGCATCGATCTTGGTAAATGGCTGGCACAACGTCAGGGACGGGTTCCTGCGAACGAAGCTGCAGGCTTCCTTCGCAAAATTGCACAAGCTGTTGCCTACCTCCATGTACGTGGGCTGGTGCATCGTGACCTGAAGCCAGCGAACATCCTGCTCACTCAGGATGACATCAGCAAGAGTGATCTCAACACCGTTGTCGTACCCCAGTCACTGAGCCAGGCCACACCTCGTTTAACTGATTTTGGTCTCTCCCAGTTTGTGAACATCAAGCAGGATCGATTGATTGCTGGCACGCCCACCTACATGGCCCCAGAGCAAGCGGAAATCAACAGCGCCGTTGGACCTCCTGTAGATGTGTTTGCCCTGGGTGCAATCCTGTACGAATTGCTCACCGGACAACCCTATCGCAATGCTGCCATCAACCTGAGGCAACTGGCGCTCCCTACTCAACACAACACGTTCACCGACACCCTCACGCAGGGTATCCCTGATGCACTACTCGCCATCGTGCAGAAGTGTCTTCAGACTTCACCGCAGGATCGCTATGCCGATGCAGGAGAACTGGTCACTGCACTCGATAAGTACTTCGGTGTCATCGCACCACGAGAACGGCAGCGTTGGGAAAGCCGTCTCAGTCTTGTCCTTCTCGCCGTCTTGCTGGTGGTAGTACCTTTCGCCTACCTGTATTTTGGTCAGCAGCAAAACCATGTTACCAAGCCAGGCAATACAGCTAAGTTCAATCCCGTGCAATATGCATTGGATCTCAAGCAGGTTCATGAGGCATATCAAAGGAAGGATTATCCCTTCGGCTTGCAACTCTTGAATCGATATGCCTCTCCAATGTTGACTAAGCATCGAGGTTTTACCTGGGGCTATCTCCAACGGGAATTGCAAACCGCTGCCCAGCATGGTGTCAAACATCGCAGCGATCTTACCGATCCGTTGCGCAGTTTGCAGTTGAGTTCGGATCAACGCAAGCTGATCACCAGCGATATGTCAAGCTCCTGTATGGTTAGAAGCTGGCCCGAAGGGAAGGTACTTTACACCGTTACTACCAGTGGTCTGCCTCGAAGTGCTGTCCTCTCACCTGATGAATCAACACTGGCTATCATCTGCGATGGAGACAGCCAGCATCCTGCCAGTCGCATTGAGTTTCGTGACGGTAAGACAGGAGAGCTTCGACGAGTATTATTGGCCAAAGATCTGGTCTACACTGCCCTGGTCTTTCTAGATGAAGGCACTCGACTGGCTGTGAGTTCACATTCCACGGGAGGGCTCACTCAGGGACAGGTTGACATCCTGGATATCAACCTGGATCAACCCATCGCCACCTTGAAAACAAGCTCGCCTGGTCACGGCGTTCTCGGTGCCCTTGCCCTCTCACCTGACCGTTCACGTTTGTTGTGGGAACCACT
>WBZX01002156.1_pt2 | contig 12559 bp, 7 predicted proteins | sample 5204211 | NCBI WGS metagenome assembly WBZX01 (sample SAMN12344362, study PRJNA552823) | activated sludge metagenome | biome: Activated sludge suspended growth; feature: Nitrification reactor; material: Wastewater; isolation source: activated sludge from nitrification reactor of wastewater treatment...
TGAGGCCGAACAGCTTGGCGCGGTGCTTTTCGAGGGTGCCGGGCAGTCGACCGCGATCGAAGTCTTCCGGGATCAGCGGGAAGTTGGCGGCTTTGAGGCCGAACTGCATGGCCAGATAGAGCGAGGTTGGCGTCTTGCCGCAGCGCGAGACGGCAACCAGGATGACATCGGCTTCGGCCAGGTCGCGGTCGGTGATGCCGTCGTCGTGGGCCAGCGTATAGTTGATCGACTCGATGCGCTTCTTGTAATCCGAGCTGTCCGCCGTGCCGTGCGAGCGGCCGACGGTGTGGCTGGACTTGATGCCGAGTTCGGCCTCCAGCGGTGCCAGGAAGCTCTCGAAGTAGGAAAGGCAGAAAGCATCGGCCTGATGCACGATGTTCGCCAGCTCCGGATTGACCAGCGTCGTGAAGACGATGGGTCGCATACCATCGAGTTCGCCTTGTGCGTTGATGCGGAGAACGGCATCCTGAGCCTTGGCGACGTTGTCGAGGAAGGGAATGCGGATTTGTTTGAATTCCACATCCTCGAACTGTGTCAGGAGACTGTGACCGAGCGCTTCGGCAGTCAGGCCGGTACCGTCGGAGACGAAAAATACGGTTCTTTTGAGTGTCGTAGCCATCCCGGCATTTTACCCGCTGTTACGCAATCCGGATGCAACGCCGTTGATTGACAGGTGAATACCGCGCGCCAGCCGTTCGTCGGTATCGCCGGCGCGGTGGCGCTTGAGCAACTCGACTTGCAGGTGATTGAGCGGGTCCATGTAGGGCGCGCGCAGTTGCAGCGAGCGTTTGAGCATCGGGTTGTCGGCGAGGAAATCGTCTTGTTCGAGGATGGCCAGCAGATGCTGCCGGGTGAGCGCCCATTCGGCCTTGATCCGGCTGAAGATGCGTTCGCGCAGTTCGGCATCGGCGACCAGTTCGGCGTAGCGCGAGGCGATGGCAAGATCGGTCTTGGCCAGCACCATGTCCATGTTCGACAGCAGGCTCTGGAAGAAGGGCCAGGATTTGACCATGCGGCGCAGCGTGGTCAGGCCGTCGGAATTGGCCTGCAAATAGCCGTCGACCGCAGCACCGAAGCCGTACCAGCCCGGCAACATCAGCCGGCATTGTGCCCAGCTGAAGACCCAGGGAATGGCGCGCAGATCCTCGATGCGTTCCGAGGCTTTGCGCGAGGCCGGGCGGCTGCCGATGTTGAGCAGGGCGATTTCGGAAACCACCGTCGATTGCCGGAAATAGGTGGTGAAGCCCGGTGTTTCATAGACCAGGCCGCGATAGGCGTTGAAGGCACGGGCCGAGAGGTCGTCTAGTACGGCGTGAAATTGTTCGGCCGGCTCGACCATGTTTTCGTGGTCGGTAAGGCTGGCCTCCAGCGTTGCGGCGAGCAGCACTTCGAGGTTGCGGCGGCCGGTGTCCGGGGTGCCGTATTTGGTCGAGATGACTTCGCCCTGTTCGGTCAGGCGAATCTGGCCGGAAACGGCACCGGCCGGCTGCGCCAGGATGGCGTGGTAGGTCGGCCCGCCGCCGCGCCCGACCGAACCGCCGCGCCCGTGGAACAGGCGCAGGCGCACGCCGTGTTGCTTGAAGACGCGGGCGAGTTCAATTTCTGCCTTGTACAGTTCCCAGCCGGAGGTCAGGAAGCCGCCATCCTTGTTGCTGTCCGAATAGCCGAGCATGACTTCGTGTTCGTTACTGCGACCGGCGATCAGTTCGCGGTAAACCGGCAGCTTGAAGACGCCGGCCATCGTCGCGGCGCTCTTCTGCAAGTCTTCGATGGTTTCGAAGAGCGGGATGATATTGACGTCAAGACGCGGCTGGGCGCCCGGTAGCAGCAGGCCGGATTCTTTGAGCAGCAGCGCCAGTTCGAGCAGGTCGGAAACGCCGTCGGTTTTCGAGATGATGAAGTTGGGCAGCGTTGCGGCGCCGTATTTGGCGCGCAGTTCGCGGGCGGCGAAGAAGATGGCCAGTTCGCCCTGCGTTTCTTCGGAATAGCTCAGGTAAGGCGAGTAGAGCGGGCGCGGGGTGGCGATTTCTGCGGTCAGCAGCGAAATTCGCTCGTTTTCCGAAAGCGCTTCGTAATCCGGGCAGCGGCCGGCGCCGGCCAGCAGTTCGGCGACGCTGCGGGCATGGACCTCCGAGTTCTGGCGCAGGTCGATCGGCGCCAGATGGAAGCCGAAGACCTGAACGGCGCGCAGCAGCCGGCGCAGGCGACCGCCGGCCAGGCTGGCGCTGCCGTTCTGCTTGAGCGAGGTGGCCAGCACCTTGAGGTCGGCGCGCAGGGCTTCCGGCGATTCGTAAGGCTCGGCATGGCCGATTTCATGACGCACCGGCTCGATCCGGTCGAGCACGCGCGCAGTGGCGGCCACGCGGGCGTAAATGCCGGAAAGGGCGCGGCGATAGGGTTCGTCGGCGCGCTGCGGCGAATGGTCGGTGGAGTGTTCGGCGAGTGCCAGTAGTTCCGGCGTCACACTGACCAGCAGGTCGGAGAGCGGCAGTTCGCCGCCCAGCTCATGAATTTCGTCGAGGTAATGGCTGAGCGCGGCGCCGGATTGCAGGCGCAGGGCCTCGCGCAGGATGTCGGCGGTGACGAATGGGTTGCCGTCGCGGTCGCCGCCGATCCAGCTGCCGACGCGGAAGAAGGGCGGCAGCGCCCAGTCCCGGTCCGGGTAGCGCTGCTGCAGTGCTTGTGTGGCCTGGATGTAGAGGCGCGGCAGTTCGGTGAAAAAGGTTTCCTTGAAGTAGGTGATGCCATTCTTGACCTCGTCGATGACCTTGAGGCGGACCGGGCGCAGCATGCGCGACTGCCACAGGGTCAGCACGGCGTTGGCCAGTGCGAGGTCGTTCTCGGCGGCTTCCTCGGGCGTCATTTGCAGGCGTTCGCGCTGGTCGAGCAGGCGGGCGATGTCGCGATGGTTGCGGATCAGGCTCTGGCGCTGCACTTCGGTCGGGTGCGCGGTGAGCACCGGGGCGACCAGCGCATGGGCGAAGAAGTCGGCGACCGCTTCGGGCGAGACGGCTGCGGTCGACAGCGCGTCGAGGGCAAAAACCAGGCTGCCCTCGCGCGGCGGCGAGCCGGCGAGATCGTGGGCGCGTCGGCGACGAATGTGGTGCTCGTCCTCGGCGATGTTGGTCAGTTGCAGAAAATAGGAAAAGGCGCGGACGACGGCTTGCGTGGTGTCGCCCGGCAACGGGTCGAGCAGGGCGGCGAGTTCGTTGCGGGCCGCCGGATCACCATCGCGGGCGAAACGCACGGCGGTTTGGCGCACGCGTTCCACGATATCGAAGACTTCAGCGCCTTCCTGGTCGCGGACGGTGTCGCCAAGGATGCGGCCAAGCCGGCGGATGTCGTTGCGGAGTGGTTCGTCCTTGTTTGTATCAGGTGCGGCGGCGGGCATTTAGTGGTTCCTGACGAGAAGCACGGAGGCGTCGGCCATTTTAGCCAGTTGTTCGGCGACCGAGCCAAGAATCAGTGTGGCCAGGCCGCGACGGCCGTGGCGACCGATGATGATCAGGTCGACATCGAGTTCCTTCGCTTTGTCGGCCAGCGTTTCGGAAACGCGGCGGCTGTTGCCATGCAGCAGCAAGGCATGCGCGTCGAGGCCCGTGGCCGTCGCCAAGGCATCGTCAAGCAGCTTCTGACCGGCTTGGGTGAGTGCATTGGTGGCGCTGTCGGCATCGGCCATGTGGGAAAGCACGTGGCCGTGCATGTTGAGCAGCGCCTCGTCGGTGACGTGGGTGATGAACAGTTTCGAATTGGCGGCCCTGGCGATCTGGAGCGCTTCGTTCAATGCGCAACGCGAGGTTTCGCTGTCGTCGATGGCGACCATGATGTTCTTGTACATAGGTTCTCCTGTAAAGGCAGTTTGACGGGGCCAAGTTAGCAAATCGGGGGCCGCGGCGCAGTTAGGGAAATCCTCAGGGGGCCTGGGCCGGGCCGGAAGGCATGTGCTCCCGGCCCGGCATTGCGGCTTAGTGGAAATGGACTTCGTCGTGTCCTTCGACCGGAGCGGTGAGATTGGCGCCGACGGCACGCGCCAGGAAGGTTACGAAGGCGACGATGCCGACGAAAATGCCGAGCCACATCAGGCCGTCCGGGTTGATGGTGGCCTGGGCGGCATTCGACACGGCGGCGGCCGCGGCGGCGACCGGTTTGACGTAGACCGGCACGATGCCCGGGAAGACGTAGGCCCACAGCATGTGCAGGATGCCGACGATGACGACCAGGACGATCGAGTGCTTGAAGGTGAAGCGGAAGATTTCCGATTCGCGACCGACCATGCCGGTGGCGCCGGTGGCGACGGAGATGGATTGCGGCGAGATCATCTTGCCGCAAACGCCGCCACTGGTGTTGGCGGACATCGTGATCACCGGGTCGATGCCGATCTTCTCGGCGGTGACTGCCTGCAGCTTGCCGAATAGCGCGTTGGTCGAGGTGTCGGAGCCGGTCATGAAGACACCCAGCCAGCCGAGGATGGCCGCGAAGAACGGGAAGGCGGCACCGGTGGTGGCGACGCCGTAACCCAAGGTGATCGCCATGCCGGAGAAGTTCATGATGTAGGCGAAACCGAGAATGGTGGCGATGGTGACGATCGGCCAGGCCAGCGTCTTCAGCGTGTCGCGGGCGACGCCAGCGGCGGTCTTGATCGAGGCGCCCATGACGACGACCGAGAAGAACCAGGCAAACAGGATGGCCGTACCGGCTGCGCTCAGGACATTGAATTTGAAGATTGCGGGCTTGGCCTTGCCGGCCTGGTCGATGACCATCTTGTCTAGGCCTGCGACCGGAATGGCAAAGTCGAACAATTGCTTGGTGACTTGATCGAGGGCCTGATTGACCGGCTTGATACCCCAGGCGCAGACGAAGAGCGAGAGGATGATGAAGGGTGCCCAGGCGCGGAAGATCTGACCGCCGGTGAAGCGCAGTTTTTCCTTGCCTTCACGCTTTGGCTCGTGCTCGAAGTGCCAGCTTTCCTTTGGGTGCCAGACCTTCAGGAAGGCGACCGTGCAGATAATGGAGACCAACGAGGCGATGATGTCCGGCAGCAGAGGCGCGGTCAGCGGCGAGTTGGCGGAAAAAAACTGGGCGATGGCGAAGGAGCCGCCGCTGACCAGGCAGGCCGGCCAGACTTCGATGCCCTTTTTCCAGCCAGCCATCAGGACGACCAGGTAGAGCGGAATGAAGACCGAGACGATCGGCAGGGTACGGCCGACCATCTGGCTGAGTGCCAGGTCGGGAATGCCGGACACCTGGCCGCCAACGACGATGGGGATACCGATGGCGCCCCAGGCGACCGGTGCCGTGTTGGCAATGAGGCAGATGCTGGCAGCGTACAGGGGGTTGAAACCGAGACCGGCCAGCATGGCGGCGGTGATCGCTACCGGCGTGCCGAAACCGGCGGCGCCTTCGATGAAGGCGCCGAACGAGAAGGCGATCAGCAGCGCCTGCAGGCGGCGGTCATCGGAAATCGAGGCCAGGGAATTCTTGATGACTTCGAACTGGCCGGTTTTCACCGACATGTTGTAGATCATCAGTGCGGTGATGACGATCCAGCACACCGGAAAGAGACCGAAAGCACCGCCGTAGAGCGTGGACAGCGCCGCCAGGTCGAACGGCATCTTGTAGACGAAGACGGCGATCAGGATGGCGAGGGAGGTGCCCCCCAGTGCCGCGAAATGCCCTTTCATGCGCTTGAAGGCCAGCGCCCAGAAAAGGAAGAAAATTGGAATGGCCGCGACCAGCGCGGACAGGGCGATGTTGCCGAATGGGTCGACATTCATTTGCCAAGTCATAAAATGCTCCTCATAACAAAAATGGTCAGGTTGCCGTCAGTCAGATTTGCCGATCCCTGATGGCGACCGAGAGTTGTCACTACTTGCTCCGGCCTTGAGTTCGCAGCTCATGGCCGGATTTTTTTGCTGCCGCCTCCTCAACAGACCATGGCGTCCTCCTTGCGCGAGCACGCTTCGAGCAGGTAGGCCACCGAACGATAGGTGATGCCGGTTTCGGCCGTCAGGCCGATTTCGCAGGTGCGGTTGGTGGAAACGCCGCAGGCACAGCCGGCTGGCAGGTCATCGTGGATATGGCGCAGGGCGTGCTGGTTCAGCTCGGGTACCGCGAAGCCGCGGTCGCCGCCGAACCCGCAGCAGGTGACGGCCGACGGTTCAATGACTTCCTTGACGCAAGCCTTGAGCAAGGCGCGCAGCTTGCCGTCGGCGCCGGTACGCTTGACGCTGCAATTGACGTGCAGGGCGACCGGACCGGGCTGCGGCGTGATCATCAGGCGCGGCAGTAAGGCATCGTGGGCGAATTCGTGGAAATCGTAGAGTTTCAGCCGACCCGCGAGATGCTTCTGCATGCGCGTCGAACAGGCGCTGGCATCCATGATGACAGGGATGCGCCCGTTGTCGGAGGCTTTCATCAGCGCCGCTTCCAGTGTGTTCGAGAGCTCTTCGGCATCTTCGAGCAGGCCCTTGCTCGCCAGCATCTGGCCGCAACACAGGTTTTCGAAGCCCTCCGGCAGGATGGGGGCGTAGCCGGCGCGGATCAGGAGTTCCTGAATCACGTCGCCGAGCTGCGGGTCGGTGCTGTCGGCCGGCCCAAAGATGCGGCCGCCGCAGGTCGGGAAATAAACCACCGGATCGCCTTTGGCCGAGCGCTGGACGGGCGCCTTGGCGGCGGGTGGCATGGCCTTGCGCCAGGCGCCACCGGACACGCGGCTGACGAAATTCTCGCCCAGGATGCCGGCGATGGCATGGCCGGTTTGCAGGCCAATCCGTGCGACCTGGCTGAAGGCTTTGAAATTTTGGCCAATTTTCCGGTTGACCGCAGCAGCCGTATCGGAAATCTGCCGACCGCGTAGGCGGCGCGTCAGGTCGCCGGTGTCGATGCCGACCGGGCAGGCCGTCGAGCACATGCCGCAACCGGCGCAGGTGTCGAGGCCCATGTAGGCGTAGGCCTCACCGACTTCGCCGGCCGGTTCGCCGGCGGCAGCACGGCGCGCCAGTTCGCGCACGCTGGTGATGCGCTGGCGCGGGCTCAAGGTCAGGCGGTGTGACGGGCATAGAGGTTCGCAGAAGCCGCACTCGATGCAACGGTCGACGATGTCTTCGGCGGCCGGCATCGGCTTCAGGTTCTCGAGGTGGGCGTGCGGATTGTCGTTGATGATGACACCGGGATTGAGCCGGCCTTCCGGGTCGAACAGAGCCTTGATGCGGCGCATCAGGTCGGTGGCTTCCTTGCCCCATTCCATTTCGACGAAGGGCGCCATGTTGCGGCCCGTGCCGTGCTCGGCCTTGAGCGAGCCGTCGTACTTGTCGACCACCAGCTTGCACAGGTCGTCCATGAAGCGGGCATAGCGGTCGATCTCGGTCTTGTCGCCGAAATCCTGTGTGATGACGAAGTGCAGATTGCCTTCCAGTGCGTGACCGAAAATGATGCCCTCGTGGTAACCGTGGTGCCGCAAAAGTTGTTGTAGGTCCAGGGTGGCGTCGGCCAGCGATTCGATGGGGAAGGCGACGTCCTCGATCAGCACGGTGGTGCCGGTGCGGCGCATGGCGCCGACGGCCGGGAAGGTGCCCTTGCGCACCTTCCAATACATGTCGCAGGTCGCCGGATCGGTCGAAAACTGCACCGGCTCGACGGTGGCGATGCCGTTCATTGCGGCGAGCACGGCAGCGATTTTTTCATCCAAGCCGGCCGGGGTCGGCGAGCGCACTTCGATGAGTAGCGCGGCAGCCTCTTCGCCCAGCTCGCGCATGATGGCCGGCAGGCCCGGCTTGTTTTCGACGGAGTGGATGGCCGGTCGGTCGAGCAGTTCGACGGCGGCGACCGGCTGCGGCTTGAGGCGAATGACCGCTTCACAGGCCGAGCGGATGTCCGGGAAGAAAACCAGCGCCGAGGCCTTGCAAGGGTCTTCGACGACGGTCAGATAGGTGATGCGCGTCATGAAGCCGAGCGTGCCTTCGGAGCCGATCATCAGATGGGCGAGGATGTCGATCGGGTCTTCGAAATCGACCAGCGCATTGAGGCTGTAGCCGGTCGTGTTCTTGATCTTGAACTTGTGGCGGATGCGGTTGGCCAACGTTGGATTGGCCCGCGTTTCCTTGCCGATCAGGTCGAGTTCGCCGAGCAGAGCGGCGTGCGACTGCTTGAAGGCAGCAACGCTGGCCGGGTCTTCGGTATCGAGCAGCGTGCCGTCGGCCAGCATGACGCGCAGGCCTGCCAGTGTCTTGTAGCTGTTCTGCGCCGTGCCGCAGCACATGCCGGAGGCGTTGTTGGCGGCGATGCCGCCGATCTTGGCGGCACCGATGGAGGCCGGGTCAGGCCCGATTTTCTTGCCGAGAGGCGCCAGCCGGCGATTGACCTCGCCACCGACCATGCCCGGGCCGACGCGCACGTGGCTGGCATCGGCGGCCAGTTCGTAGGTGGCGAAACCTTCGCCGATCAGCGCCAGTACGCCATCGGACAGGGCCTGCCCGGACAGGCTGGTGCCGGCGGCGCGGAAGGTGACCGGCGTCTGGTGCTGGCGGGCGGCAGCGAGAACGGTGCGGGCCTCGTCCTCGTTCTCGATGACGGCGACGATTTGGGGGATAAGTCGATAGAAGCTGGCGTCGGTGCCATAGGCGAGACGGCGCAGATCGTCGGTAATCACCTGGCTGGCGGGCAGGGTTTCTTGAAGATTCCGGATTAGTGAATTCATTGTCTTCCGTCTGGTAGGAAAATACTGGGGCCGAGCGGCCGCTGCGCGGTAAAAAAATCCCGGAGGCCGACGTTGCCGACGCTCCGGGCAAGAGGGGTTAGGTGCGTTCCTTGATCAGGTCGCGCAGGCGCTTGGGAGCGGGCTGGATGGGCGTGCGGACCGATGTCCAGCCGGCCTGCTTGCGCGGTGTCAGCCAGCGGAATCGGCTCGCCAGCCAGGAGGCGGTGCGATACAGGACGGGCGAACTATAGATCGCGCTCCAGGCCCGCCAGACACCCGAAATTCGCGCGCTGTAGCCGGCACCCTGGCCGCGCATGCTCGGATTGGCATGGGGTTCGGAGAAGGCTTCTTCGCGCAGTCGGATGAGCAGTTCGGGAATGGGAATCTTGACCGGGCACACTTCGCCGCAGGCGCCGCACAGAGACGAGGCGGTGGTCAGGCTGGCGGTCGCTTCCAGCCCCAGCATGTGCGGCGAAATGATCTTGCCGATCGGGCCGGGATAGGTCGTGCCGTAGGCGTGACCGCCGATGCGGGTGTAGACCGGGCAGTGGTTCATGCAGGCGCCGCAGCGGATGCATTGCAGGGTCTTGCGCAACTGCTCGTCGGCGTAGGCTTGGCTGCGGCCGTTGTCGAGCAGCACCAGGTGCACTTCGCCCGGACCGTCCTTTTCGCCAGCCTTGCGCGGGCTGGAGATCATGTTGAAGTAGGTCGAGATGTTCTGGCCGGTGGCCGAACGGGTCAGCAGCGAGAGCAGCGGCGGCACGTGTTCGAGCTTTTCCACGATCTTCTCGATGCCGGTGATGGCGATATGCACCGGCGGCGCCGTGGTGCACATGCGGCCGTTGCCTTCGTTTTCGACCAGGCACAGGGTGCCGGTTTCGGCGATGGCGAAATTGACGCCGGAGAGGCCGATGTCGGCGATCTCGAATTTTTCGCGCAGCACCTGGCGACCAATCTGGATCAGCGCATCGACGTTGTCGGTGTAATCGACGCCCGGCACGTTCTCGTGGAACAGCTTGGCGATCTGTTCCTTGGTCTTGTGGATGGCCGGCATGATGATGTGCGACGGCTTTTCATGGGCCAACTGGACGATGTATTCGCCCATGTCCGATTCAAGCGCGCCGATGCCGGCCGCCTCGGCGGCGTGGTTCAGCTCGATTTCCTCGCTGACCATCGACTTGCCCTTGACCATCAGCTTGGCCGAGTGCTGCTGGCAGATGCCGAGGATGATTTCGTTGGCTTCTTCCGGTGTTTCGGCCCAATGGACCTTGATGCCGTTCTTGGTCAGATTGGCTTCGAGCATTTCCAGCAGTTCGGGCAGCTTGGCCAGGTTGTACTGGCGAATGCGCTCTCCGAGGCGGCGCAGGCTTTCCAGTTCTTCCGGATCGGGGAACTGGGCAGCGCGCTTGCTCATCAGGAAGTCCATGGCGCCGCGGAAGCTCTGGCGCAGGAAGGGGTTCTCGACGACATCCTTGGCGCGGGTGCGGAAGCCCTCGGAAGGCATGAACTGCAGGGCGTGTGGTGTCTGCGGGGCGTTCATTGTTCGTCTCCGATCATCAGCACGACCAGTTCCTTGGGGCCGTGTGCACCGTAGGCCAGCGTCTGCTGGATGTCGGCGGTTTTTGAGGGGCCGGAAATGAGCAGGGAATTGGTCGGCAGGCCATGCTTCCAGCCTTCCGCCTGCATGGCCTCATAAAAGGTGTTGTAGATGTTGGCGGCGTCGAGCAGCACGATATGAACCGGCGGCACCAGCGACATCAGGCGCGGTTCGTCGGCGGTCGGCCACAGAATCAATGTGCCGGTTTCGGCGATAGCACCACGGGCAGCGGTGAAGCTGGCCGGCATTTCGTTGAACATGGCCGGTTTCCAGCTTTCGATGGCCTTATCGTAGCCGGGGCACGCGATGCCCAGCGGCGGCAGGTCGCTTTGGGCGCGCGCACCATGTGGTGTGCTTGGGGCGACCAATAGCTTGTCGATCCGCTTGGCGCTCAGGACTTCGTACAGTTTCTGCAGCCAGCCGCCGCGCGAGACGGCATAGACCTCGGCGTGGGCCAGTTCGATGAAGTGGCGGAAACGCTTGGCCTTGTCTGCCACGCTCTCGGTGCCGCGATGTGTGGCGTACCAGCCGGCGACATCGGGCAGGTCGCCTGCGGTCGACGGCGAATTTGCCCTCAATTTGGCGAGGATGCGATCACGGGCGCTCATTGGGCAGTCCTCCGCAGCAGAAAAGTGGCGATATGTTCCCCGGGCAGGCTGGGTTTCGAGAAGCCCGCCTGTTGGTCCTTCCAGGCGGCGTGGCCGAGGATGTTCATCAGGCAGCCGCAATCGGCGCTGACCACGCGTTCGGCGCCGGTGGCCTTGAGCGACTTGACCTTGTCCTCGACCATCGCCGCGGAGATTTCCGGTTGCTTGACCGAGAAGGTGCCGCCAAAGCCGCAGCATTCGGATTCGTGGTCCTGCTGCGCAATCTTGACCTTGGTCAGGTTGCCGAGCAGCTGCTTGCCAGTGACGTGAACCCCCATTTCGCGGCGGGCGGAGCAGGACGTGTGCAAGACGACGGTGCAGTCGCTCCCCAGATCTTCCGGCTTGAAATCGAGCACCTCGACCAAAAACTGGGTCAGCTCATAAACGCGGGCGGAAAGCTTCTCGGCCGCCTCCTTGCGTGGCGGATCGGCGGCGAACAGCGTCGGGTAATGGTGCTTCATCATGCCGGCGCAGGAACCGGACGGTACGACCACCGGCCAGTCGTTCGGGAACAGGGTCATCTGGAGCGCCGCCACCTTGCGCGCCTCGTCGGGGAACCCGCTGGTATAGGCCGGTTGACCGCAGCAGGTCTGCGCTTCAGGGAAGTGCACGCGGATGCCCTGGCGTTCGAGCAGGGTGATGGCATCCATGCCGGCACCGGGGAAGAACTGGTCTACTACGCAAGTTGCGAAGAAATAGACATCAGCAGGGAATACAGATCGGTTTGGCATTTTGTCTCCGTTGAAATTATCGACCGGTAAAATGGTAAGACCAATAAACGGTGTGAGCGAAATTTTGCGTGAATACCGTTACTTAGTCAATCCTGGATAGGGAAATCCCTAGGCTTGCACTTTGTCAGAGCGATGATTAGAATATGCTGGTCTTACCAATCAATGTGGTCTTACCAATGCCAAACAGGTTGCAGGTTCCGCGCATTTCCGATGCCATCGCTGCCACGCTCGAGCGCCGCATCCTCGAAGGCTCGCTGAAGCCCGGCGATCGTCTGCCGCCAGAGCGTGAATTGGCGGTCGATCTGGGCGTGTCGCGACCGAGTTTGCGCGAGGCGATCCAGAAGCTGGCTTCTAAAGGCATGGTGACCAGTCGCCAAGGCGGCGGCACCTATGTGACCGATGTGCTGGAGTCGAGTTTTTCCGACCCCTGGCAGGACATGATGGGCAAGCACCCGAACCTGCGCGAGGACATGCTGGAGTTTCGCCGCATGCTCGAAGGCCAGGCAGCCGAATGGGCGGCCGAGCGGGCCACCGAGGCCGATCTGCAGCGACTCGACCAGACTTTCAACACCTTGATGAGCGCTTTCGAGTCCGAGGACGCACAGAAGCGTTCGGATGCCGACATCGCCTTCCATCAGGCCATCGGCGATGCCGCACACAACGTGCTGATCGGCCATCTGTCCGGCGCCTTGCTCAGCCTGATGCATGACAACATCCGTCTCAACCTGGGCGAACTGAAAAACGTTCCGGCCGCCAATCGTCTGTTGATGAGCCAGCACGAGGCGATCTACAAGGGTATTCGCGAGAACAAGCCACAGGCTGCCCGATCCGCCGCCGAGACGCATATCGATTTCGTGCGCGAGACGCTGGCCCAGACCCTGCGTTCCGT
>WBZX01002464.1_pt1 | contig 12554 bp, 14 predicted proteins | sample 5204211 | NCBI WGS metagenome assembly WBZX01 (sample SAMN12344362, study PRJNA552823) | activated sludge metagenome | biome: Activated sludge suspended growth; feature: Nitrification reactor; material: Wastewater; isolation source: activated sludge from nitrification reactor of wastewater...
CAGCCCTTTCTTCGACTTCGACGAAAAGACGATGCCGGTCGGCGCCAAGGCTCTCGCCGCGATGGCGCTGGACTTCCTGGCCCGCTGACCGGGGCCGGCAAAAAAATGGCGATGTCCCCGTTGGCTGTGGCGTCTTCTGAAGCACGCGTTAAAACCGCATCGTAGGCATCGGCCGTAGGGGCGAATTCATTCGCCCAAGCGCCGGCCAGATCAGGGTCTGTCCCCGCTTCTTCCCCGGCGGGCGAACAAGTTCGCCCCTACGGCGCCTCACCGATTGAGCACGTTTCCACAGATAACGGTGACATAGCCAAAAAAATCCCGCCGGGCCTGACGGCCGGGCGGGAGGGAAGACCGGAACGGGCAATCGACGTATGCCCGCCTGGACGAGGAGAAGAAGGTTAGTTCAGCCGCGGCGGGCCTGGGCGGTCATCCGCACCGGGGCGTTGGCCGCGCCGAAGCCGGCATAGCCATCGCGACGCTGGACGATCTCGAAGAAGAAGCGGTCGACGAAGGTCTGCGTGTAGAAGTGGAAGAATTCGCCGTCGTCGTTGCGGTCGTAGAGCACGCCGAGGCGGCGCATGCGCTGGAGCAGCGCGTCGTCGAGGTCGAAGCGGGCCGGCAGGTCTTCGTAGTAGTTGCCCGGCACATCGAGCAGCGCCACGCCCTTTTTCGCCAGCAGCTCGGCGGTGGCGAAGATGTCGCTGCTGGCCAGCGCGATGTGATGCACGCCGCCGCCCTGCGGGGCGCCGGAAACATTGAGGGCGATGCGCAGCGAGTGGTCGGGGCTGATCATCGCCAGGCTGCGCACCAGGCCGTTGGGCCCGGCCAGCTCGTGGTTGTCCTGCGGCGTCAGGCCGAGGACGAGACGATTGAATAGCACACCGGTATCGAACTGTTCGATGGGATAGCCCTGGGCAATGTGATCGACGCTCTGGATCGACGCGCGGCTGCGCCCCTGCCTGGCCGGATCGACGACGAAATCCGTTTCGAGGAAACCCTTGTCGTCGAGCGCCTGCGACACGAAGTAGATGACGCTGTCGTCCACCGCGCGCAGCGCCGGGATGATCGACTCATTGGGGCCGATGCGGCCTTCGTAGCGCGGCACGTGGAAGGCCACGCCGCGGTTCACCGCGCGCTGCCCGTCGTCGGTAGCCAGCCCGAGCGCGCAGATCGACGGCCCGCGCCGCTGGAAGTAATCGCTGGCGAAGGAGCCCGGCTCGTTGTTGAGCACGAAGCGCACATCGCCCTGCTGGTAGAGCTCGACGTTCTTGGTGCGGTGGGTGCCGGAGTGGTCGAAGCCGAGGGCTTCCAGCGCCTTGCCGAGCCCCTTGCCGGAGGCGTCGTCCACCGCAAACTCGATGAAGGACAGGCCACGCACCTGCGGCGGCGCCGGCGGATTGAACAGTTCGATGCGCTCGGTGAGGGCGGCGACGGCCGGGTCGGTGGCGACCTGCGCTTCCAGCCGGGCGCGGACCTGTTCCTCGAGGTAGAGCAGCGAGGCGAACGCGTCCTGGGTGATGCGGCGGTTCGGCGCGGCGCGGAAGACGTCGTTGAACACTTCCAGCGACAGCGGCCCGGCGTAGCCGGCCTTCAGTACGTGCTCGAGGAAACCGACCAGATCGAAGGTGCCCTGGCCCGGGAAGCAACGATAGTGGCGGCTCCACTGCAGCACATCCATCAGCATCCGCGGCGCGTCGGACATTTGCAGGAAGAACAGCTTTTCGGCCGGGATCTGCTCGATGCCGGCCGGGTCGCCGCCGCGCGACAGGATGTGGAAGCTGTCGAGGCAGACGCCCAGGTGCGGGTGGTCGGCCCGCTTGACGATCTCCCACGAATGTTCGTAGCGATGGACGTGGTGGCCCCAGGCCAGCGCCTCGTAGGCGATGCGCAGGCCGCGGGCGGCGGCACGCTCGGCCAACGTGTGCAGCTGCGAGGCCATCAGCTCGTCGTCGCAGATCGTGTCCGGCGACACGTTGGAGCACACCAGCAGCAGCGGCGCGCCCAATTCGGCCATCACGTCGAACTTGCGTTCGGCGCGGTCGAGGTTGCGACGGAAGCGCGCGTCGTCCACGCCGTCGAGGTCGCGGAAGGGCTGGTAGAGGTCGATGCCGAGACCCAGATCGGAGCAGCGCTGGCGGATTTCGCGCGGCGACAGGCGGCTGTAGATCAGGTCGTTCTCGAAGATTTCCACCGCGTCGAAGCGGGCCCGGGCGATGGATTCGAGCTTCTCTTCGAGGGTGCCGCTGATGCAAACGGTGGCGATGGATCGGCGCATCGGGTGTCTCCGCCTGTGTTGGGTGAATGGAATTCGGTGATGGAATGGTAGGCAGCGGGGCGCTCGAAGACCATTGCCCGCCGCCGCAATGCGCGCGACAATCGCGCAAAGCAGAATAACAATCGCGCAGTTTGACGAGGAGACACGAGATGGGCAGCGAACAGGAACTGGACCGGCGGGACTGGATTGCCGGGCTCGAAAAAGGCTTGCGCGTGATCGAAGCGTTCAGCGATGCCCACCCGCGGCTGACGCCGTCAACCGCCGCGCGACGCACCGGCATCACCCGCACCGCGGCCCGCCGCTACCTGCTGACACTGCAGCATCTGGGCTACGTGGATGGCGACGGCACCTATTTCTGGCTGGCGCCGCGGGTGCTGCGGCTGGGCTGGTCGTATTTCGATTCGGCCAAGGCGCCGCGGGCCGTGCAGCCTTACCTGCAGCGGATCAGCATCGAGCTGGGCGGCGCGACTTTCTTTGCGGTGCTGGACGAGGACGAGATCGTCTTCGTGGCGCGCAACGGCACCAGCCGCATCCAGAACCTGGGTTTCGTGCTGGGCGCGCGGGTGGCCGCCAACGTGGCTTCGCCGGGTATCGCGCTGCTGTCGTGCAAGCCGCCGGAGGAAGTGGACAAATGGCTGGAAGGACGCAAGTTCGTGCCCTACACGCCGAGCACCTACACCCGCGCGGAAGACGTGCGGGCGTTGATCGACCGGACCCGCGCCCTCGGCTACGCGCTGGTCGAGCAACAGCTGGAACAGGACCGGCGCGGCATCGCGGTGCCGATCCGCACCCGCGGCGGCGACGTGATCGGGGCGATCAGCGTGAGCCTGCCGATCGGCAACGAAACCGGCCAGCAGGCGGTGGCACGGGCGCTGCCGCTGCTGCGCGAAGCCGAGCATGCGCTGCAGTCGCTGCTGTAGCGCCGTACGGCCCGCGCTTTATTGTTACTGGAATCGCAACAATAACCGGAGCATTGTTGCAATTTAATAACATGGCATGCGGGGCATGGCGGCCCCGCCGCTTCACTGCAGCAGATTGACCGCCGCCCGCAGCCCGAGCAGGTAGCTGTCGGCGCCGAAGCCGGCGATCTGGCCCCTGGCGATCTCGGCGAACACCGAGAGGTGGCGGAAAGCCTCGCGGGCGTGGATGTTCGACATGTGCACCTCGACGATGGGCGCCTTGAGGATCGCCATCGCATCGCGCAGGCCGTAGCTGTAGTGGGTCCACGCCCCGGCGTTGATGACCACCGCGTCGACGCCCTCGATGTGGGCGGCGTGGATGCGCTCGGCCATCGCGCCTTCGTGATTGGTCTGGAAGCACTCCACATTGACACCCAGTTCCTTGCCGAGCGCCACCAGGCTGGCGTCGATCTCGGCCAGCGTCGCGGTGCCGTACTGGGCCGGATCGCGTTTGCCGAACATGTTGAGGTTGATGCCGTGGAGCACGAGGATGGTCTTCACGATGGGATTTTCCTTTCAGTAGCTGATTTGCGCGACGGCCCGCAGTTCGTCGGCGGTGGCGGTGCCGAAGCCGAAGAATTCGAGGTAGGCCGGGATCATCTCGAACAGCATGTCGGTGCCGACCTGGATGCGGCAGCCCTTGGCCTGCGCGGCGGCCAGCAGCGGCGTGATGGCCTGCTTCATCACAACCTCGCCGACGAAGGTTTCGGGGGCGATGCGCGACACGTCGAAGGGTAGCGGATCGCCCTCCTTCATGCCCAGCGGCGTGGCGTTGACCACCAGATCGAAGCCGGCCGGATCGTTGGAACCGGTGCGCACGACGAGCGACGGATAGTGTTCGACGAGACGGCCGGCGAGGGCTTCGGCAGACGCCGGGAAGGCGTCGAAGAGGGCCATTTCGGCCACCCCGGCCGCCGCCAGCGACGCCGCAATCGCCGAACCGACACCGCCGCTGCCCGACACCAGCACCCGCTTGCCGGCCAGCTTGAGGCCCTTGCGTTCGATGCCGCGCACGAAGCCGGCCCCGTCGAACTGGTCGCCCAGCAGGCTGCCGTCGGGGCGCACGAGAATCGCGTTGCAGGCGCCGGCGATGCGCGCGGTGGGCGTCGCCTCGTCGACCAGCCCCATGGTGACGACCTTGTGGGGCATGGTGATGAGGGCGCCGCGCAGATTGGTGAACTTGCGGATCGAGGCGAGGGCCGCGACATAGTCGTCGGGCTTCACGCCGAAGGGCATCACGACGGCGTCGATGCCTTTCGAGTCGAACCACGGGTTGTAGATCATCGGAGCCTTGAAGCTCTCGGTCGGATAACCGATGTGGGCGATGAGGGTGGTCTTGCCGCTGATCATTTTGGTGTGTTCCTTGTTCTGGTTATGGGCTCGGGATGCCGGCCGGGAAGTGCCGCGCGGGGGGGAGGCGGGCCGCAGCGGGCCCCGCCACCCGGCGCTAGCGGGTCACCAGTACCGGGACCTTGCTGTAGTGCAGCACCTTGTTCGTCTCGCTGCCCATCAGCAGGCCGGCGAAGCCGATGCGGCCGTGGGACGCCATGCAGATGAGGTCGCAACCGGTGGATTCGGCCGCGCGGACCACCTCCTCGGCAACCGAATCGCCGGCCACCACGAAACAGTCGTAGGGGACGCCGGCCTTCTTCGCCTCGTCGGCAACAACCGCCAGGAAGCTCTCGGCGGTGGCGTTGAGGACATCGTCGCCGACCAGCTTGTCGCCGAGCCCGCGCGGAGTGAGGGAATGGACGACGACGCTGAGCCCGGTCACCCGGGCGCCGTGAACGCCAGCCAGCCGGACGGCATGGACGATGGCCCGACGGGACAGCTCCGAGCCGTCGGTAGGAATCAGAATGTGCTGATACATGACATTTCCTTCGTGAAAATCATTTGATCAGGGTGACCGGAATGTCCGCCAGGCGGACCACCTCGCTGGCCACCGAGCCGAGCAGCAGGGTCGCCACGGCACCGCGTCCGTGGCTGCCCATGACGATCTCGTCGATCGCCTGCTCGCGGGCAAAGCGGACGATGGCGGCGGCCGGCTGGTCGTCAATCACCACATGGGGCACCGGCGCGAAGCCGGCGTATTCGAGGCTGTCGCGCGCGGCGGCGAGGGCCTTGAGACCCTCCTCGCGGTGAAAGTCCTTCAGCGCGTCGCGATCGACGAACTGGCCGACGTCCTGATTCACCGGGCGCTGGATGTTCAGCAGGTGGATCTCGGGCTGCGCCGCGGCGGCCGGGTAGCGCTGCAGCAGCGCTGCGGCGACGCGGGTCGACACGTCCGAGCCATCGATGGGCAACAGAATCCTGGGCATGCTTGTTCCTTTCGCTCGCGCGGGTTTAGCGGACAGTGCCGGAGCCGGGCCGGGCGGCCTCGCCGAGTTCCAGTTCAACGCTCTGGCGCCCGGCTTCGCGCTCCCGCGCCCGGCCGGCGAGCAGCTTGCCGACCGCGACGACGAGGACCGCACCGGCCACCGGCAGCGCCTTGTGCAGCCACGGCAGGTGGCTGTCGATCCACGGGCCGAGGAACAGGTCGGTGACCAGCATCTCGCCCGCCACGTAGCCGAGCAGCGCCGCGCCGGCGGTGATGACCACCGGGAAGCGCTCCATGATCTTCATCAGGAAGGTGCTGGAGAAGACCACCAGCGGAATGCTCAGCGCCAGACCGAAAACCAGCAGCGCCAGGCTGCCGTGCGACGCGCCGGCGATGGCCACCACGTTGTCCATGCTCATCACCAGATCGGCGAGCATGATCGTCTTGATGGCGGCGGCCATGCCGCCCGACACGGCGCCCGAACCCTCGCCGCCGCCCTCGTCTTCGGGAACCAGCAGCTGGATCGCGATCCACAGCAGCAGCACCGCGCCAATAGCCTTGAGCAGCGGCAGGCGGAGCAGCTCGGCTGCCACGACGGTCAGCACGACGCGCATCACCACCGCGGCGCTGCTGCCCCAGATGACCGCCTTCTTGCGCTGCGCCGGATTCAGCCCGCGGGCGGCCAGCGCAATGACCACCGCGTTGTCGCCAGAGAGCACGATATCGATGCCGATGATCTGGATCAGGGCGATCCAGAAGGCGTGGTCAAACATCACTTCTTGCATGGTTTCTTCCTTCGGACAAGGGCGGCCGGACGGCCCGGCCGCCCCGCCAGTTGCTTACTTCGTGCCGCGGGCCTTGGCGATCTCGGCGTACAGGGACTTGACGGCGTCGGGGCCGATCGAGGCGCTGTACTTGTCGACCACCGGCTTGACCTTGTCGCGCAGGCGCTGCACCTCGGCCGGCGCGATTTCGGTGACCTGCATGCCTTCCTTCTTCAGCGCCTCCAGCGCCTCGGTAGCCTGCTGGCGGGAAACCTGGCGCTGGTAGGCGGTGGCCTCGGCGGCAGCGTCGGAGATGATCTTCTTCTCGTCGGCATTCATCGCATCCCACAGCTTCTTGCTGAAGATCACCGACTGCGGGTTGTAGATGTGACGGGTCACGGCCAGATGCTTCTGGACTTCGTTCAGCTTGGCCGTGCGGATCGTCGTGTTGGGGTTCTCCTGGCCATCCACCGCCTTCTGCTCAAGCGCGCTGTAGACCTCCGGCCAGGCCAGCGGCGTCGGGTTGGCGCCGAGGGCCGAGAAGATATCCACGTAAATCGGCGACTGGATGACGCGCAGCTTCAGGCCGGCGATATCCTCGAGCTTGGTGATCGGGCGCTTGCTGTTGGTGATGTTGCGAAAGCCCAGATCCCAGTAGCCCAGGCCGATCAGGTTCTTGTCGGCGAGGCGGGCGTGCAGGCCCTTGCCGAAGGCGCCGTCGGTGACCGCGTCGGCCTCCTGCGCGCTGTTGAACAGGAAGGGCAGGTCGAAGGCCGCGAATTCCTTGATCTGGCTTTGCAGGATGCCCGAATTGAGCACGGTCATCTCGATGGTGCCGCCCTGCACCGCCGACACGGTCTGGACGTCGCCGCCGAGCTGGCCGCCCGGGAACAGCTTGACCTTGATCTTGCCGCCGGACTTGGCGGCAACCAGATCGGCAAACTTCTGGGCGCCCATTTCCTGCGGATGGCCCTTGTTGTTCTGGAACGCGAACTTGATGTTGCGGGCCTTGATTTCCTCGGCCTGGACGGTGGCGAACGGCAGCATCGCGGCGATGGCGACGACGAAGGCACGGCGGGTGAAACGGGTCATGATTTGTCTCCTGTCTTGTCTATTGACACTTCACTTCGATACGGCGAACGCAGTCACCGGCATTACATGAACCAGCTGGCGGGCACCATCACCAGCGAGGGGAAAAGGATCATCAGCAGCAGCATGATCAGTTCGGCCAGCATGAACGGCCACACGCCCTTGATCAGATCGTCCATGCTCACCTTGCCGACCCCGGCCACCACGTTGAGCACGGTGCCGACCGGCGGGGTGATCAGGCCGATCGAGTTATTGACGATGAACAGCACGCCGAAATAGATCGGGTCGATGCCGGCCTTCTGCACGATGGGCATCAGCACCGGGGTCAGGATCAGGATCGTCGGCGTCATGTCCATGGCGGTGCCGACCACCACCACGACCAGCATGATCATGAACATCAGGATCAGCTTGTTGCCCATGAACGGCTCGAGCAGATCGACCAGCTGGCTCGGCAGGTCGGCCACGGTGATCATCCACGCCGACACCATCGCCGCCGCCACCAGGAACATCACGATGGCGGTCGTCTTGGCCGCGGTGACGAACACCTCGTAAATCTGCGAAATCTTGAGCTCGCGGTAGATGAACACCGCGACGAACAGCGAATACACCGCGCACACCACGGCCGCCTCGGTCGGCGTGAAGATGCCGAATTTCAGGCCGAAGATGATGATCGCCGGCAGCATCAGCGCCCAGAAACCGTCGATCAGCGTCTTGACGATCTCGCCGGCCGACTTGCGCGGCGGCGGTTCGATGCTCTCCTTGCGGACCACCCACCACCAGGCCACCACCAACGCACCGCCGATCAGAATCCCCGGCACGATGCCGGCCAGGAACAGCTTGGAGATCGACAGGTTGGCGGCGACGCCGAAGATGATGAAGCCGATCGACGGCGGGATGATCGGACCGATGATGCCGCCGGCCGCGATCAGGCCGCAGGACTTGGCCCGGTCGTGACCGGCCGCGACCATCATCGGCACCAGCAGCGCCGACAGCGCCGCCGCGTCGGCCACCGCCGAACCGGACAAGGCCGACAGCAGACACGCAGCCATGATGGCCACGTAACCCAGGCCGCCGCGCACATGGCCGATCACCGCCATCGCCACATTGACGATGCGCTTGGAAAGGCCGCCGGTGTTCATGATCTCGCCGGACAGCATGAAGAACGGCACCGCCATCAGCGGGAAGCTGTCGGCACCGTTGATGACGTTTTGGGCCAGAATCTGCGCGTCCATCATGTCCAGGCTGTACATGAGCGCGCCGCCGCAGATCAGCAGTGCGAAGGCGATGGGCATGCCCAGCGCCATTGCGCCGAGCAGAGACCCCAGAAAAACGGCAATGGTCACTTTGTGTCTCCTCTGTTTGTCGATCAGGACTTGCCGCGCGCGGCCGCCTGCATGGCGCTTTCGCGCTCTTTTTCCCGGGCAATCTCTTCCTGAATGGCGGCCAGGTCGGCGGCCTCTTCGGATTCGGTCACCATCACCAGTTCATGGTCCTGCAACTTGCCCGCCAGCACGCGGTACAGGTCGTAGAGAACGATGCCGGCGCCGGTCACGCTGAAGATCAGCCCCACGCCGTAGAACCAGGCCATCGAAATGCCGGAAGCCGGCGCCTGCACATCCAGGTTGATCTTGGTCTGTTCGAGCGAGCCGTCGAACAGCATCCACAGCACGCCGAGGATCAGGATCTGGCTGAGGATCAGGCAGAATTTCTTGCCGCCCAGCGGCAGCCGCGCCACCAGCGAATCCACCCCCAGGTGGCCGTGCTCCTTCATCCCGACGAGCGCGCCGAGGAAGGTCAGCCAGACGAAGAACCAGCGCGAGATTTCTTCCGAAACCGGAATCCCGCTGTTGAACGCGTAACGCAACACCACATTGCCGAAAACCAGCACCACCATCGCGGCCAGGCACAGGGCGATCAGCATTTTCAACAAGTGAAAATAGCCATCGACGATCTTTCTCATTTGCTCCTCCTTGGTTGCACAGCTAGCACCTATTCTGTCTTGGGTTTCCGCCGACTCAAACCGGCTGCGGTGAATACATCGGATCCCGGTTGACCTCTTGTTCGTCACCACCCGCGGCCTGCCGCCACGGAACCGCCCAGCACGGTGTGCAGCTTAACCATGCAATCCCGGTCGAAATATGGGCAAAACGCGGTCGTGCGCGATAAACGCACAAACCTGCTCATTAATCGCTCATGATTTGATGGCGCCGTGCAGCCCGCGCCAATCGACCGCGCTGCCACCCGCAGCCACCCTCCGCGGCCCGGCCCGAACGCCGGCGGAGCCCCGCCGCGCCGGTCGAAACGGCGGCCGCCGACCGCCACCAGCGGGTGAAGTTCCATCGCGCAGCAAAGTCGCGCGACTATCGCCCGCCATCAAACGATAATCGCGCAAAGTCCGCTTTTGCAGCGGCCGTTCCCTCGCATCCCCCGCTAACCTGCGCAGCGTGCCAACCCCCAATCAGGTCGGCATCGACTGGAGACTTTCCGGCAGCACAAAGGCCGCGCCCGCAGCCCGCCCCTGCCGGAACACACTAAAGAGAGGAATAGACCATGAACGCAAAGATCAAGAGTGTGGTGCTGGCCGCCCTGGCCTCCCTGAGCGCCGGCGCCGCCCATGCCGAACTCCAACCCTTCGAGATCGGCGGCGCGACCTTCAAGGTCAACGCCAACGTGGACGAGTACATCAACTTCATGCGCAGCAGCTCCGGCAAGAAGCTCAACGCGGTCGAGGACGGCGCCTTCCTGCGCAGCCGGATCGGCTTTTCCGGCGAGAAGCCGGTCGAAGACGGCATGTCCATCAAGTTTGCCCTCGAGCAGGGCATCAACATCGTCAGCGGCCAGCAGGCCGACGGCAACCGCCTGTTCGACCGTCAGGCGTGGGTCGGCCTGAAAACCCAGTACGGCGAATTCCGCGCCGGCCGCCAGAACACCGCGATCTTCTACCGCGGCAACTACATCGACTTCACGACCCGGACCCTCGGCTCGGTGATCAACGTGTTCGGCGTGCCGTCGCGTTACGACGCCGACCTGGCCTACATCTCGCCGCGCATCGCCGGTTTCCTGTTCGAAACCCACTACGCGTTCTCGGGCACCAAGGAAAACGAAACCACCAACGCCGGCGTCTACCAGGCCGCCGTCGATTACGAGAACGGCCCGTACCGCATCGGCTACGCCGGCATCGGCAGCAAGGCGCCGTCGACGGCCGGGGAAGACAAGACGGTCTTCTACAACAACCTGTACGCCAACTACGACTACGGCAAGGGCAAGCTCTACGCCGCCTATGTGCGCAGCAACAACAACGCGACCACCGGCACCGCCCCCAACGTCCTCTTCAACGGCGGCGCACCGCTCTCCAACGTCGGCGGCAGCACCGCCTACACCGCCCCGATCAGCGCCGGCGGCAACACCTACTACAACATCTATCAGGTTTCGGCCGACTACCGGATGACGCCCAAGCTGCGCGTCGGCGGCCTCTACGGTCGCATCGACGACACCTCCAACACCGGCAAGAACGCCAGCGGCTGGGCGGTCGGCGGCTATTACGACGTCTTCAAGGACACCATGCTGTACGCGCTGTTCGACGTCATCGCCAACGACACCAACGCCGGCTTCCGCCCGGCCGGCTCGGCTGGCCTGCCGAAGAACTTCACCGCCGCGGCCGACGTGAATGGCCAGACCATCCGCGGCATGCAGCTCGGCTTCGTGTACAAGTTCTGAGCACCGGCAGGGCGGGGTCTCCCGCCCTGCTTCGCCTCATGTCAGGCCGGGCCGCCCCGCGAGGGGTGCCCGGCCTTTTCGGTTCACATCGAGTGATGGACCAGTTCGAACTGGGTTCCCCCGACCAGCGTCCGGGTCAGCGCGCCCAGTTCGCGGTTGCCGAGCAGTGACGAATCGACGAAATGGATGCCGCGCGCTTCCAGTTCGGCGACCGCCGTCTCCACGTCGGGCACGCCCAGCCCGATCCGGTTGAAGCCCTCCTGCCAGTGCGCATCCTCGGCGCCGGCGGGCGGCTCGATGAACTGCAGGAAGAAACGTCCGCAGGCGCTCTTCATGATCGCCCCGCGCGGCAGCACCCCGAAGCGCACCCCTCGGGCAGCATCGAGAATCCCAGCACGCGCTCGTAGAAATTGCACCAGCGCGGCGTCTCGCCGGCCAGGATGTACTGGACGATCCCGAAAAAATGCAGCCCGGCCAGCGCCGGCACGTCGACGCGGGCGCCCGCCAGCGGCAGGAAATCGACCTCGTAGAACGACACGCCGGCCCGCCGGTCGAGCAGGAACAGCACCGACCCGCCCGGCCCGTGGATGCCGGGGATGTTCAGTTCCATCGGCCCCGAACGGGTCGGCACCGGCTGGCCACCGCAGTCGAGGGCGCGGCGATAGGCCATGCCGGCATCCGGCACGCGGATCGCCAGCGCCTTCAGCACCACCACCGCACCGGCTTCGGTCTCGCCGTCCAGCGCCCGCGCATCGGCGTTGACGATCACGTTCACGTCGCCCTGCCGGTACAACAGCACCTCCCGCGACCGGTGCCGCGCCACCGGCTGGAATCCCATTGCGGTCAGGACGGCCCCGAACTCCTTCGGCCGGCTCGTCGCATACTCGACGAACTCGATCCCTTCGATTTCCGAATTGCCGGCGATCTCTTCGAACCCCATGGACTTTCCTCGCAGATGGACGCACAGCCCGCGGGCTGCATCGCCTGCAATTCTGACATGAAAGGCGTCGCCCGCATCCCGGCGGCGGCACATGTTTGCACCACCTCGCCGCGGCCCGCGGCCGCCTTTTTCGGACCCCGCGGCGGTGCTATCCTTTTTCCATCTGCGACTCGTCGAAGGCGAGGCTGTGATGAACCGGACGTGGCCCCCGACACCCGACGGGCTCGACGAAAGACCCGGTGTTTACGACACCGGCCACGGCGCGATCAAGACCATCGAGACCAACCCGGGTTTTCCCGGCATCGAGCGCGTCACGGTGCACAGCTACTGTGGCCGTCACCAGGACGACCGCCGCTATTACCGCCTGAGCGCCGACCCGGGACGCGTTTTCGCGACCCTCGAAGAAGCCATCGCGGCGCGTCCGGTGCGGCTGACCTGAAACGCCGGGGCTCAGAACGACGAGCCGGGCGTCTGCAGAAAAGCCAGTTCCTCC
>WBZX01002467.1_pt1 | contig 12533 bp, 8 predicted proteins | sample 5204211 | NCBI WGS metagenome assembly WBZX01 (sample SAMN12344362, study PRJNA552823) | activated sludge metagenome | biome: Activated sludge suspended growth; feature: Nitrification reactor; material: Wastewater; isolation source: activated sludge from nitrification reactor of wastewater treatment...
GCCTTCTTGAGCTCGTCGCCGAGCTTGCTCGCCATGAGCGGCGGGCCCGCGGGCGCGGCGGCTGCGGGGGCCGTCGGGGCTGCGGTCGGAGCGGCGGTGGGCGCCGCTGTCGGGGCGGCGGTGGGCTCCGCCGTGGGGGCCGCAGTCGTGGTGGGCGCCGCCGTCGTGGCGGGCTCTCCGGTGCCGGCCGGGGGGACGGACGCATCAGGTGTGGCGGGGCCGCACGCCGCGACGACACCGGTGAGGGCGAGCGCCAGCGAGAGACCGAGGGAACCGACGTATTTCATGGATATCCTCGTTTGCTTCGAGATTTTCTCAGGTGTGAGACGCTCGACCAGGCGGCTGTGGCTCGCGTTTTTCAGATCGCGCCCGGGTCCCGCGCGGAGCGCGCACGAGCGCGCCTGGTTGGGGTCGCTTTGCGGCCCCATCGAGGGAGAACAAGCGCGCACGAGCGCGCGGGCTCACTCGAATTTGCCGGTCACCGAGAGGAAGGTCAGCTTGTCGTTCGTCTCGCGGAGGCGCTGCGTCAACATCCGGACGACGCTCCAGAGCACTTCGTACGCGAGGTCCTTGTGCAAAAACAAGAGGTCTTCGAAGGCATCTTTCGGCAAGGCGAGGAGGCGGCACCGCTCGTGGACCCGCGCGTCGGCCGATCGGGGGGCCTCGTCGAGCAGCGCCATCTCCCCGAAGACGGCGCCGGGGCCGAAGACGGCCAGAGCTTCCTCGCCCATTCCAGGCACATCGCGGCTGATCCGGACCTTGCCGTCGAGGATGATGTAGAGCTTGTCGCCCGGATCACCGTGCTGGAAGATCTTTGTGCCCAGCGCGTGCGACTCCTCGGTAGCGATACGGGAAATCAATTCCAACGCCCCGGGGGTGAGGCCGGAGAAGATCTGCACTTTGCCCAGCTGGGCAATCCGTTCCTGGAGGTCCACGTGTGAGCCGGCGGCGAGGTTAGCACCGCTCCTCCGAATTCTGGAATTTGCAGCAGCGGCGCCCGCCCGCGTGATCCGCGCCGCGGGGGGTTTCGGGGCTCGTTCCCGCGGTCGCGCGGCGAACGAGGTCCCTCTTCGTTTGGGCGATGAGCTTTCCCCCGCGATGTACTAAGAGCGCTTCACAAATCGGGCCGACCGCGGAGGCCCCATCGATCGGAGCATCCCATGTCCGGGGTCGTCATCATCGGCGCGCAGTGGGGGGACGAAGGCAAAGGCAAGATCGTCGACCTGTTCACGGAGCGCGCCGACGTCGTCGTGCGCTTCGGGGGCGGGCCGAACGCGGGGCACACGCTGGTGGTGGGCGCGGACAAGCTCGTCGTCCGGCTCACGCCGAGCGGCATCCTCCGGCCGCAGGCCCGCTGCATCATGGCGCAGGGGATGGTGATCGATCCGTGGGTCCTCCTGACCGAGATCGACATGCTCGAGGCGCGCGGCGTCCGCACCGGCGGGCGGCTCTTCCTGTCGGACCGCGCGCACGTCGTGCTGCCGTACCACATCGCCGTCGACGGGCTCCGCGAGGAGCGCGCGATGGCCGGCGCGAAGATCGGCACCACCAAGCGCGGGATCGGCCCTGCGTACGAGGACAAGGCGGCGCGCCGCGGCCTGCGCGCGGGGGACCTGCGCGACATGGGCCGCGTCGAGGACATCGTGCGCGCCGCGCTCGCCGCGTGGGAGCCCGTGCTGCGCGCGCTCGGCGGGGAGCCGCTCGGCGTGGCGGAGGTGCTGGCGAAGCTCGCGCCGCTCGCGGAGCGCCTCGTGCCGATGCTCGCCGACACGTCGCTCCTCGTGGACACGGCGCTCCGCAAGAACGAGCGGGTGCTGTTCGAGGGCGCGCAGGGGACGCTGCTGGATCTCGATCACGGGACGTACCCTTTCGTGACGTCGTCGACCGCCGTCGCGGCGGGCGCCTGCGTGGGCGCGGGCATCGGGCCCACGCGCGTGGGGCGCGTCCTCGGCGTGACGAAGGGCTACGCGACGCGCGTGGGCGAGGGGCCGTTCCCGACGGAGCTGCACGACGCGCTCGGCGAGCGCATCCGCAACCAGGGCGGCGAGTTCGGCTCCGTCACGGGGCGGCCGCGGCGCACCGGATGGCTGGATCTGCCGGGGCTTCGGTACGCGGCGCGCGTGAACGGGCTCGACTCGCTGGCCGTCACCAAGCTCGACGTGCTGTCGGGGCTCGACACGCTCTCGCTCTGCGTCGCGTACGACACGCCGCAGGGGCGCACGACGGAGCTCCCGCTCGACGCCTTCGAGAGCGCGAAGCCCGTGTACGAGACGGTGCCGGGGTGGCCCTCGTCGATCCGCGAGGCGCGCACGCTCGACGCGCTACCGGAGGCGACGCGCGCGTACCTTGCTCGGATCGAAGAAGCGGTCGGCGTGCCGATCGACCTGGTGAGCGTCGGGCCCGATCGTGACGCCACGATCGTCGTCCGCGAAGTCTTCGTCTGACAGATCCGGGGGGCCGTCCTCGTGGCCCCACGCGTCGCGCTCGATCTGGACGCGCACGCCGAGCCGGCGGAGCGCGTCCTCCAGCGTGAGCGCCGTCTGCATGAACTTGGGCTCGGCGCCCATCATCTGGAGCGTCATCGCGACCTCGGGGCTCATGCCGCAGACGACCGCGGGCGTGCCCATGATCAGCGCGGCCTGCGCGAGGCTCGACAGGACGTGCACGAGGTGGCTGTCCACGACGAGGATGCCCGACACGTCGAGGACGAGGCCCGCGGCGCCGGAGCGCCGGATCTCCTCCAGCACGTCGTCCATGAGCCGCGCGGCGACCTCGTCGCTGATGTCGCCCTGGAGGACCACGACGAGGCGCGACCACAGGCGGATGACAGGGACGCGAACGCGCTCGCGCTCGGCCGGGAAGACGGACGGTAGCGGACGGTCGGATTGCATCAGACGATCACCTCCACGCTGATGGCGGTCCCGTGCCGCCCTGTGTCGATCTGGAACGAGTCGGCGAGGCGCTTGGTGCCCACGATGCCGAGCCCGAGCCCCGAGCGGCTCTTGTACTTGCCCGCCATGATTTCGGAAAGGTTCGCGATGCCGGGGCCCTGATCGACGGCGAGCACGACGACGCGCCGCGAGGTGCCCGTGGGAGGCCGGAGCGTGATCCTCCCGCCGCCCGCGTAGAGGACCATGTTGCGGCCGAGCTCGCTCACGATCGTCACGAGGCGCTGCTGCGTGAGGGCGCGCGTGCCCAGCGTCTCGCAGATCTCGCGGGCCACCTGGCGGGCGCGCGGGATGTCGTGCTCCGTCAGCAGCGCGACGGTGACCTCCTTCGCGCCTTCGATCCGCGCCGGGGCGCCCTGGGGTCCGGTCCCCGCGGCCGCGGGCGATCGCGCGGCCGGGGCGGGGCTCCCCGGAGGGGCGCCGCGCGCCGGCGGTCCGGCCGGCGAGGCCGCGGGGCCACCGCCCTGACGCGGCATCGACTGTTGCGTGATCGAGGACCCGCCGCGATCCATGGGCGGCATCGGCGTCCCCGTGGGCGGCGTCGGTCGGAGCCGGAGGCTCGCGGCGCGGGGCGGCGGCGGGATCGCCGGGATCGCGACGATCGAAGGGCCGCGGCCCGTCGTGCGCGGGGTGAGCGGGAGGCGCCCTCCGCTCGTCGGGAACACGCCGCGGCTCGGGGGCGCTTGCTCCGCAGCCCCGCGGCCCGCCGAGAACCCGGCGAGGTCCGTGTCGCGCCGCGCAGGGGGCGTCGCGGGCGCCGGCGCAGGCGGGGCGGCCGGCGCCGCGTCGCGCGTGCCGCCTGCTTCGCGCGCCGTCGGCATCTCGCGGGAGGCCGGCGCGTCCCGGGAGGGAGGCGGCTCGCGGCGCGACGGCGGCGTCGCGCCGACGCCGGAGGACGAGGGCGGCGCGGCGGGGATCTCTCGCCCGAGCTGGCCGATCTCGCGCCTCGTCGGAGGCTGCTCCTCCACCCGCACGCGCGACTCCTCGGCGCGGCCGCGCGGCGACGACGGCTTGAGCGTGCTCGTCGGCCCGGCGTCGTCGCCGAACGAGCGGCTCGACGGCGGCGCTTCCTGATCGTCCGCCGCGAGATCCGTGATGCCGCGGAGGATCGCGGAGACGTGCTCGGGCGCGGCGAAGAGGCGCACGCCGACGGAGATGCGGTCGAGGAGGCCGTTGGGATCCGTCCAGCTCACGTCGGGGCCGGAGGTGGCCTCGCGGCGCGCGCGCTCGACGATGCTGCGCGCGATGATCGACGGCACGTACCTCTCCAGCACCGCCAGAAGGCGGCCGTCCTGGATGTCCGAGGGGTGGCGCCGCAGAGCCAAGATCGCCCTCATTCCTCGGGCGCGATGACGCGGTAGCCCATCACCTGGAGGCTGTAGCGCAGGCCCTCGCGCAGGCTCCGGAGCGTCATGATGCCGCCGAGATCGACCCCGAGGTTCACGATGATCTGCGCGACGGCGGGCTGGATGCCGGTGATGATCCCCTGCGCGCCGAGGAGCTGCACGCCCTGCATCAGGCGCACGATGTGATCGGCCGTGGCCGTGTCGACGGTGTCGACCGCCGTCAGGTCGACGATCGCGATGCGCGCGCCCGTGCGCGCGACGGTGTGCAGCAGCGACTCCTTCATCTCGGTCGCGCGGGTGCTGTCGATCACGCCCACGATCGGGAGCGTCACGACGTCGTCCCACACCTGGATGATCGGCGTCCCCATCGCCGCGAGGACCTCCTGCTGCTGGTCGGTGCGGCGCATCAGCTCCGTCTGGAGGCGCTGCGACTCCTCGATGGTCCTGTCGCGCTCCTCCATCGCCTCCCTGTACCGCGTGACGTCGCGCGCGACGCAGTACGCGAGGGCGTCGCCCGCGTGGTAGTTCATCGTCCACGAGAGCCAGCGGTAGCTCCCGTCGGCCGCGCGGAAGCGGCTCTCGTAGTGGACCATCGGCGCGCCGCCGTTCACGCGATCCATCGTCTCGGCGTGCCCCGGCCGATCCTCCGGGTGGACGAGCTCCGCCACCTCGCGGCCGCGCAGGTCGTCGCGCAGGTAGCCGAGGTGATCGGTCCACGCCGGGTTGAGATCCAGGAAGCGTCCGCCGGGATCCACCGTGGCGAGGAGATCCAGCGAGAGGTCGAAGAAATGAGCGAAGTCGGTGGCCATCTCGATCTTTCGGGGAGCCGGGCCGGGATTCTACAGAATTGCGGCGCTCCCGGTCATTACTTCGAGGTCGCCGCCCCGCCGCGTCCGGAGGTCGCCCCCGCGGTGAGCCTCACGGCACGAGGACGCGCAGCGCGCGCGGGACGACCTCGATCGTGATCGGCAGCTTGCCGAGGGCCTCCCCGTCGACGTCGAGCAGGAACCGATCCTCGATGCCCTTGTTTTCGAGCTCGATCTTGATCCTGTCGCAGGGGAAGTGGACGACGTCCGGGCTCTTCAGGTGCTTGCCCGTGTAGATGCGCGACGACGCGAGCGCGAACTTGACCTTGGGCGCGTCGCCGAGGCTCACCACCTCGAGCTGCCCGTCGAAAGGATCCGCCATCGGCGCCACGTGCATCCCGCTGCCGAAGTAGCGGCCGTTGCAGATGGCGATGTTGCGCGTGGACAGCGTCTCGACGCGCTCCTTGCCGTGGTGCCGCACCGTGCACGTGAGCTTGCCGATCTCGCTCTCGAGGAGGCCGCGCAGCGACGCGCCGAAGTACGCGAGCGTCCCGCCCATCGAGCGGTGCATCTGCGCGACGTAGCGGTCCACGAGGCCGCCCATGCCCGCCGAGAGGATGTTGATGAAATAGGCTATTTTCTCGCTTCCATCGAACGCCTGGTACGAGAAGCGCCCGACGTCGACCTCGCGCGAGGTCTTGCCCGCGATCGCCTGGCAGTACTTGTCGAGCCGGTGCTCGAGGCCCAGCGTCCGCCGGAAGTCGCCGCCCGTCCCCTGGCCGAGCACGCCGAGGATCGTCCCGTTCTTGCCGCGCTCGCGCGCGACCATGAGGCCGCACGTGACCTCGTGGACGGAGCCGTCGCCGCCGACGGCGACGACCGTCTCGCGGCCGGCCATCGCCGCCTCCTCCGCGATGTCCGACGCGTGCCGCGGGCCCTCGGTGAACGCGACGTCGATCCCGCCGACGATCCGCTCGATCGGCCCGCGCAGGCTCTCGAACACCTCGCCGGTCCGGCCGCCGCCCGACCGGGGGTTGACGATGAATAGCGGCTTCATTCGAGGGAGCCTGCCCGCGATTGTCCGCCGGAGGCAAGGCTCTTCCGCCCGCCCTTCGGCCACACGACGCCGCGCTCGTACAGATCGGCCACGGTGTCCGCCAGCGTCTCGTTGGGATCGCGCGGCGCGAACCCCAGCTCCGCGATCGCGCGCTTGCTGTCGCAGTACCAGAACACCTGGCCCATCTCGGCGGACACCGCGTCGATCTCCCCGGCCAGGGGCAGGACCTTCTTGGCCTGATCGAACAGCCCCGCTCCGATCTTCGCGAGCAGCATGCCTCTCGGCGCCTTCACCTTGGGCCGCTCCACGCCGGTGATGCGGGAGATCCGCCCGAGGAAAGCGTCCACGGTGATGTTCGCGCCCGAGAGGAGGTATTTCGCCCCCGGCTTGCCCTTCTCCATCGCCGCCAGCATCGCGGGCGCCACGTCCCGGACATCGACGAACGACAGCCCACCTGCCGGCACGACAGGCACCTCCCCGTCCAGGAAAGACTGGATGTCTCCGGTGGAGGAGCCGTGGAGATCCCCCGGCCCGAGGAGCAGCGACGGGTTGACGCTCACGACCTGGAAGCGCTCGCCGTTCTGCTCCAGCGCGGCCGTCTCCGCGTAGAGCTTGGAGCGGTAATAAGGCCACTTCGCGATGAGCTCCAGCGGGACGGGGGCCTTCTCGTCCCACACCTTGGGCTCCTTCGAGATAGCGATCGTCCCGCTGGTGCTCGCGAGGACGAGCCGCGTCGCGCCGGCCGCCTTGCTCGCGGAGGCGACCACCTTCGTGCCGTCCACGTTGGTGCGGTAGAGGAGCTCCGCGTCCTCCGGCTTGCGCGACACCTTCCCTGCGCAGTGGAACACCCCCTCACAGCCGGCGGCCGCCGCCTTCACGGCCTCGGCGTCGAGGATGTCTCCGGCCATCACGATCAGGCCGAGCTTTCCCAGGGCCGCGGAGGGCTTGCGGCAGAGGGCCACGACCTCGTGCCCCTGCTGGAGCAGGTGCGCCGCGAGGTGCGATCCCAGAAAGCCCGTCGCCCCCGTCACCAGATATCGACTCATCGCGTTTGCCTGTCCTGTCCGTTGTCTGCGCGCGCGTCACTCTGCCAGGGCGAAGACCTTCTGGAAGGTCTGCAAGAGGGAGATGTCGTTCGACTTGATGAGCCCCGTCATGAACTCCATCGGAGAGGGCTGGTACGCCTCGCGGACGATCTTCGTGAAGATCTCCGGCGTCGTCTTGAGCACGCAGTCGGCCTGGCCGCCCTCCGGCTTGCCCTTTTGCGCCTTGCACGAAGCGGCGTCCACGAAGAGCGTCCACTTGGCGTCGTCCCCGTTGCCGAGCGTGAAATAGTAGGTGATCGGCGCCGTGGCGCGGCCGGGCACGAACTTGGACTCGAGGTCACGGAACAGCTTGACGAGAGGGTGCTCCGGCGGCGCCTGCTGCGCGAGCTTCTCGGCGGTGATCGCCCCGATGTCGAGCACCCCGCCGTCCCGCAGCGCGAGGACCGCCTGGTGGGCCAGATCCGACACCTTCTTGCTGGCCGCGAGGTGCTTCATCCCCGCCGTGAGCCGCTTGAGATCCGCGACCTGGAGAGGCGGCCCGATGCGCGCCGTGATCTCCCGCTTGGTGGGCAGTGTCCGGCCCTTGGGGAGAGCCTCGTACGTCCCGCCCAGGTAGACAGGCAGGATGTCGACCTCGTGGTGGAGCGCGAGATAGCCAATCACGCTCTTGAACTCCTGAATCGACCCGTCCGGCGAGCGCGTGCCCTCCGGGAAGATCAACACCGTCTTGCCCTGTTCGATGATCTGCCCCGCTTGCCGGAGCGCCTGCCGCAGCCCGCCTTGCCTGTCGAAGGGCGCGAGGTTGGTGAAGTTCTCGAAATAGGCCCGCCGCAGCCTGTTCTTCTCGAAGAAGTAGTCCTGCGCCGCGAGCGACACGAGCCCTTCTCCGTACGTCCCGAGGGCGTATTTCACGAACCCCATGTCGAGGTGGCTCGTGTGGTTGGACACGACGATGGTGTTGCGGTTGTGCGGGATGTACGCGCGCCCGTACACCTTGGGCGCCATCACCTTGCCGTAGAAGCCCATCTGGAAGGTCGTGAGCACGCGCTTGGCGGCGTCCTGCACGACGGCGGGCAGCACGATCGGCTCCTCCGCTTCTTCTTCCTCTTCTTCCACGATCGGCTTCGCCTGCGACGACGCGTGGACCAGCGCCTCCAGCTCGGCGACCGTCTCGATGCGGCCGAGCTGCGACGTGTCGATCGGGTGCCCCACCATCGCCTCCAGCGCGACCTGGAGCTCCACGGCCATGAGCGAGTCGATCCCGAGATCGCCCCGCAGCGTCATCGTCGGGAGGATCTCCGCGGCCTTCCTGTGCGTGAGCGACGAGATCGCGTGCGCCACCTGCGCGCTGCGGCTCGTGCCCGGCTCGTGCGCCGGCGCGCTGATCGCCGCCGAGAGCCGCCCGAGGATCGCGGCCACTTCCTTGCGCTTCACCTTGCGCGTCGCGGTGCGCGGGAGGTCCGCGTCGTAGAGGTGCACCACCGACGGCTGCGTGCCCTTGGACAGCTTCTGGAACGCGTCGCGCAGCGCCCGCATCGAGCGCTCGTGGCGAAGCGCGCGCGCCACCGTCGTCTCGCTCTGGAGGGCGTCGCCCTCCGGCCGCTCCGGCACAGCGAGGCACCCGACGCGCTCGCCGCCCTGATCGTCCGGCACGCCGACGATCGCGAGCTCCTTGATGTGGGTGACCTTGCCGAGGATCACCTCGACGTCGTCCGGGTACACGTTCTCGCCGTTCGTCGCGACGATGACGTCCTTCTGCCGGCCGACGATCGTGAGCCTGTTCTTCTTGTCGAGCTTGCCGAGATCGCCCGTGCGCAGCCACCCGTCGACGAGCACCTGCGACGTCGCCTCGTCGTTGTTCGCGTAGCCGGCCATCACGTTCGGCCCGCGCGCGAGCACCTCGCCGACGCCCTTGTCGTCGGGGTTGTCGATCTTGATCTCCACGTTGGGGATCGCCTTGCCGACGCTTCCCGGTTTGGCTTTGATCGAAGCCTTCGCGACGGTGAGGACGGGCGACGCCTCGGTGAGCCCGTAGCCCTCCGCGAGCGGCAGCCCGATGCCCTGGAAGAACTCGGCCGTCTGCTTCGGCAGCGCGGCGCCGCCGCTGATGAGGTACCGCGGCCCGCCGCCGAGCGCGTCGTACACGTCGCCGAAGAAGAGGCGCCCGAGGTTCACGCCCGCGCTCTGCCCGAGCGAGCGGTTGAGCTCCAGCGCCATGTCGAAGGCGCGCGCCGCGACCTTGCCCTGATCCTTCACGCGCTGGTGGACGCGCCGCTCCAGCATCTGCCAGAGCGCGGGCACGCCGACCATCGCCGTCACGCGCCCCTTGGTGAGCCCCTCGGAGAGCTTCTCCGACGTCAGCTCGTCGAGGTACAGGATGCGCGCCCCGCGGGAGAGCGGCAGGAGCAGCCCGCACGTGAACTCGAACGTGTGGTGCAGCGGCAGCACGGAGAGCACGCGATCGCGCTCCGTGAGCGGGAAGATCGGCGCGAGCGCCGCGATGAGCGACGTGAAGTTCCCGTGCGTGAGCATCACGCCCTTGGGGTCGCCCGTCGTCCCGCTCGTGTAGATGATGCTCGCGAGGTCGGAGCTCTGGATCGTGCGCAGCGGCGCGGTGAGCGCGGCCTCCTCCGCGGCGCTCGGCTCCTCCACGAAGGCCTGGAGATCGAACCCGCTCAGCATCGGAAGCGCGTGCCGCACGGCGGTCTCGCCGTTCTTCGCCGCGGCCTCGTCCCACAGCGCGACGCTCGCGCCCGCCGCGCGCGCGACGTTCGCCATCGCCGATCCGTCGATGTCCGGATCCACGGGCACGACCACCGCGCCCGCGCGCAGGATGCCGAAGTAGGCGATGGGCCACGCGGGGTGGTTCTTCGCCGAGAGCAGCACGCGATCGCCGGACCGCACGCCGATGAGCGCGAGCCGCGCCGCGACGGCGCGCGAGGCGGCCTGCCACTCGCGGTACGTCGTGCGGCTGAGCCCGTCCTTCTCCAGCCGCTGGAGCCCGACCGCGTGGTCGTGCCGCTCCGCCGCCTCGTCGAGGAGATCGATCAGGTGATCGTACGGCCGCAGCGCGGCGACCTCCTTGCGCAGCTTGTCCGTCAGCTCCGGGAACACCCATTTTTCGAGCCCCGGGAGGTGGACGCGCCACATCCAGTCGCGCCAGTCGAACGACTCCGGGTACCAGAGGAACTTCGCGCGCTCCTCGGCGGGCATCCGCGCGAGCGCCGAGCGCGTGTTCGCGCAGGAGAACTCCCAGTCCGACTCCGCGGTGAACGGGACGAACATGTCGCAGATGTCGCCGAGCTTGTCCTCGGTGCGCGCGGCCTTCTTGAGCGCGGCCGCCGCCGGCTTCGCGAGGGGCGCGAGCGGCCCGATCTTCACGCGATCGAGGAGCCCCCCGACCCCGCGCATGACGCCGGCGATCGCGTGCGCGCCGTGCTGCTCGTAGTCCTTCTTCGACAGCCCGAGCGGTTCGAAGTGCGCCTGGATGCGATCCATCAGCGTCGATTTCTTCCCCTCGAAGACCTGGCGCCGCTTGTAGAGCCCCATGATCTCCAGGTACCGCGGCATCAGGCACGGGTTCGTGTCGGTGGTGCCGTACTGGTAGACGGGCTTCTGCGTCCCGTCGAGCAGCTCCGCGAGCGACGCGATCATCCCCGCGCACACCATGTCGACGGGGATGATGTCGAGGTGCACGTTCGGGTCGCCGGGGAACTGCACCTGCCCCTGCGACGCCATGTAGAGCATCGGCGCCGACGTGTTGATCCCCTCGTTCCAGCCGGGGAACGGGAAGTCCATCGACGACTCCACGACGGCCGGCCGCGCGATCGTGAACGGCACGCCCGACGCCGCGAGCACCTGCTCGCCGATGCTCTTCGTGTACGTGTAGATGTTGGTCCAGCCCCAGAAGTGCGCGCGCTCCTTGCCCGCTTCCATGAGCTGCCGCTCGACGAACTTCCGCTTCACCTTCGCGAGCTCGTCGGCGAGGGCGGCGCCGCGGCACGGCTCGCCGCGCGTCTTCAGGTTCTCCTTCGCCTGATCGAGGAACGCGCTCTGCCGGAACGCGTCCTCGCAGCGCTGCCGGGCCTGCTTGATGAGGTCGAGGCACTCGTCGATCTCGCGCTGCGGATCCCAGTGCCCGCGGTCGAGCGTGCGCCACGGCGACGACGCGCCGAACCACGTCTCGCCCTTGGATCGCGGGAACGGCACCTCGCGCGGGTCCACCTCCTCGATGAGCCCCGAGCGGTACCCGGCGACGTAGCAGGTGCTCGTGTGAAGCACCTTGGCCCCGAGGCGCTTCGCGAGCCCGACGAGGTTGTTCACGCCGAACGCGTTCACCTCCAGCGCCTCGTCGAGCGGCGGGTTGAAGTCGACGACGCCGGCCACGTTCACGACGGCGTCGCACTTGCCGGAGAGCTCTTCGACGATCGCTTCGTCGATGCCCAGGTTGGCGCGGATGACGTCGCCCGCGATGGGCGTGATCTTGTCGCGGAGGAAGTCCTCGAACGCGGTGCCCGGGTATTTCTCGCGGAGCGGATCGAAGACGGGCGACGTGGCGATGTGGGCCCAGAAGCGCTCTTCGGGGCTCTGGTCGCGCTTGGGCCGGACGAGCAGGTGCAGGTGCCCGACGTCCGGGAAGCGGTCCAGCAGCATGGCCAGCCACACTTTCCCGAGGAACCCGGTCCCCCCCACGACGACGAGCCGCGTCCCTCGCAGCACGACCGACGGCAGCAGCGGCGCCGCGTGCGAAGGCGGCGCAGACGGATGCGCCGGCGAGGCCGACGCGGCCGGCGCGTGCGACGGCGAGGCCTGCGCGTGCGATGCGGCCGGCGCGTGCGACGGCGAGGCCGGCGCGTGCGGCGGCGGCGTGGACGACGCGTCCGAGGGGGCACCGTTCGTGGGATTTTCGACCATCTCGAGTTGGCTCCGAGCTCCGCGATCGCCGCCTTCCGAGCGCGCGTCCTTCACGTGAAGAACGCGCGTTGCGGCCGAGCGGCACCAGAAACAGCCGGACCTTTTCCGCCTGGGCCCAGAAGTGTCAAGCAGGAGCGAGCGCGAAGCTCATTTCGCGCCGTTTGCCGCGCGCCGAGCCGTTCTCGGGAGCCCTCTCCGCGGGTGCGTGGCGGAGCGCATCCGCGGTACGCTGCGCGCATGGATGCCGGGTTCGCGGAGCGCGCTGCAGCACGTCGAGCGGCGTGGAAGGTGAGCGTGGTCCCGCGCGAGGAATGAGCGTGGTCCCGCGCGAGGAAGCGGAGCGCGCGGACCTCGCGTTCTGGCTTGCCTCCACGCCGTCGGACCGATGGAACGCCGTCCGGCAGATGGCCCAGCAA
>WBZX01002468.1_pt1 | contig 12528 bp, 7 predicted proteins | sample 5204211 | NCBI WGS metagenome assembly WBZX01 (sample SAMN12344362, study PRJNA552823) | activated sludge metagenome | biome: Activated sludge suspended growth; feature: Nitrification reactor; material: Wastewater; isolation source: activated sludge from nitrification reactor of wastewater treatment...
GTGTCGCGCGTGGGCAACCCGGCCGTCGCGACCGACATCATGGGCGTCGAGCAGGCCGACGTCTTCCTGGCCGTCGCGCCGCGCGACAAGTGGCGCCCCGGGCTCACGCGGGACGCGCTGATCGAGGAGATCCACGCCGCGATCGAGGAGGGCTCGCCGGGCGGCGATCCGTCGTTCACGCAGCCGATCCAGATGCGGTTCAACGAGCTGCTCGGCGGGTCCGTCGCGGACGTGACGGTGAGCGTGTACGGCACGGATCTCCATGATTTGCGGGACCTCGCGGTGCAGGTCTCGAAGGCGATCGACGGCCTCCCGGGCGCCGCGGACGTGAAGATCTTCGCGCCGCCGGACGTGTCGCTCGTGGAGGTGCGGCCGCTCGCGCTGGAGGCGGCGCAGGCGGGGTTCTCGGTGGGCGAGATCCTCGACGTGGTGCAGGCGCTCCGGAGCGGCGTCGACGCCGGGACGACCTACGACGGGCCCGTGCGGATCCCGATCGTGCTGCGGCTCGCGGCGGACGTGACGGCGTTCAACATGGGCGGCGTCCCGCTCGCGTCGCCTTCGGGGGGGCTCGTCCCGCTCGGGCGCGTGGCGAAGATCGAGACGATCGGCTCGCCGGGTCTCGTGAACCATTTCCAGGGCGAGCGGCGCCTCGTCGTGGGGTTCAACGTCCGGGGCGCGGATCTCGGGGCGCTCGTGGAGAACGCGCAGGCCAAGGTGAACGCGGCGGTGAAGATCCCGGCCGGCTACCGCGTCGCGTGGGGCGGCCAGTACGAGACGTTCCGCGCCGCGACGAAGCGCCTCACGATCGTGGTGCCGGGCGTGGTGCTGCTCATCCTGGGCACGCTGTTCGCGGCGTTCCGCAAGGTCCGGCCGACGCTCATCATCTTCACCAACGTGCCGTTCGCCTGCATCGGCGGGATCGTGGCGCTCACGCTGCGCGGCTCGCCGATCTCGATGTCCGCGGCGGTCGGCTTCATCGCGCTCTCCGGCGTCGCCGTGCTGAACGGCGTGGTGCTGCTCTCCCGCGTCCTGATGAACGAGGCGATGGGTCAGTCGCCCGCGGAGGCCGCGGCGTCCGCGGCCCGATCGCGCGCGCGGCCCGTGCTGATGACGGCGATGGTCGCGGCGCTCGGCTTCGTGCCGATGATGCTCTCGACGGGCGTCGGCTCCGAGGTGCAGCGGCCGCTCGCGACGGTGGTGGTGGGCGGGCTCGTCACGTCGACGATGCTCACGCTCCTCGTCTTGCCGGCGCTCTACCCGTGGATGTCGTTCGGCGGCCGCGGTCGCGGTCGCCGGCAGGCGGCTATAGTGGCGGCGTGAAGCTGCTGGTCGTGGAGGACGAGCCGAAGATGGCGCGCTTGCTCGAACGAGGTCTCCGCGAGGAGGGGCACACGGTCGACCTCTGCGATCGCGGCGACGTCGCGCTCGATCAGGCGCTCCACGTGCCGTACGACGTCGTCCTCCTCGACTGGTCGCTCCCCGAGATGGACGGCCTCTCGGTGCTGCGGAGGTGGCGCGAGCGCGGCCTCGCGACGCCGGTGCTCGTGCTCACCGCGCGCGGCACGGTCGGCGAGCGCGTGACGGGCCTCCGCGCCGGGGCCGACGACTACCTCGTGAAGCCCTTCGATTTCGAGGAGCTGGTCGCGCGCATCGAGGCCCTCCACAGGCGCGCCGCCGGCCAGGATCCGGCGCGCCGCATCGGCCCGCTCGCGCTCGATCCGCGCCGCCGCGTCCTCGTGCACGGCGACAGGGAGACGTCGCTCACGGCGCGCGAGCTGGCGCTCCTCTCCGCGCTCGCGGCGAGGGCGGGCGACGCGCTCACGCGCTCCGAGCTCCTCGCGGCCGTGTGGGGCCCCGCGTTCGACGGGGAGCCGAACGTCGTCGACGTCTACGTGGGCTACCTGCGCGCCAAGCTGCGCGATCTCGCCGGCGACGAGGTCACGATCGTCGCGGTGCGCGGCGTGGGCTTCCGGCTCGTGATCGCCCGCCATCCGGAGCGCGCGTGAAGGTCCGGACGCGGCTCCTGCTCTTCGGCGCGGGGCTGCCTTCCGTGGCGATGATCGTGGCGGTGCTGCTCGCCGGGCAGGCGTTCCGCTGGAGCCTGATGCGCTCCCTGGATCGCGCGCTCCTCGCGCACGCGGCGGTCGAGAGCGTCAGCTTGTTCGACGGGCCCGACGGCCGCCCGCACCTGCACATGGGGAAATCGCCCCTCGCCACCGAGGTGCGCTCGTTCGCGCCGGTCAGCGGGCTCTTCGACGAGCGCGGCGTCCTCGTCGCGCACTACCCGGAGGGCGCCGAGCCGCCGCCGCGCCGCTCCATCGAGCGACCGGCGGAGCCGCGCCTGCGGACGCACGTCGAGCCGGACGGCGCCGAGGTGCGCGAGCTGCTCGTGGGCGTCGCGGACCGCGACGGCACGCCGTACGTGCTCCAGGTCGCGAGCTCGCTCGACGAGATCCACGCCGTCACCCGCACGTTCCACGTGGTGACGCTCGGCTTCTGCGCGCTCTTCGCGCTCGCGCTCACGGCCGTCCAGGGGCGGCAGGCCGCGCGCATCGGGCGCCGCGTGACCGAGATGGCGGCGGCGCTCCCGCACATCCGCGGCGGTGATCTCGAGTGGCGACTCCCGGCGGATCCGACGGGCGACGAGATCGCCGAGCTCCGCGGGGCGCTGTCGGAGTCGATGGACCGCCTGCGCGCCGCCCGCGACGCCCAGGAGCGCCTCATCGCGAACGCGGCGCACGAGCTGCGGACGCCGCTCGGCGTGATGCGCACCGAGCTCGATCTGGCGCTCCGGAGGCAGCGGTCCGAAGCGGAGCTGCGCGCGGCGCTGGAGGAGGCGCGCCACGAGGTCGATCGGCTGGCGGCGCTCGCGTCGCGGCTCCTCGATCTGGCGGCGATGGGGCGCGTCGGCCTCTCGCTCGTGGAGGGGGACGTCGCCGAGGTGGTGGCGGAGGCCGCGGCCGGGTGCGAGGCGATCGCGATCGATCGGCAGATCCAGGTGAAGGTGACGTCCCGCGGCCCGGTGACGGCGCGCTTCGATCGCTCGGCGCTGCGGCAGGCGCTCGACAACCTGCTCTCGAACGCGCTCCGGTTCGCGCCGTCCGGGTCCACGATCGAGGTGGGCGCGGTGCGGGAGGGCGACCGCGTGCGGCTCACCGTGAAGGACGCGGGGCCGGGCGTGCCGGCGGACGAGGCCGCGAAGATCTTCGAGCCGTTCTACCGCCGCGATCGCCACGGCGGGGCGGGCCTCGGGCTCGCGATCGTCGCGGAGATCGCGCGGCGCCACGGGGGCCGCGCGCACCTCGTGGAGGGCGGTCGAGACCCCGGCGCCGCGTTCGTGATCGAGCTCGCCGCCTGAGCGCGCGCGGGTCGTCGGAGGCGGCGCGGCGCGGCCGGGGGGACGCGCGTTCACGGAGGCGTCAGGCGGCGGCCTCCGGCGTCCACGACGCCCCACCTCCGCGCGAGGCTGACGCACCTGGCGTTGTCGGGGACATCCTCGAGGTAGCGCGTGCGGGCAGGCTCTCGCAGGCGATTCGCGCGCGTGAGCAGCCGCTCGTGCGCCGCGCCGATCGCTCGCATGGCGCCCGCGCGATCGCCGCTCGCGTCCAGCGCCTCGGCGTGCGCGATCCCCACGAGCGTCCCGAAGTCCTCCATCGCGCCGACCCGATCGAGCTCCGCGGCCGCCCGGGTGGCCGCCGCGAGCGCCTCCTCCGTTCGGCCGGAGGCGAGGAGCGCGCGCGCGTGGGACGCGAGCCCACCGGCGCGCATCGGGGCGGGAGCCGCGGCGCTCTCCGAGGCGATTCGCGCCTCGATCTCGGCCCCGACCACGTCTCCGGCGGCGAGGAGAATACGCGAGAGGTACACGCGGCACCCTGTCTCGAGGCGCGGATCGCCGGACGCCTGGAAGGACTCCATGGCGGTCCGCTCGACCCTCTCCGCCTCGTCGAACCGACCCAGCGCCGCGAGCACGAAGCCCAGGTTGTGGTTCGCGAACGCCATGACCGGGCCGAGCCCCATGCGCTGAGCGCCTTCGTGCGCTCGTCGCAGGGCGTGCTCGGCCCGCGTGTAGTCGCCGAGCGCCGCGTGCACGAAGCCGGCGTTTCCCCACGACTGGCACGCGCCGCGGAGATCGCCCGCGAGCTCGAAGCTCGTCACGGCGGACAGGTGGTGCGTCAGCGCGGTCTCCATCGCGCCCTCGATGTCGGCGCGCACCGCGCGGAGCTGGTGCAGGCGCGCCGCCACGCTCGGATCCGGGCTCGATCCTGCGCGCTCGAGGGCCTCGATCCGATCGAGCAGGCGCGTCGCCTCGCCCGTCTTGCCCGCATAGAAGAAATGGGCTGTCGCCGGCGCGAGGCACGCGATCCGCGCGCCTTCCGCGTCCTGCCCCGCGTCGCAGGCGAGCACCTCCTCCGCGCACCACCCCACCTGATCGAGCTGTCCGAGCCGCCCTGTCGCGCCGATCCGCTCGCGCATGGCGTGGAACCACACGTGCGTTCCCCGCGGCAGCAGGCCGGCCGCCTCCGTCGCGGCCCGCGCGGCGGCGCCGAGGTCCCCCGACCACCGGTGCGCCTCGGCCTGCACGAGACGCGCGCGACCGCGCAGCCCGGGCGCCGCGGCCCCCGGTCCTCCCGCGCGCTCGGGCTCGTCGAGCGCGAGGCATCGCTCGGCGAGCGCCACGGCTCCCGCGAAATCGTGGCCGGCGAGAGCGGCGAGCGCGGCGCGCAGGAACAGGCCCGCGGCGCGGCCCTGATCGCCCCCGCGCTCGAAGTGCGCGGCGAGGAGCGCGGGGTCGACCTCGCCCGCGCCCTCCAGCCACAGGCCGGCGGTGCGGTGGCCGGCGCGCCTGTCGACGTCGGGGATCATCGCGTAGGCGGCCTCCCGCACGAGCGCGTGGCGGAAGACGTACTCCTCCTCGCCGGGGAACGTCGTGGCCGTCCTCCGCGACACGATCTCCAGCGCCACCAGCCGATCGAGCCCGTCGCTCGCCGCCCCGTCGTCCCCCGTCAGCGCCGCGACGCCTCCGCGCCAGAACACCTCCCCGAAGACGCTGGCGGCGCGCAGGAGCCTCTTCGGCCCCGCGCCGAGCGCGTCGAGGCGCGCCTGCACCATCCCGAGGACCGAGTCGGGGAGCGCGTCGCCGGCGCCCTCGGCCGCGGCACGAATGAGCTCCTCGACGTAGAAGGCGTTGCCTTCCCCGCGGCTCACGATCTTCTGGATCGTCCCGGGGTCCGCGTCCTGCCCGAGCGCCGCGTGCGCCAGGCGCTCCGCCGCTCTCGGCGTGAGCGGCCCGAGCCGCAGCTCCTGGAGTCCGCGGGCCGACCAGAGCGTCGGGAAGCGCTCGCGCACCTCCTCCCGCGCGAAGGCGACGACGAAGATCCGCCGCGCCTCCAGCGCCCGAAGCGCCGCGTCGACGAAGAGCACGCTCGCGAGGTCGCCCCAGTGGAGATCCTCGAGCACGAGGACCATCGGACGATGCGACGTCTCGGCCGTGAGCCAGTCGATCCACGCGGCGCGCATCCGATCGCCGCTCGCCATGGCGTCGCGCGGGGGGCCGGAGCCGGTTCTCCCATCGGACTCGGCGATCCACGCGAGCTCGGCCAGCGGACCGACGACGTGCGCGGGGGCGTAGCGGCACAGGCGCTCGTTCAGCTTGCGGCGCTGCACGGCGGGCGCCTCGCCTCCGCCGATCCCCGCGAGGCGGCGCAGGGCGGGCCCGAGGAGGCCGAACGCCGAGGCCTCGGCCAGCGGGCTGCCCCGCGCGAGGAGCACCTCGGGCTTGACCGGCTGCCGGCCCAGGCGCGCCAGCATCTCGTACCGGAGCCTGGACTTCCCGATGCCAGCGGGGCCCGTGACAAGGACGGCGCGCGCGATCTGGTCGGAGACGCACTCGGCGAACGTCGCGTCGAGCTGCCCGAGCTCGCGGTCCCTCCCCACGCACGGGGTCGGCTTGCCCACGAGCGTGCGCGGCGGCGCGGCGCTCGGCCGGAGCGCGGCGAGCACGCGGCCCTCCGGCGGCCCCTCGACGACGAAGTGCTCGGCGAGCAGCTCCGCCGTCGTCTCGTCGATCCGGATCGGCCGGGGCCCCAGGTCGAGCGCGTCCCCTCGCCCGACCACGCGGGCGCCCCGCTCGATCAGCTCCCCGGAGAGCCCCGTCACGCCCGCGATCGCGCGCCCGGTCGCGATCGCGAGCCGGATCCCCGGGATCCGCTGCGAGGCCGCGACGCACGCCCGCGCGGCGCGCACCGCCTCGTCGCCCGTCGTGCGATCGCTCCCGAACACCGCGATCACGCGGCGGCCCAGCGTGCGGAACGACGCCGCCCCGTGCTGCGCGACGAGGCCTTCGAAAGCGCCCAGCGCGTCGTCCCGCGAGGCCGGCGCGAAGCCGGCGAACACCGCCGTCACGACGCGCCGCTCCGACGTCGAGGACATCCGGGCGACCCGCGTGGGCGCGTCGTCCTCCTCGCCCTGATCGACCGCCGCGGGCGGGCTCGCGGTCGGCGTCCAGCGGGCCACCGCCGCGATCTCGAAGGCGAGCTCCCGCATGGACGGGAACCGCTCCGCCGGCGACTTGCTCATCGCGCGCCGCACCAGCGCGTCGAGCTGCGCCGGCACACCCGGCAGCACGTCGCGGAGGCGCGGCGGGTCGGCGAGGATGATCTTCGCGAGCACCGCGAAGACCTCCTCCCCCGTGAACGCGCGCCGCCCCGAGATCAGCTCGAACACCACCGCCCCCAGCGCGAACTGGTCCGCGAGGCTCGTGATGCGCTCCTCGCCCCGCACCTGCTCCGGCGCCATGTAGAACGGCGTCCCGATCATGTTCCCCTCGGTCGTGAGCGTCGCCTCGCCGGCCGCCCGCGCGACCCCGAGATCGATGACCTTGAGGTGGATCTTCTCGTCGCCCCGCGCCACGAGGTAGAGGTTCGACGGCTTGACGTCCCTGTGGACGATCCCCGCGTCGTGCAGCGCGTGGAGCCCCGTGGCCGCCTGGTGCGCCACGTCCAGCGCCTCGGCGACGGTGAGCGGCTGCCGCCTCTGGCGCTGCGCGACGTCCTCGCCTTCGAGCCACTCGACGACGAGGCACGGCGTGTCCTCGCGGTCGACGCCGTAGGCGACGTACTTGAGCACGTGCGGGTGATCGATCTGCGCGAGGAGGCGCGCCTCCCTTCGGAAGCGATCGACGAGCACCGCGTCTCCCCGCTTGGACAGCAGCCTCTTCACGGCGACGAGCGCGCCCGTCTCGCGATCGCGCCCGCGGTGCACGTCCCCCGATCCCCCGCGTCCCACCCTCTCTTCGAGCGTGAACCGGCTCTCGATCGCGAAGTCGTCGGACATCAGCGCTCAGGTTACAACGGGCGATCACGACCGTGGGGCTTCGCCGTCCCGGCGACGCCGCGGGATCACCAGGGCGCGCTCCGGGTGGGCGGGGCGCTCCGCGAGGCGCGCGGGGGCGGCGGGGCGAGGGGGGCTTCGCGCCCGCATGATCTGCTTGATTTTGCGAGGATCGATGCGCTGCGGAGGGTCAGGCGAGCGCGCGGGTGAACGTCTCGATCGCGAGGTGGACGTCCAGGGTTCCGCACATCTCGCGGCACGAGTGCATGCTGAGCATCGGGGCGCCGACGTCGACCGTCTGGATGCCCAGCTCCGCCGCCGTGATGGGGCCGATCGTGCTCCCGCAAGGGAGATCGCTGCGCACCACGAAGCGCTGCGGCTCGTAGCCGGCGGCCTCGCAGAAGAGGCGGAAGCGCGCGGCCGTCTCGCCGTTCGTCGCGTACGACTGGTTGGAGTTGCTCTTGATCACCATGCCGCGGTTGAGGTGCGGGAGGTGCTGCGGCTCGTGCAGATCGGCGTAGTTGGGGTGGACCGCGTGCGCCATGTCGGCCGAGATCAAGAGCGACGACGCGATCGCGCGATCGAACGCCTGCTCGCCCGCGCCGGGCCCCGGGGCGTACCCCGACGTGATGCGGCGCAGGACGTCGCGCAGCGCCGTGCCGGCGGCGCCGACGGCGCTCCGCGAGCCGCACTCCTCGTGATCGTAGAGGACGACGACGCGCGTGTGCGGCGTGGGACCGGACGCGAGCAACGCGGTCGTCGCGGCGTGGCAGCTCCCGAGGTTGTCGAGGCGCGGCGCGAACACGAGCTCGTCGTCGACGCCCGCGACGGCGGCTCGCTCGGTCGCGTAGAGCATCAGGTCGTAGTCGAGGATCGCGTCCACCGGCTCGCCCGCGGCGCTCGCGAGGGCGGCCTTGAGGTCGATCTCCTTGCCGAGGCCCAGGATCGGGACGAGGTGCTTCTGCGCGTTGAGGACGAGGCCGTCGGTGTTGACGCCGCGGCTCATGTGGATCGCGAGGTTCGGGACGCGGCAAATCGTCCGCGCGAGATCGACGGCGCGCGGCTCCATGCCCGACCCCTTGCGCACGAGGACGCGGCCGGCGATCGAGAGATCGCGGTCCATCCACGTCGAGTAGAGCGCGCCGCCGTACACCTCGACGCCGACCTGCCTGTAGCCGTGCTTGGAGGCGTCGGCGTTGGGCTTCACGCGGAGGTTGGGCGAGTCCGTGTGCGCCCCGATGACGCGAAAGCCTGCTTCTGCCGGGGATTCCGTGCCGGCGACGAACGCGATGATCGTCGAGCCGCCGCGGACGACGTAGCGCTTCTCCCCCGCCGAGAGCCGGAACGTGTCGCGCTCCGAGATCTCCGCGAACCCCGCCGCGGCGAGGCGGCGCACCGTCTCGCCCACCGCATGGAACGGCGTCGGCGAGGCGTCGACGTACGCGCAGAGATCCTTCGCGGCCGTGACGCCCCGCGCGCGGAGCTGCGCCATCTCGTCCGCGGTCCTCGGAAACTTGGCGCCGAGGGTGGTGTTCTTGTCGTTCTTCTCGGCCTTCTCAGCGTTCATCGCCGTCACTCCAGGTGCGCGCTGTCATCGAGGCGATCGGCCTGGGCGCGCGCATCGCCGAGGCGCTGGCGATCGAGTGGGAGGGGGGGCGCGCCTTCTTCGTACGGCGCGCCGCGCGCCTTCTTCGTACGGCGCGCGCAGGATCGTTCTCCGAAAGGGTGCCTGGCTTCGCTGCTCGATCACTCGAGATCGAACGGCACCACTTCCGCCTTCGCGAGGTGCGGCACGGCCTTCGTGAGCGCCTCGCCCACCTCCGCGTTCGTGCCGACGACGCCGATCACGAGGTCGTCCTCGGAGACGCGGTGGCGCACGGCGGCGTTCGCGGCGGCGAGATCGACGCTCTGCACCTTCTCGAGGAAGGTCGCGTGGTAGTCGTCCGGGAGATCGTAGAGGGCGCGCTCCAGCTTCTGGTGGACGCGCTTCCGCGCCGTGTCGATCTCGAAGGCGTGCGACCGCACGATGTACTTCTTCGTGAAGTCGAGCTCGGCCTCGGTGATGCCGTCCTTCCGCCACGCGGAGAGCAGATCGAGCATCAGCGTGAGGCAGGCCGGCGCGTCCGCCGCCGCGGGCGCCGCGGACATCGCGAACGCGTCGCGCTGCCTGTCGAAGCCCGCGCGGGAGGAGGCGCCGTAGGACCAGCCGCGCTTCACGCGGACCTCCTGCATGAGCCGCGACGTGAACGTGCCGCCGAACACCGTGTTCGCGACGAGCAGCGGGATGTGATCGTCGTCGCGCGGGTGCGTGCCGAGGCCGCCCGCGATCATCTGCACCTGCGAGCGCTCCGGTTTGTCCACGATCACGAGGCGCCGGCCCACGGGCGGGGGCGGGGGACCGGCCCCGTCCGGGACGAGCTCGCCCTCCGGGAGGCCCGCGAGGAGCCGCTCGGCGAGCCCCTCGGCGTCCGCCTGCGAGACGTCCCCCGAGATCGCGACGACGGCGTTTCGCCGCGTGTAGTGGCGCTTGTAGAACGCCTCGACGTCGGCCTTGGTGATCTTGTCGAGCGTGTCGAGCGTGCCCGCGGCGCGCCGGCCGTACGGGTGGTTGGCGAACAGCGTGCGCCGGAACGCGCGCCCCGCGAGGAGGCGATCGCTGTCCCGCGACTCGATGAGCTCCGCGCGCGACTCGCGGAGGAGCCGCTGGAGCTCCTCGTCGTCGAGCGTCGGCTTGGCGAGCATCGTCGCGACGAGATCCGAGATCGCGCCGAGCGATCGGCGGATGATCTCGAACGAGACGGTGGTGCCGCTCATCAGGGTGTCGGCGCCGAACTCGCCGCCGAGCGAGTCGATCGTCTCTTCGATCTTCTCCTTGGTGTAGCCCTCGCAGCCTCGCCGCAGCATGCGCGCCGTGACCCTGGAGAGCCCCTCTCTCCCCGCCGGATCGTGCACCGAGCCGGAGCGAAACGAGATCACCACGCTGACGAACGGCAGCGCGCGGCTCGTCTCCACGAACGTCGGAACACCTGTCACGCTGCTTCCTCCTCGCCGTCGTCCGCCCCGCTGTCGTCGCCTTCGGCGCCTTCGCCTCCGGCCTCCGCGCCCTCGTCGGGCCGCACCATCACGATCGTCCGCGCCTCGGGCACCAGGTAGCGCCGCGCGACGCGCAGCACGTCCCCGAGCGTCACGCGGCGGATCTGCTCCAGCCGCTCGAACTGCGCCGCCGGATCGCCGAGCGTCGTGTCGTAGAAGCCGATCTGCTCGGCCTTCCCCGCCACCGTCTCCAGGCTCTGGAGCACGCCCAGCTCGGAGCGCGCCTTCGCGCGGTCGATCTCGGCCTGCTGGACGCCGCGCTCGCGCACCTCGTCGAAGATCACGTCCACCATCGCGAGGAGCTCCTCGCAGGTGTGCTCGCCGCGCGCCGTGAGCCCGATGTCCCAGAGCGACGGATCGCGGAACGAGCCGACCCAGCCGCGCACGTCCGTCGCGATCTCGGCCTGCTGCACGAGCTTGCGGTGAACGCGGGAGGCGCGGCCGCCGAAGAGCGCCTCGTTGAGGATCGCGAGCGGCGCGTGATCGAAATCGCCGAGCGCCGGGGAGCGGTACCCCATCGCGACCTTCTGCGTGGGCGTCGGCTTCTTCATCTCGACGCGGCGCTCCTCGGTCTGCGGGGGCTCCGGCTTCACGTCCTCGAGCGGGATCTCGGCGGCCTCCTGCGCGCCGTATTCCTTCTGGACGAGGCGCAGCAGCTCGCCCATCTCCACGTCGCCGACGACGACGAGGCGCGCGTTGTTGGGCGCGTAGTACGTGCGGTAGAAGGCGCGGCAGTCCTCTGTCGTGAGGCCCTTGATGTCCTCCATCCACCCGATGGTGGGCCACCCGTAGCCGTGCTTGTGGAAGGCCTCTTTGTAGAGGCGCTCGTTCACCGCGCCGTCCACGTCGTCCTCGACGCGCTGGCGGCGCTCGTTCATGACGACCTCTTTTTCGCGGGCGACCTCGGGGTCGTTGAGCACGAGCCTCGCCATGCGATCCGCCTCGAGGTGGAGCGTCAGCGCGAGCGCGTCCCGCGGAGCGTTGGTGTGGTAGTAGGTCCAGTCGAGGAAGGTCGCGGCGTTCGTCTCGGCGCCGGCCTCTTCGAGCAGCCGATCGAACCCGCCCATGCCGTGCGACTCGGTGGCGCCGAACATCAGGTGCTCGAAGAGGTGGGAGATCCCTGTCTTCTTCTCGCGCTCGTGGCGCGACCCCACGCCGAACCACGTCTGCGCGCAGACGACGGGGGCGGACGGATCGACGACGACGAGGATCTGGAGGCCGTTTCCGAGCGCGAAGCGCTCCACGCACATCGCGGGCCCGAACGGGATGGTGGCGAGGTGGTGGACCCGCGCGCGCTCCGGCTGGTCCCGGTTCAGCGCGGCCAGCAGATCGGCCCACGGCGCCGGCGCGAGCGGCGCGTCTTGGGAGGTCACGGAGCTTTGCATCGGGGCACCTTTATCACGCCGGCCGCGGAAGGGGCGGGAGCGGGGTCTTTTCCCCGAAAAAACAGCCGCCGAGCGAGCGAGAGGCCGCCGGCGCGCTGCGCGCGGCTCACTTGTAGCGTTTCTCGCCCGCAAGGATCCGCACGGAGAGCCGGTTCTCCAGCGGGGGGACTGGGCAGCTCCAGCCGTCGCCGTAGGCGCAGAAGGGGTTGTACGCCAGGTTGAAGTCGACGAGGCACTTGCCAGTCGCTTCATCGATGTCCGGCTCCATGTAGCGCCCGCCGCCGTACGACTCGACACCGCACGTCGCGTCGATGAAGGGCATGAACAGGCCGCCTTCCGACTGGTAGATCGTGAGCGTCTGCTCCTTGCCGTCGACGGGGAACCGGATGCGCCCGTAGCGCACGTAGGCGGCCTCTTCCCCGATGTTGGTCGGGATCATCATCTCCGTCTTCCAGAGGAAGCTGTCGACGTCGAGGGCGAAGCAGAGAGCGTCGTTGTAGGGGAAGTACTGGAGCCCCACGAACGACTGGCGCTCCTCTTCCGGGATGGGGGAGTGCGAGTCCGTGCGGAAGAAGAAGTCCTTGTCCTGGCGGAGATGATCGATGACGCTCATGCGGAGAGGCTCTCTCGTGGGCGATTGTGCGCGGGGCGCGCAGACGTGCGGTGGCGTGATGTCGCGGGGGGGCGAGCGCGGTCAGAGCCCGCTGCAACCCGAGTAATC
>WBZX01000822.1_pt2 | contig 12520 bp, 9 predicted proteins | sample 5204211 | NCBI WGS metagenome assembly WBZX01 (sample SAMN12344362, study PRJNA552823) | activated sludge metagenome | biome: Activated sludge suspended growth; feature: Nitrification reactor; material: Wastewater; isolation source: activated sludge from nitrification reactor of wastewater treatment...
CAGAGATTAAGGTGCTTGCCCAGTCGGCATGTTCTGAAAGATCAAAGTACCGATTCAATGGCGTTGCAGTAGGGTCCGGAGTTGCTTGAAAGAAGACCCTGTGGGTTGTACCGCCGCCGCTTCCTGTTGCTGTATTCGGGACGATATTGACCCAGATAAGTTTTACAGGTCCTGAATCAATGTTTGTGCCTCCGGTAGCCGCCTTGGCGGAACGCTTCGCATTTGCCATTTAACTCTCCTTACATAGGTTGAAGGTTGATTGCTTAACTCGCGTTTACAAGATCGTCAAGAATCTTTTGATATTTCTCACTCATGGATCCATTCTTGGCCCTTTTACAAATACTGATTAGTTTTTGCAAAATGTAGATCGTCTTGTCATTTTTAGGACCAAGCGTGTCTTTGCAACAAATATATGCATCGAGGATTGCTCTTTCCGCCTCTTTGTGTTTACCGAGTTCTGAGTAACACTCCGCCAGGCAATGCATGGCGATAATTGCTTCATAACTTGATGTGCCTATCGCCTCTTTGAACAACGGCGCCAGCCAGCTCAGGATTTCTACTGCATCGTTTAACCTGCCTTGAGTAGCCAGGCTGCTGGCTAAATTGTAGTGATACTGCAATGACAACGGATGAGTTGCTCCTAGTGTCCTCTTTGCCACTTCGATTATTTCTCTAAACAAGGCTTCTGAGGTGTTATATTCTTTTGCTACATGCCTGGCATATGCGAGGTTGCTCTTAGTTACTAATACTTCTGGGTGCTCACTTGCTAGCAGAGTTGGCATAGTCTTAAGAATATCCTCTAGCTGATCCGTTGCAGTTACTATGTCACCCAAATCAATATTGGTTGAAGCTAACTCTCTTTGAGTAAACAGTGTATCTAGATGATTTTGTGACAAAGTTCTTCGCTGCGCCGCCAATGTGGTCTCGAATATTCTTTTAGCTTCAGTGGCCTTATTATCATAGATGAGTATCAGCGCTACAAGATACTGGCTTCTGAGTGAATCTTGATGCTCTTTGCCTAAAACTCTTTCTCGCCGAGCTACCACATCCTTCATTACCTCCAGAGACTGAGGGAACTTACTCAAATGCAACAATACCCTCCCCACTTCATGCAATGCTCCCAGACGTTCCGGGCTATTTTCCCCCTTATTCTCTCGATAGAGTTGCTCTGCTCGCTCCAGGTGAATTCTTGATTTCTGCACTTCTCCCAGCCCCAGGTAGGTTTTGCCGATCGTTTGCTGAATCGCAGCTTCTACGAGAGGTTTGCCCTTAAACCTAGTGCTGACCCTGGCTGCTGCCCGGTCCAGTGCTTTCACCACGGTAATGTTACTGACGAACTTCTGGTCAGGCTTAATTTGCACACTCGGGTCTGCTTCGCTGAGCAGGTCTTCTCGAAGGAAGTCATTGACCGCTTGAGCTATCTCGGCGTTTTGATCAGCGCGGACCTGTTCCCGATGGGCAGTCACCCAGCCAATGGTCGAAACAATGGCACCTATGGAGATAGCAGCCAGGATCAAACTCGCTGCCAGCACCACGCCGCGGTTCTTGTGAACAAACTTCTTTAATCGGTACTGCCAGGTAACAGGCCCGGAGAGCACTGCTTCCCCAGCCAGGTAGCGTCGAATATCCGAACCAAATTCATTGGCCGTAGCAAACCGGCGGTTGCGATCCTTCTCCAGGGCTCTCATCACAATCCAGTCCAGTTCGCCTCGTATCTCCCGTTCCAACTGCACAGGTTCACAGCGTCGCATCGCTGCAATACTGGGCAACTGCTCACTCGAATGGATTTTGGTGCTGGGTTTCGGAGGTTCCTCTTCCCGGATAATTCGCAGCACTTCTTCCATCACTGCATGCGTGATGCGTGATTTTTCAATCGGTGGATTGCCTGTCAGGAGTTCATACAAGATGACACCCAGCGAATAAATGTCAGCCCGGGTATCGATATCGAGATTGTTGAGAATGGCCTGTTCAGGAGCGGTATACTGCCAAGTTCCAACAAACGTGCCGAACTTGGTATGCAGTATGTCATCGGTGATCGGCTGATGGAGTGCTTTCGCCAAGCCGAAGTCAATCACCTTGGGGACAGCTTTATCGTCATACAAACCCACCAGGATGTTGCTTGGCTTCAGATCGCGATGAACGATTCCCTTCTGATGGGCATGTTGGACTGCAGAGCATACTTTCTCAAACAATTCTAACCGCTGGTGCACTGTAAACTTGTTGTCATCACAAAACTTGGTGATCGGCAAGCCCTTCACCAACTCCATCACGAAGTAGGGATACCCTTCACTGGTAGAGCCTGCATCAAACACCTTGGCAATGTTCTCATGCTTCATGATGGCCAAGGCTTGTCGTTCGATGTTGAAGCGTGACATGATTTGTTGAGAAGCCATGCCAGGCTTCACTAACTTGATGGCTACTTCCATCCTCATGTCAGAAACGCGACACGCCCGATAGACTGAACCCATGCCACCTTCAGCTATCAACTCGATGATTTTGTAACGCTGATCAATAATCGTGCCTGGAGGAAATGCAGCAACGACAGGTAATTGCGGAGTTGTCTCAGCCTGCGTGGGCCCTTCAGGAATGGGTGTGAGTGCTTTTTGATGAGCTATCAGCATGTCGCGCACACAGTTCAGCAGTTCAGCGTCGGTGCCACATGCAGAATCAACGTATGCCTGCCGCTCGACTGCACCTGGAATCTCTAGTGCAGCAAGAAAGATGTCTTTTATTTTGGGCGGTTCCATCGGCATGATCGCTTGTTCCCTGTTTTCACAGAGTTAGCGATATCTGAACCGAGTTTGTTCAGGAATACAACACAATTCTCTACGTTGATGGCTGATTTGTAAACCGACGCAATAACCATGCTCTTCCAAAATTCCACTCTTGATACGCTGCAGTTCGAGAAATCTTCAGAGTTGTTGCAGCATCCTCTATGGAATGACCTTGGCACCGGAGACGTACCACTTCGGCAGAAAGGGGAAAATCCTTGGTCAGAAGTTCCATTTCTTCCTGGATAATCAAAAGTTCGAATGCTGTGGCAGGTTCACCGGCTAAGTTTGAGTCCAAATGTTGTCGGTTCATTTGACCTCCTGCACACGCAGCATTGCCATGACGGGCTCTATCAATCAGAACGTGATTCATCATCATCGTAGCGATTGCAATAAAGTGATCATTATCATTCACTAGAACAGGGTCTTTAGACTTCAACAACTTGATAACAACCTCATTCACCAAAGCACTGGCTTGCAAACTATTATCGGGACTTTCCCTGGCAGCTTTCTTGGCAGCAATGTCTCGAAGCTCGTCGAGGTTTTCAACGAGATAGCGACGGATTTCATTATGTGACGATGAATCGTCTGAATGGCTCATGGTACTTCTTCATTCAATTACTGCAATTTTACCAAAAGCTGGTGGAGGGATTTGAACCCACAACCTACGGTTTACAAAACCGTTGCTCTACCGTTGAGCTACACCAGCGTGTCACATCAATTTACAAGCTTTTCAGTTGATGCACAGGGGAGCAATCAGGTTCACTTGTTTGGTGATTTACCAGCCTCCATGTTCCATGTCAATTCCATTGGCTCTGCTCCTGGTACACAAGCATACTGGCTGAAATCGGTTACACCAGCATCACGCAGCACTTGCTCATCGATAAGCGATTGTCCCTGGTATCTCCCTGCCTGCTTTACAATCTCTACCACCGCATCAGCCATGATGTCAGCTTTTCGCCACAGACTGCGATCACCTAACCCGAAATTGATGCTGGCCTGGCTTTCAATGATGGTCTTCGGCCACAGGGCATTCACATGCACGCCATATTGTTTGAGTTCTTCGGCAAGCCCCTGGGCCAGCATGGTCATACCGAACTTCGAGATCATGTAGGCAACGCGGTTGGCCAGCACGCTGAAGTCGATGGGAGGCGACATATTAATGATGTTGCCCGATTTCTGTTGCATCATGATCGGTGCAACCAAGTGAGACAGGATGAAGCTGGCCCGCACGTTCACTTCCATCACAAGATCAAACTTCTTGGCAGGTGTCTGCGCGACCGGATACCACCAGAGAGCACCAGCATTGTTCACCAGAATGTCAACTCTGTTGAAAGACTTTATCGTCTCTCTGACGAGATTCTCCAGATCGTTCTCTTCACGTACATTGGTTCGCACTACCAAAGCACGTCGACCTAACTTCTCCACTTCAGCAGCTACATCATGCAAGGTTCCTGGTAAACGTGGATCAGGGGTAACCGTTTTGGCGGCCAGCACCACGTCGGCCCCTGCTTCAGCCAGTTTCAACGCCACAGCACGGCCAATGCCACGGCTTGCTCCAGTAACGATGGCCACCTGGTTATTCAACGACATGAGAGGCTCCAATCATTGGATGATGATTTAGTGTAGTTACTCTGAGGCCAACTGTTCTTGCTTGTCACAACTGGCGAGGTATGGTCTACTCTGCTGATACGAAATGAGGAATGACAATGAAACGGACGCTTTTGCCACTTGTTGTGGGTCTGCTGGTTGGTGCAGTGGCGTATTCGGGGATGTCTCGACAGGATACGCCCAGCACCGATACGGGAGGAAAGACGCCTTGGACCTCACTCCAGTTCAACAATGCCGATGATACTTTCCGCTTCGCCATCGTCAGCGACCGCACCGGTGGCCATCGGGAAGGCATCTTTGCCAAGGCTGTTGCTCAACTCAACTTGATGCAACCGGAGTTCGTCCTCTCGGTGGGCGATCTCATTGAAGGCTACAGCGACAAACAACCAGCCATCGAGGGGATGTGGAAAGAATTCGATAGTTTCATCGGCAAGCTGACTATGCCTTTCTTCCACGTGCCAGGCAACCACGATACCGCCAACACGATGATGGCCCAGCACTGGAAGAACAAGTTTGGCAAGCTTTACTACCACTTCCTCTACAAGAACGTGCTCTTCCTCTGTGCCCACACCGAAGACTTCCCCGCAGGACAGAAGCAGGCCACACGTATTTCCCCAGAACAGACGGCCTACTTCGCGAAAGTACTCGAAGAGAACAAGAATGTTCGCCATACTATCGTGGCCATGCATAAGCCTGTCTGGATCCAGAACAATGCTGATGAGATAGGCTACACCGCTTTTGAGAAGCTATTACTGGACCGCCCCTACACGGTCTTCGCCGGGCACGTGCATCACTATCGCAAGTTCGTTCGTCATGGCCGTAACTACTATCAACTGGCAACCACTGGTGGTGGCAGCAAGCTGCGTGGTCTGGATTATGGCGAGTTCGATCATATCACCTGGATCACCATGAAGAAGGACGGCCCGGTGATGGCCAACGTTTTGCTCAATGGCATCCTCCCTGAAGACCTCAGTATCGTACAGCCTGTTGCAGAAGAGAAAGGTGTGGAAGTGAAGGATCGACGACAAACCTACACTGTTTCCGGCAAGATTCTTCTCAATGGCAAACCCGTCGAGAATGCCGAAGTCATCTTCTACTATGTGGTGCCACCCGATGAACAAGCCAAGCTGAAAGGTGCCAAGCAGGTACGTTCCAGCGATGGCATTACCAATGCCCGCGGTGAATTCAGCCTCAGTACCTATATAGCTGGAGATGGCGCTCCCAAGGGCGAGTTCCTGGTAGCTGTGGTACCTTTCAAGACTCGAACCGGACTGGACGTGAAAGCACCCACCATCCCTGAGGTTTACACCAAGTGGCAAACCTCGCCCCTCAAGGCCACCATCACGCAAGGCAAGAACGAGGTGGTACTCGAATTAAAGGAATAGATGCATAATTCAACGAGAAAAACTCACTGATCTATAGCTTGCATCTATTAATGGATTTCGCTCTAATGTAAACACCTAGCCTGAGGAGTGCGCATGTATCGTACCTTGATCACCTGCATGATTTCTCTGTTTCTTCTTGATAATTGCGTGATGGCTCAAGCGCCCACTTGGGGTAACTACAATGGAAACGCTCAGCATACGGGGCTATCCACTGTTGCACTACAGGAAATGAGCGTCATTAAATGGTCAACACCAGTTGATCTGAATCCGCAATATAGTGGAAATAATCTGCTGATTCACTACGGCACTCCTCTGGCAACAGCCAGTAATACCATCATTGTACCAGTAAAAACTGGAGCCACTGGCGGCTTCCGGGTTGAAGGACGAAGTGGCTATGATGGGTCCTTACTCTGGACGCAAACCAGTGACTATGTTCTACCTCCTCACGATTGGACTCCAAGTTATTCGCCTACCATTTCGCCTACTAACCAGCTCTATTATGCTGGCGAAGCAGGCACTGTTTTCACTCGTTCCAACCTGGACGCAATTGGTTCTGTTGCCAGCCCCACTCGTCTCGCCTTCTACGGCAACTCTAATTATGCAGCCAGCACTGCCGCTGAAAGAGCGAAAGTACAGATCAATACCCCCATCACTTCCGATCTTGCTGGGAACATTTTTTTCGGATACCAAGTCACAAGTGCTGCTACCCTGGGAAGTGTAACTCTTCCACAAGGTGGTGGTATTGCCCGTATCGATTCGACCGGTAACGCTACATTTTCATCAGTAAGCTCACTTGCCTCGTCAGCGGGTATCACTGATGTTGCTTTGAATAAAATCTCACACAATGCAGCCCCTGCCATTAGCAACGATGGCAGCAAAGTGTACATTCCTTTGACAAATACCTCTGGTACTGGATTTGGCAGTGGATACTTGATGGCACTCAATAGTTCATCGCTGACCCCGCTCTCTAATGTTGCACTAAAGGATGTCAATTCTCCAGCAAACTTTGCACGCTTGCCCGAAGCTGGCTCTGCTTCTGTGATGGTTGGGCCCGATGGCAACGTCTTTTATGGCGTACTGGAGAACACCTCACAGTTCCGCAGTCGTGGCTGGATGCTTCAGTTCAGTTCCGATCTTTCACAATCCAAGATACCGAGTCGTTTTGGTTGGGATGATACCGCCAGCATCGTGCCAAGCAGCTTGGTACCTAGCTATACTGGATCTTCGACATATTTAATCATGACCAAGTACAACAACTATGCTGGATTGGGTGGCGACGGAGTCAATAAGCTTGGAATATTTGATCCAAATGCATCCGAAGCAGATGAGTTCTATGGTCAGCAAGTTATGAAACTGGTAATGAGCGTGGCAGGGCCAACACCAGACCCTGAATACACTGGTACTTTTCCCAATGCTGTGCGTGAATGGTGCATCAATGCTGCGGCAGTTGATCCCTTTAATAAAGCCATTCTTGTGAATAGCGAAGATGGTAAATCATATTGCTGGGACCTCGTTAACAATCAATTGCTTGATGTTATCACACTGACACCAGGTATTGGTGAAGCTTATACTCCAACGATTATTGGACCTGATGGTACAGGTTACGCCATCAACAACGGGACTCTGTTCGCTTTGGCACCGACTGCTGTGCCCGAACTGTCGGCTATCGTTCTGGGGGGAATGGGTGTTTGCGGATTCGGGCTCTACCTCTGGCAGAAACGTCGACAATATAACAAATGGAATAACACTTCTATTTGACGCTAATATCATCCATTTCTACTTTCAACACATTCTGTCACATCAATTGTTGGTGAGGCGGTTGCTTGCATTTCTCACCTATTTCGCACTTCTTCACCACGAATTGTAGGGACTTGCATGCAGAAGTCTGACACTGCCATCGAAGCCCTTGCCCCCCTCCGATCCGGCATGAACCTGTTCCTGCATGGAACCTCGGCCACGCCGACACCTTTACTGGAAGCTTTGGTTCAACGGGATGATCTTCGCGACATCACCATCTACCACCTGCACCTGTGTGGCGAGGTGCCGTTTGTTGATGCCCGCTATCATGATCGATTCCGATCAGTATCGCTGTTCACCGGCCCTGCCCTTCGCAAACCCATTGAAGAGGGCCGGGCTGATTACATACCAATCTTCCTCTCTGACATTCCCCATCTCATTCGCAGTGGTAAGCTCAAGATCGATGCCATGCTACTGCAACTTTCGCCACCAGATCAGCATGGACATTGCACACTGGGCACTGCAGTAGAAGCAGCACGGGCTGGCGCTGATACGGCACCCATCTTGATAGCAGAGATCAACGAACAGATGCCCCGAACGCATGGCGATACCGTATTGCCGTTGAGCAGGCTCACCTGTTACTTTCGTACGAATCGACCAATGCATCTATCTGAATCGGAACCTGAAACGGATGTCGAGGCTCACATCGGCGAGCACATTGCCAACCTGGTTGAAGATGGCAGTTGCCTGCAGCTTGGCATCGGAGGTATTCCCAATGCCGTACTCTCTCGACTCAAGCACAAACTGGAACTAGGCATCCATACCGAGATGTTTTCGGACAAACTCATCGAACTGGTGGAATCGGGTGCGGTTACCAATCGCAAGAAAGCTGTCTACGCTCATCGCATCATTACCAGCTTTGTCATTGGCAGTCAGAAGCTCTTCAACTTCGTGAACGACAATGCTATGGTCGAATTCCATCCCTGCGATCATACGAATGACACTGCCCTCATTCGCAAGATCGAGAAAATGGTAGCCATCAATTCGGCACTGCAGATCGATCTTACCGGGCAGGTCTGTGCTGACTCGCTCGGCCATCGCATCTACTCAGGCATCGGTGGCCAGGTTGATTTTATCCGTGGTGCAGCCTTCAGCAAAGGTGGCAAGCCGATCATTGCCTTACCAGCAACAGCTAAACAAGGCACCATCAGCCGCATTGTACCAGAGCTTAGCCCCGGTGCAGGCGTGGTAACCAGCCGAGGCCACGTGCATTGGGTGGTCACTGAGCATGGTGCAGTGAACCTGCATGGATTGACGCTGAGACAACGAGGTGAAGCGTTGATCTCAATTGCTGCTCCGGAGTTTCGTAGCGAGTTACGACAGCAACTCAAGGCACTTAGACACTTCGCTTGATATTGATGCAAACGGGCAACCCACTTGGGTTGCCCGTTGAAATGGTTCTGTCTTCATCCTACCCATTCGTACTGGCAGCTAAAGTCACAGGAACCAGGCCCGTTGCTTTGCCATTCAGCGAGTGTACAGCCTGCGAGAGCTTCTCTGCTGCCTGGGTCCAGGCGTGAGATGCTGCTTCAGCAGCCTGACTCGCTGCCAGTTTGGTGGAGTCAGCAGCGTGCTTAGCGTAGTCGCCGCTGGCATTGATCGCTTCCGAAGCAGAATGGGATGCCTGCTTGGCGAGCGTCGCTGCACTTTCCAGAGCATGCCAGAGTGTTTCTGAAGCGCTGTGAGCAGCTTGGCTGACGCTTTCCTTCAGTGAAGCAGCAGACTGTGAAGCCACCTCTGCTGCATGAGCCAGCGATTGCTGTGCATGCTTGGCTTGTACAGAAGCTGAATCAGCGATCTGCGACAGAGAACTGCCAGCATTGGCTGCCAACTGCTTGGCTGCTGTAGCAGCCTGGGTTGCTACTTCAGCAGCTTGTGTCAGAGAGGCCAGCACCGATTGGGTAGCTGTCTGCAGCGAAACCATCACTGGTGGCTGAACGGCATTGCCTGCCCCCTCTGCAGGAGGCAACGCTGGCGATACCACTGCTTCGGGCTTCGGATGCAGCTTGGCTTCAGGTACGCCACGCAGATCCCAGACGAGACCAAAGAACGACAGTGTTCGCAGCATGTAGTAGCTGACATCGAACTCCCACCAGAAGAAGCCTTGGTTGGCTGAGCTCTGGTAATAGTGGTGATTATTGTGCCAGCCTTCACCGAGCGTGATGAGTGCCATCAAGGCGCTGTTCTTGCTCTTATCAGTGGTCTTGTAGCGAACGCGACCAATGATATGGCAGAAGGAATTAATGCAGAAGGTAGCATGGTAGGTGATCACGGTGCTGACAAAGAAACCCCAGACCACACCACTCCACCCTGCAATGAGGTAGCAGAGAACTGCCAGCGTCAAACCGGGAACCCAGTGGTTGCGGTCGAGCCAGCGGAGTTCGGGGTATTTGCTGAAGTCCCGGATGGCATGCCAATCGGTGTGGGTATATTCTGGTGAAAGCACCCAGCCGATGTGTGACCACCACAGAGTATCGACGTGAGGCGAGTGAACGTCTTCTTCCTGATCGGAATGCAAGTGATGGTGCCGGTGATGGCTGGACCACCAAAGCGGGCCTTTCTGCATCGCGGAGCAACCCAGCCAAGCCATCACAAACTGGAAGAACCGGCTCGTCTTGTAGGCACGATGCGAGAAGTAGCGGTGGTACCCGGCAGTGATGCCGAACATACGCAGCACATACAGACCAATACACAAGGCAATGGCAGCAGGTGTGGCATGAATATCAGGCAGGAACACCAGGAAGCACGCGAGGTGCATCAGAAGAAACGGAATGTTCTTCACCCAGGAGGGGAAGGATGAAGGCTTCTCGGCTGGTGGTTCGTAATAGCTAAGCGATGCACTCATGAGCGTGAGATGCTCCTCTACGAAGTCGAAAGAAGGATACCGTCATCATACCACAAACTAGGGCGTTTGATGCGGAGCAGGCGGGATATTCCACAATCTAAGCAAACGCACGGCCTCAAACAAGATGCAAATGTCTACTTTTAAGAAATGGCACAAACAAAGCAGAAGCCCCGGCAGTACCGGGGCTGATGTCGACTAGGCTCCACCCTTGAGCTGGAGGGCCTTGCGTATGGCGCTTCGCTTGCGAAGCTGGGCTCGTCGGCGCAGTTCACAAGGCTTTTCGTAGTGTTTTCGCTTCCGCAGTTCCTTGAAGATTCCGCTGCGTTCCAGCAACTTCTTGAAGCGACGCAGAGCTAAACCGATGGGTTCCTTATCGTTCACACGCATCCGCAAAGGCATAACAACTCCTGCAACACAAGCTCGATACAGTTTCGAGCTGGGTAGCCTCTCCACTGTTCACCAAAGCGCCGCTTGCTTTGATGAATTAGTTTCTTCCCTAGCGGCAAGAGAATATATTACTATCTTTTTTCCATTTCGACCAACACATTTGCTGAATTTTCGCACCACTTAACCCTTGGCCTTCACAGCACTTACGGTCTTTCCTTTCTTCTTTACCGGTTTCTTTGTCTCTTTCGCAGCCTGCTTTCTGGCTGCATTGTTTTTGATCATCGTTTCATAGTACTCGATATATTTCGAGGCAGGCATCCCTTTAATCGCTGCACCCACCACATCCAACGCCACGTCTTCCAGCTTCTTGAAGCGGACGCAACACTTCCCCATGTCCAGCTTCTTGCCCGTCTTCGCCCATTCCTTTTTGAACCATTCTTCCTCGTCACCATAGTTCGACATGATGTAGAGCGACATGTAGTTCTTCTGTGAGGCTAACCCCGCGAACGGCAAAGGCTGCTTCGGATCGCAGTGATACCCATTCGGATAAACCGAGTGAGGAATGTAGTAGCCTATCATCCCATACTGCATGCCTTCCTGGTACTTCTTGTCGAGATTCTTGCGAATGACCTTCCGCACTGCTTCGATGGCCTCGCGTCGATCATCAGGCAGCGATGCCAGGTAAGCTTCCACGGTGGGTGCTTTCGATTGCATATTCATCACTCCAATGAAAGCCTCGGTTATACCTCTCCGCCGATCTACTTACCAACTATTATTTGAGAGCAGTTCGCTCGATCGCAAAGGCAAACACTCGAAACGGTACCGTTGCGACGAAGTCGTTATCAGCGGTAACGATCAGCAACTTGCGACCATCGGCCAGGTCGGGGCCGAAAGCGATGCCTTCCACCTTCTCCGGGAAGCTTGCACCAGCGAGACCATAGCTCGGTTGCAGCAGATCGATCAGCAACTTCTTCTGTACAGGCTTCACCTCTTCAGGAAGTTGCTTGCTCGGCAGCGAAGCTACCTCGCTCACATCGCTGGCCCATTCCATGTTGATGAGGAAGACCTTCTTGCACTTCGTTTCCACGCCGCCCAGACTGTCCCGTTCCAGAACCAGGAACCGCTGATCATCGACAGCAAGGATTTCGCTGATGCCGTTAGAACCGCTTTCCAATTGATAGACGTACTCCTTTGTCTTCCCAGTGGATAGCTGAATGGTCACAATGCGAGTGTTGATGCCCACTCGCTTGTTCATCGCATCGAGCCCGCCATCCTGAATCAGTGGACTCTGCATGATGCCGATGAGAGTTGAGCCATCAGGCGAGATGGCCAGCCCTTCCATGCCCCGGTTAGGTTGTCGACCTGCCTTGTTATGTGGAGGCAGTTCATCCTCAGGCTTCGCAGCGATACGTTCAGGCAGGAACTTGCCAGGCAGCTTGATCGACCGTAGTCGCTTGCCTTCAGCACTGAATTCATAGATGAACGGACCATACTCATCGGCAATGAAGACAGTCCCCGCCGGCCCCATGCGAATGCCTTCGGGATCGAGTCGCATCGACAGTTCAGGATGGTTCTTTTCAATGGCAGAAAGCAGGCCCACGAAAGGCTGATCCTTTTCATCTCGTAGCAGTGTCGTCCTGGTGAGCTTCAATTCCACCTTGCTCGTGTTCGGCGAAACGAGAATATCCATGTGATGGAACCGGCACGCGAAATCAGTGGCCCCG
>WBZX01002471.1_pt1 | contig 12519 bp, 12 predicted proteins | sample 5204211 | NCBI WGS metagenome assembly WBZX01 (sample SAMN12344362, study PRJNA552823) | activated sludge metagenome | biome: Activated sludge suspended growth; feature: Nitrification reactor; material: Wastewater; isolation source: activated sludge from nitrification reactor of wastewater...
GCCCCTGCTGCACCGGTGCCAGTGGCAAGCTATCAAACTGTTATCGACCCGCTCTTTGGAGACGAAGTAAAAGTTTCGGTTCCAGTTGCCCCATCTCAGCAGCCACCCGCCAAGGCGGCTTCAACGCCAGCACCTGTTGCCAAGCTGGCTGAACCGCAGGCTGTTCCTGCACCTGCTCCTCAACTGGAAGCTCCTATCCCGCTTCCTCCAGAACCACCTGCCACGATCAAGAAGAAAAAGAAGAAGAAAAGCGACGAGCCTGCCCCTGCTGAAGACTTCAGTCATCTGAACAAGCCCACCGAAGATACGCACCTCTACAGGCTGAGCGAAGGCGAAGTGAATCGCATCAAACCCGATTCACCACCAACCCTTGTCTTCTTTGATGGCGTGTTTGGCTTCCCATGGACAGGCAGCAACCTCTTCCCATGGATCTGGCTCTCGCTAGGCTTCGTGTTCATCTACATGCTGATGGCATTGATCATGCACATCGTCGAAAGTGGCAGCATGTATGCCCAGGTAGGATCTGCGGCCACCGGGATGGCTGCACTGCTCATTTATGTCTTCGTTCTTTCGTACGGCTGCGCCTGCTGGGTGAACACCATCAACTACACGGCAGCAGGCAGCAAGGCTGTTGAATGGTACACTGAGGGCTGGAAAGACAATATCGTTCACATGCTACTGATGGGCTACTACTTCGTGCTGGCCATGATGATGGCTACACCACTGCTCATCCTGAATTTCATCGGCGTTGGCTGGGTATTCTGGCTGATGGGCACGCTGTTCATCTTCCCGGTTTTCATGTTCAGTGGCTTTGCCTCACTGACGTTCTGGAACTTCCTGCATCCGGAAGTGGTCAAGAAGACCATCGTCAAGATGCCTCACTATCTCACCATGTACGCCCTGGGCTTGGGCCTGTTCGCGTTTGCTGGTCTCGCGGGCTACTTCGCCGTGCAATATTTCATGCTCGCCTTCATTGCAGGGCCGATAGCTGCCGCGGTCTGGCTCATCTATGGCAGATTGCTCGGTCGAATGGCTTACCTGCTCCAACAGGAGCCAGTACGGAAGAAGAAAAAGAAGAAAAAGAAAAAGGCAGCGACTGAAGTCGCTGATGCTGAAGAGGCATCAGTTGAATCAGTAAGCGGGACTGAACCGGTGGGAAGCAGCAAATAATTCAGATTGCCCCATCACGACACTCCTGCAACGCTCTGCGATAAGCTGCACGTCCTGCTTCTCGAATGCTGATGGGGTGATCGTTCTCTGGATAGTCGTCAACAGCATACTCAAACGCCAACTGAGCCATATAAAGCGCCGCCATCTGGTGCATATGTCCCGGTACGCTCACGAACTCCCACGGCTCTGCCAGATAGTTGAACCCAAAACTACCCACTGGTACTTTTCCGGCTTGCAGGACGTAAGGACCTGCGCTTTGAGTCAAACCAAGAAGGCGCAGGTCTTTGAATGTTGCCAGCACGCATCGGCAATGGTCAAGCCGGATGAGCGGAATGGGCGTTCTTGTGCTCATAATGTTCCTCCTCAAAGGAAACAGATCATCAGTTGCTCGATGATCTGCCCATTCGAGGAATAAGATTGAATTAGACCCCAACTACCCGTGGCCCATACCAGCCGAAAGGTAGAGCGTTGAACAACATCAAAACTACAAACACGAGCAAGAGCATTCCCAGCACTCCACTCGGTCCGTAGCCCCACTGTCGACTGTGCGGCCACGCAGGAGCGGCACCAAGAAGCAATACGATCAACACAATCAGAAGAATCAAGCCCATGACAAGTCTCCTTGAGGTATGTCAGGTAGTTGTGCACTCTCCGTGCCAGATGAGCTCAACCATAAACAATTTGAGCCCACCAATGCGGATGGGCTCTAAACGGAAGATCAACTGATGAGGTTAGCCGGTACTGATCAGCGTGACCTTGCGTTCGCTCCAATGTGATAAGGTCATAGCCTCACCAGATGCCAGCCATCCACCGAGGACGCAACCCATCAGGCCAAGGAGTAGTGCAGCGACGACTCCGAGTGCAGCATTGCGAGTTGCTTTGGCTACTGCAGTTTCTTCAATGGTGGTTGCTTTGGCTTTGGCGGCAGGATCGGTTGTCGTTATTGTTGCAGCGCGGACTGGGCTTGAACCCACTTCCTGGTCGTAGCTCCAGGCTGGGTGGTTTGAAGCCAAACCTCCAAGCCAGCTTCCCATGAAAGAGCCTGCGCCTTGTGCAGCGCAGAACACCATCAGGGGAAGAGTGACTAACCAGACCACAGCACCCTGAATCATGCCATATTCAGAATAGCGTGCGCCTGCCAACTTGCATGCAACCCAGCCACCACCGGCAAAGGCGAAGAACACTCCACAGACATTGAAAAGTAAGCCTAACCAAGCCAACGTTTTCCATTCGAGCACCAAGCGGGATGGTCCCCACAAATGTGCACCGATGGAGATACCGATCAGGCCAAACACCATCAGCAACGCCAAGGTGGTTAGTGATCCGGCAATCACAGCTGACCAGTTAACAGGCCATTGAACCCACTTCACATGTTCAATGGTTTTGATTGGTTCTGACATCGACAGGCTCCGGATTTAAGTTGGCAGGTGATTAGCGGCCCACGCCGAACATAAACAGAACAAGGAGCAATAATCCTGGAACACCCAGGAACCACAGGAGGGCGTAGATGCCCACTGTCTTTCCGGTGACTTCTCCACTTCGGACGGTTTCGTTATCTCGCAGAATCATGGCGGTCTCCTTGTGTTGTAAGTAAGTGATCAATGCACCAGCTCCCAGTGAAGATCAGGCGAAACAGTGCATTCTTCACAAGACTTTTCCCATCGTCATTGACGGGAGGCTATGTGCTGCCAAGCAAAGGCGTTGAATGTATACTTGCATTCTCGATGCCAATCAGTGATGGTTTCCTAGATTCCTTCGACTTCATGGAAGGAGTGTCACACTGTGTCAACTGGATCTCGACACGGCGGGTAACTTCCTTCACTGCGAAGCGTAACCGCATGAACGCATCGTACATGACAGGACTGTCACACGCGGAATGCATCAACGTCTCTATTTCACTGACGGTTTGACGACACCGGTTCAGCAGGTCACGATTGTTTTCCATGATAGATCTCCTGCCTTTCTACCCAGCATGATAGATGCCATGAGCAGGCTGCAATGTGTGTTTTTTCTGCGTCAGGAAGATAAACGGTAAGGGTCACCGGACCTGTGGTGAACAAACGACCTTAGACCAGTCTGAGATGAGCTCTGCGATATGATTAATGGGAAAAAATCGACGAAGTCAGCCAAGCGGATAGGGCGAATTTGGAACCAGACTTCCTGAAAATGAGCAATCAAGCACCGACAACATGAAAACGAAAAAGGCCCACGGGAGGACGCCCGTGGGCCTGGGGGAGCGCGACCAGTGTTACCCGGTCGCGGCGGTGGGGCTGCTTAATATCGGAATTCCAGGCCTAACGTTAAGCCGTGTGCGAAGTAACGGCCTTCCCCAAAGATGCTGGTCAGCGGAATTGGCTTGTCATCTGAACCCAGTGTAACAGTGCCATTACCTTGTGATGGCAAGCTAGCACCATTGGGGCGAGCCATACGAGTCATTGCCAGTATGTTGTAACCAGCAGAGATCGTAAGGTTTTCGGTCAGGTAGAAACCTGCAGTCAGGTTACCTTCCAGGACATAGGCAACACGATTTCGCGTTTCACGTGTATTCGTCGGGGAGGGATACACAGAGAAAGGTACTTCCGCACCATCCAGATTGAATACGACTTCGTTCGCAACGAGGTCCTGTCGAACAGTACCGAAAGCAAACTTGCCGAACCCATTGAGGAAGAAGCGACCGAAGTCACTTTCGAATTTGGCACCGACCTGTGCACCATAGAACTGATTGTGAGCCGAATAGTCACCCAGGAGGACTGTCGTGCTCTGCCCTTGTGCACCGGTAATCGGATCGACTATGTAGCGACTGTCAGAGAATGTAATCGACTGTGCCAGCGACTGGTCAACAGTCAGATCCAGGTAGCGAAGACCATAGATTTCACTGAACCGTGTTCGGCCGATTGTGAAACTACGATGGGTGACGTTGGCTTCCAGGCCGAACAACCGGGAACTGGTTGTTCCCTCAACTACTGCTGATATATCAGCATCAAAAACAACTGGCACTTGGGTAACAACTGAAACGGGAAGTGGTGGGTCACCTGATACAGTGGTAACAATCACCACATCATCGAGACCATTGGAAAGACTCACATTATTGGCACTAGCAGTACCGCGATACCCGACTGTCTTAGATTCAAGTTGGAAATAGCTAACTTCAGCTGCCCAATCGTGGTTCGTGTCCAAGGCCATGCCGAGGGTCAGGCGTGCGCCTAATCTGTCTAGGCCGTTCAGACCGCTCCCTGTTTGGAATGAAGGATCCAGTTGAGCAAGACCTGAAACGTTTCGGAATCCATCAATGCCTGGCAATTGCACTGGAACCAGAGGATTCGTTAAATCGTAAGCGGCGGACCCAAAGGCATAAGGCATGGATTGCCGAAACCCTGGCAGGCCGTCCAGTCCACTGTTGTTCAAGTGGCTGCCTAATGCCCAAACAAGTGCTTCTGCTCGCCCATAGATTCGATAATCATTGCCGAAGGAAGAGCAGCCGTTATTGCAGTTGGCTACTTCCTGGGTAAATACCGTTCCATTGGAACCAACGGTGCCATTGGAGACATTAACGTTTTGGGCGGCGGCGAAACTGGTGCCGGCCAACAGCGCAGCGACAGACCAGACGATCTTGCTTTTCATGGAAATCCCCCTGCATCACTGTGATGATGCCTGTATCCAATGCAAGGTGCCTGACCCATGATGCACTGTCGTGCCCATGAACAAAAGGCGTAGCCCTGCTTGTTGGCGACTCGTTCCCATAACCAATTGCAACCTGTTCAGCTTTTCCCCACTGAACAAAACGATCAAGTTGGTCTTGACACGTCTGCGGCAATATCCGGTTATGCCAGATGTGTTATCGGCAACGAAGGGGAGGTGAATAAAATGATTGCTAAAAAAGAAGCTAGGAAAAATGGCTAAGCTTACTTTCGCCCTTAGTCATTCTCACTGGGGGAAAGACACCTTAGCCCCCCGTCAATGACGGGGGGGGGGGGGAAGCTCTCGCGACAATGGCACTGTTTCGCGTGGACCACCCCCGGCGACTCACCAGGAGCTGCAACTATACCCAGCACGGTTACGCCGAGTACGGCGAAACCGTGGCACCATCTCGCACACCAAGTCTATTTCTTGGGTGCAGGAACACCTGTCTTCACTGGCGCTGCTGGGGTATTCGCCTGGATTCCTTCGATCTTCAGATCATCAAAGTAAGCCGTACCAATACCTGTTAGTGCGATGGAAATGGATATTTGCCCTGAAGCAGGCACCTGACGAAATAGTTCGATCTTCTTCCACTGGGGTACATGGTAGAGCCGAACGCCTAGTGCTTCGGTACCGGCATTATCGTAGATGAGCAATCCATCAGCACTCGCCTTCAGCGGCTGCGGGATACGAAACCAACCGGTCAGCTTCACGGTTGTCCCCGGAGTAAGAGCCACCGATGGAGTCGTTACTACCAGGTAAGTTCGCTCCAATGCTGCTGGTGCATAGGCTGCATCTTTAGGTGTGATCGATAACTTCCAGCATTGATTACCATCATGCGGTGATTCGGGAACACGCGATTCCGCCAATTGCACTTCATCGAGTGTATCCTTCTTCAGATTCCACCCTGTTGGCAGAGGTCCCGAAGCGGTCTCACAATCGCCATCATGCAGAAGATTCCCGGTGAGTTGGCTTTGGTTGGTCTTCTGCAACCATTGGTAGTATTGAGGCAAAGTGTAATAGTTGAGAGTGTACGGCGAACTCACAGGGCTGCTTAGGCCCTTCACTGTGTAATCCCAATGATTCCGCATCAGTTGTCTCAGATAGACACCACTGCGTTGACTCGATTCCAGCGAGAGTCGATGATCAGCGAGGTTACCTCGAGAGAAAGCCTGGAACGCATCCTGCAGATGCTTGTAAGCCTGCTCACGTAGCTGAAAATCATACGGTCGATCAAGTCCTTGAGCTTTTAGTTGTTCATGAACTGCTTCTACGGTCGTCAGTTCTTCGCGAGCTGAATCGTAAGCCCATTGAGCAGCTTGTCGAGCAGTTTGCTGAGCCTTTTGCTGGAGTTTACCGATGAGGCTGGCATCACTGGAGCACAGCAGGGCAGTTGCGATGGAGAACTCGGGAATATTCACTTCAATGCCACCGGCAGCCCGGCGATGATGTATGGCACGGATATCGCCTGGAACCACTTCATAAACTTGGGTATCGATGGGGAGGCCGGGGATGGTCAGTTGCAGGTGCTTGACGTGACTGGCTCCCATTACGAACTGGTTAGATGGTGCCGTCCAGATGGGCATGGCCAGGAAGCCGCTATCACATTTGATGACGGCACAATGAATGCGGGGGTCCTGGGTTTTAATCCACTGAACATCCTGGGCAGAGGCCAGGAATGGTTCAAGTAAGCTGAATTGCTGATTGAGCAGGCCCAGTTCGAGCTTGCGGGCCTTTCCAAGGTGTTCATCATTCAACGACTCATCAGACCAGTAACCCAAGCCTCGATACCCTGCAGAAAGAGCCAGGAACGACATCAAACGGATTTGCCCCGGGTTGGGGCCTATCTCCGCTGTATTCTTGTTCTTCTCGATTCCAGTGAGCAGCACCCTGGTTGGTTCTGGCACATGGGTTTGCACCCAGGTCCAGAAGTAAGCATCGGGCTTAGCCAACCTGGTACGACTAACCAGCCATTCACGATATTCAATGGGGTTTAGCGTCGTCATCAGCGGCCAACGGTGAACACCAATCATGTCCAGGTGCTGACTGTACTGTCGATAGCCGTTCCAGACTGAGGCAGAATAGAGTTGCCCCTGCATTCGGGAGCCACGCAACGACTTATCAACAACATCTGACTGCTCGGTAGTCAGGCCAGACTCGCCACTCAACTGCCAGGCAAGAATTTGATCGGTACGTGGGAATCGGTCGATTTCGTTGCGTAGCGATGCCGGTGTCAGCATCGCTAATCCGCCGGTAGGCGGTCGCAATTCAGGTACCAGCCAGAACCCTTCACGAATAGCGGTATCTACCGTAGCTTCTGGTGTTTTGCTATCGATCCAGAGTGTGTTGAACCCCATCTCACGAAGCGATTTTATGGCATTTGCATCGTTGGTACGTATGCCTCGCATCAGAAAATTCTTCTTGTTTACCAACAGCTTACTACTGTTGATTTCGACACTGGGCCTTACGGCATTCTTCGGTGAAATGGATACCGGCGTGCCTTTTGTCATCTCTTTACTGGTGAGCGATAGCACGGGATTCACTTCAACATCATCAATCCAGGTCATCTGCTCACCAGGCCCGCTGTAGAGATTCAGTTGCAACTGATCGAGATACGCCCCTTCGATGTTGATCTTGCGATTGGTCTCACCCTGCAGCAACAACGCTTGCCCCGCTAGTTCCTTGCGAACATCACGTAGCCACAGTTGCTGCCAATCGCCTGTCAACGCATAGGTATCTCCGGTGATCTGCAAGGTCACTGGTTGATCCAGGTTCTTCGGGTTGCGTTCACGAGGCAATATCACCCGGGCAGCTAACTTCATTCCAGGCCGATTGGCTTTGACCCAGACACTGACTTTGAGGTCTTCAATGATCTCGGCCTTCGGCAACATGTACCAATAGTACACATGTGTACCTGGCTTGATGATGAGTTTGAGGTGTTCAGATTGCTGTCCACTATGTGCAACAGTGCTGTCGAGCCGATGGAATGCTTCCTGATACGGGGCATCAGCCACGCCAGCCCGCCAGGCTAAGGTGCCATATTCAAAGCTGTCACGATGCAGGTTCGAGACGGGGCCTTGTGCGGAACTGATAGTAACCAACAGCATTGACGCTGACAGGACTGCCAGGAGCACGCACTTCCGTGGAATGACAAGCATCGAAACGATCCTCCCTGCCTCGTACGAGGTTCTCCATACCAGAATGCCCAGTTTGCGCAAAGGTCAATGAGGTTTCTGCGGTTGAGAGGATGACCAAAGACAGTGGTTACCGTGGGATTAACTTGCTGCTCTCTAGCCTTCGCCTTACACTATCTCAGAGAACCAACGGAGTTGAGTATGCAAATCGTCGTGACGGCCCGTCATGGGCACCTGTCCGCCGAACATCAAGCGGAAGTCAAAGCCCGGGCAGAGAAGCTTCTGCAGTATTTCAACCGCGTCGAATCGATCAGTGTAATAGTGAATCTCGAACATCGTCATGGGCCCATTGATGTCGAAATCCAACTGAACGCTGAACACAAGCACGATTTCATCGCCAAGGCATCAGATAAGGATGTCTTTGTGGCTGTTGACATTGCCATCGAGAAGATGGAACACCAGATTCACAAGTACAAAGAGAAAATCCAGGATCATCGCCGTACTCCTGCCATGGGTGATCTTCCCCCAACAGTTGAGTAGAACAGCAAGCCAGTGGGAGTTGGCAGCGAACATGAGCATACGCATAACGGATTTCGTCATCAGAGATGCTATCGTCCCCAGCGTTACTGCTGGTGCGAAGGAACCTGTCATTCGCGAGTTGGTTTCCAGCTTAAAGGCGACAGGTAAGGTAGCGGACACCGACGAAGAGAATATTGTCAAAGCCATCCTTCGCCGAGAACAACTGGGGTCGACAGGAATTGGTCGGGCAGTGGCTATACCTCATGCCAAGCACGAGAGTGTAGGCAAGCTAGTGGGTACAGTGGCTCTCGCCCCTGCAGGCATCCCTTTCGAAAGTCTTGATAACGAGCCTGTCAAAATTTTTGTGATGCTGCTCTATGCACCTGAGCGTCCAGGAGAACACCTGCGAGCTCTCGAAGCAGTGTCTCGATTGCTCCGTGACGAAGTGTTCTGCCAAAAGCTCCTCGTCTGCAAGACTCGTGATGAGATTTGGCAACTTCTCTGCGAAGCTGACGGTGTCGTAACCAAGTAGTGAAGCCTGGAGCCCACTTAAATGTCAGCAGATGGTGCCATAGTACGAACGGTTGTCATCCACTTTCCTGTGGGTTTGCACGTACGTCCTGCTACCATCATCGCTCAGAAAGCACGACTCTTTCAGGCTGAAGTGTTTCTGGCATACCAAGATCGCAAGGTCAGTGCCAGGAATGTCTTTGACATGTTCCTGCTGGGAGCGGAAAAAGGGGCTGAAATCAAACTTGAAGCACAGCCTGCCAGTGATGCCGAAACGGCCGTTGAGCAGGTTGCCAGACTCTTTGACCCTGAATGCCCCGAGATGGCTTTACCACCCGATTAACCTTTTTAGCACGAAACCGCCCGAGCATTATGGACATCCGACCCGGAATCCCTGTAGCACCTGGCGTGGCCATCGGGCCAGCGTTCGTGCTCAATGCGGAAGCCTACCGTATTCCGGATCGATTCATTGCTCGAGGCACCTACCCAGCTGAAATCGCTCGATTTCACGAATCTGTAGCTGCTGCCGCTGCAGAAGCCCGCCAGCGTGCCAGTGATTTGACGGATGTCGTTGGCGAGCAGGTCAGCGCCATTTTCGGCGCCCATGCCATGATGCTCGAGGACCCGGGTTTTCGTGTTGAAGTGGAATCCTACATACGCGATTCGGGATACACCCCAGAATATGCTGTCAGCAAGTTCATCAACAAGAAGATCAACCTGCTGGCCGGGCTGAAGAAAGACTACTTCTCCGCACGTGATACCGATTTCCGCGATCTCGAAAAGCTATTACTTCATCATCTTCTGGGTAAGCGACGTGAGCCATTAGCTCAACTGACTCAGCCCATCGTGCTGCTGGCCGAAGACTTGACCCCCAGCGAGATTCTCAGCATCGATCGCACCAAGGTGCTAGGCATCGCCACCGAACATGGTGGCAAGACCAGCCACAGTGCCATCCTCGCGGCAGATCTTTTGCAGGTTCCCGTTGTCTTCGGGCTTGGTCGCCTGCTCAACCTGGTCTCCGGCGGCGACAGGGTTATTGTTGACGGCAACCGCGGAGTTCTCATCCTCAGTCCGGATGAGGAAACGCTTGAACGCTATGAACGTGCCCGTGCTTCCTACGTTGTACACGAAGAGGGGCTGGCTCAGCTTCGCGATCTTCCCGCTGAAACACTGGACGAAGTTCGAATACAATTGCTGGCCAACATCGAGATTCCAGAAGAAATACCACTCTGCATGCAGAGGGGATGCGAAGGGATCGGGCTATACCGCACCGAATTCCTTTATCTTGATAAGGATAAGCATCCCAATGAAGATGAGCAATACGCCGCGTATGCGAGCGTTGTCAATCAAATGGCTGGCAGGCCGGTAACCATCCGAACTCTCGATCTAGGTGGGGACAAGTTCACCCAGGTCGGAGAATTCATGCATGCCGAGAAGAACCCCTTCCTCGGTGTTCGTAGCATCCGGCTTAGCTTGAGACATCTCGATCTCTTCAAGACTCAACTTCGGGCGATACTGCGAGCCACTGCTATTCCCGGATCTGATGTTCGCATCATGTTCCCCATGATTGCCACTCTGAGAGAACTTCGAGACAGCAAGCACGTACTACGAAACGTTATGGAAGATCTGGAAGAGGAAGGGTACACCTTCCAAAGACAGGTCAAGATTGGTACGATGATTGAAGTACCGTCGGCTGCTATCATGGCCGAACAATTGGCGAAGGAGGTGGACTTCTTCTCCATCGGTACCAACGATCTGATTCAATACGTCTTGGCCGCTGATAGAACCAACGAAAACGTCGCCACACTCTATAACCCTGCTGATCCCGCTGTCCTGCGGTTGATTAAAATGGTGATAGATGCAGCCAATAAACAAGGCATTGCAGTGAGTGTCTGCGGCGAAATGGGCGGCGACCCGGACTATACCATGCTTCTGACGGGGCTAGGCCTTCGGTCTCTTTCCGCTGGTTCGGTGCATGTGCCCGAAGTGAAGCAACTGATCAGATCATTCCGCATCGATGATGCCAACCAGGTCGCTCGCACTGCCATGCAGTTCGAAACGGCCCGTGAAGTGAACAATTACTTGCGCGAACAGACACGACGCGTACTACCCGAGTTTGAGGATTGATCGTTAACTGATTGATGCCTTGATAATAACCGGGGGAGGGAACTCCACAGAGAAGTGCTGACGCTGAGATAGCCGCCTTCTTGACTTGTCCGCTGTGTGTCACGCGCCGCTGGGAAACCACGGCGAATGTCTGAAGTATCTGTCAATCCGGTGTGCAAGGTCCGTCTTCGTTTCTCGAAGACAGACGATATGCGTTTCCTCAGCCATCATGATTTGATGCGCCTGCTGGAACGCCTGTGTCGCCGTGCCGACCTGCCCATTCGTTCCACCGAAGGATTTAACCCCAAAGCCAAGATCACCTTTGCCAGCGCCCTCGGTCTGGGCATCATTGGTCATGAGGAAGTCGTCGAGATTGAACTCGATGGCGACTTCAGTGCTGATAGCATCATTGAAAAGCTCCGTCCGCTTGTGCCCGAGGGTTTTCGATTCCTTCGAGGCATGTCAGTACCGGTGAAGAAGACCGCTCAGCCGGTGCGTGCCCTTTACTTCTTCGCTCTCCCTCCAGACTTTCGCCCTGAACTCAATGATCTCCTGTCAGGGTTTCTCGAGCAACAAACGTTGGTGATCAATCGTATCCGCAACGTCATGCAATCGCCCGCTGATGCTGAACCAGCAGGCGAAGAACGGCTTGATGCCATGACGCAGGCTCCACCGGTGATGGAGCGTAAGGAAATCAAGAAACTCGATATTCGCCCCTTCATCCACCGGCTCTGGCGAGATGCCGACGGCTACTGGATGGATGTGGCCATCACTAATCATGGGGCGATCCGGCCAGAAGAGCTGGTTCGCCTGATCGACTTGGAAGACTACATGCTCGATGGACATTCCATCCTGCAGCGTATGAAACTCGTGGTGGAAGATGAGTTGCCTGCACTACCAGGCGCTGAACGCCTCAAGCAGATGACTGCTCAGGATTCCACCGTTACTACTGCGCCGGCATAGCCGGACTGTTTGAGAAAGATGAAATGACACCCGAAGTACAACGTCCTGCCCCTGGCCCTAGAAAGCGTGTCCGCAAGGAGATGCTGATCAATGCCATCCCTAATGAAGAAGTCCGCATAGCCATCCTGGAAGATGGTACGCTTGAAGAACTCTACGTCGAACGCTCCACCCAGGAAAGCTTCGTCGGCAACATCTACCGTGGCAAGATCGTCAACATCGAACCAAGCATCCAGGCTGCCTTCGTCGATTTCGGTGTCGGTCGCAATGGCTTCCTTCACGTTTCCGATGTCGATCCACAATACTACAAGCACCTGCAGGATGGCCGCCAGCGGAAGGACAGCCTGCTGGATGTTCTCGCTATCCCTGAAATCTCCGCAGAAGAAGAAGCAGCGCTGGAAGCCAGCGCGCTGGCTGACGACGATGAAGAAGAAGTCGTAGA
>WBZX01001367.1_pt2 | contig 12514 bp, 12 predicted proteins | sample 5204211 | NCBI WGS metagenome assembly WBZX01 (sample SAMN12344362, study PRJNA552823) | activated sludge metagenome | biome: Activated sludge suspended growth; feature: Nitrification reactor; material: Wastewater; isolation source: activated sludge from nitrification reactor of wastewater...
AGAGGAGCGGCGTTGGGCGGAAGAGCGTCAGCCCAATATTTTCAGGATGGCGACAATTTCGGCGCGCACCCGGGCGGCGTCGAAGACCGGCGCGGCGGCCCTGGGCTCGGCCTTGGCGGCGGGTTGCGCGGGGTGTTCGGCATCCAGTTCCAGGCGCTGGCGCGCGCCGCTGATGGTGAAGCCTTCTTCGTACAGCAGTTCGCGGATGCGGCGGATGAGCAGGACTTCGTGGTGCTGGTAGTAGCGGCGGTTGCCGCGCCGCTTCACCGGGCGCAGCTGGGTGAATTCCTGTTCCCAGTAGCGCAGCACGTGCGGCTTGACGGCGCACAGCTCGGAGACTTCACCGATGGTGAAATAGCGTTTGGCCGGAATCGGCGGAAGTTCACTCCGCGCTGGGCGTTCCAATTTGGGCGCCTTCGACTTGCGACTTCAGTTTCTGGCTGGCGTGGAAGGTGACCACGCGGCGAGCCGAGATGGGCATTTCTTCGCCGGTCTTGGGATTGCGGCCGGGACGCTGCGGCTTTTCGCGGCACTGGAAGTTGCCGAAGCCGGACAGTTTGACGATGTCGCCCTTTTCCAGCGCGAGGCGGATTTCGTCGAAGAAGGATTCGACGACGTCTTTCGCTTCGCGTTTGTTCAGACCCACTTTTTCGAACAGCAATTCGGCCAGATCAGCTTTGGTGAGGGTGGTCATGGTCGTGTGGCGGCAGATGGAAAGTGAAAATTCGCTGGCGCGTGTTGTCGTTGGCTTCAGGCGCGCAGGCTTGCGTTGCATTGACGTAACGCGGCGGTGACCAGCTTCTGCACGGCGTCTTCCACTTCCTGATCCGTCAATGTGCGTTCAGTATCTTGCATAACTATGCGTATAGCAAGGCTTTTTTGGCTTTCCGGCACGCCCTTGCCGCGGTATTCGTCGAACACGTCGATGGCGCGCACGGCGGGTGCGGCGGCGGCGCGCAGCGCGGCCAGGAGCTCGCCCGCCGGGGTGTGCGCGTCGAGCACGAAGGCGAGATCGCGCCGCACCTGCGGGAAGCGCGAGAGCCCGGCGTGGCGCGGCAGGCTGCGCCACACCAGGGCGCGCACGTCGAGTTCGAACAGCATGGGCGCGGCGGGCAGGTCGAAGCGCTGCACCAGGCGCGGGTGCAGGGCGCCGAAGCGGCCCACCACCCTGCCCTCGGCCCAGAGCTCGGCGCACTGGCCGGGATGCAGGGCGGGATGGGTGGCGGCGCGGGCGTCGAGCGTCTGGCCGAACAGGCGTTCGAGGTCGCCCTTGAGGTCGTAGAAGTCGACGCGGCGCGCGGGCGCGCCCCACTGTTCGGGCACGATGCCGCCGTAGGCCAGGCCGCCGAGCTTCATGGGCTGTTCGTCGAGCGCGGCGTAGGTGCGGCCGAGTTCGAAGATGCGCACACGGTCCTGCTGGCGGTTGAGGTTGTGGCGCAGGGTTTCGAGCAGGCCGCCCCACAGCGTGGTGCGCATGGCCGAGAGCTGGCTGGCCAGCGGGTTGGCCAGCGGCAGCGGACGCGCGGCGGGGTCGAGCGCGGTTTCCCACGCGGGGTCGACGAAGCTGTAGGTGATGACTTCCTGGTAGTCCAGCCCCACCAGCGCGGCGCGCAGGCTGTCGTCGGCCAGCCGGGTTTCGTCCTGCGGCAGCATGCGCGAGGGCGCGGCCGGCGGCTGGGCGGGAATGGCGTCGTAGCCGTGCAGGCGCACGGCTTCCTCGATGAGGTCTTCCTCGATGGCGAGGTCGAAGCGGAAGCTGGGCGGGGTGACGACGAGGTTGTCGTCGCGGCGTTCGACGCCGGCGCCCAGGGCCACCAGGCCGCGCGCGACCTGGTCGGCATCGAGCGCGATGCCGGCGACGCGCGCCAGGCGCGGCAGGCGCAGGGTCACCGGGTCGCGCCGGGGCAGTTCGGCCACGGCTTCGACGATGGGGCCGGGCTGGCCGCCGCAGATGTCGATGAGCAGCTGGGTGGCGCGTTCCATGGCCTGGCGGGTGGCGGCAAAGTCCACGCCGCGCTCGAACCGATGCGAGGAATCGGTGGACAGGCCCAGCCGGCGCGCGCGCCCCGCGATGGCGGCGGGCGCGAAGAAGGCGGCTTCGAGCAGCACGTCGACGGTGAATTTCTCGACGCTGGTGGGCTGCCCGCCCATGATGCCGGCGAGCGCGACCGGGCCGCCGGCGTCGGCGATCACCAGCATGTCGGGCGCGAGTTCGGCGGTCTGGCCGTTGAGCAGTTCGAGCTTTTCGCCGGCCCGGGCCATGCGCACCTGGATGCCGCCTTGCAGGCGCGACAGCGCGAAGGCGTGCATGGGCTGGCCGAGTTCGAGCAGCACGTAGTTGGTGATGTCCACCGGCGCCAGCAGCGGGCGGATGCCGCTGCGCTCGAGGCGTTCGGCCATCCAGCGCGGGGTGGGCGCCTGGGCGTCGATGCCGCGCACGCTGCGCGCGAGGTAGCGCGGGCAGGCTTCGGGGGCGTCCACCTGCACCGATACCGCATCCTGGATGCTGGGCACCACCTCGACGGCCTGCGGCAGGCGCACGTCGGTGCCGGTGATGGCGCCGACTTCGCGCGCGATGCCGGCCACCGACAGGCAGTCGGCGCGGTTGGGCGTGAGTTTCAGGGTGACCAGCGTGTCGTCGAGGTTGAGGTAGGTGCGGAAATCCTCGCCCACGGGGGCGTCGTCGGCCAGCACCATGAGGCCGTCGGCGTTGCCTTCCAGGCCCAGTTCCCTGGTGGAGCACAGCATGCCGAAGGATTCGACGCCGCGCACCTTGGCCACCTTGATCTCGATGCCGGGCAATTTGGCGCCGGGACGCGCGCACGGCACCTTGAGGCCGGCCGCCGCGTTGGGCGCGCCGCACACGATGGTGACCGGGCTGGATTCGCCGACGTCGACCTGGCACACGCGCAGGCGATCGGCGTCGGGGTGTTTTTCGGCGGAGAGGATCTCGGCGACGACGACGTGGCTGAACGCCGGCGCGGCCGGTTCGAGCGCCTCGACTTCCAGGCCCGCCATGGTGAGCACGTGGCCGAGGGCGGGGGTATCGAGCGCGGGATTGACCAGGGACCGCAGCCAGGCTTCTGAAAATTGCATGAGGAAGCGCTCCTAGTTAATTGAATTGCTTGAGAAAGCGCAGGTCATTCTCGAAGAAAAGCCGGAGGTCGTCGACGCCGTAGCGCAGCATCGCCAGGCGCTCGACGCCCAGGCCGAAGGCGAAGCCGACGTAGCGTTCGGTGTCGATGCCGACGTGTTTGAACACGTTGGGATGGACCATGCCGCAGCCCAGCACTTCGAGCCAGCCGGTGTGCGAGCAGACGCGGCAGCCCTCCCCGCCGCACATCACGCAGCCGATGTCCATTTCGGCCGAGGGTTCGGTAAAGGGGAAGAAGGAAGGACGGAAGCGCACCGGCAGGTCGTCGCGCTCGAAGAAGTTGCGCATGAAGTCGGCCAGCACGCCCTTGAGGTCGGCGAAGGACACCGACTCGTCGACCCACAGGCCTTCGACCTGGTGGAACATGGGGGTGTGGGTCACGTCGGAGTCGCAGCGGTAGACGCGGCCGGGCGCGATGATCCTGAGCGGCGGCTGGTGCTTCTGCATGAAGCGCACCTGCACCGGCGAGGTGTGGGTGCGCAGCAGTTCGCCGCTCTGCAAATAAAAAGTGTCGTGCATCGCCCGCGCCGGATGATCCTCGGGGATGTTGAGCGCGGTGAAGTTGTAGAAGTCGGTTTCGATCTCGGGGCCGGTGGCGACCTCGAAGCCGATGGAATGGAACAGCGCCTGGATGCGCGAGAGCGTCTTCGACACCGGATGCAGGCCGCCGCGCGACAAACCGCGTCCCGGCAGGGTGACGTCGAGGGTTTCGGCGGCGAGCTGGCGGTCGAGCTCGGCCTGCTGCAGGGCTTCGCGCTTGTCCTTGAGCGCGGCCTCGACGGCCTGCTTGGCTTCGTTGATGCGCGCGCCGGCGGTCTTGCGCTCGTCGGCGGGCATGCCGCCCAGGGATTTCAGCAGTTCGGTGAGCTGGCCGCTCTTGCCCAGGTAGCCGGCCTTGACCTGTTCGAGTGCCTGCAGGTCGGCGCAGCCGTGGATGGCGGCGAGGGCCTCGGCGACGATTTCATTGGGTGTGCGCATGGCGAAATGTTTTTCCGAGTCTCACACAAACAAAAAAAGGCCTTGCGGCCTTTTCTTGTTGCTTCGGTGTTGCTCAAGCAGCGAGTTGGGCCCTCGCAGCGCTCAGGCTGCCAGTTTTGCCTTGACCTGGTCGACGATCCTGGCAAACGCGTCCTTGTCGAAGATGGCGATGTCGGACAGCACCTTGCGGTCGACACCGATCTCGGCACGGGACAGGCCGTTCATGAAGACGCTGTAGGTCAGGCCGTGCTGGCGGGCTGCCGCGTTGATGCGGGCAATCCACAGGGCACGGAACTGGCGCTTGCGCTGGCGACGGTCGCGGTAGGCATATTGGCCCGCCTTCATCACCGCTTCGTTGGCGATGCGGAAGACGTTCTTGCGGCGACCGCGATAGCCTTTGGCGGCGTCGAGGATTTTCTTGTGGCTGGCGCGGGCGGTTACGCCCCGTTTCACGCGTGGCATGGTCGGTCTCCTTTATGCGTAGGGCAACATCCGGGCAACCGCTTTGTGGTTGCTGGCGTTGACGGTTTCCATCCCGCGGAGCTGACGCTTGCGCTTGGTGCTCTTCTTGGTGAGGATGTGACGCATGAAGGCGTGCGAGCGCTTGAATCCGCCGCCACCCAGCGCGCGGAACCGCTTGGCGGCGCCGCTCTTGCTTTTCATCTTGGGCATGATGCTTTCCTTTATGTCATGTGGCCAGGTGACACCGCGACGCGGCATGCTTTACCAACCCGACCCCACTTGTGCGGCGCGTTTCGTCTGTCGCCAGACCGGGACGCGCCGTCCCGCAAACTGTCAGGCCTTGGCTACGGCCTTTTTCTTCGGCGCCAGCATCATCACGAGCTGACGGCCTTCCATCTTGGGAAACTGCTCGACCACCGCGTGCTCGGCCAGATCCGCCTCGACCCGCTTCAGCTGGGCCATGCCGATTTCCTGGTGGGCCATTTCGCGCCCCCGGAAACGCAGCGTGATCTTGGTCTTGTCGCCTTCTTCCAGAAACTTGATCAGGTTGCGCAGCTTGATCTGGTAGTCGCCTTCGTCGGTGCCCGGACGAAACTTGATTTCCTTGATCTGGACCTGCTTCTGCTTGAGCTTGGCTTCGTGCTGCTTCTTGCTTTCCTGGTACTTGAACTTGCCGTAGTCCATGATCTTGACCACGGGGGGCTGCGCGGTGGGCGCAATTTCCACCAGGTCCAGGTCCGCTTCTTCCGCCTGCCGCAGGGCATCGTAGAGTTTCACGATGCCGAGCTGTTCGCCTTCCACACCGACCAAACGCACCTCCGGGGCTGTGATTTCACCGTTGATGCGTGTCTGTTTCTTTTCTGTCGCGATGAGCCGTTCTCCAAATTCCAAACCCGGTGCCAGGGGCCCGGGCAAACCCGGTCAAAATAAATAAGGCGCGGGACACTGCCCCAACGCCTTGTTTGACCGCCCTTATTGGCGCGTCTGAATGTCGTTGTTCAGGCGCGCGATGAAGTCATCCAAACCAAGCTGCCCCAGGTCCTGGTTGCCGCGAGCCCGGACGGAAACCGCATGGGCTTCCATTTCCTTGTCGCCGACGACGAGCAGATAAGGCAGCTTTTGCAAGCTATGTTCCCGGATTTTATAGGTAATTTTGTTATTGCTCAAGTCGGAGACCGCGCGGATGCCCGCCTGGCGCAACCGGGCTGTGACTTTTTCCGCAAATTCGGCCTGTTTGTCGCTGATGTTGAGCACCACGGCCTGCACCGGCGCCAGCCAGGTCGGGAAGTTGCCGGCGTGGTGCTCGATGAGGATGCCGATGAAGCGCTCCATCGAGCCGAGGATGGCGCGGTGCAGCATGACCGGGATCTTGCGGCTGTTGTCCTCGGCGACGTATTCGGCGCCCAGGCGCACCGGCAGGTTGAAATCCAGCTGGATGGTGCCGCACTGCCACAGGCGGCCGAGCGTGTCCTTGAGGGTGAACTCGATCTTGGGCCCGTAGAAGGCGCCCTCCCCCGGCTGCAGGTCGAAGGCGAGGCCATTCTTCTCCAGTGCGGCGGCCAGCGCGGACTCCGCCTTGTCCCAGGATTCGTCGGAGCCGACGCGTTTCTCGGGGCGGGTCGACAGCTTGACCAGCACGTCGTTGAAGCCGAAGTCGGCGTAGACCTTCTGCAGCATGACGATGAAGTCGGCCACTTCCTGCTCGACCTGTTCCTCGGCGCAGAAGATGTGGGCGTCGTCCTGGGTGAAGCCGCGCACGCGCATGATGCCGTGCAGCGCGCCCGAGGGTTCGTTGCGGTGGCATGAGCCGAATTCGGCCAGCCGCAGCGGCAGCTCGCGGTAGGAATGGAGGCCGGAATTGAAGATCTGCACGTGGCCGGGACAGTTCATCGGCTTGACCGCGTAGTCGCGGTTCTCCGACGCGGTGGTGAACATGTTGTCGCGGTAGTTGTCCCAGTGGCCCGATTTTTCCCACAGGCTGCGGTCCATCACGGCGGGCGTGCGCACTTCCTGGTAGCCGTACTCGACGAACTTGGCGCGCATGTACTGCTCGATCTGCTGCCAGATCACCCAGCCCTTGGGGTGCCAGAACACCATGCCCGGCGCCTCGTCCTGCATGTGCAGGAGATCGAGCTGCTTGCAGAGTTTGCGGTGGTCGCGCTTCTCGGCCTCTTCCAGGCGGTGCAGGTAGGCTTCGAGGTCTTCCTTCTTCGCCCACGCGGTGCCGTAGATGCGCTGCAGCATGGGATTCTTCGAATCGCCGCGCCAGTAGGCGCCGGCCAGTTTCATCAGCTTGTAGGCACGGGGCAGCTTGCCGGTGGACGGCAGGTGCGGGCCGCGGCAGACGTCGAACCAGTCGCCCTGGCGGTAGATCGAGAGCTCCTCGCCGGGCTTGATGATGTCCTCGATGATCTGCACCTTGTACGACTCGCCGAGGTCCGCAAAGGCCTTTTTCGCGGCTTCGCGCTCCCAGACCTCGCGCTGGATCGGCAGGTCGCGCTTGACGATCTCGTCCATGCGCTTTTCGATGGCGACCAGGTCTTCGGGGGTGAAGGGCGTGTCGCGCGCGAAGTCGTAGTAGAAGCCGTCCTCGATCGCCGGGCCGATGGTGACCTGGGTGCCGGGGTAGAGCTCCTGCACCGCCTGCGCCATGACGTGCGCGGCGTCGTGGCGGATGAGGTCGAGCGCTTCGGCGTCCTTCGCGGTGACGATGGCGAGTCCCGCGTCGGCCTCGATGCGGTAGCTGGTGTCGACCAGGCGCCCGTCGACCTTGCCGGCCAGCGCGGCCTTGGCCAGGCCGGCACCGATGCTGGCGGCGACTTCGGCCACAGTGACGGCCGATTCGAACTGGCGGACCGAACCATCGGGAAGCGTGACGTTGACCATGTTTCAGACTCCGGAAAATGAAAAAGCGCGGACCGGCCGCGCTTTTCTGATACTGCTTGAGAAGAATTGCAAAACGATTGCGAACTGCTGTGCGCCGGGGTTTATCCAGTGACAGACGAACTAGTTCGCGGTGACATTTCGCAACCTCCAGAGGTCATCCCGACCCAATGATCGTGGTAGGCGCGATTGGACTCGAACCAACGACCCCCACCATGTCAAGGTGGTGCTCTAACCAGCTGAGCTACGCGCCTAATGCGGGGCGCATCATAACCGAAAGCCGACGCGGCTGTCGAGCGAACCCGGCTTTTTTCGCGATCCTCAGGTCAAAGGCCAACGCCGGAGGATGTCGTAATGCGCGCCGTCCGTCCCGGTGCGCGACGCGATCAGCACGAAATCCCCTGCCTGCCAGCGCACCGGCGTACAGGACGGCACCGGCCCGCCGGCCGCGTTGCGCAACAGGGTGACGTGCGGAACGAAGGGCTTGGCATCGAAGGGCACGCCCGCCAGCCGCAGCCCGTCGCGCAGGCGTTCGGCCAGTGCGGCCAGCGGCACGGACGCGTCGCGGCAACCGAGCCAGCCGATGCGGTTGTGCGACCAGAAGCCGGCCTGGTCGAGCACCAGATCGAAGGCGTCGGCGCGCAGGGCATCGATGCGCGGCAGCATCGCTGCGCACGTTTCGGCCGGAATATTGCCGAGGAAGGCGAGCGTCAGATGCAGGGTGTCGGCGCGCATGCGGCGACCGCCCCAGTGCTGGTGCAGCCACTTGCCGGTGCGGTTGAGGGCATCGCGGGTGGCGTCGTCGGGCCACAGCGCAAAGAAGAGGCGTTGCGTTTGCGGCTGCGCCGGGTCGGTGGCGTCAGCCACGCACGATGAGGCACACCGCTTCGGCGGCGATGCCTTCGCCGCGCCCGGTGAAGCCGAGCCTTTCGGTGGTGGTCGCCTTGACGTTGACACGATCGAGCGTGATGCCGAGGTCGTCGGCGATGTGCGCGGTCATGCGCGCGATGTGCGGCGCCATCTTCGGCGCCTGCGCGATGATCGTGGCGTCGACGTTGGCGGCAATCCAGCCGCGCTGCCTCAACTGGTCGGCGACGCGGCGCAGCAGGATGCGGCTGTCGATGTCCTTGAATTCGGCGCTGGTATCGGGGAAGTGGCGGCCGATGTCGCCGAGGCCCGCCGCGCCCAGCAGGGCGTCGCAGAGGGCATGCAGCAGCACGTCGGCGTCGGAGTGGCCGGCCAGGCCGCGCTCGTAGGGAATGTCGACGCCGCCGACGATGCACTTGCGGCCTGCGACCAGGGCGTGCACGTCGAAGCCGTGGCCGATGCGGAAATCATTCATGGCGGAAATCACTCATGCATTTTCCGCAGGATCATGCCGGCCAGTTCCAGGTCCTGCGGATACGTGACCTTGAGGTTGCGGCTGTCGGACTCGACCAGTCGCGGCTGCAGGCCCATCTGCTCGATGGCCGAGGCTTCGTCGGTCATGTCGCTGCCGGCGGCGCGCAGGGCCCGGGTCAGCGTGCCGTGGCGGAACATCTGCGGGGTCTGCGCCTGCCACAGACCGGCGCGCGGCACGGTCGCCTCGGCGCGCGCGCCGTGTGCAGTGTCGGCGGCGGCGCGCTTGAGGGTGTCGGCGACCGGCACGGCGAGCAGGCCGCCGACCGGGTCGTCCGCCACCTCGTCGAGCAGCCTGGCCAGCATCTCGTCGGGCAGGCAGGGCCGCGCGGCGTCGTGCACCAGCACCCAGTCGTCCGACGCGCAGACCCCGGAAATCGCGTCGAGGCCGTTCAGCACGGTTTCGGCGCGGGTCCTGCCGCCGCAGCGCAGCACCTCGATGCGCTCTTCCCAGCCTTGCCAGGCATAGTTGTTCCAGCGCCTGTCGGTGGGCGACAGCACGACGAAGATCTTTTCGATGCGCGGCGCGCGCGCCAGCACCATCATGGCGTGCGCGATCATGGGTACCGCGTTGAGGTCGAGATACTGCTTCTCGATCATGCCGCCCATGCGGGTGCCGGCGCCGGCGGCGGGAATCAGGGCGTAGAAGCTCATGCGTCGCCGCCCGGGGCGAGCACGTCGCGGTTGCCGTTGGACTGCATCGCCGACACGAGGCCGGCGCGCTCCATGTCCTCGATCATGCGCGCGGCGCGGTTGTAGCCGATGCGCAGCTGGCGCTGCACCGACGAGATCGAGGCGCGGCGGGACTTCAGCACGTAGGCCACGGCCTGGTCGTAGAGCGGGTCGGCCTCGGCGGCCTCGCCGTATTCGCCGCCGCCCTCACCCGCCTCTTCCGGCGATTCGAGCACGCCTTCGATGTAGTCGGGCTCGCCCAGCGCCTTGAGGTAATCGACCACGCGGTGCACTTCGTTGTCCGAGACGAAGGCGCCGTGCACGCGGTTGGGCAGGCCGGTGCCGGGCGGCAGGTAGAGCATGTCGCCCTGCCCCAGCAGCGCTTCGGCGCCCTGCTGGTCGAGGATGGTGCGCGAGTCGATCTTGCTGGACACCTGGAAGGCGATGCGCGTGGGGATGTTGGCCTTGATGAGGCCGGTGATGACGTCGACCGACGGCCGCTGCGTGGCAAGGATGAGGTGGATGCCGGCGGCGCGCGCCTTCTGCGCCAGGCGCGCGATGAGTTCCTCGACCTTCTTGCCGACGACCATCATCAGGTCGGCCAGTTCGTCGATGACGACGACGATCATCGGCATGGTTTCCAGCGGCTCGGGGCTGTCGGGGGTGAGGCTGAACGGATGCGTGAGCGGCGTGCCGGCCTTCCTGGCGTCGCGCACCTTCTGGTTGTAGCCGGCGAGGTTGCGCACGCCGACCGCCGACAGCAGCTTGTAGCGGCGCTCCATCTCGGCGACGCACCAGTTGAGCGCGCTGGCGGCCTGCTTCATGTCGGTGACCACCGGCGCGAGCAGGTGCGGGATGCCTTCGTAGATGGACAGCTCGAGCATCTTGGGATCGACCATGATCATGCGCACGGCCGAGGGATCGGACTTGTAGACCAGCGACAGGATCATGGCGTTGACGCCGACCGACTTGCCCGAGCCGGTGGTGCCGGCCACCAGCAGGTGCGGCATCTTGCCGAGGTCGGCCACCACCGGGTTGCCGGCGATGTCCTTGCCGAGGGTGACGGTGAGCGGGCTGGCGCTGTCGGCGTAGGCCTGCGAACCGAGGATTTCGGACAGGCGCACGATCTGCCGCTTGGGGTTGGGGATTTCCAGCCCCATGGTGTGCTTGCCGGGGATCGCCTCGACCACGCGGATGCTGACGACCGACAGCGTGCGCGCCAGGTCCTTGGACAGGTTGACGATCTGGCTGCCCTTCACCCCCACCGCCGGTTCGATCTCGTAGCGCGTGATGACCGGGCCGGGCGAGGCCGACACCACCTTCACCTCGACGCCGAATTCGGCGAGCTTGCGCTCGATCATCAGCGAGGTGAACTCCAGCGCCTCGGCGCTGGCGGTTTCCACCGTCTCGTCGGCGGGGTCGAGCAGGTGCAGCGGCGGCAGCGGCGAATCCGGCAGGTCGGAGAACAGCGGTGCCTGCTTCTCGGCCACCGCGCGCGCGGACTGCGGGACTTCCTTGACCACGGGTTCGATACGGATCGGCGGCGCCTCCTCGATCTTCTTCTTCACCACCTGGACCTTGGCCTCGCGCTTCTGCACCGCCACCTCGCCCAGCTTGCGGTCGCGGTAGGCCTGCCAGGTCTGGATCGCCTTCCACCAGGCGCGCTCGACCCATTCGCCGGTGCGTTCGGCCATTTCCAGCCAGGACACGCCGGTGAAGAGGCTGAAGCCCACCGCCATCAGCAGCAGCAGGAGCAGCGAACCGCCGGTGAAGCCGAGCAGGGCTCCCGCCGCGCCGCCGATGCCCGCGCCCAGCACGCCGCCGTGCGAATCGGGCAGCGCCACCGCCCAGTGCCAGGTGCGCAGCCATTCGACCCCGGTGCTCGCCAGCAGCAGCAGGCCGAAGCCGCCCAGCCGCAGCCCGCGCTGCCGGCCCGACGCCAGCGGGGTGTCGTCGAGATGGCGAAAGATGTGGATGACGTAGGCCACCGCCAGCCCCACCCACCACCAGGCGGACAGGCCGAACAGCATCAGCAGCAGGTCGGACAGCCAGGCGCCGGCGCTGCCGCCCAGGTTGTGCAGCGGGCCGTCGTCGCCGGTGGTGGAGAAGCCGGGGTCGACCGGGCTGTGCGTGGCCAGGATCGTCGCCAGCAGCAGGGCGGCGAAGCCCACCAGGATGGCGCGCGCCTCGCGCAGCAGGCGCAGCATGCGGGGCGACATCGGGGTCGGCGTGCGGGATGCGGGACGGGCCATGGGACCGGAAACGGGGAGCCTTGAAGCGAGCGAAAGTGACCCGATTATAAGGGAGGCATCCCCAACTGGCTGCGTGGAATTGGCGCAGCCAAGTTTGGTTAGAATGCCCCCTTCGTTTCCTCACCGCACCGGACAAGACCGCCATGAGCACCCAACACCACAAACTCGTCATCCTCGGTTCCGGCCCCGCCGGCTATTCCGCCGCCGTGTACGCCGCGCGCGCCAACCTGTCGCCCGTGGTCATCACCGGCATGCAGCAGGGCGGCCAGCTCATGACCACCACCGAGGTCGACAACTGGCCCGCCGACGTCGATGGCGTGCAGGGTCCCGAGCTCATGGACCGCTTCGAGCGCCATGCCAAGCGCTTCAACACCGAAGTCATCTTCGACCAGATCCACACCGCCAGGCTGACCGAAAAACCCTTCACCCTGATCGGCGACGCCGGCACCTACACCTGCGATGCGCTCATCATCGCCACCGGCGCCTCCGCCATGTACCTCGGCCTGCCCTCGGAACAGGCCTTCATGGGCAAGGGCGTGTCGGGCTGCGCCACCTGCGACGGCTTCTTCTACAAGGGCCAGGACGTCGCCGTGGTCGGCGGCGGCAACACCGCGGTGGAAGAAGCGCTGTATCTGGCCAACATCGCGAAGCACGTGACCCTGGTCCACCGCCGCGACAGCTTCAAGGCCGAGAAGATCATGGTCGACCACCTGAT
>WBZX01002472.1_pt1 | contig 12514 bp, 11 predicted proteins | sample 5204211 | NCBI WGS metagenome assembly WBZX01 (sample SAMN12344362, study PRJNA552823) | activated sludge metagenome | biome: Activated sludge suspended growth; feature: Nitrification reactor; material: Wastewater; isolation source: activated sludge from nitrification reactor of wastewater...
AGGTGCTGGGCCGCCAGGGCACGCTGGTGGTTCGCCCCGACAGCGGCGATCCGATCGAAACCCCGCTGCGCACGGTGAAGACGCTGTGGGAGAAGTTCGGCGGCAGCACCAACAGCAAGGGTTTCCGCGTGCTCGATCCGCACGTCCGGGTGATCCAGGGCGACGGGATGAACATCGACAGCATCGCCCGCCTGGTTGACCGGATGGTCGAGGAAGGCTTTGCGATCGACAACATTGCCTTCGGGATGGGTGGCGGGCTGCTGCAGCAGGTCAACCGCGATACGCTGCGCTTCGCGATGAAGGCCAATGCCATGCAAGTGGCCGACGGGACCTGGACCGATGTATCCAAGACGCCCGCAACCGACCCCACCAAGGGCAGCAAGGCCGGACGTCAGGCGGTGGTGCTGGACCAGGGCCAGCCGGTCGCCCGGCGGCTCGACCAGATCGATCCCGCTGCCGATCTGCTGAGGCCGGTCTGGCGCGATGGCGAGCTGCTGGTCCGTCACAGCTTCGACGATCTGCGGCAGCGGTCAGAGGCCTGAATGCAATCGAGGGCAGCGTAGTGCTGCCCTCGATTTGCTGACCCGCTAGCTCGGGATCAGGCCCAGTTCACGCGCCTTGCTCACTGCGGCATAGCGTGAGCTGACCCCCAGCGCCCGCATGGCATGGTCAAGGTGGGTCTTGATCGTGGATGGCGCGATGCCAAGCGCTGCGGCGACTTCCTTGTTCGACTGGCCCTTCGCGACCAGGGCCAGCACGCGGCGCTGCTGGGGCGAAAGAAACACCGCTTCGTCTGCTGGCGGCGGATGATCGGCCTGATCGATCAGGTTCAGCACTTCGGGCGGGATATAGCGCCCGCCTGCCAGCACCAGCCGGGCCGCGCCCAGGATGACCTCGCCGCTGGAAAACTTGCCCACAAAACCAGCGACCCCGGCCTGCAGCAACCAGACCATCAGGGCCTCATCCTGACTCCCCGTCAGGACGCAGATCGGCACCAGCGGCGCCTGGGCCTGAAGCCTGGCGATCCCTTCGCGCGGGGGCAGGTCGGGCATCATCAGATCGCTGATGATCAGATCGGGCGCGGTCTCGGCAATCTGCTGGATTGCGGCCTGAAAATCCCCGGCCAGGGTGAGCCGGCAGCCCGGGAATTCCTGTTCGAGCATGGCTGCGATTGCATCGCGGACGATCGCATGGTCATCGCAGATCAGGAAATGCCGGCTCATCGGGCGACTGCGCCTTTGAGGGCGATGGCAAAGCTGGCACCGCGGCGGCGGCGGAGCGGGGTGAGTTCCCCGCCGAGCAGGGCGATCAGCCGCCGGGCCGAGCCCAGGCCCAGGCCGAACCCGGCACCGGCGCGGCTGCCCTGGCGGTAGTCTTCGAAAATCAGCTGCTGTTCGGGCGCGGGCACGCCCCGGCCATTGTCGCTGACGACCAGGTGCACTCCGCCATCACGCAACCCGCCGATCAGGTGCACACGGCGGGCCGCTGAATGGGTGATCGCATTGTGCAGCAGGTTGCCCAGCGCCCGCTCCAGCAGCACCGGGTCGGATTCGATGGTCAGCGGCGCGCAGCGCTGACGGATCGCCATGCCGGCCAGCTGCGCCTGCTGATCATAGTGCTGCATCACCCTGCTGACCAGTTCGTCCAGCCTGACCCGCTGGTAATGCGGTTCGACCGCATCGGCCTCAAGTCGCAGGTGGTAAAGCATCTGGCCCAGCATTGCCTGGCCGCTGCCAAGCGCGGACAGTGCCCGTTCGAGCAGTCGGCCCCGCTCGGCAGTCGTTCTGGCCTTGAGCGCTGTCTCGGCAAACAGGCGGGCGGCCTGCAGGGGTTGCCCCAGATCATGGGTTGCCGCAGCGATGAACCGGGTTGTGGTATCGCGCGCGGCCGAAACTTCGGACAGAGCGGCTTCGAGCCGCTGGTTGGCAAGCGCCATTTCCCGCTGGTTGAGCAGCGAGTCGATCACCACGCGCCGGAACGCATCGGCCGAATAGAACAGCACCAGGCCATAGAGCACCACCATCACGGTCAGGATATTCATCGCCAGCCCGCCCTGCAGCAGCAGGTAGACGGCGAAGCTGCCCAGAACGGTGATGATGCTGAGCTTGTTGCCAAAGGCATTTTCCGGATCAGAGATCATCTGCACCGGCACATAGCCTACGCAGAAGGCCACGATCACGATCCGGTGGGCTTCACCGCCATAGGGCAGCAGCAGCCAGATCACCGCCACCGCCAGCGCATCGAACAGCATGGTCTGCTTCTTGTCCACCATCAGCCAGAAGCGCAGCAATTCCTGGCTGTCCTGGCGGCGCAGGAAGAACATCGCGTCAAAGGCCAGGACCAGTGCCACCAGCACGCCGGCCACGGCCAGCCACCAGTTCATGATCGGCGCGGGAACCACCGGGCGAAAGAACAGCCAGATCAGCGCCAGTACCGCAAAGTAAATCGCCTGACCGCCAAGCATCACCCATGGATTGAACACAAGCAATCGGGCCTGGGTTGGGATATCCAGGGCAGCAGACGCGGGGCTGTGCATCCCTGGCAAGTCAATCTCCCCCGATTATTCCCCCATCTGGAGGATGGTCTGCACCTGATCGCTACCGGTACTGCTAAGTGAAACGGCAAGAAAATCAATGTGATTGAGGCCGTAGACAGTCAGGCGGAGTGATTCCGATGAAAATTCGCAACAAGACCCTTGCCCAAACCCTGATGCTGGCCGCCGGCCTGACCATTTCTGCGGCGCAGGCCTGGGCAACCGGCGTTCTCAACATTTCAGCCGTGGTCAAGAACCCGGCGACCATGACCAGCGGGGCTACCCTGGCGATTACCGGCACCTGTGTTCAGGGTCCCACGTCGGTCAAGATCAAGCTGGTCGATGCCACCAGCGGGGCGGTTTTCACGCCCTATGCCAGCATCAAGTGCGGGGCCAATGCCGCTACCGCCGGCAAAACCATCGAAATCCCCACCAGCGCAGTGCCTGCGGGCACCTACAAGGTCGCGCTCAAGCAGGGCACGGCCGTGGCCTGGTGGCAGATCGGTTCGGTCGTGCAGACGGTCGTGCTGCCCTGACGGTTGCAGCAGCGGCCGGAACCGCAAATCCCAATCTCGGATCGCCAAGAAAACAATGATCGATTTCCAGATCGGCAGGCGCCTGTGCCGCCGAAACTGGAAGCATCCCATCAGCTTGCCCGGAGATCTTGAAATGCACATGACCACTTCCATCAAGTCAGCCTTGCCGCGCTTGGCGCTGATTGCCGCACTGGTGACGATGACCGCGCCTGCAGCGGCCCAGCCCGGCCGCACTCCGCCGGATATTGCGGCGACCAACAAGGGCGCGGTTGCCGCGCATATCAAGCAGTTGCAGCAGGACGCCGCCGCCAAGGGCTGGACCTTTGAGGTAGCAAGCAACCCGGTCATGGCCCGCCCGCTCAACCGGCTGGCCGCAACCGTGGTTCCCGCCGATATCGAGGCGCGGATCGAGACCATGAAGGTGCTGTCGCCCAAGCTGCTCGAAAACGAACGTCGGCAGGCCGCTGGCTCAACCGCAAAGCGCATGCTGCAGGGGCCGGTCGTTACCTGCACCGTCGCGTCCGCGGTCTGTAACTATCAGCCCGACATGACCCCGATCCGCGATCAGGGCAGCTGCGGTTCGTGCTGGGACTTCGCGGCAATGGGCGCCTGGGAGGCCAACTATTACCGGATCTCGTGGAGCAAGCCGGACGCCAGCGAACAGCACGTGCTCAACTGTTCCGGTGCGGGCAGCTGCGCCGGCGGTTTCTATGACACAGTGTTCAACTGGATGCTGACCAACAAGGTCCGCACCGAAGCGCAGCAGCCCTATGTCGTCAGCCAGGGTTCGTGCCAGACGATGCCGTCCGGTTCCTATCGGGTGGCCGCCTGGGGCTATGTTCCCGCAGTCAAGGCCATGCCCACCGTTGCGGCGATGAAGCAGGCGCTGGTGCAATATGGTCCGCTGACCACGACGGTCTATGCCACCGGTGCCTTCACGGCCTATCATGCCGGGGTGTTCAATGAGAATGCCAACCCGATGTCCAGCAACGGCTGGCCGCAGATCAATCACGGCGTGGTCATTGTTGGCTGGGATGACACCAAGGGGGCCTGGCGGGTGCGCAACAGCTGGGGCACGCCATGGGGCGAACAGGGCTATGCCTGGGTCGCCTATGGCAGCAACAACATCGGTGCCTATGCGGCCTGGGTTCGCCCGGTGGCCCAGTCGATCTTCAACCCGCTGGACGCCAGCCTGCTGACCCAGCCGACTTTCCAGCAGTAGGGCGGAAGGGCCTGTTTCCCGGAAGGCAGTCTGGCTTGCCAGCTGCCTTCCTCGGGTTTCAGGCGGCCCTGAGCCCGCTGACCGCGCGGGCGCCGCGATCGCTGGCTGAAAGGCCATCGAACACCGCGTCGATGATCCTGGCCAGCTTCTCGGTGGTCAGCTTGGGCATGACCATTTCCATCGCGCCGATGTTGCAATAGACATTGGTGATCTGGTTCACCAGGCTGATCGCCTCATCGACCGAAAGCCCGGCAAAGTGGCCTTCGGCCATGGCTTCGCCGATGATCATCGCCAGATAGTGATCGCCCAGATCGACATAGGACCGGATCAGCTCGAAGTTTTCCTTGCCCAGCTCGACATAGCTGGAAAAGGCCACCGGATCGCGTTCCCATTCGGCCTTCATCAGCGCGAAGCGGCGGGCGTAGAATTCGTACATCTTGCGGCGCGGCGGCAGGTCGGATGCGACCACCTCTTCCATGATTTCCAGCTTGGGCTGGAACCAGCGTTCGGCCACGGCCTCGACCAGTGCTTCCTTGCTGTCGAAATAACGATAGAGGTTGGCGGGCGACATGCCGGCGCGGGCGGCGATTTCGCCCACGGTCATCGCGCTGTTGCCGCGTTCCTCGATCAGATCGATCACATGGCCGATCAGCGCCTCGCGCCCGGCTTCGATGTCGGTTTGTGGCCGTGCCATGCCGTGTTTCTCCCCAGCGGCGTGCTTGCGTCCTCGCTATATAGAACGCCGGGTCGAAACATTCAAGAAACTGTCTTGCATGCATAATACGCAGCACTTGTTGCGCGGTCTGCACTTGCCTAGAAGACGGCATGCTGATTCATCCCCGCCTTTCGCTCCTTGCGCCGCTCGCCCTGCTGGGGGCCTGCAGCGGCCAGCACGTCCAGTCCGCATCGGCCCAGAGCCCGCAAACGGTGACCGTGGGGATCGCCGCGCTCAACGATTTTCACGGCGCGCTGGAACCGCCCAAGACCTCGGTCATTGTCGGCGATGGCAAGGGCGGGGTGCTGCAACTGCCGGCCGGCGGATCGGCCTATCTGGCCAGCGCGGTCGATTCGATCCGGGCCCAGTATCCCAACCACCTGACCGTTGCGGCGGGCGATCTGATCGGGGCGACGCAGCTTTCCTCGTCGCTGTTCCTCGATGAACCGGCGATCGGGGTGATGAACCGGCTGGGGCTGGATTTCAACGCGGTCGGCAATCACGAATTCGATCGCGGACGCGATGAATTGATCCGCAAGCAGCTGGGCGGCTGCCGCCAGTACACCCAGCTGAAGCCCTGCCGGATCGAACAGTTCAGCGGCGCGCGCTTTGCCTTCCTGGCCGCCAACAGCATCGAACCCGATGGCAAGACGCTGTTCGCACCCACCGCGATCCGCACCTTTGGCAAGGGCAAGCGCCAGGTGAAAGTCGGCCTGATTGGCATTACGCTCAAGGAAACCGCCGACCTGTCATCGCGCGAGGGGCTGCAGGGGATCCGCTTTGCGGACGAGGCCGACACGGTCAACGCGCTGGTCCCCAAGCTCAAGGCGCAGGGCGCCGATGCGATCGTGCTGCTGATCCACCAGGGCGGCTATACCAAAGGCGATGTGCCCGATCCTGGCGCCTGTCCCAACCTGACGGGGGGGATCCGCCCGATCCTTGACCGGCTCGATAGCCAGGTCGATGTGGTGATCTCTGGCCATACCCACTGGTCCTATGTCTGCGATTACGCGCAGTACAATCCGGCCAAGCCGTTCCTGCTGACCAGCGCCGGGGTGTTCGGCCAGTCGGTTACCGACCTGACGCTGGAGATTGATCCGGCGGCGGGCAAGGTGGTGGCCAAGCGCGCCCGCAACGTGGTGGTGCAAAGCATCGGCTATGACACCCGGATCGGGCGGATCGAACCCAAGGCGGCCTACCCGGTGTTCGCGCCGCGTGCCGACATCGCCGCCTATGTCGGCAAGTATGGCGAGGCCGCCAAGGTCGAGATTCAGCGCCCGGCCGGCAAGCTGGCGGGCGAAGTTGCGCGTCCGGGCGGCGATTCGTCCGGCACCGGGGGAACGCTGGGCTATGTGATTGCCGATGCCCAGCTGGCCGCCACCCGCAAAGCCGGGGCGCAGATCGCCTTCATGAACCCCTTCGGGATCCGTTCGCCGCATATCCTGGCGCCCGCGGCCGATGGCACGCTGACCTTCGGGCAGATCTATGCGGTGCAGCCGTTCAACAACGGGCTGGTCACCCAGTCACTGACCGGGGCCGAGCTGAAGGCGGTGCTGGAAGAAGGGCTCGACGATACCCAACCCAAGCAGGTGCTGAGCGGTTCGGCGGGCTTCCTGTTCAGCTATGACCTGACCAGACCGGCGGGCGACCGGGTGGTTGCGATGACGCTGGACGGCAAGCCGATCGATCCCGCGGCAACCTACCGGGTGACCACCAACAGCTTTCTGGCCAATGGCGGTGACAGCTTTGCCAGCCTGGCGAAACAGCGCGATGCGGCAATTGCCCAGTTGAGCGATATCGAGGCGCTGGAAGCCTGGCTGACGGGCGGCGAACTGCGTGCGGTGCCGGTGGGCGAACGCGCGGTCCTGATCAAGCGCTGACCCGCAGCACTGCGGATCAGCCGCGCTTCGGTGGCCAGGGGATGAAGCCCGAGGTGCGCGCGACATAGTCGGCATAGCCCGGACGGCTCTTCGCGAGGCCCTTTTCCAGCAGCGGCTTGCCCGACCATCTGGTCAGCGTGAAGGTCAGGAACACAGGCCCGATCAGGCTGGCCAGCGCGACCCAGGCCCCGCCCTCGGCCGCGACCAGCCAGATCCCCCACCAGGCGCAGCAATCGCCGAAATAGTTGGGATGGCGGGTATAGCGCCACAGCCCGGTGTCGAGCACCTTGCCCTTGCTGGCGGGATCGGCCCGGAAGGCCTTGAGCTGGGCATCGCCGACGCTTTCGAACACCATGCCGGTCAGCCACAGGGCAAAGCCGGCCCAGCCCAGCGGCCCGATGGGCGCGGGCGAGGCAGCCGCCAGGATCCCGATCTGCGCGGGCAGGCTGGTCATGAACAGCAGCAACGCCTGCGGACCGAACACCACCCTGAATGCGGCGCTGCCATAGCGCCCGGCCTCGCGCGCCTTGGCCAGCATCCGGGCATAGCGCGGATCCTCGCCCTGCGCGCGCCAGCGGGTGAAAAGGTGCAGCGCCAGCCGCAGCCCCCAGATCGCAGTCATCGCCAGCAACAGGCCGGCCCGCGTGCCGGGATCGCCCAGTTGCAACCAGCTTGCCGCAGCCATGACCACCATGCCAAAGCCCCAAACCGCGTCGATGAACGAAACGTCGCCGATCCGCGCCGCCACCAGGCACAGCGCCAGCATCATCGCCAGATCGACCGCCAGATTGGCCAGCAGCATGTCAGTCATCGCTTTTCTCCCGGGCCCGGATCAGACTTGCTTCCAGCGCCGCCCAGCGCGGATGATCGGGCACGACCGAGCGGTAGAATTCAAGCAGTTTGGCCAGGTCGGCGGCATAGTCGCCGCTGGGCATGATCGCCGCACCGATCCCGCCCTTCATGGTTTTGTTGTTCACCCAGGCGGGAACAATTGGCACGCCCGCGCCCAGCGCGATGTGGTAGAACCCTGATCGCCAGCCCGAAATCGCCCCGCGCGTCCCTTCGGGTGCGATCACCAGCGCCAGCTCGTCGCGGCGGCCATATTCGCTCACCACCTGATCGACATAGTTCTTGTCCTTGGCCGAGCGATCGACCGCGATCCCGCCCATATCGAACATGAAGCGGGTCATCGGCCACTTGAACAGGCTGTGCTTGCCCATGAAATTGGGCCTGATCCCCAGCTGGGTGACCGCCCCCAGGAAGAACACGAAGTCCCAGTTCGAAGTGTGCGGTGCGCCCAGGATCACGCAGCGCCTGGGCACCGGCGCGGCGCTGACGATGGTCCAGCCCTTCCAGCGGTAAAGCGCCAGCAGCACCCGTTTGACCAGGCGCGACGATAGTGACGCCATTGTCCGTTCTCCCCTTTTGCGCACAGGCATAGCAGCTTGGCGGGACTTGGCGAGGGGGCGGTCAACGATTCAGTGCAGGAATCCCGGCCTGGACCGGATCAATCCGGAACATCGCAGCTGGCGCGGTCCAGCCGCACCTCTTGCTGGGGAAAGCCCAGGCGCCGCTGGCCGAATTTGATCAGCATGCCGCCGTTCGCCTGCCCCCACACGCCGCGGCCATATTGCTTCGACACGGCAACGCAATTGTCCTGCAGCACGATCTTGCGCTTCCCGCGCGTCAGCACCGCGCCCTTGCTGGTATAGGTCACCACCCAGACGCGTTCGGGGGTGGCGGCTTCGACCAGGGTTTCAGGCGCAGCCGCCCGGGCAAGGCCGGCGGTCAGCACCAGCGCGGATGATATCAGGGCGGTTTGGAGGATTTTGGGGATCATCGAAGTCGTTCCTCGAGGCTGAAAATCAGAACCCGGCGCCGCCCGGCCAGCTGGGACTGGCCAGCCCCATCACCTTGAACAGCAGCCCCATCTGCCCTTCGCCGACCAGGCGGTCCTTGGCTGCCTCGACCGCCTGGGCGCGCTGCGGGGCGAGTTCGGCCAGGGTCTGGGCGCGGGCGTCGATCCCCAGATTCCGCAGCCAGCGGCCCTGCGGCACGGTGCCCAGCCACTTGCACCCGCGCGACTGGGCAATCGGGGCGAGCGTGGCGAAATCGACATGCGCGGTCAGGTCCGCCTCGCCCGGATTGACGAAGGGATCAACTTTCAGGTGCGCGCGCACCGCCTGCAGGCTTGATCCATCGCGCAGCTGATCGTGGCCGTAATCGATGAACAGCGCCGCGCCGCCCTGTTCGATCAGCCGCCCGGCCACTTCATAGACGGTTGCCGCCGCACCGGGGCAGGTCTCGATGATCGTGCCGGGCTGGGCCGCGCGGCGCGCTTCGGGCACTGCGGCGTCCATCGGCTGGCTGCCGGCGATACAGGCAAAGCGTTCGCCTTCGGGAATGACCATCCGTTCACGCCAGCCTTCGGGCGTCATCACCAGTTGCCGCACCGGCAGTGCATCGAGGAATTCGTTGGCGACCAGCAGGATCGGGCCATAGGGCGGCAGCGTGGAAAGATCGTGGTGCCACTGCGCACCGGGGACCGTGGCCAGCTGCACGTCCTTGAGCGCGGTCGAGGCCTCGACGAAATGGATCGAAGGCTCCAGCCCGTAACGCTTCATCACCCTGAGCGCATCGGCGGCCAGGGTGCCGCGCCCGGGGCCCAGTTCGACATAGTGGACCGGTTCCTCGCGCCCGGCGTTGATCCACATGTCGGCCAGCCACAGCCCGATCAGCTCGCCGAACATCTGGCTGATTTCGGGCGCGGTGACGAAATCGCCCGCCGTGCCCAGCGGGTCCTTGGCCGAATAGTAGCGGGCGTTGCTTTCGCCCATGTAGTGCATCAGGCTGATCGGCCCGGTGTTGGTGATCAGCCGCCGGAAGATCGCTGCCAGCGGTTCGGTTTCGGCACTCTCGCTCATTCCGAAGCGGTGCTGCCCATTTCAGGGCGGCGCAGCGCGCGGATCATGAAGAACAGCCCGACCAGCATCAGCGGCACTGTCAGCCACTGGCCCATCGACAGCCCGGTGCGTTCGGCAAATTCGGTCAGCTGGGCATCGGGCTGGCGGAAGAATTCGGTGATGAACCGGGCCAGACCGATGCCCAGCGCAAAGCAGCCAACCAGAAGGCCCGGGCGCCAGCGGGCACGGGTTTTCCAGAACAGCCACAGCATGACCAGGGCCAGCACCAGCCCTTCAAGCCCGGCCTGATAAAGCTGGCTGGGATGGCGCGCCAGATCGCCGCCATCGGGGAAAACCATCGCCCAGGGCACGTCGGGGCCGGCCACGCGGCCCCACAGCTCGCCATTGACGAAGTTCGCCAGCCGCCCCAGCAGCATGCCGACCGGTACCGGCACCGCGATGTAATCGCAGACCCGCAGGAAACTGAGGCCGTTGCGCCAGCAGACCCAGGCCAGCGCCACCAGCACCCCGATCAGCCCGCCATGAAAGCTCATCCCGCCGTTCCACAGCTGGATCAGCTGGCCCGGCTGGCTCCACAGGCTGGGGATCCCGGTGCTGCCCCCGGTGTAGAAGGTGGCATAGCCCAGCCGCCCGCCCAGGATCACGCCCAGGGTGCAATAGAAGAACAGGTCATCGACATGGCGCTGGGCCAGCGGCGCGCCGGCGGTCTTCAGCGAACGGGTGACGTGCCAATAGGCAAACACGATCCCGAACAGGTAGGCCAGGCTGTACCAGCGCAGCTGGAACTCACCCAGCGGGGTGTTGAAGGCGAACAGGTAGTTCTTGATACCCAGGTCGGCAAAATGGATCGGGGCATCGGCCGCTGCCGATGCCAGTGTAGCCAGCGCCAGGTGGGTCTGAAGTAGTGACAGCAAGCGGCTAACCCCTTAGACAAGCAGAGTGTTCAGGCGGCGCAATCGCACCCGGATTGGCGCTATCTGGCACAGAGCGCGGCGGAAACAAACCCGCCGCGTCGAATTGGGAACAGGAATGGGGCTGCGAAAGGGGCGGGCCTCGCTTGCTTGGAAGAAGGATGCCGCATGGCCAGCGAACTCGACAATGCCCTGAATGACGTGGTTGCCCGCCTGACTGCCCCGGGCGCGATGCTCGAAACCACCACTATTGAGCGCTATGGCCAGGCACTGCCGATGCTGAAGAACGCGCCGCCCACGCTGCCGGCGATGTTCGAACAGTTTTGCGCCCAGCACGCCGATGCGACCTTCCTGGTCGATGGCGAGATCCGCACCACCTTTGCCCAGGTCCATGCCGCGGCGCGCGAAGTGGCCGGGGCGCTGGTCGCCGGGCAGGGGGTGCAGAAGGGCGACCGGGTGGGGATCGCGGCGCGCAATTCGACCAACTGGATCATCGCCTACATGGGCGTGCTGATGGCCGGGGGCTGCGCGGCGCTGCTCAACGGCTGGTGGAGCGGCGAGGAAATGGCCGCCGGGATCGAGCTGACCGGGTGCAAGCTGGTGCTGGCCGACCCCCAGCGCGCGGCGCGGATTGCCGACCTTGATCTCGCAACGCGGGTGGTGGTGTTCGATCACGACAAGCCCTGGCGCGAAGGGCTCGCCTCGGTGCTCGGCAATGGCGGCGGGGCCGATACGCCGCTGCCGGACCTCACCGGTGATGACCTGGCGACGATCCTCTACACCTCGGGTTCGACCGGGCAATCGAAGGGCGCCTGGTCGGATCACCGCGCGGTGACCCAGGCGGTGTTCTCCTACGTCGCGCAGACGCTGATGATCCTGACCTACCTGACCGAGCGCGACGAAGCGCCCACGGTGCAGCCGTGCAGCCTGGTCAACGTGCCGCTGTTCCATGTCACCGGCGAAGTACCGCTGTTCCTGCAAAGCTTCGTGATCGGCCGCAAGCTGGTGCTGATGCCCAAGTGGAACGCCGAAGAGGCGATGCGGCTGATCGAGGCCGAAAAGGTCACCTATTTCGTCGGCGTGCCGCTGATGAGCTTCGAGATCGCGACCCATCCCAACCGCGCCAAGTATGATCTGTCCAGCTGTACCGCCTTTGCCGCCGGGGGCGCGCCGCGCCCGGTCGATCACGTCAAGCGGATCAAGGATGCGCTGCCGCACGCCTTCCCGCTGCTGGGTTATGGCCTGACCGAAACCAATGCGGCGGGCTGCGGCAACCTCAACGAAAACTACATCGCCAAGCCCGGATCGACCGGCACCGCCAGCAAGCCGCTGATCGACCTTGGCATTCTTGACGATGACGGCAAGTGCCTGCCCCCCGGCCAGACCGGCGAAGTGGCGATCCGTTCGATCGTCAATTTCAATGGTTATTGGGACAACAGCGAAGCCACCCGCCAGGCAATCATGCCCGATGGCTATTTCCGCACCGGGGACCTGGGTTATCTGGATGAGGACGGCTATCTGTTCATCGTCGATCGCAAAAAGGACATCATCATCCGCGGCGGCGAGAACATCAGCTGCATCGAGGTGGAAGAGGCGATCTATGCCCATCCCGATGTGGCCGAAGCCAGCGTGTTCGGCATGCCCGATGAAAAGTTCGGCGAACTGCCGACCGGGGTCTATCTGGTCAAGGACGGCCGCACCCTGTCCGAAGAGCAGCTGCGCGCTTACCTGCTGGAACACATCGCCCCGTTCAAGGTTCCGGTCCGGCTGTGGCAGGAACACGAAACCCTGCC
>WBZX01002292.1_pt2 | contig 12509 bp, 12 predicted proteins | sample 5204211 | NCBI WGS metagenome assembly WBZX01 (sample SAMN12344362, study PRJNA552823) | activated sludge metagenome | biome: Activated sludge suspended growth; feature: Nitrification reactor; material: Wastewater; isolation source: activated sludge from nitrification reactor of wastewater...
TGCGCCGTGCGGATCAGCTGACACTTCTTTATGTCGTCGACGCCCCGCGCCCGGCCTATCCGATGATGGTGCCGGAAGTGGCCCAGGAACTCTACGCGCAATTGGAACGCAGCATGAAAGAGGACGGCGAGGAATTGTTGACGCGGATGCAATCGCTGCTCCCCCTTCACAGCGGGCCGGTCACGAAACTGTTGCAGGTGGGATCACCGGCGGAGCAGATCGTAGCTGCGGCTCAATCCTGCCATGCGGATCTGGTCGTCATGGGGGCCAGGGGAATGGGACCGGTCAAGGAACGGCTGCTCGGGAGCGTCTCCCATCGCGTATTGAGTATGGCTCCTTGCGCCAAATTTGTGCTTCACGGCTCACTGCGCCAATTGAAGCACATCCTCCTCCCGCTGCAGGGCCCGTCCGACGCCGAGGCGGCGTTGCGGTTTCTCGCCAAGAAGCCGTTTCAGGAGCCGGTAAACGTCAACCTGTTAGCCGTACTCCCGCCCACGCGCCCACCCTGGCCGGTGGACGATTCCGCGGCTGAAAAATTGGAGGCGCAAGCACTTCGTCACGCCAAGGATTTTGTGGAAGATGTGGCGGCCAGCCTCCGCACACAGGGTTATACGACCCGCAGCGCAAGCGTGCTGGGATCCCCGCTCACCATGATTCTGCATGAGGCCGAAAAGTTGGGGGTGGATTTGATCATGGTCGGCTCACGGGCCAGGCAAGGCGTCACCCGGTTCGTCCTGGGAAGCGTCTCCCATGCCGTCCTACATCGCGCGCCTTGTCAGGTGCTGGTGTTCGAGTGAGGTGAGAAACGCGACGAGAGGTGTAGATTGCACCCCCAGGCTGTTCAGAAAAGCCGTCCAGCCAGGCCGCAGCAAGGGAGCATGTGAGGCGTACCCTCGGCGGTACGTTGAACATGCGAGCGACGCGAGAACGCCGCTGGCGGCATTTCTGAGCAGCCTGGGCTAGCAGGGTTGGCCGTTGAACAGACAGGGTTTATACCGCGCAATGTCGAACTCGATGCCCTCTTGGTACACGCGTTCGTTCCCGTTCACGCCGTCCTGATCCGGGTCGTTGAACATCGTGTGGTTCCACCAATAGAACAACGGATATTGCTCGGTATAATAGACCGGGTTGCCGTAGTTGCTTCTCGTATACTCCTGCACCAGCCGTCCCGTCACATAGTCGACCTTGCCGTCTCCCTGCAATGAATAGAGCATGATGAACATTCTGGACTCATGATCGTAGAGTTCATCGAGGCGGCTGTTCAGATCAGGCTCGATCGGGAGGGGGTCCATGGACCAACCGGGAGCAGCTGGAAAAAGAAGGGATAGGAAAAGGATCACACTCGCGACTGTGCGGAGGTTCGTCATAGTTCAGCAATCCGACTGACACCACAGCGGGCACAACGTGTGCGTCATGCTACCACCCGTATTCGGACCGTTCAAGCGCTCGCCTGACTTTTTCGGCGCACTGTCACCTTGCTGATCTCATGCGCCTCCTCTTATAATCGCGCACGATGTCTTCCACCATGCCGCGCGCATCACTCCATACATTGGGCTGCCGCCTGAGCCAGTCAGAAACCGCGATGTTAGGCGATAGCCTGACGCGCCAAGGGTACAGGCTAGTGGAGTATGGCGAGGAAACGGATCTGCTGGTCCTCAATACCTGCTCGGTGACGGAAAACGCCGAGAAGGATTGCCGCTATGCCGTCCGCAAGACTTTGCGCCACTCGCCCCACGCGTTTGTGGCCGTGACCGGGTGTTATGCCCAGACTGGCGCCGCGCAATTGCAGACGGTTCCCGGCATCGACCTGATCGTCGGCACACAGTTCAAGATGAATCTGCCGGACTACCTTCCGGCCCCGGCCCAGCTGCGCAAGCAGCTTGAACCGGAGCTCCGACACAGTCGGACGATCGACCGCGAGGACTTCGTTCTGCCGGGCACCGCCTATTCCGATTCCACCCGGGCCCTGCTCAAGGTCCAGGACGGCTGCGACTTCATGTGTAGTTTTTGCTTGATTCCGTTTGCCCGCGGGCGCGAGCGCAGCCGGGTCGCCGCCGATGTCTTGCGGGAAGCACGCGAACTGGCCACCCATGGCTACCGGGAACTCGTGCTCACCGGCGTGAACATCGGCCAATATTCCTATCAAGGAATGGAACTGGTCGATCTTCTGCAAGCACTTGAAGCCATTCCGGAGGTCGTCCGGATCAGGATTTCGTCTATCGAACCGACTACGATCCCTCCCCGGCTCCTGCAGCACATGGCCGCCTCGACGAAGGTCTGCCACTATTTACATCTTCCCCTCCAGAGCGGCGACGACGGTATTTTACAGGCGATGAACCGGCGCTATGACGTGCGCGAGTACGAAGAGCTGGTCGGGCAGGCTTTGGCTCTCATGCCGGATCTCGGCTTAGGGACTGACCTGATGGTGGGCTTCCCGGGTGAAGATGAGCAGGCATTCGAGAACACCATGCGCGTGGCCGCACGGCTGCCCTTCTCCTATTTCCATGTATTCAGTTATTCATCCCGTCCCGGCACGCCGGCGGCACGCCTGGAACCTCAGACGCCGCCCGCGGTCATCCGGGAACGGAGCAAGACCCTCGCGGAGTTGTCTCGAACCAAGGCGCTGGCGTTTTATCAGCAACAGATCGGACGCACCGTCTCCGTCTTGTTCGAACAAGGGGAACGCGACGGCTTTCGCACCGGCACCACGGCGAACTTCACTCGAGTGGCTGTCCCGGCCAATACGGTCGCGGCCGGTTCCATCCACCCTGTTACCATTACCGGCATCATGGACGGCCTGGCCTATGGCCACCTGGCCTCTCCACCCGTCACACCGGCACATAGGCCATTGTTATGACATCACCGAACAAGCCCCATACCGTCCATATCGAAACCTTCGGCTGCCAGATGAACGAGTACGACTCTGAACTCGTCCGGACCCTGCTCCGCAAAGCGGGATTCGAGTTCACCGAAGATCGCGAACGCGCGGATGTGATGCTCATGAACACCTGCGCCATTCGTGAAAACGCCCACAACAAGGTCTATGGGCATCTCGCGGAACTCAAAGCCGTGAAGGAACAGCGTCCGCTGGTCGTCGGCGTGCTGGGCTGCATGGCGCAAAACCTCAAGGAAGAACTGACGGAGAAACAGCCGCTCGTGGATGTGCTCGTAGGACCAGACGGATACCGGCAGTTGCCGGGCCTCCTGACCAACGCGTTGAATGCCGAAGAGCAGGGACTCTCGCGCCGCGGGCTGGCCGTCGATCTGTCTGAATACGAAACCTACGACGACATCCTCCCTGAGCGCGACGGTGGCTGCAATGCCTGGATCGCCATCATGCGAGGCTGCGACAATTTCTGTAGTTTCTGCGTCGTACCCTACACGCGTGGCCGCGAGCGTTCGCGTGATCCCCAGGGTATCCTGCGTGAAGTGGAAGCCTCGGTGGCGGCCGGCCATACGCAAATCACGCTGCTCGGCCAAAATGTGAACTCCTACCGGTATGACGATTGGGACTTTGCCCGCCTGATCCTCGCGGTGGCCGAAGTGCCGGGCGTCCAGCGAGTCCGGTTTACCTCCCCGCATCCCAAAGATTTTCCCGCCGCTCTCTTGGATGCCGTGGCCGGTCACCCGAACATCTGCAAGCACATTCATCTGCCATTGCAGTCCGGCAATGACCGCATCCTGGAATTGATGAATCGGACGTACAGCCGGAAGGAATATCTCGACCTGGCCACAACCATCCGCCGCCGGCATCCCGGCATCGCCCTCACAACCGATATTATCTGCGGCTTCTGTTCAGAAACCGAGGACGAGTTCCTGGATACCTTCCGGGTCGTGGAGGAGGTGCAATACCACTCCGCCTACGTCTTCAAATATTCGGAGCGGAAAAATACCATTGCGGCGCGAAAGTTCCCGGACGATGTGCCGGAGGCCGTCAAAGGCGAACGGGTCAGCCGCCTGGTGGACTTGCAACGCCCGGTGACGGCGCGCATCAATCGGGAATTGATCGGCCAAACCCTCCCGGTTATGGCGGAGGGCGACTCGAAACGTTCCGCGGACCAGTGGATGGGACGCACCGATACCGGCATTTACGTCATTTGGAACAAGAGCGATGCGCCGGCCTCGCTTGGAAGCCTTCAACCAGTCACCATCCTCGATGGAAGCGCGGCCGTTCTCATGGGACGACGCGAGCCCGGTGCCACGCTCTCGTGAATCATCCCGCACTCGTTCACAATCAAATAGTCCATCGCCGGTTACCGTCAGGCCCGACGAACGCGTCCCGTCGGAGTGGAGATCGACCATCTTGGGCAGAAAGTGCGGGATCGTATTGCCCAGTTCTGAACAATTCTTGCCAAATTTTAGACGCCCCCCTTCGTCAGACTGACAAAGATCAAGGAGGCTCGCATCAGTTCGGGTTCATAAATTTCCAGTCCGTCTCCCACGCGCATGACCCCTTACCTCTCAACGGAGCGTTTTCACTGCCTTGAAACATCAATAGCTTAGGCTGCCGCATTCAGCGCGTGCCCTCACATCGCCGCTCAATCTCCACCACAGACTGTGAATGAACGGAAGCGAGAAATCGTAGTTCCGAAGTATTTGGAAACAGGGCATAGCCTTTGCTTGGTCCATTCTGGCAACCACAAATACCCAAGTCCAATAACCCCGACCGAGCCAGAGGACGCCGCATCATGAAGAAAGACATCAGCCAGACCCACGTAGAAGAAGCCCCTAAGGGCATCAGCCTGGAAACCATCATCGCAGTCGGGGTCTTCGGGTGGATGGCGCTCGGAGTGGTGATGATGGGCCTGGGTATCTGGTAATCCCGATCTGTCGTTTCCGACGTTTTCCCTGAAGCCGCACTGCCCCAGTTCGTCACCGCCCCGACCAGCCGAGAAGGAAGACCGCCATGCTGATTCACGGCTCCCGCTTCTCTTGGATGCAACCCCTGAACTCCGGATTCCTTGGATTGACCCTGATGGGAGCCCTGGCCGCCGGTTGCTCCTCCACCGCCGCCCCGATTCAACCGCACGCCGCCATGCAGCCGCAAGGCGCCGTCAGGCTGGAAGAGGTCGCCGATTGGGAATTTGAAGCCTCTCACCCCAGCTCACTTGATGTCGCCACGCTCGACGGCCTGTTGCGGGCTCTCGTGATCGCGGAGGCACAACCCGATATGTCGAATCTGCCCGTGGATGGCAGCAAGCCGATGATAGTGTTCAGCGATGAGGACGTGCGTTATCTTGCTCCCCTGCTAGCCCAAGCGTTGTCCCAAGCGCAACCCGAATACGTGGTCGCTTTCCGGCTCTCCTCATCGGCAGGGTCAGGCTCTGAACCCACCGCGGGCACCCTTTACGTGAAGCACGACCGGTTATATCTCACCCTCTCCGAGCACCACGGCTCGCTGGCCAAGACCGAACGGTCATGGCTTGGAAGCGGGCGACCGGCTCGTATCGTGAGCATCATGCCGGCCTCAGCCGGAAAGATCGAACAGGCGCTCCCTGCCGCGATCCAAGGCCGACAGCACATGAAGTCCCTCGCGATCGACTACCAGCAGTTTGCCAAAAAGACTGACCCGGCCCCGGTGACGGCGGTCGCCGTTGCCCCGGCTCCCCAGCCGGTCCAAGCCCTGCACCTGGTAAACGCAGTTGCTGTGGCACCGGTACAACCGCTCCAGCACCAACCTTCCGAGCACGCAGCCGCTCTGGAGAAGGTTGCGGCGAACCTGGCTCCCGCGGAAGACGAACGCTTGAACGAGACGCTTCAAGAACTGCAGGACACGAAGGATGCCATGGCTCGTAAGGACGCCAAAATCAGCGCGTTGCGTAGAGATTTAGAATCGATGCGAATGCAGCTGGAAACGAAGGATAAGGAACTTCGGGCGGTAAAAAGCACTCAGCAGACGCAACCTAAACGCGAGACCCGCAACAAGGCTGAACTCACGGTCCGCTGACCCCTCGCGGACCCGATTTAGCCCACATCGATCAGCTCCGGCTTCAGCAGCACAATCTCTCTCGAGATCGGCGGCCGGAAGTTCATCCGGCAGTAACACCCATAGGTCACATAGGTATCCTGCAGGCAATAGAGCGCAATCTCTTTCCCCTGCCCGTCCGCCCACATTTGGGCCACTTGCGAACCGCTCCCCGACTTACTTTCCACGTTCAGAGCCCGGGCGAGCACATCCAGCTTGACCCATCCGCGATTGTCCCAGTTACTCCAGATGGCCATGGTGTCATAGACCGGCTCCGCGCGAAACTTGGCCAGATTGATCTCCATGGCGGGTTTCACCTGGTGGATGATCGACCGTTTTTTGATGAAGGGCAGGTCGAAATTAAGTCCATTGTGCGTAATGAACAGCGACGGACGTGACTGGGCTAGGTGACTCCAGAATGCCCGCAGGAGCGCCTGTTCATTTCCCCCATACCAGGAGATGGCGCCCCGGGGTTCGAGGTTGTCCGTGAACTCCAACAGACCAATGCAGACGATTTTGCTGAACGTGCCATCGAAGGACGACTTTTCATAGAGTTCATCATCAAGCCGCTGCTGCGCTTCCGCCTCGCCGACGGCAAAAAGATCACCGCCGCTTTGAGCAAAGGTGACCTCCCCCGACGTGAGCTGCCGTCCCGCAATCCGCGCCCACTCCTCTCGGGGCGCCTGCACGGTTTCGATGTCCAGCACGACTTTCATACGCCTTTACACCGTCCCCTGCTGAAGCGCCGCGATGACAGGCTGGTCGGCCGGCGGAAACTCGAAGGAGGCCATTTCATGAGGATAGACCCATCGTAGTTCCGCACAATCCATCGCGATCGCAACACCCGCTTCGATGCGGCAGCAAAAGAAATGCAGTTCCACAACCTTCTCGGGATATTCATGCCGTACGATCTGAAAGGGAGTCGGGGCGCCGATTCGAACATTCAGCTCCTCCCACAACTCCCGATGCAGACATTCCTCCAACGTTTCGCCCGGTTCACGTTTTCCGCCCGGAAATTCCCACAGTCCGCCCAGATGCGCACCGGCTTTACGGCGTGCGATCAGGTAGCGTCCTTCGTGGGAGATGATGCCTGCCGCAACCTCGATCACCTGCATTGTGACCTTCCGGGCCTCGAGTCGTTGCACCATGAACCCTGCTGGCTCATCAACCAGCGATGCTCAGACCAGCTCGTCGAGGATTAGGTCTCTCCGAATGGATAGGTTTTACACAACGGTTTCATCGGGCACAGCAGACAATAGGGATTGCGCGCCGTGCAGATCGTGGCACCGAAGTCCATGATCGCTTGATTGAAATCATACCCCTTGCCGCGCGGAATCAAGGCCTCGGAGAGTTCCCAGAGCAACGCTTTCTGTCCTTTCGGGTCACCCTCGGCGATGAACACCCGGTGCAACACCCGGATCACGTTCGTATCGAGAATCGGCGCGTCCTCATTGAACGCAAACGAACGAATCGCCCCGGCGGTGTAACGCCCTATGCCTTTGAACGACAATAATTCTTCCGCGTCACTCGGCAACTGACCGCCATACCGGGCCACAGTTTCGCACGCAATACTGTGCAACCGCTCGGGACGGATGTTGTACCCCAGCGGGTACCAGGTCTGTTTGACCTCCGCCACCGGTGCCTCGGCCAACTCGGCGAACGAGGGATACCGCTCCAGAAATTCGTGATATTTCGGAATGACCCGATCCACCTGCGTTTGCTGGAGCATCACCTCCGAAACCAGAATATGGTAGGGGTCCGACGTCTTGCGCCAGGGAAGGTCGCGGCCATACTCCTTGTACCACTTGAGCAACCGGTTCTGAAAACGTTGCTTCTGCCCGCGGGCAAGCGGGACGGTAGGTGCCGCTGTTGGTTTCTTCCGTCGGGGTGATTTCTGGGTGCGAGGCTTTCTAGGCATAACGGGCCATGAGGCGTGGCGGCATTCTAAAAGGCGGTGGATCGAAAATCAAACCGGATGGGAAAGGAGCGACAGAAGCCGCAGGACAGGGTCTCCAGCCGGATACTCCCCGCCCTGCGACGAGTCAGGCGACGGACAGGGCCAATGCTGCTACTGCGGCGAAGCCTGCACCTTGGTCCCCTCCTTCACGGGCGGATCGATCACAATATTGGGTCCCTGCACCTTCGGCAAAATCCCGGCTCCGGGTTTCTCCAGCAAGCGTTGGTTTTGATCGTTGATCGAAAGTTTCTGCGAGACGTGCCGGTCATCAAATGCCGCGGAGCTGCCGAGGGCGGTTTCCCCTCCACCGTTCGCCCTGCCCGGATCGTTGGCGAGCGGTTGGCCGTTCACCGGATCAGTGGCCTTGCCCATCGGATACCCCGGGTGTTGAGGTAACAAGGCGGGATTGGCGAAGGCCGCGGCCGCTCCAAACAGTCCTATGACGGCAAACCCACATATGGACAATGAGGCTTTCATACGACACCTCCTTGTGGCCGGATCATATGACAACGCCCTCGGGCAACCTGCCTCGAGGGCGCACAATGGACCTCCCAAGATGAAACAGCGACGTTCGCAAGAACGAGTTACCCCGGCATGATGATCACCTCAAGAAGTCCTGTTTCAGCTTCTTCCTTCAGAACGGCCTAGTCAAGGAGCCGGAATCGAGCCAACCACGCCGCTTTCCAGGGATGAGGGAACAGCCGAAAGAGCACCAGAGGACCAGGGCCGATCCTGTGCCCTAGGGGTTTCACCACCGCCATATGACCGGAGACATTATCCTGATCGCGCCCGCAATGGTCGGCATGGTATGTCAGTCTGTCCGCACACTCGTCGTACTCAGCCGTTCGGCATTCCGCATCGTCGATGTGGAGCGAGGGGCTGACGCGGTGAGAGCCTCTATGGACTCGTGACAAGCTTCACCTGGAGTTCGACGGTGCACCAGGGCAGCGCGATTATTCACTACACCCGAGGATGCACAGTATTACATGTCCATGACAGTTCATTACCGCGTATCACTCTCCGCGGACTCCACGAAGACTGGTGAAGGACGACTCTTAGATCTCTCCCTGGAAGGCTGCCGGATCGAATCCGACACACATCTGGCCGTCAATACCTACCTCTCGCTTCGCCTACAAATCTCGCCGAATGACATGCCGATTCTGATAGACCTTGCCGCGGTGCGGTGGACTCGCGGGACGAATTGCGGCGTGCATTTTTTATCCATCCAGCCGTTACAATCCGCACGCCTGCAAACCTTTCTCGCCTCTGCATCGCCTCGAAAACAGCCGCCTACCCCCTGAGACGCGCTACGCAACCCCGCTTCAGCCGATGGCTTGAGTTTACCCTTGCCTTTTTCTTCCTGCTGCAGCATCCTAGGCACCCGCCTAGCGATAACCCTAGGTGGATTGTAGTCCTGTCCACTACCCGCGAGGAATAAGGCTATGAACGAAGAGAATCAAACTCGGCGTATAGATGTGCTGGCCATCGGGCTATTCGGTCTGGCAGTGGGCGCGCTCACCCTGGGGGTGGCCCAACTCGGATGGATTCAGCATAAGAACATGGTGGGAGCCCTGGTGATTGCCCTGATCTTCGGCGGGATCGTCCAACTGCTGGCGGGGATTACCGATATTCGTTACAACGAGCAACTGGGTGGCACCGCCCTGACGATGTACGGTTTCCTGTGGATCACTCTCTGCACCGTCAAACTGGTCAGTACAAGTTCGACCTTTCAATTCGATGCGGTCCTCTACGCGCCCATCAATCTCGTCTACGCAGTGTTTTCCGGCGTGATGATCTTTCTGACGGCGTATCGAAACCTGACCCTCAGCGCCCTGCACGTGGTGATTACCTTAACGTTTCTGGCCACCACCTTCGCCCGCCTGGACTTCATCAGCGAGTTCTTGCCGGGATGGGGACACCTTATCGTCGGCCTGATGGCCTTTTATCATGCGGTCGGCAGTTTGACGCAGGCCTTCACGGGGAAATCCATCCTCCCGCTCGGCCCGCCGCTCCTGTTTCACACGCACAAGCACGTGCACTCGATCGCCAAGGTGGTCTAACGCGCCTTACCAGTCCGCGCCGAGACGATCCACCACGAGTTGATGCACCACGGCCTGCCGACCCAGGCAGGCCAAATACACTGCGGCCTCCGCGATGTCGAACGGGTCGATTTTTTCGCTGGCCCCTCGCGCTTCAGGCGTCGCATCCACCAGTTCGTCTGCCACCCCTCCGGGACAGAGGGCGCTCACTTTGATCTGATAGGCTCGCCCTTCATCCGCCAGCGACTTCGTCAATGCCATGATGGCGTGTTTGGAGGCGCTGTACGTCCCCGTCCCGCTCCAGGCCTGCACACCCGCCACACTCGACATGTTGATGATCGTCCCGCCGCCCTGCTTCTTCATCTGCGCAAAGGCGGCCCGACAGCAAAAGAACGTCCCGCGCACATTCGTCTTCATCACTTCGTCGAACGCGTCGGTGCTCGTCTCGGCCAGCCGACGGCCACCAAAGATGCCGGCATTGTTCACGAGGATATCCAGACGTTGGTGCCGGCGGATGGTTTCCGCCACAAGCTGCTCGACCTGCGATTCATCGGCGATATCCGTCTGCAGCGCCCACGCCTTGCCACCGGCTGATTCGATCTGCGCGACCGTTTCTTCGCACTTATAGAACCGCCGTGCCGCAACGATCACCGTAGCCCCTTCCTGCGCAAACCGCAGAGCAATCGCCTTGCCGATTCCGCTGCTGCTGCCGGTGACAATCGCGATCTTATCCTTCAAACGTTCCATCGTCGCTCCTTCCCTCGCGGAACCGGGGCAAGGCTCTCCGCCAACCTATCTCGGACCAAACCGACATTACAGAGCGTGGCTGACGAAGCCTTGCTCGCCCAGCGCAGCACGGGCCACGTCAAGCAGATGGCGGTGGTGCGTAAACAACATGACCTGGCTGCCCTCGGCGAAGCGCGCCAAGGCCCGTAGAATATTGGCTGCTCGTTTGTCGTCGGATGTGATGAGGGTATCGTCGAGCACCAGCGGCATCGGCGGATGGGAGGGGCGCCGCAATTCCAGCGCCGCCAGACGCAGTGCCAGGTACAATTGATCGGCGGTGCCTTCGCTCATCTCCTCGATGCCGATCGTCGCACCGCCGGCCCGTTGTGCGCACAGCACCGGCTTGTCCTCACGCTCGTCCGTCACCAGCCGTTCATAGGCGCCGCCGGTCATCAGCGAAAAGTAGGCGGAGGCAGCGGACACCATGGGCGCCTGGGCTCGTTCACGAAACCGGTTCAATGCCTCCTGCAGCAGCGCTCGCGCAAGTTTCAGCCTGGCCCAGGGTCTGATGGCCGAACGGTATCGCGCCGCCGCAGATTCCATCGCCTCACGCGCCAGCGCCGCGCGATCCGACGCGTCGATGACTTCCAGCGCGCGTCTAGCCTGCTCTTCCGTTCGTTGCGCCGAGGTCTGTTCCTGCTCTAGCCGCACCCTGTCGGTACGGCAACGTTCACGCTCGCTCTCGAGGGCCGGCACATCCAGCCCTGTGAGGCGCGCCCGCAACTCTGCTTCCGACTGAGGCGAAGCGTGAGCCAGTTGCCGGCGCAGGAGCGCGAGCGATTTCCGCACCTCACGTTTTTTCGCCGCCTGTTCTTCCAATTCGGGCACCTGCTCGATCGTCGCACACCCGGCTCGCGTGCAGAGACCTGCCAGCACGGCGGCCTCCGTGATCTGTACGGCCGCAGCCTGTCGCTTCTTCTCCTGGGCCTTCGTGCGGTCGCGAATGAGCGCATGCCCTTCCTGCTGCTGTTGCCGCGAAACAGCCAACCGTCTGCGCAGACGATCCGCAAAATCATCCAGCACCGTGGGAACCGCCTCGCCAAGCAACTCCGCCACCTGCGCAGCCTGTGTCATGAGGTCATCGACCACCGCCTGCAATTGCGCCTTTCGTTGTTGCGCGTCCGCCAAGGCCGACGCCTGCCGTGCCAGCCCATCGAGTTCATCGAGGCGTGACTTGAGGGTTTTCGGCGGCGCGTCACCCGCGAGGAACAGTCTGGTGTGCCAGACCTGCAGCGCGTCCAGATGACGGCGACGTTCGGCCTCGGTCTCGCTGACCTGCCGGCCGACCTTTTCCCGCTCGATCCGTTGATTGTGAGCCGTCTTGAGACGCGCCTGCTGCTCGGCCTCCGCTGCGGTCGCCGATTGTTCCCAACGCACGGCTTGGTCGATCAGCGCGGAGAGGTGTTCCGCCTCTTCTATCCGAGTCGTGGCGAGAGCATGGCCGACGGCGCGCAACTCCTCGGCAATGGCGGCTGCCGCTCTGCCCGCCTCGGCAACCAACCGGTCGCGGTCGGCACGCAGGGCCGTCACCCGCTCACCCACCTGCAGCGCCTCATGCCGGCGCCCCTGCCATTCACGCAGCGTGTCCGGATCCACATCAGGCAACCCGGCTTGGGCAAGGCGCTGTCTCCAGGCCGTTTGCACGCGGTCCCTCTCGGCGCGCAGCGCGGCCATCTCGCCCGCCAGTTCCTTGCGGCGCAATTCCATCTGCTCAATGCGTGCTGAGCACTCTTCCAACCCAGCCGCGCGTTTGGTGTCGGCG
>WBZX01002474.1_pt1 | contig 12509 bp, 6 predicted proteins | sample 5204211 | NCBI WGS metagenome assembly WBZX01 (sample SAMN12344362, study PRJNA552823) | activated sludge metagenome | biome: Activated sludge suspended growth; feature: Nitrification reactor; material: Wastewater; isolation source: activated sludge from nitrification reactor of wastewater treatment...
ATCACGCGAGCCTCTCGGGTGGAAGCGTTCATAGCGATCCAGGCTGCGATGTACTGCGATGTGCTTATCGAGTTGATAGAGAGGAACGAAGATGGCGTTCTCCATCACATGCTTATGGGTGGAAAACATCTGACGACGGGCGTTCTCCAGTTCACGGTTATTGAGGCCGTTGGCCAGGTATCGCATCAGCGTGGAGTCCTGCTGCATCGGGGGAACCTGGAAGTTCATGAAATTCGCACCCTGACCAGCACCTCCCACTACATCCAGCAGCGGACGCAGGTTCAAGCTTTCATTCTGAAAGTCGAGCGTGGTGTAGAGCAGATCAAAACCCGGTTCGGGCTTGTACATTTCCACGAAGAGCGAGCTGGCGGGAGTTGGTACCACCGTCGCATTGATATTGATCTTCTTCAGGTCAGCCGCGATGAGATTGCAGGCTGCCACACCATGAATGTCTTCAGCCAGAACAGCGATAGTCAGCGGAGGAAGATTACCAGCTGTACGAAGCTTGGCTGCAGCCTGTACCGAAGCGAAGGGAGATTCGTGGAAGCTGGCAGTATCATAGGCCCAGCTTCCGAGCGGGAAGGGGCCATTCAGCTCGGCATGGTTCGATACCGCTTTGCCACGAAAGACGGTGTTCAGAATGCTGACGCGGTCGATCGCCATCAGAATGGCTTCGCGGGCTTCCTTCTTCTGGAAGTGTGCCTTGCGATAGTTGAAGCCAAGGTAATAGAGGCGTGGGTTAGTCAAGCGGGGGGTAGTAGAACCTTCGCTGGGTTTGCTCTCCGTGGGAGTAAAGACCACCGCCTGGGGGTTGCCCGTCACTTCGTCCATTTCCTTGGAGGTGCCATCCAGCAGCATCTGCCAGCGGCCATCGAGCAGGGCCTTGCGGGCCACTTGCCAATCGGTGTACCGGATGAATCGAACTTCCTTGATGGCAGGGCCATTCGGCACGTGAGCCCGTTTGTAATGAGGGTTCACCTTGAAGACGACTTCATCCCCTTCAACCCCGGAATACATATAAGGCCCCGTTCCCAGGGGGTTTTTGGCAAATGCGGTAGCAGCGGCAGTACTCGACTGATCTCGAGGTAGACGGGCTGCAGGCAGAACAGGAAAATTCAAAACTGACAGTGGATCGATCACTGGAGCTTTGAAGGTAATGGTGAAGCGAGTCTCGTCAATCTGATTGATGACAAACAAACCATCGTTATCGAGGCTTGGATCGTACGCTGGCGTGCCAGGCTTGCTGATGAACTCAAAGCTGCGCTGGATGTCGTCTGACTTCACCGGAGTGCCATCCGACCATTTCAGCGAACTGGGGATGACAAATTCAAGGCCTTTGGGAATACGGCGAGGCATCTCAGTGATTGGAGTGAAATAGCCGTCGCTGGCAGAAGGAGCCGAACGTGCTTGAATCAGTGGTTCGTACATCAGGCGGCAGGCCATCTTGTCGGCATCGGTCACGGCTGTGAGCGGCGAGAAAACCGCAGGCAGGGTGCGAACGCCTACACGAAGGACAGAATATTCGCCGAGCAGGCTGACGCGGAACTCGCGAAGGCCTGGTAGTGTGGGCCAGGCTTGTTCCGCTGCTTCCAGTGCCGAAAGGGCACCAGGAGTGTTCTTCGCTTCGGTGGCCTTGCGGGCTTCTTCGAACTTCTTGCGAGAGTAATCCTCCAGGCGTTCTACTACACGCCTGGTATTGATCGACTGGAGTGGATTGCGATACCTGTCACGAAGGGCTTCCAGAAGCAATCGTGCCTGAAGATAGTTGTTGTCATTGAGATTGTCATCACACATCTTGATGAAGATCTGTTCGATCGTTTCCAGAAGGACCCGGTCACCTGGAGTTGCCTTGAACATCTTCTGTCCCAGGGCATCCGCGGTGGCATAGTCGCGTTCAGCGATCAGGGCACGGATTTCATCAATACGGATACCAAAGAGGCGCTTGCGAAGTTCTTCTTCCATGCCAGCCCAGGAAGCCTTGTCACGGCTGGACTGGCCGAGCAGCGTCTGATGATAGCGTTCCGTTTCGATCAGAACCTTCTCAGCTGCCCGCAGTTGATGGAAGCGGGAGAGAGGTGGTGTGGCTGTATCGAAACGGCTGTCAAGAAAAGCTGTGGTTTTGTCGAGCACGCGCTGTTCATAATGGGCAACGCCTTTCAACTGATCAGGCTGAAGGACGATGCGGGCGCCTTCCAGCGTCGTGAAATCGAGGGGCTTACCACCCTTGGCGTCATACTTTTTCGAGATCGGTGCAGTGCGATAGACCTTGCCCGCGCTACTGGTGACTTCGTCAGCTGTCAGAGAGAGTTCCTCAAGATACTTCTTGGTTTCTGGATGAGTGGCAGCCTTAGCCTCTTCCGCCAGGTTAAAGGGACCCCATTCCAGGGGCTGCGCGGGAGCGGCCTGCTTGGCGGGTTTGCTTTCCCCTTCGGGTGGCTGGGCAGCTGCGGTCAGCACGAGTGTCAGAGTCAAACCCAGGCAGTATGCAAAGCGTGAGATCATGGTGCGGTTCTCATTCTCAAGCGTGTACGGAGATATCAGGCAAAACAGCTACTGGTGATTATGGATTGGCTGCCGTGGTGGCATCGGGTTTCACGAGGATACGTACGGTTCCATCCGAGAGCGGAGCGAAAGCACGGGTCTTTCCCAGAGGTGAAGCACCTGACGATGGCGCTAGCCCTTCCGGCAGGCGTTCGGTATGAACCAGCTTTCCCGTAGCAATATCTATCCAGAGATAGCTTGCCAGCATACCCAGGCCGGCATCTCGCTTCAGTACAGCAATCAGGAAATCATCACCCATCTGGGTGGCTTCCCCAATGATGCTGGCAATATCCGGGCTGGTGTAGACATGGCCTTCTTCCTGATCGGGATTGGTGATCCACCAGAGTTTTTTGTTATCCACGATGCAGCCGAGTCCGTCAGCACCGACCTTGAAGGGGCCTTTGGTGATGGTACCCTTCACACTCCATTGCTTGGAAGTACCCAAAGCTGCCAGTGCCAGTGCATGGATATTTCCGGCATCATCGCCCACAGCTACACGGTTTCCTGACAGGGTTACCAGAGGAGTAACTATTCGACTCGACAGTTCCAGATCATTAGTCTTTTTCTTCCAGACACCTTGAGCATTCCGATCCCAGCGAAGCACCTTGTTCAGCCCATTGGTGGCAACCAACTGGTTGGGATCAGGCATCAACATGTGTCCCACGGCATTGGTGAAAGCAGCGGGATCACGCCAGGAGAAAACTGAACTGGAAGTGCCGGTGGTAAAGTTAAAGAGGTAGATGTTGCCATCTTTGCAGGGCACCAGCGTGGTGCCATCGTCAATGGAAACCGGAGTACCAGCGGGAGCGCTCGTATGGGGAAACTCCTTTTTCACGCTGGTAGACATGCCTGAGCCATCAATCTTGCGAAGGATGATTCGGGCACGAACCGGATCGTACGACAGGCTCATCAGGGTTTCCCCATTGGGGGTGGTCATCAGACGATGGGAGGCTGCAACCAGTGGTAGAGCGGGCCAACTGCCAACCACTTGCCAGTTATTGTCGCCCTTGAGTTCGCTGGCTTTGACAGCAAAGACGGCACCGCCACGATCCAGCATGGCGACTGCATCGGCGAGGGCGACAGGTTCCTGGTTCGCCTCGGTGCCCAGTTGAGTCTGCCAGACAATCTTGCCGGTGGTGCGGTCGATACCACTGGCGAGCATCTGGGCTTGCTTCTTGGGTTGAGTGACCACTACGACCAGTCTTGCGTCCGGACTGACTTCGGCTCGATGCAAGGGGCTACCCAGATCCAGTGAACCAACCGGTGAGGGGTTCATCACTCCACGGAACGGATCATAAACATTGCGAACGAGGTGATCATGTGTGAAGACCCACCAGTCACTGAGGGCCACGTGAGCCACTTGCACTCGGGGACGAGGCTGATCCTTTTTCAGTTCACTGTTGGCTTGAATCTTGAGCGCCAGTGGTTTAGGTGTCAGGGGATAGAACGGTGTCTTGCCCTTGCTGGCAGTAGCGCCTACAGCACTCGATTTGCCCACGCCGAAGAGCCAGAGCAAACCTGAATCCGAGACGATGCCCAGCGTTTCAGTCCCATCCAGATAAGGGGATGTGGAAGCATGGCCTGGCATGTCGTAGTTGCCGATGAGATCAAAGGTCGGATTAGAACCCTTGGCGGAGATGTCGTACGCCCGAATGCGGGTGGATCCTGCACCTGAACCGGTAGCGATGCAGACCACCAGCAAATCGTCCATCACCAGCGGGGCGCCCTTGATCTGGCCAGAGCCATGCTCGGTGTAAATCACACCAACGCATTTACGCGATGCCAGATCGAGCACAAAGATACGACCACGATCGACAGGAACAAACAGCCGGTCACGAACCTTGTCGTGAGCAGGTTGTGAACTGATTTCATAACCAGCGATGGTAAAGAAGCCGGTCATTTTGCCTGAACCTGCTTCGACGATCGCAACAGTTTCTTTGAGGGGTACGACCAGCCGATTATTGCTGATCAGGAGCGCACCAGCGGGGCAGGGGCCAGCTAAACGTCGAGTCCAGGTCCGTTCACCACTGACCAGGTTCATCTGGCTGAGGAATGTTTGCCCGGCTTCCTCGGTGGTGACGACGAAGGCAACGTCGGGTACTTCACCACCCAGGTTAATGCGAGGTGGCAATTCACGGACATCCTGGCCGACGCGGAGTGCCCAGCGGTCTTTACCTGTCTTGGCAGAGAGGCCATAGAGCGTGCCACGAGCCATGGCCAGCACGATGCCAGCATCATCCTGTACGCCATCAGCTGTCTTGACTGGTGGACAAATCCGGATGCTCGGGCCGAAACTGGTCTTGTTCGTTGTGGCAGCAGAGTTACTGGTGCTGTACTTGACCCAGTTCGGTTCCGATTGCTTCAGCATACTCAGCTTGTTGTTGATATCTGCATCGTTGAGCAGCGAGGGATGCTTCTTGATCAGATCCTGGTGTTCTGTTTGAACAGCATCGATCTGCCCCAGATTTTCTTTGGCAAGAACATTGTCGTAGCGGGTACTCCAGGTCTTCTTGGCCTGGTTGGCATTGATGGTGACGAGCGAGTCGCCGAGTTTCTTTTCTGCTTCCGTGGTCCAGACTTTCACCTGATCCTGATCGCCTACTGCAGCCCCAATTTCCTTCGCTGTGGTGAAGAGCGATTGCAGGTCGGTGTGCAGCGCCGGATCGGGATTCGTATTCAGAACTTCACTTCCTCGCTTGACCAGCTGGAAGGCAGACTCGGCAAAGTCTTTACGGTACTTCGGATAGTAGGCGGTGTCACCACGACGGTTGCGGAAGAACAGCTGAACCGCTCCGATGCCTCGGCGCAAGTCTTCCTTCGTCGCGGTCTGACTGGGCATCAGCTTCTGCTGCATATCGGCCCAGTCAAGGGCGAACTCGATTTCCTTATCACCTGCGTCTTTGATGGTTTCGCGGTACTTGCTGCCACCGGTGAGTGCTTCTTCCCAGCGTTTCTTGTCGACACTGTCGAGGATGTTCTTTTTGAGAGCGACAACAGCCTGATTAGCTTGCTGCTTCACCAGCCAATACCCAAAACCACCAGCAGCAATCAGGAGCACGACCAGGCCAATGAGGATGACCAGGAACTTGTTCTTTTTCTTACCGTAGCCGTAGTCGCCTGGCGTGTATTCACTTTCTTCGCCATCGCCATCTACTTCGTAGCTTTGTCCGCCGATGACGCTGGCTACTGGAGCTTCCTGGCCATACCCTTGATTGCCATAGGAAGGGATAACCCCAGCCATGGGTGGTTGCGCCTGACCGGCCATGGGTGGTGGCGTCGAGAGCCAATCACCTTCATTTGCCTCCTGCGATTGAGGGGCCTGGTTCCAATCAAAGGTACGGGGCGACGCATCAGGGCGATCTGCCTGCATTTGCACGCTGCCATCCGCGGACACGCGGAAAGTCTGTCGACACGACTGGTTGGCACAGCGGAGTTTCTTGCCGTAGAAGTTCGCATCGATGCTGGCGGGCGTTCCACAGGCTGGACAATTGACGATCATAGCCACAGGCAACCCCAAGTTTAGAGGCTTTGCAGAAGAGTGCTTCGTGAACACAGTTTAGTAAACGTTCTTCACTCGCTCAATATGCTACCTGGGCAATTAGCGAGGAGAGTGTCACATCATGCTATTATAGGGTCAGATTGAAGGGATTGGGCAGGCACTTCACTGATTCCCCCCCAACTCGTTCCCAGCCTCCGGCTGGGAATGCACTGCCTGCCAGCCTCTGGCTGGCAACGACGATGAGCGTCCTCACTTCACCATCCCAGGCAAGCGTACCCGTCCTTCACGTTGACTTAATGAATCGCCCAGTTCAGATCGTGCAGTTTCCACATGCTTCATCAGCCGGGCTAACTGTTCGGGCTCTTTCTCTGCCAGGTTTTGCGACTCTGCTGGATCGTTCACCAGATGATACAGAGAAAGTTCAAGTTTCTTGATCTCGTACGCTGCCGGCTTGCCATCCTTGCCACCTCCAGCCTTGAGCGTCTGGTAATTATGAGGCAAGTGCAACTTCCATGGCCCGCTCCGCACTGCCTGCAACTCCCGGTTCCAATAGAAGTAGAGGGCTTCATGAAGTGAGTTCGCACCAGGCTCTGTCAGCAACTTCCAGATGTTTAAACCATCAATGGTGAGTTCAGGGAGCTTGGCACCAGTCACATGTGCCAGTGTAGGTAGCACATCAATCGTCATCGCCGGTTCATTCGACTTCAGCCCAGCCGGTATCACTCCAGGCAGCCGAGCGAGGAACGGTACTCTAACACCACCTTCGAAGCTGGTGCCTTTGCCTTCGCGGAAACCAGCTGTGGTCCCTCCGTGGTTGCCGTAGGAGAGCCACGGGCCATTGTCAGAGGTGAAGATGATAAGCGTCTTCTGATCCAGCCCCTGTTCCTTGACGGTGGCCAGCAGTTGCCCGACCGACCAATCGATCTCTTCAATCACATCCCCAAAGAGGCCACCCTTCGATTGCCTGGGATTATCCTTGGCCACATGTAATGGGACGTGTGGCATGGGATGGGCCAAGTAGACGAAGAAAGGCTTGTCCTTCTGCTTCGTGATGAACTGCACCGCCCGCTTCGTCAACTCTTTGGTGAAGCGAGTCTGATCGGGATTCACTTCCACCGTTTTGGTCATCTCGATCCAGGGTAGATCGGGATAGTTTGCCTTCCTGTTTGGATGTCCCGGCCACATGTCGTTCGAGTAGGGGATACCTGCGTACTCCTGAAACCCGTGGTTGGTCGGCAGGAACTGTTCATGATGGCCCAGGTGCCACTTCCCGAAGCAGGCCGTCTGGTAGCCTTGCGTCCGCAGCATCTCGGCTATGGTCGTTTCTTTGTCGCTGATACCATTCTTACTGTTTGGCCCGAGGGCCCCGAGGATGCCAATGCGATTGGGATAGCAGCCAGTGAGCAGCGCAGCCCGCGATGCTGAACACACAGCCTGAGCCACATAGAAGCTGGTGAGTTGAGCGCCTTCGGTTGCTAGACGATCAAGGTTGGGCGTGCGTTGCACCTTGCTGCCAAAGCAAGCGAGGTCGCCATACCCCATGTCGTCAGCATAGACGAGGATAATGTTGTACTTCTCTTCGGCCCGTAGGGGATGAGCGAAGTAGACTGCAGTGAGCATGAGTAGAAGCAATCGCATGGGCACCATTCCCATTAAACTGATGACCTGCTACTGTAGCATGCAGACAACTCACAATCAGCAAGAACTTTCATGAACACTCCACTCGATCTCCCACAGGTTCGCGCCCAGTTCCCCGGCCTCGCTCGGCAGGTGAATGGCCAAGCTGCCATCTTCACCGATGGGCCAGCAGGCAGCCAGGTACCTCGCAGCGTGGCGGAGGCCATCACGAACTACCTCCTGCATCAGAACGCCAACCACGGCGGAGTCTTCGCGACCAGCATCGAAAGCGATGAACTGCTTCACCGGGTGCATGAACAAGCCGCTGCCTTCTTCGGGGTGACTGATCCCGATACCGTCATCTTTGGCAACAACATGACGAGCCTGACCTTTGCTGTCAGTCGGGCCATTGCTCGCACCTGGCAGGCAGGAGATGAGATCATCCTGAGCCGCTGTGACCACGATGCCAACGTCACCCCGTGGGTCTTGGCTGCACAGGATAAGGGTGTGACCGTTCGCTGGATTGAAGTGAACAAGCCCGATTGCACACTAAACCTGGAGACACTCGACAAGCAACTATCCCCTCGCACCAGACTGGTCGCTGTCGGGATGGCTTCCAATGCCGTGGGTACCGTGCATCCTGTACGTGAGATTGCTGACAAGGCTCATCGCGTCGGAGCGATGGTGTTCCTCGATGCGGTTCACTATGCTGCCCATCAACTCATTGATGCCCCCGCCACCGGCGCTGATTTCATTGCCTGCTCGGCGTACAAGTTCTTCGGCCCGCATGTCGGTCTGCTCTGGGGCAAGCGAGAACACTGGGAGAAGCTTAAGCCTTACAAGGTGCGTCCTGCTCCCGAAACCCTACCCGGTCGCTGGATGACCGGCACCCAGAACCACGAAGGCATCGCCGGTGTCGGTGCAGCCATCGAGTACCTGGCTTCACTGGCGACTTCGGGAACGACTCTGCGTGAACGGCTCCAGAGTGCCTTCGAACGAATCGCAGCCCATGAATATTCGCTCAGCAACGTCTTCCTGCAGGGGTTGTCTGTGATGGATGACTATCAACTCTTCGGCCAACCTACGGTGCAAGGCCGTGTCAGCACCTTTGGCATCAAGCACCGCCAATTCGATGCAGAACTTGTCAGCACCCTCCTCGCCCAGCAAGGCATCTTCACCTGGTCAGGCAACTTCTACGCTCTCCCCCTCACTGAAACCCTCAACCTCGAACCCCACGGCCTCATTCGTATCGGGTTCCTGCATTACAACACGCTGCAAGAAGTGGAACGGGTACTGGATGTGTTGCGATTGGTGAAGTAAAAGAGTTGATGGGTCGGAGAATACGTTACTTCCTCAACACTCCCACCTTCTTCTCCACCTGCACCGCGGTTTGCTTCACCGCCTCCACATCGGCTGAGGCAGCGAGGGTCTGTAACCGTTCCCAGGCCGCGGGTTCTTTTGCACCCGTAGGCCACACCGTCTCCAGGGTAATCAGTGCTGCCTGACGAAGTGGTGCTTCTGCTTGTTTCGTTTCCGCTACCGAAAGTAATGGTGCAATGCTGGCACTGGCCAGGGGGCCTAACTTCCGAAGGGCCAGCACGCCTTGCTCCTGCACGCTGGCATCCCGGTCGCTTAGCGTCTTGATCATCGGCACCAGCACTTCCTGCGACTGAGCACCGAAGTTGCCTAGTGTTGTCACTGCTTCCCGACGTAGTCGAATATCCGGTTCGGTCAGGAACAGACTCACTTTGAAGACCGTCGCTTCCTGCACCTTGCCGAGTTGTCCAAGCGACCAGAGAGCCTGCTGCTTCAGTGGTATATCCGCTTCACTCAGCGACTGCACGAGCACCGTTTCAGCCCGGCCTGCTCGTTCGCCCAGCTTGCCCATCGCTGTCAACAACTGCCGACGGATGCTCAGTTCCTTTTCGAGTGGCCAGGCCTTCAGGTAGCACGTCAGAGATTCATCAGGTGATTGGGTTCCTAGCTCTGTGAGTGAATCAGCAACGACTCGTCGTACGGCAGGCATCTTCTCGTCCAACAGCATCCGGTAGAGAACAGGGAGATGTGGGAGAGAATGCTTCCCCAACTTCCCGAGGGCAAAAACCGCTGCCCGTCGCACCTGAGGATCAGTATTCGGCAAATCCTCAGCCCACGAAGCGGCCGTTCGCGAAAGGTAGACATCATCCTCGGGTAGATGGCTCCACACTGGCACAGACAACAGAATGATGAAAAGCCCGTAAATCATGACTTCCATTGCTCTCGAATACTGTTAGAGTACCACAACTGGTATTTGAACGTTGAAGAATTGATAACGTTCATGGAAATTACCTCTCTCCCCGGACGGCAAGGCATGGTCGGTGCAAACACTCAACGAGGCAGGCTGCTGCTCTATGTTGCAGTGTCTCTGCTGATCCTGGAACGACTCGTCTTTGCGGGCTATGCCATCGCTGCCTACAGTAAAGCAGAAATCAACTGGACCTCGGTCCTCCTCCCCATCACGCATATTGCAGTTGTCATCTTTCTGCTTTTCACCGTTGATATGTTGATCTACTGGCTGGTCATCATGTGGAGCTGTATCGTCTCAGCTATTTTTATTCAGAAGTTCTATGTCATGTTCACGTGGGACAGTCTCAACTTCTCCAACGGTCTGCCTGGCTGGTGGATGATCGGGATTCTGATGGTATTTCACCTGATAATCCTGGTGATGTTGTTGCTTCCTCCTGTTCGTGCCTTCCTGGTACAGCAGCGTAGCAAGCTCGACTTTGTCGATATGCCTGAAGACAAGAAGTAGTATTCACGATGAGGCGCACGTCTCCCTCTCGGAGAGAGGGGCTGAGGGTGAGAGGCACAATCTCGTATTGAACCGATTCAATATCATAGCCAGATGCAATACGATCCGACGAATCCGCTCATCATCCAGGGTGACCGCTCCATCCTGGTCGAAGTCAATAACCCGAAGTATGCCGCTGCTCGCGATGCGCTCGCTCCCTTTGCGGAGCTGGAGAAAAGCCCGGAGCACATCCATACCTATCGGCTCACTAATCTCTCGCTCTGGAACGCCGCTGCGGCAGGCCTGACCGCCAAGCAGATGGTGACGGTGCTGCAGACCTACACCAAGTTCCCCATCCCCAATAATGTCGCCCCCGACATCGAAGAAGTCGTCAACCGCTATGGCCGCATCCGGCTCGAAAAGCATGGCGAACAACTCAAGCTCGTCTGTCCCGACAAACCCCTGCTCGCCGAACTCCTCCGCCAGAAGAAGGTATCCGTTTACCTCGGCGACAGGCTCAGCCCCGATTCCTTTGCTGTCGATACCGCCTTCCGAGGTGTCCTCAAACAAGCCCTCGTTGGTGTAGGCTACCCGGCTGAAGATCTCGCAGGCTACACCGCTGGCGCTGATCTCGTCATTCCCATTCGGGAAACCACGCGGGCTGGTCTGCCTTTCAACGTTCGCGATTACCAGCGCGATGCCTCCGATGTCTTCTTCGCTGGTGGCGATGTTCGTGGTGGCTCCGGCGTGATTGTCCTCCCTTGCGGTGCGGGCAAGACCATCGTGGGCATCACCACCATGGGGCTGATGCAAAAATCAACTCTCGTTCTCACCACTGGCACCACTGCTGTCAAACAATGGCACCGGGAAATTCTTGATAAGACCGCACTCACCGAAGCAGACATCGGCGAGTACACCGGCGAATCGAAAGCCATCGCCCCGGTCACCATCGCTACCTACCAGATCCTCACCTACCGCGACAGCAAGACCGATGAGTTCCCCCACTTCAAACTCTTCGACCAAAGAGACTGGGGCCTGATCATCTATGACGAAGTGCACTTGCTCCCTGCACCGGTGTTCCGCATCACCGCACAAATTCAGGCCCGTCGTCGACTCGGCCTCACAGCCACGCTGATCCGTGAAGATGGTCGCGAAGCCGACGTCTTCAGCCTGATTGGTCCTAAGAAGTACGATGTGCCCTGGCGAGAACTCGAAGGGCGAGGCTGGATTGCCGAAGCACAATGTACCGAGATTCGCATGGGCCTGCCTCAGGAAGTGCGGATGGAGTATGCCGTCGCGGAGCTTCGCAACAAGTTCCGTGTCGCCAGCGAGAACCCCGCCAAGCTCGATGTAGTTGCAGCGCTCCTGGCTCAGTATCCCAACGCCAAGGTGCTGATCATCGGTCAGTACCTCAAGCAACTGCGTGATCTGAAAGAACGTTTCAACATGCCCCTCATCACGGGTGCCACGCCCCAGGATGAACGCGAACAGCTCTACCAGAAGTTCCGCACCGGCGAGGTCAAGCAGCTCATCCTCTCGAAGGTAGGCAACTTCGCCATCGACTTGCCCGATGCCAATGTGCTGATCCAGATCAGCGGAGCGTTCGGTTCGAGGCAGGAAGAAGCCCAGCGTCTAGGCCGCATCCTCCGCCCCAAGACCGATGGCGAATCCGCCCACTTCTACACCCTCGTCACCCGCGACACGAGAGAAATCGACTTCGCCCACCACCGCCAACTCTTCCTCACCGAACAAGGCTATAGCTACAACATCGTCGATGCGTCAGAGATGGAAACGAGCGTTGCGAGCGAAGTAGCCCCCGGTCAATGACCGGGGGAAGCTCACGCGAAATGAAAATACCCATCACAAGCATGTTGAATGGATGTCTTGCAAGAGACTGTATCTGTTTCGCAAGAACCACCCCCGGCGACTCGCCGGGGGCTAACAGCATTGGTGAGAGTCCAACCCATGCTCCCCTCTCCCTCCCGGCAAAGGTATACCCACGGTTTCAGAACTAGGGTATGTCGGGGAGATGGGTACTATTTTGACAGTCTACACAAGCTTCACCAAGTGCGGTATTATCGA
>WBZX01002475.1_pt1 | contig 12503 bp, 11 predicted proteins | sample 5204211 | NCBI WGS metagenome assembly WBZX01 (sample SAMN12344362, study PRJNA552823) | activated sludge metagenome | biome: Activated sludge suspended growth; feature: Nitrification reactor; material: Wastewater; isolation source: activated sludge from nitrification reactor of wastewater...
GGCCCTGTGCGCCACCCTGCTGCGCCCGGGCGGCGCGCATCACGGCGCTTTCTTCACGTGGTTCAACCGCAGCTTCGACCGCGGCAGCGCGCGCTACCAGCGCGGGGTGGCCGGCCTCATCCGGCGCGGTGGGCGCATGGCGGCGCTCTACGTGCTGCTCGTCGGCGTGCTGGCGGTCCTTTTGCTGCGTCTGCCGACGGCCTTTCTGCCGGAGGAGGACCAGGGCTTCGTGATGGCGATGATCCAGCTGCCGGCCGGCGCCACCAAGGAGCGCACCGGCGAGGTGCTGCGGACTTTCGAGGACTACATGCTCCGGCAGCCGGAGGTGGCCAGCGTCGCCACCCTCAACGGCATGAGCGGCAGCGCGGCGACCCAGAACGCCGCGATGGCTTTCGTCAAGCTGAAGGACTGGAGCGAACGCACCGCGGCCGACAGCGGCGCGGCGGCCTTTGGCCGGCGGGCGACCGGGGCGCTGTCGTCGGTCCGCGATGCGCGCATCTTCGTCATTCTGCCGCCGGCGGTGCGCGGCCTGGGCAGCAACAGCGGCTTCGATCTCGAACTGCAGGATCTCGCCGGCCTGGGGCACGACAAGCTCGTTGCCGCCCGCGACCAGTTTCTCGCCCTCGCCGCCCAGAACCCGGCACTGACCAAGGTCCGCAAGAACGGCCAGGATGACACGCCGCGCTACCGGGTCGCCATCGACGACCAGAAGGCCGGCGCCTTCGGCCTGAGTCTGGCCGACATCAACGACACGCTGTCGACGGCCAGCGGCGGCACCTATGTGAACGACTTCATCAACAAGGGCCGCGTGAAGCGGGTGTACCTCCAGGGCGATGCCCCGGCCCGGGCCATGGGGGAAGACATCGCCCGCTGGCACGTGCGCAACGGCAATGGCGAGATGGTGCCTTTCTCGGCGTTTTCCAGCGCCAGCTGGAGCATGGGGCCGCCGCTGCTGGAGCGTTACAACGGGATGGCGGCCTTCGAGGTCGTCGGTGAACCGGCGGCCGGCGTCAGCTCGGGTGCGGCGATGCAGGCGGTCGAGGCGATTGTCGGCCAGCTTCCCGCCGGTATCGGCTACGAGTGGACCGGGCAGTCCTACCAGGAGCGTCTGTCCGGCGCCCAGGCGCCGATGCTCTACGCGATCTCGGTTCTGGTGGTCTTCCTGTGCCTCGCGGCGCTCTACGAGAGTTGGTCGGTGCCTCTGTCGGTGATGCTGGTGGTGCCGCTCGGGGTGTTCGGCGCGGTGCTCGCGGCCGGTTTGCGGGGGCTCTCCAACGATGTGTATTTCCAGGTCGGGCTGCTGACGACGATCGGGCTGTCGGCCAAGAACGCGATCCTCATCGTGGAGTTCGCCAAGCAGCTGCAGGACGCCGGCGCGGGCCTCGTCGAGGCCACGCTCGAAGCGGTGCGCCTGCGCCTGCGTCCGATCCTGATGACCTCGCTGGCCTTTGCGCTGGGCGTGCTCCCGCTGGCCGTGAGTTCCGGCGCCGGCTCGCTGAGCCGCATCGCGATCGGTTCCGGCGTACTCGGCGGCATGCTCGCCGCCACCGTGCTGGGGGTGTTCTTCATCCCGCTGGCCTTTGTCGCCGTGCGCCGCCTCTTTTCCCGCCGCCAGGCTGCGATGGCGCCGGCCCTGCAAGGAGATCAATGATGAAGCTGCGAACCCTGAGTCTCGGCGTGGCCCTGTCGGGCCTGCTGAGCGCCTGCGTGAGTCTCGCGCCGGACTACCAGCGCCCCGCGGCGCCGGTGGCCGCCCAGTGGCCGGCGACCGGCGGTCAGGCGGTGGCGACGACCACCGCCGCCGACGTGACGGCCTTCGCGTGGCGCGACTACTTCGTCGATGAGCGGCTGCGCCGCCTGATCGGCCTCGCCCTCGACAACAACCGCGATCTGCGCGCGACGGCGCTCGCCGTGGTGCGGGCGCGCGCCCAGTACCGCATCCAGCGCGCCGATCTGTTTCCGGCGCTCAATGCCGAGGCCGGCACGACGGCCCGGCGCACGCCGGCCGATGTGTCCGGCACCGGCCACGCCGTCACCAGCCGCAGCCATTCGGTCGACCTCGGCGTGGCGAGCTGGGAGCTGGATTTCTTCGGCCGCATCCAGAGCCTGTCGGAGCAGGCCCTGCAGACCTATCTGGCGGACGAGGAAAGCCTGCGCAGCACGCGCATCGCGCTGGTCGCCGACGTCGCGACGGCCTATCTGACGCTGTCCTCCGACGAAACCCTGCTGGCGCTGGCGCAGCGCACCCTGGCCAGCCAGGAAGCCAGCCTCGCGCTGATCGGCAAGCGCGTCGACCTGGGCATCGCGTCCGAACTCGAGCGGCGGCAGATCGAAACCAGCGTCGAAACGGCGCGCCGCGACGTGGCGACCTACACCGCCCAGGTCGTCACCGACCGCAATGCGCTGAACGTGCTGGTCGGCGCGCCGCTGCCCGACGATGTGCTGCAGCCGGCCGGGCTCGACGGCGTCACCGACCCGGCCGGCCTGCCGGTGGGCCTGCCGTCGGCGGTGTTGCAGCAACGGCCGGACGTGCTCGCCTCCGAGCGCCAGCTGATGGCGGCCAACGCCAACATCGGCGCCGCGCGGGCGGCCTTCTTTCCGCGCATCGGGCTGACCGCCAGCGCCGGCACGGCGAGCAGCAGCCTGTCGGGGCTGTTCGCCGGCGGCTCGGGGGCGTGGACCTTTTCGCCGCAGCTCAGCCTGCCGATCTTCAACGCCGGCAGCAACCGGGCGGCGCTGCAAGTCGCCGAGGCGGACCGCGATATCGCGCTGGCACGCTACGAGCAGACGATCCAGACCGCCTTCCGGGAAGTCGCCGATGCGCTGGCGCAGCGCGCCACGCTGGATGCGCGGCTGGGCGCCCAGCTACGGCTCACCGAGGCGTCGGCGGCGAGCTACCGGCTGTCCGAGGCGCGCTATCTGAAGGGCGTCGACAGCTACCTGAGCGCGCTCGACGCCCAGCGCTCGTACTACTCGGCCCAGCAGGGGCTGGTCAGCCTGCGGCTGGCCGTCGCCACCAACGCGGTCACGCTCTACAAGGTGCTGGGCGGCGGCGCCCAGGCACCGGACGGGCGCGGCTGACGGCCATGCCGCGCCGCGCGTGCCGATGAAGCCGATGGAAGCCCGGATCGTGAAACGCCCCCTGATCATCCTCGCGGCCGTCCCGCTGCTGGTGTGGAGCATCTTCGTGCTGCCCGACGTCGCCGCTGCGGCGCGCTCGCCGTGGGACTGGCGCCGGCCGCTGATCCTGCTGTCCGGCACGCTCGCGCTGTGGTGGATGAGCGCCGGCATGGCGCTGGCCGCCCGCCCGCCGCGGCTCGAACGCGTGTGCGGCGGCCTCGACCGGCTGTATCGCCTGCACCGGCACATCGGCATCGGTGCCGGCCTCCTCGTCTTCGTTCATTGGATGCTCGAATGGCTGCCGCGGAATCTCGTCCGGGCCGGCGTCATCACGCGGCCGGCGCGTGGCGGCCGGCCGCCGGGCACGGGGCCGGAGAGCGCCTGGATCGAGCTCGCCAAGTCGGTCGGCGAATGGGCGGGCTACATCCTGCTGGCGCTCGTCGTGATCGCCCTCGTGCGGCGGATTCCGTACCGCTGGTTCCGTTCCCTGCACAAGTTCTTTCCGCTGGTCTTCATCGCCGGCGCCTATCACGGCCTGCTGTTGATGCCCGCCGACTACTGGCGGCAGCCGCTGGGCTGGCTGAGCGCCCTGGTCGCCACTGTCGGCGCCGCGGCCGGCGTGCAGGCCCTGGCGGGACGCCTCGGCGCCGCGCGGCGCATTGCCGCCCGCGTCACCGCGATCCGGCGTTACCCGGACGCTGTCGTGGAAGTGGTGTGCCGGCCGGATGCGGCGTGGCCCGGGCATCGTGCGGGGCAGCACGTGCTGGTCGATTTCGGGCACGCGGGGGAGGGCGCGCACCCGTTCACGATCGCCAGCGCCTGGCGCCCCGAGCGCGGCGAACTGACGCTGGCGATCAAAGCGTTGGGCGACTACACACGCGCGCTGCCGGGGCGGCTCCTGGTCGGGCAGACGGTGAGCCTGGAGGGGCCCTACGGCGGCTTCACCTTCGATGCCCCCGGCGACAATCAGATATGGGTTGCCGGCGGGATCGGCGTGACGCCGTTCATCGCCCGCCTGCAGGCGCTGGCGGCCCGGGGCGGGGCGTCGGCGCGGGTGGATTTCTTCTACAGCACGGCGCGCGCGCGGCCCGCCGCGTACGCCGCCGACCTGCCGGCGCTGTGCGCGGCGGCGGGGGTGCGGCTGCACCGCCATGAATCGTGGCGCGACGGCCGGCAGGGCGACGCCGCCATCCGGGCCTGCGTGACGGCCGGCAGCTCGGTGTGGTTCTGCGGACCCGCCGCGTGGGGCGAGCAGCTCGCCGCAAGCCTGTACGCGGGCGGCGTGCTGCGGCGCGGCACCTTCCACCGCGAGTGGTTCGCGTTCCGCTGAGCCGGCGCGGCCGGGCGGCCCCGCCATCAGGGTTCAGCGGACGATTCCGCCCGCCGTGGCCGGCCGCTTCGCATGTTCGACGTAGACCGCCAGCAGTCCGAGGCAGGCCGGCACCGCCGCCGCCAGCGGAATCCAGTCGAGCCGTTCCGTGTGCTGCAACACCGTGCCGCGTGCCCATCACCGGCTGCCGGCTTTGAGCTCCGCCAGCAGGAACTCGACAAAGGCGCGGACCCGCGCCGACAGATGCCGGTTGTGCGGATAGAGGATCGAGAACTGGCGTGAGCGCCCGCCGAAATCCTGCAGGACTTCGACCAGTTCGCCGCGCGCCACCATCGGTTCCGCGATGAAGTGGTAGATCTGGAACAGGCCGCCGCCGGCCTGCGCCCAGCTGATGCAGCCGAGCACGTCGTCGAGTACCCGGAAGCGGCTGCGGAAGGTGAAATCGATGTCCTCGCCGTGCCGGTTTCTGAATATCCACGGCATGGCCCGGCCGGTGCTGGGGACGATGAACTGGATGCAGTCGTGTGCGGAAAGATCCTCGATGCTCTGCGGCGTCCCGCGCTTGGCAAGGTAGTCCGGTGTGGCGAAGATGCCGACCGGGGCATCCTCGAGCCAGTGCGCGATCAGGCGCGAGTCGGGCGGCGTGCCCAGACGGATGGCCAGGTCGAAGCCGTCATCGACGAAATCGATGACGTGATTCGACAGGCTCAGCTCGAGATCGATCTGCGGGTAGGCGGCGGTGAAGCGGGGCAGCAGCGGCAGCACGCGGTGGTTGGCATAAAGCGTGCCGATGCTGATGCGCAGCGGGCCGCTCGGCACCTTCTGGTGGCCGGTGATGGCGCGTTCGACCTCGGCGATCTGCTCGAGGGCGCGCTGGCATTCCTGGCGATACAGTTCGCCCTCGTTGGTCAGGCGGACATTGCGGGTGTTGCGGGCGAACAGGCGGACGCCGAGGCGCGTTTCGAGGCGCTTGATCGAGCGGCTGACCGAGGCCGGCGTCAGGCCCAGCGATTCGGCCGCGGCGGTGAAGCTGCCGAGCTCGGCGGCTTTGCAGAACAGTTCGATGCTGCTCAGCCGGACCGGATCGAAGCTGCGCATGATTTGTTCAATGATGTAATGAATGAAGTTATTTTAGGTGAGTTGATGCTGCGCAGCGACTCAAATAAAGTGGGTTCCGTCGGCCCGGTCCATCCGGACCGCCGCACAACGCATCCAAAGGAATCGAGCACCGTGAGCGACATCGTCTGGCCGGTGGACTATCTGCCCGGCACCACCGACAACTACGTCTCCAACGAAATCATCGTCGCGGGCCTCAGCGCCGTTCAGGTATGGCCGCAACTGGCGCAGCCGCTGCTGTGGCCGGGCTATTACCGCAACGCCGGCGAGATCGTCTTCCACGACGGCGCCGGCCCCGAGCTGGGTGCCGGGGTCCGTTTCCGCTTCACGACCTTCGGCTTTCCGGTCGAGGCCGAGGTGACCGAGTGCCAGCCGCCGGCGCCGGGCCGGCCGGCCCGCATGGCCTGGCACGGCTGGGTCGAAGGCGACGGCGACGACCGCCTCGACGTGCACCACGCCTGGCTGTTCGAAGATTTGCCGGGCGGCCGGGTGCGCATCCTCACCCAGGAAACCCAGATCGGCGGCCCGGCCCGGCAACTGGCGGCCACCCAGCCCAATCCGATGTTGAACGCGCATCAGGAATGGATCGAAGGGCTGGCGGGAAGTGCCCGCCAGATGCTTTGATACCCGGCCGACACCACCACCCCATGTTCCGCATGCCCCGCCGGGCGTGCCTGCCCGACAAACCGGAGACTTCTGCAATGGCTGCACTCTTTTCGCCTTTCACCCTCAAGGACATCACGCTGCGCAACCGCATCGCCGTGCCGCCGATGTGCCAGTACAGCGCCGTGGACGGCGTCACCAACGACTGGCACTGGGCCCACTACGCCGGTCTGGCCCGCGGCGGCGCGGGGCTGGTCATCGTCGAAGCGACGGCGGTGTCGCCCGAAGGGCGGATCACGCCGGGCTGCGTCGGACTGTGGAACGACGCGCAGATCGAGGGGCTGGCGCGCATCGCCGCCGCGATCAGGGCGGCGGGGGCGGTGCCGGGCATCCAGCTCGCCCACGCCGGCCGCAAGGCCAGCGCCAACCGGCCGTGGGAGGGCGACGACCACTTCGCCGCGGACGATGCGCGCAGCTGGACGCCGCTGGCGCCGTCGGCGCTGGCCTTCGGCGCGAACCTGCCGCGGGTGCCCCGCGCGATGAGCCAGGCCGACATCGACCGGGTGCAGCAGGATTTCGCCGCCGCCACGCGGCGCGCGCGGGCGGCCGGCTTCGAGTGGCTGGAGCTGCATTTCGCCCACGGCTATCTGGCCCAGAGCTTCTTCTCGGCCCGCGCCAACCAGCGCGACGACGCCTACGGCGGCAGCCTCGCCGGACGCAGCCGCTTCCTTGTCGAGACGCTCGCCGCCGTGCGTCGCGAGTGGCCCGAACGCCTGCCGCTGACCGCCCGCTTCGGCGTCGTCGAGTACGACGGCCGCGACGAGCAGACGCTGGCCGAGTCGATCGAGCTGACGCGCCAGTTGCGCGCCGGCGGGCTCGATCTCCTCAACGTCAGCGTCGGCTTTTCGACGCCGGACGCGCGGGTGCCGTGGGGGCCGGCCTTCCTGGCGCCGGTCGCCGAACGGGTGCGTCGCGAGGCGGCCATTCCGGTGGCGTCGTCGTGGTTCATCGACGCGCCGCGGACCGCCGAGCGGGTCGTCGCCGAAGGGCAGATGGACCTGGTGATGGTCGGCCGCGCCCATCTCGCCAACCCGCACTGGCCTTACCACGCCGCGCTGCAGCTGGGCGAGGAGCGGGCGTCGTGGACGCTGCCGGCGCCCTACGCGCACTGGCTCGAGAAATACCGCCCGGCGGGCTGAACGCGTGGGCGGCGGCGCCGGCAGCGATCAAAGCGTCCGCGTCTGCCCGCCGTCGACGTCGATGAGGCTGCCCTGGCAGAAGGAGGCCGCCGACGACAGCAGGAAGGCCGCCACGTCGGCGATCTCGCGCGGCGCGCCGAAGCGCGCGATGCCGAGATCCCGCGCCATGCCGGCGGCCGCCTGTGCGCGCGGCAGGCCGGTCCGGGCGGCGTAGGCGTCGATCCGCGATTCCAGCCGCGCGGTGGCGATCGACCCCGGGTTGATCGCATTGACCCGCACGCCGTCGGCGACGCCGCGGTCGGCCAGCGCCTTGGTCAGGTTCATCAGCGCCGCATTCACCGCCCCGCCGATCGCAAAATCGGCGCTGGCGGTGCGCCCGCCAATGCCGATGATGTTCACGATGCTTCCGCCGCTTGCGGTCAGATGCGGCCAGGCCTCGCGCGCGCAGCGCATGGCGCCGAAGAACTTGAGGGCGAAGCCGTCCTGCCAGTCGTCCTCGCCGAGCGCGAGGAAATCGCCGCGCCGCGTCGACCCGGCGCAGTTCACCAGGCCATCGACGCGACCGAAGTGCCCGACCGCGGTGAGCACGAGCTGCCGCGGCGAATCCTCGCAGCGCAGGTCGAGCGCCCGGGCCACCACGTCGCCCGGGAACGACCGGGCCAGTTGCTGCAGCGCGGCGTCGGAACGCGCCGTGATCAGCAGCCTGGCGCCGGCTGCCGCGAGGCGTTCGGCGATGGCGTGGCCGATGCCGCGGCTGGCGCCGGTCACGATGACTACCTTGCGCTTCAGGTCGGGGTACATCGGGGTCTCCTGGCCGGGGGATTGCATCGGGTGCAAGCCATCGCGAACGGCGCTCGCACGTCAGCCATTCTACCGATGCAAACCGCCCGGCCGGCTCAGGCGCGGGCCAGCTGCTTGACCGCGGCGGTCCGGGTGTCGACCAGCGCGATCGCGACCGCGGCGCACAGCGCCGGGAGGGCGATGGCGACGAAGTTCATCTCGAGCGGCAGCGCGAGGTTCACCAGGACGCCGATCAGGATCGGCGCGATGATGGCGCCGACGCGCCCGATGCCCAGCGCCCAGCCCAGGCCGGTGGAGCGGATCGCCATCGGGTAGAACTGGCCGGTGCAGGCGTGGGTGACCGTCTGGGTGCCGATCGTGGTGGCGCCGGCCAGCGCGACGACCAGGTACAGCAGCGCGGTCGGCAGGGGCTGGCCGAGCAGCGCGATGGACGCGAAGGCGAGCAGGCACATGACGACCAGCACGTACTTGATGCGGAAGCGGTCCGCCAGCCAGCCGCCGCCGAGGGCACCGACGATCGAGCCCAGGTTGAGGACCATCACGAAAGTCATCGCCGAGCCCAGACTGTGGCCGGCACTGGCCATGAGCTTGGTGAGCCAGGTGCTGAGGGCGTAGATCATGAAGAGACACATGAAATAGGTCGTCCACAACATCAGGGTGCCCATCGTCCGGCCCTCGGCGAACAGGTGATGGACGGGCGCCTTGTCGGCGCGGCTGTCGTCCGGCAGCGCGAAGGTCGCCGACGCGGCGGGCGGGTTGGCCGGGTCGAGGCGGGCGGCGATGGCGCGCAGTGCGTCCGCGCGGCCGGTCCGCAGCAGGTAGGGCATCGATTCGGGCAGGTAGCGGAGGATGAAGGGGATCAGCACGACCGGCGCGAGGCCGGCGAGGAACACCGACTGCCAGCCGTGCTGGGCGATCATTTCCTTGCCCAGCCAGGCGGCGAGGATGCCGCCCACCGCATAGCCGCACATCATCAGGGTGATCAGCGTGGCGCGCATGCGGCGGGGCGCGTATTCGCTCATTTCGGCGATGACGTTGGGCATCACGCCGCCGATGCCGAGCCCGGCCAGGAAGCGCATGACGCCGAAGGTGGCCGGGTCGCTGGCGAGGCCGGCGGCGGCGGTGAACACGCTGAACAGGGTCAGGCAGATCACGATCACCCAGCGGCGGCCGATGCGGTCGGACAGGGTGCCGAGGAAGATCGCCCCGAAGCTCATGCCGAACAGCGCCGAGCTGGCCATCAAGCCGGCCTGGGTGGGGCTGACCCCCATGTCCTTCATGATCGCCGGCATCGCCACGCCGGCGACGGCCAGGTCGTAGCCGTCGAACACGATGATGAGCGCGCACCAGGCCAGGATCAGGGCGTGGAAGCCGTTGAATTTCGCCTCGTCGGCGAGCTTTTGGATATCGATCGAATGCATTGTGAACCTCGTGGTAAGCAGGCCGCGGGGCGGCAGGACTGCCGGATCAGGGGGCGGGGGCCGCGGCGGCGTTTGCCGGGCGTGCCGGTATCGGCGTCCGGCCGGCCAGGCGGGAGTCGAGGTCGGGGTGGTGGTGCCTCATGGTCGTCCTCCCGTTTGTTTCGGGGTCAGGCCTCGGGGTCGTCCCGGGTCAGGTATTCCCACACCCGCTCGGCGATGCGGCCCTGCCAGGTGGCACGCAGCCGGGCCGCCTCGCCGACGATCAGCGGGGCGCTGTCGGCCAGGCCGGCGGCCAGCACCGCCAGTTCGACCCGCGCCGCATCCTCGAGGAACCAGGCCAGGGCGAGCGCCTGTTCGGGTGTGCTGCCGGCGGTGACGGCGCCGTTCACGTTGAGGACGATGGCCGGGGCGTGGTCCATCAGCGTGGCCACCGCGGCGGCCGCGGCGTCGTCGCGGACCAGCGCCGAATTGGTCCAGAACGGCACCGCCGGGGCGAAGTAGGCGCCGTTGCCATGCCGCGGGCGGGGCGTCCGCCCCATCGCGGCGAGGGCCGTGACGTTCGGCGAGATGAAACGGCAGACCGCGTGTACGTCGGCGCGGCGCGAGTAGACCTGCTGGTGCAGGCGCACTTCGCCGAGGACGCCGTCCGGCAGCGGGCCGTCCACCGGCACCACGCTGCCGGGCTCGCCGGCGCCGACGAGGGCCATCGGGCGGGGCGCGCAGACCACGAAGCGTTCCGCGTCGAGGCGCAGGCTGCAATGGCCGAAGGGGCCGCTGAGTCCGTTGCGGCCGAGGGCCCGCGCCATCAGGCGTACCACGCGCTGGCTGTCCATGGCGCCGGCGCTCATTCCTTGAACTCGGCGATGTCGGGTTTCGAGCCCCACATGCAGAACGATGTGGGATGCAGCGGAAACTGGCGCGGCCGGTAGGTGGCGATGTCCTCGATGATCTTCCGGTCGCTGTTGGAGTATTCGAAGATGACACCGTCGGGGCCGTCGAAGTACAGGAAGTTGCCACCGGAGGTCGGGTGGCGGCCTGGCCCGAAGACGATCCGGATGTTCCGTTCGGTGAGGAAATACCAGGAGCGCATGATGTCGTCGATCTCGGCGACCTGGTGGTTGATGTGCTGGATGCCTTTGCGCTGGGCGGCGAACAGGGCCATCTGGTGGTGGCGCGTATTGACCCGCAGCAGCGGGCAGGGGCCGATCCAGTCGCTCACCAGCGCATTGAAATGGGTCAGCCAGAAAGCCTGGTCGCGCACCGGGTCGGTGGAGCACAGGCCGACGTGGCCGAAACCCAGGATGCCGGCGTCGCGGGCCGGGAAGTAGCGGCGCCCGGCTTCGTGCGGGCGGGCCACCAGTTCGATCCGGTTGCCGGTCGGGTCGAGGAACCACAGGAAGCCTTCGACGTGGCGATCGGCCGCTTCCGCCGCGCTGCCCATGCCGCACGGTACGTCGGCGCCGCGCAGGTACTCGTAGGCGGCGCCCAGCGCGGAGCCGTCCTGGAGCTCGAACGCGATGACCTGTTCGGCCGGGTCGCCGAGGCAATAGGCCAGCGTGTGGTGGCGGCTGTCGCTCTTCAGATAAACGCGTTCGGCGGTGCGTTCCACCATTTGCAGGCCGATGATCTGGGTGGCGTATTTTTCGGCGGCGTCGAGGTCGCGGGTGCCCAGTCGGGCGTAGTGGATGTCGCGCAGTTCGATCATGGGGTGTCTCCTTGGTGTGCGGTCTTGGAATCTCGGCGGCTGACGAGAATGTCGATAAATCTGAGCTGAGTTTAGGAAGGGCGGTAAATTCATACAAGTTATGATTTATGATGGTTTGTATTTACGTAGTAAATAATGTTGAGGTGATTCCCGCCGTGCGACCCGACCTCCTCGATCTCAATCTGCTGCGCGTGCTGCGCACGGTTTACGCCACGCGCAATGTCACCAAGGCGGCGCAGACGCTGTTCACGACCCAGTCGGCGGTGAGCAATGCCTTGCGCCGCCTGCGCGAAAGGCTGGACGACCCGCTCTTCATCCGTGGCGGCGACGGCATGGTGCCGACGGCGCTGGTCCAGTCGCTGATCGGCCCCATCGAAAGCGGGCTGGGCGGCATCGAAGCCGCGCTGCGCGACACACGGGCCTTCGACCCGCAGACCTCGGACCGGCTGTTCCGGGTGCTGGGCAACGATCTGGCGCAGATGGTCTTCATGCCGCCGCTGCTGCGGCATCTGGCGGGTGTGGCGCCGGACGTCCGGCTGGAGACGGTGGACATTCCGCTGGACGAGGCACGCCACGCGATGAGCGAGGGGATGATCGATATCGCGGTGGGCAACTGGCCCGAGATCGGCAGCGACTATCGCCGTCGCAACCTGTTCAGCGAAACCTTCGTGGTGCTCATGAGCCAGTCCAATCCCCTCGCGGCGGGGACGCTGAGCGTCGGCGATTACCTCGCGGCCCGGCACGTCGACTACCGCCCCGGCGGCGAGAGTTACCCGGTTCTGATGCGCGCGCTGGATGCCCTGCTGATGGCGCGAAGTGCCACCCGGCGCATCGTGTTCACGGCCAGGCACGGGCTGGGGCTGGCCGCGGTGATCGCCGATTCCGACATGCTGCTGACGATTCCGGGCCGCCTCGCCGCATCGATGACGGCGCGCATCGATGCGCTGGTCAGCAAGCCGTTTCCCTATCCGACGCCGCGCTTCACGATTTCCGCCCAGTGGCATGTCCGGTCGGACCACGATCCGGCGGTGTGCTGGTTCCGCGACCGGTTCGTGACGCTATTCGCCGACGCCTGAGGGACGCGCGGGGCGGCCTTGCTGCGGAGCAGCTAAACCATCGTCTAATATCCGGCCTCTCCGTTTCCTTATAACTTTCCTCCCACGGTTGCCGCAGAGCGACCGGGCGAAGGGGGAGCTGCAGGACGCCTG
>WBZX01002476.1_pt1 | contig 12502 bp, 11 predicted proteins | sample 5204211 | NCBI WGS metagenome assembly WBZX01 (sample SAMN12344362, study PRJNA552823) | activated sludge metagenome | biome: Activated sludge suspended growth; feature: Nitrification reactor; material: Wastewater; isolation source: activated sludge from nitrification reactor of wastewater...
GGGAATGGTCAGGACCCCCACGACGACCATCGATGTTCCCGCCGCCTCGGCCGCGGTCAGACCGAGGACCAGCACGAAGACCGGCACGAGGAGGAATCCGCCGCCGTTGGCGAGCAGTCCGGTGAGGAGTCCGACGCCGAATGCCGATCCGACGACGACACCCGTACGTTCCCGGCGACCCGCGGCGCGTTCCGCCGCGCCGACACGGTCGCGGACCAGCATCCGCGCCCCGATCCCCAACAGCAGGACACCGGACAGGATCAAGAGGCCGTTGCCGCCGACGAGTTGGGACGCCAACGCCCCGAGCAGCGTGCCCGGCACACCGCCACCGATCGCGAGTCGGGCAACCCGGCGATCGAGGTTCCCGGCCTTCAAGTAGCGGCGGGCGCTGACGAACGCTGCCGGGACCATCGCCGGCAGCGGCGACGCCACAGCGAGGAGACCGGGGACGCCGAGGACGGCGAGGACCGGGGTGGCGAAGGCCGACCCGCCGGCGCCGAACAGGCCGAACACCACACCCACGCCGAGCCCGGCGAGCACGTACTCCAAGAACTTCATGGTTCCACCATATACCCTAGGGGGTACCCTTGCATACCCCCCGGGGTACCTGTATGGTGAGGGCATGGACGAGACGCTCACCCACCACGGCATCGACTTCGACGACACGACGCTCGCCGACCTCCACCACCGACTGCGCCGCATCGAGGGCCAGGTCCGCGGGATCCAGCAGATGCTCACCGACGGACGCGACTGCCGGGAGCTCGTCACGCAGATCGCCGCCGCTACCAAGGCGCTCGAACAGGTCGGGTTCCACCTCGTCTCCGCCGGTCTCACCTGGTGCGTCCAACACCCCGACCGGTCGGCCGCCGCCGGCTACGAGCTCGCCGACGTCCAGAAGATGTTCCTGAAACTCGCCTGATCCGCCCCGCCCGACCACCCACCGACCTGCCCACCAAGGAATCACCATGATCTTCAAGCAGTACGAACTCGGTTGCCTCTCGCTCTTCAGCTACCTCATCGGCGACGAGACCACCGGCCGCGCCGTTGTCATCGACCCCCAGCGCGACGTCACCCAGTACGTCGAGGACGCCGAGCACTTCGGTCTCACCATCGAGCGGGTGCTCGAGACGCACTTCCATGCCGATTTCCTCTCGGGCCACCTCGAGCTCGCTGCCGCGACCGGCGCGGTCATCTCCTTCGGCGACGAGGCCCACGCCGACTTCCCGATCGACCCGATGGCACACGGCCAGCAACTGTCACTCGGCGACGTGAGACTCGAGATCCGCCACACCCCCGGCCACACCCCCGAGTCGATCTCGATCGTCGTGTGGGAACACGCCGATGACGTCGACCCGTGGGCGGTGTTCACCGGCGACACGCTCTTCATCGGCGACGTCGGGCGCCCCGACCTGCTCACCTCGATCGGCTGGACCGCCGACGGGCTCGCCCGCCGCCTCTACCGGTCGCTCCGCGACCAGCTCCTGACACTTCCGGACGCAACACGCGTCTACCCGGCACACGGTGCTGGCTCGGCGTGCGGCAAGAACCTGTCAACGGCCAGCCAGTCCACGATCGGCGAACAGCGACGCACCAACTACGCGCTCGCCCCGATGAGCGAGGACGCATTCGTGGAAGCCGTTACCCAGGGGCAGTCGATCGCACCGCTCTACTTCGCCTTCGCCGCCGACTCCAACCGACGCGACCGCGAGCTCCTCGACGACCACCGCGACACCCCGGCGTTCGACATCGACCTCACGCTCCGCCAACAGGCCGAGGGTGCCGTCGTGATCGACGGTCGATCCGCGGAGCTCTTCGCATCTGGCCACCTCCGTGGTGCGATCAACGTCGGCCTCGACGGGCGATTCGCCGAATACGCCGGCGACGTCCTGCGACCCGGCCAGACAGTCATCCTGATCACCGACCCCGGCCGCGAGAACGAAGCCAGGATTCGCCTGGCCCGCATCGGCTTCGACCACGTCATCGGCGCTCTCCACGACATCGACCGAGTCCTCGTCGACCACCCCGAGCTCGCCGAGCAGGCGCCACGCGTCACGGCCAGCGAGGTCGAGCAACGCCGACTCGCCGAACCGGACCTGCAGATCGTCGACGTTCGCAACCCTGGCGAAGTGGAGGCCGGCGCCATCGACGGTGCCATCAACCTGCCGCTGCCCCAGCTGCTCGACAGGATGAACGACCTCGATCCGAGCCGGCCGACGATCGTCTACTGCGCCGGCGGCTACCGATCCGCCACCGCCGCGTCCCTTCTGCGCTCCCACGGCTTCGCCACCGTCGCCGACATCTACGGCGGCTACGGCGCCGTCTGCGCCATCGACCCCGACCCCGAACCCGCCACCACGAGGTGACCACCATGTGCTGCAACGCCTGCGCCCCCAACGCCGACCCCGCCGACGAGACCCTCCCCAGCGTCGACGTCCTCACTGCGGCCAACCGACCCGACGGCATCGCGCTCCTCGACGTCCGTGAGCAAGCAGAGTGGTCCTCGGGCCACGCACCCGGGGCGATCCACCAACGTCTCGGAGCCGTCGATCCCGAGAGCCTGCGTGACTACGACGCCATCTACGTGATGTGCCGCTCCGGCAATCGGTCCGCGACCGCGACACGCCGGCTGCGCGACGCCGGGATCGACGCCCACAACGTCACCGGCGGGATCATCGCCTGGGCAGAGGCCCGACTCCCCGCCGACTTCAGCTGACCCCGGCCACCCCACCTCCACCCCCCACCCTCCCCGGAAGGAATCCCATGTCCAGCATCGAACTCACCGCCACCAACTTCGAAGCGACCGTCGCCGCCGACGGCATCGTCCTCGTCGACTGGTGGGCATCGTGGTGCGGACCGTGCATGCGCTTCGGACCCGTCTACGAAGCCGCCGCTGCCGCGCTCGACGACCTCATCAGCCAGATCCGAGGGCTCGACATGGACCAGGTCCGATCCTCCCTCGACAACGCCGCCGCCATCGCCGCCAACGGCTGATCACCTCCACCTGACGCAGCGCCGCAATTCCTCGATCCACCATCTCACCAGGAGTCACCCCACATGATCCCCACCCGACCGGCCGAAACGGCACCCTCGACCGGCGGCGACCGCCCACCCGAGGTGGTCTCCGCAGAGCCGTGGTTCGCCCGCCTCGCCCGCTTCTCGGCCACGCATCGCCGTGCCGTGATGATCGTCTGGCTGATCGCCACCATCGCCGCAGCTCCCCTCGCCGTCACACTGACGGGCGCGCTCTCCGGTGCCGGTTGGGAAGCACAGGGGTCCACCTCGATGAAGGTCCGCGACGAACTCCGACGCGACTTTCCACAACTCGGCGCCGAGGCCGCCGTCGTCGTCTATCGCCAGACCGATCCGATCGCCGACGAGCCGGCGGGGATCCGGCAGCTGGTCGCCGACCTCGCCGACGCTCCGGGCGCGACCTCCGTCGTCGACCCGCTGACCCAGCCCGCCGAGGCCGGGTTGGTCTCACGGGACGGGCGCACCGCCCTGGTCCCGGTCGCGCTGTCCGCTGCCAACGACGCTGAGCTTCCCGAATCAGCCGGCAAGTTGATCGACCACGTTGCCGAACTGTCGCTGACGAAGGGTTCGACGGCGAAGGTCACCGGCGAATGGCCTGTCTGGAGCGACTTCAACAAGACCAACGAGGAGGCGCTCCACAAGGCCGAGTTGCTCTCCGGCCTCCCGACCATCCTGCTCCTCCTCGTGGCGTTCGGTTCGGCGATCGCCGCTGGACTCCCCCTCATGCTGTCGCTCGCCGGCATCGCCGTGGGGTTCGCGTCGTTGCACCTCATCGGCGGCACCATGCCGCTCTCGGTCTGGTCCATGAACTTCTCGATGATGATCGGCCTCGCCGTGGGCATCGACTACAGCCTCTTCATCGTCTCCCGCTATCGCGAGGAACGTGAGGACGGGTACGGGGCCATCGACGCCATCGCCAACACACTCTCGACCGCCGGCAAGGCCGTCTTCCTCTCGGCGCTCGCCGTCATCATGTCGCTCGCCGCGGTGTTCGTCGTACCGGTCATGGTGTTCCGGTCGATGGCGCTCGGCATGATCCTCTCGGTCATCGCCGTCGCTCTCGCGGCGCTGACACTGCTCCCGGCAGTCCTCGTCGCCCTCGGCGATCGGGTCCTGGTCGCTCGCGGCCACAAGGACCCCGATCGAGCCGCCGAGGGTCGCTGGGCCCGCTGGACCGGCCTCGCATTGAGCCACCCCGGCCGCACCCTCCTTGCGGGCTTGTCGCTCCTGTTGCTCCTCGCTGCACCGGCGCTCGGTATGCGACTCGGCATGCCCGGTGCCCGCGTCGTCGACGAGGGCCGATCGAGCCGCGACGGCTACGACATGCTGGTCGAGTCGTTCGGGCCCGGCGCTGCCGCGCCGCTGTTCGTCACCGTTTCGGCGGCCGATGCCCAACAGGTGGTCGACCTTGCTGCCGCCGACCCCAACGTCGTCAACGCCCAGGTGGTCGCCCAGCCCGCCGCAAGCGGACGGACCGTCGTTCGCGTCACCCCGGCCACGGCCGTCGACTCGGCGAAGACCTCTGACATGGTCGGACGCCTCCGCGACTCGATCGGTGCGAAGGTGCCGGCCGCTGACGTCGGCGGGCCCGCGGCCCAGAACCACGACCTCACCGAGGTGCTCATCGGACGCGCACCGCTCGCCATCGGCATCATCATGGCCGTCGCGTTCCTGTTGCTCCTGGTGGTGTTCCGCAGCCTCGCGATCGCCGTCTCATCGGTGCTGTTGAACCTGGTCAGCGTCGGCGCCAGCTTCGGGTTCGCCACCCTCGTGTTCCAACACGGCTACGGAGCGGGCCTGATCGGCATCGAACACCAGGGATTCGTCGACGCCTGGGCGCCGCTGTTCTTCTTCGCCCTGCTGTTCGGCCTGTCGATGGACTACCAGTTGTTCCTGCTCGCCGCGATCCGCGAGCGGTACGAGGCGACCGGCGACACGACACTCGCGATCCGCGAAGGCATTGCCCGCACCGGTCGGCCCATCACCAACGCCGCGCTCATCATGATCGTGGTGTTCGTCGCCTTCGGTGTGACCGGACCCATCCCACCGACCGAACTCGGCGTCACCCTGGCGCTCGCAGTCCTGCTCGACGCCACCATCGTCAGAATGATGCTCGTGCCCTCGCTGATGGGTCTCCTCGGCGACCGGAACTGGTGGCTCCCGAAGTGGCTGGGCCGTGTCCTGCCCAACATCCACTTCTCGCACTGACGCCGGAGTTGTCAGACGACCGGCGACGCCGGAGCCGCGATGATCACGTTCACGGCGCACGCTGCCCGTCGTCGAATCGCCCGCCGTCAGGCGCCGATGCGTCCGGTTTCGTGCGCCCAGATGGCGATCTCGACGCGGTTCCGGGCGCCGAGCTTGTTCATCAAGCTGCCGAGGTGGGTCTTGACCGTGCTCAGGCTGATGAAGAGTTCGGCGGCGATCTCGGCGTTGGTGCGACCCCGCGCAACGGACACCAGCACCTCTTCCTCCCGGTCGGTCAGCGGGGCGACGGGCTGCGCCGGAGGTGTGCCGTCGTGTCGGTTGGCGAACGTGGCCAGCAACCGAGCGGTGATGCTCGGGGCGATGAGCGCATCGCCGTTGGCGGCAGCCTTGATGGCCTGCACCAGCAACTCGGGGCCCGCGTCCTTCAGCAGGAATCCCCTCGCTCCCGCTTTGAGCGCGCCATGGACGTACTCGTCGAGATCGAACGTGGTGATGACGACCACGGCCTGCGGCTCGGCGACGTCGGGGCCGGCGAGCTGGCGGGTTGCTTCGATCCCGTCGAGCCCGGGCATGCGGATGTCGAAGAGGCAGACGTCCGGTCGGAGTTGCCTGGCCAGCGCGACGGCTTCGGCGCCGTCGGCGGCCTCGCCGACGACCTCGATGTCGGGCTGCGCGCTGAGGATCATCCGGAGCCCGGTCCGGATCATCTCCTGGTCATCCGCGAGTAGGACGGTGATGCTCACGGGCGGCCACCCCGAGGGAGCACCGCCGTGACGGTCCATCCCCGGTTGCGGTCGGGGCCCGCCTCGAGGGTGCCGCCGAGCAGCTTCGCCCGTTCGGCCATACCGACGAGCCCGAAGCCGGTCGCGGTCCTGGGATCGAACGGCCCCGGATCACCGTCGTCGTGCACCGTCATGCGGACGCAGTCGGGCTCGCCACGTACCGCCACCTGGACGCGGGTGGCGTGGCGGGCGTGGCGCACGGCGTTCGTGATCGACTCCTGGGCGAGGCGGAAGATGGCGGCATCGACGGACGGCCGCAACCCGTCGAGGTCTCCGGAGAGCTCGACGTCGACCCGGGGCCGTTCGCCGGGGCCGGTGACGAGGTCCTCGACCTGGGAGACGCCGCGCTGCGGGGTGAGGTCCGGTTCCTCTCCCTGTCTCAGGGCGCCGACCATCGAGCGCATCTCAGCGAGGGTCCGGGAGGCCTCCCGCTCGATGATGACCAGGGCTTCCACCGCTGCGCCCGGATCGGTGGAGGCCACGACACGGCCGGCCTGGGCCCGGATCGCAATGGCCGAGACGTGGTGCGCCACGGTGTCATGGAGCTCGCGTGCCAGCTGTTCCCGCTCGAGCAGCTTCATCTGGTCCATCCCCCGGCGACGGGCCGTGTCCGCGTACCGAACCGAGGCCCCGACCGCTGCCACCAGGAGCACGAACACGGCACCTTGAGCCACCTCGCCGAGCGGGACCTCGGCGGCATCGGACGTCTGGGCCTCGAATGCGATCAGCAACACCGGGATCGACACGATCACCAGCCCGATCACGGCGTCACGGCCGGAGCCCCAGCGGAAGAGCGCGTACACCAACAACATCACGAAGACAGTGGAGTCCAGGCCCCGCCACTCGTCGGCGAGGACGATCGAGGCGACCTCCACGACCGTGACGAGGCCGAAGGCCGCGGCGACGGACTGGAGCGGGTGCGTCCGCCGCCACAGCAACGTCGGAAGCAGCGCCAGCGCCACCACCACGGAGGGCACGCGCCAGACCAGGTCCTCGCGGAACACTCCCTCGAGCAGCACCACGGGCACCAGCGCCGAGACGAGCACCCAGTCCCGCCAGACCGGTCCGGGCGCATCGGGAACGCGGGGCTCGGCCCACAACGAACGAGCTGCGTTCCGGAGCACGACCCAACCCTAACGAAGTCCGCCAGCGGGCGGATCGGCCGAAAGTACGACTCGGCAACCGTCCGATCGGTGGGTTCCGAATGGCCGGACTCCCGATGTGGCGCGGGCCGGACATCACGACCATGGGCTCATGCCCACGTCAGCAGCAACCCCTCGTCCATCGTCATTCCTCGGCCGGGTCGCCGGCTGGTGCTTCGATCACCGGACCAAGGCCATCGGGCTCTGGCTCGTCGCGGTCGTCGCCGTCTTCGGCGCCGTCGGCGCGGCCGGCTCGCAGTTCAGCACCAACGCCCAGGTGCCCGGCTCCGGCAGCGCTGCCGGGTTCGCCGTGCTGGCTGAGCACTTCCCCGAGCTCGGCACCGGCGGGCAGACGGGCACGATCGTGTTCAGAGCAGCCCAAGGCGTTGACGATCCCGAGGTCCGGGCCGCCATGGAGGAGCTGTTCGCAACGGTCGACGCCGGATTCCCAGACGACCGCGGTGAGCCGCAGCACCCGGGCGCGACCGTGGTCTCACCCTACGCAGACAGCGGTGAGAGCCAGATCGCGCGGGACGGACCCCTGGCCGGGCGAGTCGCCTACGCGCAGGTGAACTTGTCGTCCGACGTCGACGACACCGAGTCCGGCCAGCTCGGCAAGGCGATCAGCGAGCACAAGCCCGCGATCGACGGCCTCGAGGTCTTCGCGGGCGGCCAGTACCTGGCCGTGATCGAGCCCCCGCAGACCGAACTCCTCGGCCTCGCCTTCGCCATGATCGTCCTGATCCTGGCATTCGGATCGGTGCTCGCCATGGGCCTCCCGATCGCCGTCGCACTCGGCGGTGTCGCCGCCGGCATGGGGATGACCCTGCTCCTCAGCAACGTCTTCACCATCCCCAACGACGCCACCGTCCTCGGGATCATGATCGGGCTCGGCGTCGGCATCGACTACGCCCTCTTCATCGTCTCCCGCTACCGGGAAGGCCTCCACGCCGGGCACTCGGCGCGTGCGTCCACCGTGATCGCCATGGAGTCTGCCGGGCGAGCCGTGATCTTCGCCGGCACCACCGTGATGATCTCGATGCTCGGCCTCCTCCTCGTGGGCGTGGGGTCGGTGGGCGGCATGGGCATCGGTGTCTCCGCCACCGTGCTCGCCACCATGTTCACGTCCACCACGCTCCTCCCTGCGCTGCTCGGGTTCGCCCGTGAGCGGGTCGAGCTCACCCGCTGGCGCGGTCTCATCGCCGCCGGCTTCACGTCTGTCGCCCTGCTCGGCCTCGGCATCGGGTTGACGCCACTCGCGGCCTCCGCCGGTGCGCTCGCCCTCCTCACCCTGCTCGCCAGCCTGGCTGTGCGGCCGCTGGGAAGCGCCGTCCCTCGACGGAGTGCGAAGCCCATGGAAGCGACCCTCGCCTACCGGTGGAGCCGCACCGTCCAACGCAATCCGCTCCGCTGGCTGGTCGGGGCGAGCGTCGTGCTGGTCCTCCTCGCCGCTCCGGTCGCCGGCCTTCGCCTCGGCTGGGCCGATGATGGGAACTTCCCCGAGGGCACCGACACCCGGCAGGCCTACGACCTCCTCGCCGAGGCGTTCGGCGACGGGTTCAACGGCCCGTTCCTCATCACCGTCGTGGGCGAGTCCGCCGACGACGTCGCCGCCCTCCACGCCGCCCTGGTACGCACCGACGGGGTGGCCGCCGTCACCGCCCCGATGTCCGACGACCCGGCCCAGCCGGGCGCCTATCTCCTGAGCCTCGTCGCCACCACCGCCCCCCAGGACGAAGCCACGGCCGCACTGGTCCGTCATCTCCGCAGTGACGTCATCCCCGCTGCGACGGCCGGCACCGACCTCGACGTCGAGGTGACCGGAGGTGCCGCCATCGCCATCGACATCACCGACTACCTCGCCAAGCGGATGCTCCTCTTCTTCGGCGCCGTGCTGGCTGTGTCGTTCGTGCTGCTGCTGATCGTCTTCCGGTCACTCCTCGTTCCGCTCAAGGCGGTCCTGATGAACGTCCTCACCATCGGCGCCGCCTACGGCATCGTCGTCGCCGTCTTCCAATGGGGATGGGCGGGCGGGCTCATCGGCATCGAAGGCGGTCCGATCAACCCGTTCATCCCGATGATGCTCTTCGCCGTCGTCTTCGGGCTCTCGATGGACTACGAGGTGCTCCTGCTCTCCCGGATCCGCGAGGAGTACCTGCGGACCGGCGACGCCAATACCTCGGTCGCCGACGGCGTCGCCTCCACCGCCAGGGTGATCACCGCAGCCGCCGCCATCATGGTCGTCGTCTTCGGGTCGTTCACGCTCGAGGACATGCGAGAACTCAAGATCTTCGGTCTCGGGCTCGCCGTCGCCGTCCTCCTCGATGCGACGCTCGTCCGCATGGTGGTCGTGCCCGCCACCATGGAGCTCCTCGGCGACCGCAACTGGTGGATCCCGACGTGGCTCGACAGGGTCCTGCCGCACTTCGAGGTCGAGCCGGCCCGCCCGACCGTTCCTGCCGGTGACGAGCAACTGACGCCGGCCGGGCACGCTCCCGTCGCCCTCGGCCGGGACGCTCGTTGAACGTGGATCCTGGTGCGTGGCAGTGTGCGACATGGCGACGAACATGTCCGAAGCACCGATGTGGGACGAGCGGTACTCGACGGAGGAGTACGTCTTCGGCACCGATCCCGCTGCGTTCCTCACCCAGCACGAGGAGCTGTTCGTTCCCGGCTCCGAGACCCTCGTGGTCGCGGATGGGGAAGGCCGAAACTCGGTCTACCTGGCAACGCGTGGGATGCAGGTCACGGCGATGGACGTTTCCGAGGTCGGCGTCGAGAAAGCTCGGCGCCTCGCCATCGACCGCGGCGCCACCGTCGACTTCCGGCTTGCCGACATCACCACGTGGAAGTGGGCACCCGACGCGTACGACATGGTCGTTGCGGTCTTCATCCAGTTCCTCGATCCGGAGCAACGGGCGGTCGCGTTCGACGGGATGCAGCGCACGCTCAGGACGGGCGGACGCCTCCTGTTGCACGGCTACAGCGTCGACCAACTCGCCTTCGGCACCGGCGGCCCCTCCGATCCGGCTCACCTGTACACCGACACGCTCTTGGCCGAGGCGTTCGCGACGATGGAGATCGAGGAGTTGCGCTCCTACGAGGCGGTCATCAGCGAAGGCGCAGGGCACAGCGGCAGGTCGGCGCTGGTCGACCTCGTCGCCACCAAGCGCTGACGGCACCGGCCGAGGACCTCACCACTGCGACTCGTCGAGGGTGACGAGAACCTTGCCGCAGTCCTTCGACCCGTCGAGCACCGCCAGGGCGTCCTCGAACTGGTCGAGCCCGAACCGGTGGGTGATCACTGCCGAGAGATCCCGTCGTTCCAGGAGGTCGACGGCGTTCTCGAAACGCGGCGGGTACTCGATCGAACCGCGGAGGGTCAGCTCCTTCATCAGCACCATCAGGAAGCTGACCTTGATCGGCCGATAGTGCAACGCCACCACCGACAGGCGTGAGCCCACCCCGGCGTGATCGATGACGTCGAGGATGACCTGGTCGGCGCCGGAGGCCTCGATGAACGCGGCGGTGGCCGGGGTCGGGCCGAACATGAACGGCTTCGTCCCGTGCAACGACTTCAGCTCGTCCCAGACGTCGGTGGTCGTCGGGTCGAGCGCCGCCTGTGCGCCCAGGCCCAGCGCCAGGTCGCGACGCGTTCCGCTCAGGTCCACGGCGACGACTCGTTCGTGACCGCGGTCGACCAGCGTGGCGATCGCTCCGAGACCGATGGGTCCGCAGCCGAACACCACCACGCCCTCACCGGGGTGCACGTCGGCCTGGTCGACGGCGTGCATGCCGACGGCGAGTGGCTCTGCGAACGCTGCGACGTCGAGCGGCACGTGGTCGGGCACCCGGTGGAGCCGCACATCGGGTTCGGTCACCCGCAGCAGCGGAGTGAGGCCGCCGAACGGTCCGCCGCTGCCGTACTTGCTGATGTCGGCGTCCGCGCCCGGCTGCACGATCACCCGGTCGCCGACCCTCACCGACGTCACGTCCGGTCCGACCCATTCGACGGTGCCCGACATCTCGTGGCCGAGGCAGAGCGGGTCGGGACCCGGGCCGGCGACGCCGCCCATCTTGATGTAGCTCAGGTCGCTGCCGCAGATCCCGCACGCTGCGATGCGCACCAGAGCGTCAGCCGAGCCGGGGTCGGGATCGGCGACGTCATCGACGCGGACGTCGCCGGGGCCGTGGACTCGTACTTGCAGCACAGGGTTCTCTCCTCGATCGTGGCGCCGGTCAGCCGGCGAGGTAGCCGCCGTCGACGGCGAGCGTCGTACCGGTGATGTAGGTCGCCGCCGTCGACGCCAGGAACAGCACCGCGCCGACGACCTCGTCGGGACGTCCGAGTCTCCCCATGGGGATGTGCGCGAGCTCGTCGTTCAGCAGCTCCGGGAACGCGGCCATCGGCGCGGTCATCGGCGTGTCGATGACACCTGGCGCAACAGCGTTGACGCGCACCCGCCGTCCGGCCCAGCGTCGGCCCAGGTTGGCGGTCCAGTTCACGACTGCAGCCTTGGCAGCGCCGTACCCGGGGACCATGGTCGTGCCCCGGTACGCCGTCATCGACGACACGTTGATGACGCTGGCTCCGTCGGGCAGCGTGCTCGCGAACAGCAGGCGACGGAGGGCGGTGGTCAACCGCATCGGTCCGACGAGGTTGATGTCGACGGACGCGGCGAACCCGTCGGCGCTCCACTCGTCGAGGCCACCGGGCAGGTTGGCGCCGGCGTTGTTGACGAGGACGTCGAGCCGATCGAGCGATGCCACCAGGGCGTCGATCGAGGCGGGGTCGATGATCTGCAACTGCCGATAGCCGAACCGGTCGAGATCGACCTCGTAGGCGGTCGCGTCGCTCCGGGTGCCGGTGACGATCACGTCGGCGCCGGCGTCGGCGAATCCCGAGGCGATGGAGTAGCCGATGCCGCTGGTCCCGCCGGTGACCAGGATGGTGGCGCCGGAGAAGTCGAAGGTGACGCCGCCGCTCATGGCCGGTTCAACTTGGCGATCGAGCGCTTGAGCCACGCCTGTTCCCAGAAGTTCTCCGACGCCGCCAACAGCGACTCGTGGGCGGCGATGGCGACGGCGTTCGCACCGTCGTGGCGGGGCTCCGCGCCGAGCACGATGTCGGTCAGCTGGAGCGCTTCCACAGCGCGGTCGTGGTCGAGATGGGATCGGGCGGCAGCGACCAGGGCGTCGGCCCCTGCAGCGGCCACCAGGTCCGGCGCGACGGCGAGCGGTGGCACGCCGTACAGCTCCGTCGTCGATCGGTGGTGGAACCAACCGGCGTAGTTCTCCCAGATCGCCCGGACGTTCCACTTGGTCTGGCCGTAGCCCTCG
>WBZX01002478.1_pt1 | contig 12499 bp, 11 predicted proteins | sample 5204211 | NCBI WGS metagenome assembly WBZX01 (sample SAMN12344362, study PRJNA552823) | activated sludge metagenome | biome: Activated sludge suspended growth; feature: Nitrification reactor; material: Wastewater; isolation source: activated sludge from nitrification reactor of wastewater...
AGCGGCGCGCTGGCGCTCGCCGATCGACTCGACGCGCAGGCGGCCGGGGTCGCGAGCGCACGGCTCGGCAAGCTCTCGCGACGCATCGACGACATGCTCGGCGAAGCCCGCATGGGCCGCATCGACGCCGTGCTCGGGGCCAAGAAGAAGCTCGAGATCGAGGTCCGCGACATGGCCGCAGGCCGCTTCCCGCCCGAGCTGTTCGGCAAGCTGCAGATCGAGGGCCTGGTCGGCGACGACGAGGAGTTCTGGCCCTACCAGGGCGAGTACTGGGCCGACGAATACGAGGGCTACCGATGACGGGCAGACGCGCCGCGCTCACGCTCGCCGTCGCGCTCGGGCTGCTGCCCGCGTCGGCATGGGCCCGTGGCAGCGCCCCGGCGGAGCGATCCGCTGCGCGCAGCGGCGGCGCCGCGAAGGTCGAGGCCGCCGCCCCCGAGCCGTCGAACAAGCGTCGTGGCCGTGGACGCAAGGCCGCCGCGCCCGACGACACCCCACCGCCGCTGACCTCGTACCAGCTCGAGCTCGAACTGCGCACGCGCGAGGGTCAGATCACCGTCGATCGCAAGCGTGGCATCGCGCTGCTCGAGGAGTTCATCACCAAGCACGCCGACAACCGTGCGATGCCCGAGGCGCTCTACCGCCTGGCCGCGCTCTACTGGGAGCGCAGCCAGGAGCAGTTCCTCACCGCGATGGGCAGCTGGGCCGATGCCGTCGACGGCTGTCGCGACGCGCCGGAGACCTGCCCCGACGGTCCGCCCGCGGAGCCGGTGCTCGACCTCGCGAGCGCGCAGACCATCTACGTGCGACTCATCCGCGACTACCCGAGCTTTCGCAAGCTCGACACGGTGCGCTACCTCTACGCGTTCTCGCTGCGCGATCAGGGCCACACCGACGCCGCGCAGGCGCAGTTCTGGGCCATCATCAAGAAGCATCCCAGCTCGAGCTTCGTGCCCGATGCGTGGCTCGCCATCGGCGATCATCGCTTCTATGCCGGCACCGACTGGAACGCGGCGCTCGAGGCCTATGGCCACGTGCTCGAGCACCCGGGCAGCGACCCCTACGCGATGGCGCTCTTCAAGACCGCGTGGTGCCACTGGAAGCTGGGTCAGAGCGCCGAGGCGGTGAAGCGGTTCAAGCAGGTGCTCGATCAGGGCGCCGAACCCGAGACCGATGACGCCAGTCGCAAGCGCCTTGCCGACCTGCGCGAGGAAGCCCTCGAGTACCTCGTGCAGGTGCTGAGCGAAGACGAGAAGAACACCCCCAAGGACATCTACGACTTCCTGGCCTCGATCGACGGCTCGCAGTACTCGCGCAAGGTGCTGGTGCGGCTCGGCGAGGCCTACGAGGCCCAGACCCGCTACGACAAGTCGGTGCCGACCTGGCGCTTCCTCATCGAGCTCGACACATCGCACGTCGATGCCGCGGACTTCGAGCTGCACGTCGTCGCGGGCCTGCGCGGCGACGGCAAGCTCGCGCCGGCGCTCGATGAGCTCGGCGTGATCCATCAGCGCTACGGCCTGGGCACCCCGTGGGCCAAGGCCCACCCCAAGGCTGCGCGCGCCGCCCACGAGGACGCCTCGGGGCTGCTGTTCGACTTCGGACGCTCGATCCACGAGGGCGCGCAGGCGGCCGAGAAGGACACCAAGGTGCCCGACAAGGAGCGCTACGCCCTGGCGGCGCGTGCCTACGACGACTTCATCACGCGCTACCCCAGCGAGCCCAACGCGGTCGAGGTCTCCTACCTCGCCGGCGACATCTACTTCTTCAAGCTCGGCCAGGCCGAGCGCGCTGGCGATGCCTACCTGCGCGTCGGCGAGTCGGCCCCGGTCGGCGCGCTGCACCACGATGCGTTGCTGGCGGCGATCGGTGCCTACGAGCAGGCCATCGCGCAGGCGCCGGCCGCGACCGCCGCGACCACACCGGTCACCGCTGCGGCCGCGCCGATCGGCGCCGCAGCCACCGACGGCACCGCAGCGGGCGGCAGTGCCGTGGGCGGCGCGGCGGCGACCGCAGAGACCCCGGCCGATCCGGCCGGCGACGCGGCCCGCTACAGCCCGCTCGAGCGCAAGTTCATCCGCGCGGTCGATCTGTTCTCGTCACTGTTCCCCGACGACGAGCAAAACGGCGCGGTGCTCTACGCGCTGGGCGACTTCTTCTACAACCGAGGCGACTACGACGGCGCAGTGCAGCGCTACGGTAAGCTCGTGGTCGATCACCCCGCCGATGGCAACGCCGGGGCCGCCGGCGATCGCATCCTCGAGAGCCTGCAGAAGGCCGCGGACTACGACAACATCGAGCTGTGGGCCGGCAAGCTCAAGGCCACCAAGTCGTTCGCCGCGCCCGAGGAGCAAGCACGGCTCGATCGCATCATCGTCGACAGCCTGCTCAAGCAGGGCGACACCCTGGTCGAGCGCGGCTATGCGGCGCGCGGCGCCAGCTACTACCTGCGGGTCGCCGCCGAACACCCGCGCCACGACAAGGCACCGCTGGCGCTGTCCAACGCCGGTGCCGCGCTCGAGCGCGCGCGCAAGCCCCAGGCCGCCACCGAGATCTACGAGCGACTCGCAAAGGACTACCCCAAGAGCCCGCAAGCCGCCGAGGCGACGCTGGTGGTCGCCCACGTGTTCGAGAACATGGGGGACTACGAGCGCGCCGCACAGCGCTACGACGGGCTGGTCGAGCGCTACCCCAAGCATGCCGGCCGCGCCGAAGCGCTCTACAACGCCGGCGTGCTCTACGAGGGGCTCGGGCAGACCAAGCTCGCCGCTGCCCGCTACGCCACCTACGCCAAGCAGTTCCCCGGCGAGTCCGACAGCCTGCAGGTCGAGCTGCGCGCGGGTCTCGTCCAGGCCCGGGCCGGTGACCACAAGGCCGCAATCGCGACGCTCTCGAAGTTCGTCGATCGCCACGGCAGCGCGCCCGAAGCCGTGGTCGCCAACACACAGCTCGGCAAGTCGCTCATCGCGGTGTCGCGCTTCAAAGACGCCGACAAGGCGCTGGCCAAGGCCGCGAAGTCCGGCCGCACCGCCGAGGGCCCCGCGCGGGTCGCCGGCGCCGAGGCGAGGTACCTGCAGGGCGAGCTCATCTACCGCGAGTTCGAGGCGCAGAAGCTCGACCCCAAGCCGAGCAAGCTCGGCGCGAGCCTCGATCGCAAGGCCAAGCTGTTGGGCTCGGCGAAGGATGTCTACCTCGACGTGCTGGCCTACTCGACCGCGGAGTGGACCACCGCCGCGCTGTTCCGCATCGGGCAGTCCTACGAGTTGTTCGCCAAGGGCCTGCGCGAGTATCCCGTGCCCGCGGGCCTGAGCCAGGCCCAGCAGGACGAGTACTCCGAGCAGCTCGACACCTTCGCGCTGGCGTTCGAGGAGGAGGCGATCGGCGCCTACAAGAGCGGTTATGCCCGCGCGATGGAGCTCGGCATCTACAACACGTACACCCGCAAGATCCGCGCGTCGCTGGGCCGGCTCTCGGCACAGGAGTTCCCGCCGATCGCAGAGGTCGGCAGCGAGCTGCGGGTGGCCGAGGGCGGCTCGGGTGCGCAGGCGATCCGGAGGCTCGAGCGATGACGCCGAGGCTCATCGTGCTCGCCGCGCTGCTCGGCGCGGGGCTACCGGCCTGCGGTCGCCGCACGCCGACGAACACCGTCGCGCCCACCACCGCGGTCTCGGCCACTGCGCGGCAGCGGTTCGACGCCGGCGTGGGCAAGCTCGACGCCGGCGCCAACGAGTACGACGATGCGATCGCGCAGTTCAAGGCCGCGATCGCCCTCGAGCCCAAGCTGTGGGAGGCGTGGCTCGACATCGGCGTGATCGAGCTGCGGCGCGCACGGCTCGGCGAGGCTGCCAAGGCGCTCGAGACCTCGCTCGCGATCTATGCCAGCCCCGAGGCCCTCGACGCGCTCGGCGAGGTGTACCTGCGGCAGAACAAGGCCAAGCAAGCGCTCGCGCTCTACGAGCGAGCGCTGCGCGAGCACCCCGACGATCTGCGGGTTCGCAACGCGCTGGCCGTCACGCTGCGCCGCGTCGGTCGGCTCGACGAAGCCGAGGCCGAGTGCCGCGCGATCCTCGGTGAGCACGCCTTCGATCCCGCCGCCTACGCGACCCTCGGCGCCATCAAGATCGATCGCGGACAACTCGACCTCGCGCAGCTACTGCTCGACAAGGGTCTCGCGCGCCATCCGGAGCATCCGCTGCTGCTGACCAACCTGGGCTTGGTCGCGCTCAAGCGCGGTGACGACCAGACCGCGTTCGCGTTGTTCGAGCGGGCGAGCGCAGCCGACCCCCGCTACGTCGTGGGTCGCCTCAACAAGGCCGCGCTCTTCCTCGGGGCCGGCGACGCCAAGCGGGCCAAGACCGAGCTCGACGCGGTCCTGCAGATCGAGCCCGGCAACACCGACGCCCTGCTCGGCGTCGGCACCTGCGCGCGGCTCTCGGGTGATCTGCCCGGCGCTCGCACGGCATGGGAGCGCGTGCTCGCGATCGATGCCGCGCATGCGGGGGCGATCTTCAACCTCGCGGTGCTCGAGATGGACTTTGCCGAGCGACCCCAGATCGCGCGCAAGCACCTGGAACGCTATCTGCAGGTCACCGGCGGCGACGGCCCGCAGGCGGCCGACGTCAAGGAGCGGCTGGCGCTGCTCGAGGGCATGAGCAAGACGAAAGGCGGCGCGAAAGGATGACCAGCGGAGCACTGTGGACCTCGTGGATCGCCGTGGTGCTGGCGGCCGCGGCCCCTGCGGCCAAGCCCGCCGGCAAGCCGGCAGCCCCCGCTGCGGCCAGGCCTGCGACGGCGGGGCCTGCGACGACCAGCCCCTCGGGCACCGCGAGCAGCACCGCGGCCGCGAAGCCGCCGACAGCCTCGACGGCGGCGCCACGCACCGCGGCCGAGCGCGCACCGACCAGCGCCAGTGCCAAGGCGCCCGCGACCGACGCGGCCGCCACCCCCCCGCCGGCGGGGCCAGCCAGCCCCAGGGATCGCGAGGAGGACGTGACGCGTTACACCTTCACCGGCCTCGACATCGAGGGCGAGCTGAGAACGCCGGCGCTGTTGCAGTTCCTCGCGCGCATCGGCGGCGAGTTCGAGACCGTCGGCATACCCCACCGCAGCTTCATGCCCGAGCTGGCGCAGACCATCACCGAGGACGCACTGTGAGACCGTGAGCGCGCGCGCCACAACCACTGGGTATGCGACGCGCGTCGTGCTCGCGCTCGGTCGGACCGTGCTGCAGGAGGCCACGGTCGACGCGCGCGGGTCGCTGCGTGTCGGTCATGGTCACGGCTGCGACTTCGTGTTGCCGGTGACGCCCGCGATCGCCCGCACGACCCTCGTGCGTCGCGGCGCGATCACCCTGCCGCCCGGCTTCGACGGGCGCCTGGTGCTCGACGGTGTCGAGCACGACGTCGCCGAGCTCCGTGCGGCCGGCCGAACCACCGTGCCGCTGGCCCCCGAGGACTGGGGCGTGCTGTGGCTGCACGAGTCGCCGCAGCTGCGGCTCGTGGTGCTGCAGGTCGCCCGCGAGGTGCTGCCGCCGATGCCGAGCGACGGCGCCAACCGGCCGCTGTACGCCGCGACCACCTTCAGCGCGATCGCGATGGCGTTGCTGCTGGGCATCGCGTACCTGCGCTACGACCCCGAGCGGCACAAGCTCGAGCTCGACGACCTCGACGCACGCATCACGCGGGCGATGTTCAATGATCCACCCCGTGATCCGCCGCCCGAGGAGGACACGCCGCTGGCTGCCGACGAGGACAAGCCCGCCGAGAAGCCGCGCAAGCGCGCCGCCGGCGACGAAGGCACGTTCGGCCGGCCCGATCGCGTCGGTCGCAGCAACATCCCCAAGACCGACGCGACCAGCTCGAGCAACGCCACCAACGTCGGGCTGGTGCGCGAGCTCAACGACCTCGCGCAGACCAGCACCATGGCCGATCTGCTCGCGGTGGGCGGTCAGATCAGCGGCACCGACAACGGCCCGCTGGTGGTCGGCAACGGCACGTACGGCATGTCCACCCGCGGCAGCGGCCAGGGCGGCGGCGGCGATGGTGAAGGCGTCATCCACGGCACCGCCGACATCGATCTCCACGGCAGCGGCACCGACGCGCGTCGTCGCACCGTCAAGGCGAAGGAGGGCCCCAAGGAGAAGCAGGTGTCGGTGCAGCCGGGCACCGCGCGAGTGAAGGGCCAGCTCAGCAAGGAGCTGATCGACAAGGAGGTCCGTCGTCACCGCGCGCAGATCGGCTTCTGCTACAACAAGCAGCTCGCGCGCCAGCCCGACCTGTCGGGCAAGGTCTCGCTGTCGTGGATCATCCGCCTCGACGGATCGGTCACCAGCGCCAAGGTGAAGAGCAGCTCGTTGGGCAACAGCGACGCCGAGAGCTGCATGGTGCGCGCGCTGCAGAACTGGCACTTCCCCAAGCCCGAGGGCGGCGTGGTCGAGGTCGAGTACCCGTTCGTGTTCGACACCGAGTGAGGCAATCATGGTCATGCACACGTACGTCACCACCGGCTGCTCGCTGCTCGCGACGGGGCTCGCGTGCACGCTCGTGGGCACGGGTTGCAACAACCCCGCCTACTACCCCGGCGCCACGCGCCTGGTGGTGCGCGCCGCCGACATCGCCGCCGCCGCCGAAGACGGGGCCGCCAACGCCAATCCCACCGTCGGCGCCTACGTGCAGGGCGAGTACTGGCTCGACTTCCGCGACCCCACCGATGCCGAGCTGGCCGCGCTGCGTCCGCCCGGCAGCACCCCGATGGAGCAGGATCCATGGGTGCGCCGCGACGAGCTGACGATCTCCGTGCCGTGGACCCTGACCAACGACAGCGACCAGCCGCTGCGCGCGTGGGTGACCCTCGACGGCGCGACCGAGTTCTACGACTACAACCCCATCGCGGGCTTCGGCGCCGCGGGAGGCGAGGAGGAGGAGGAGGTGCAGTTCCCCTCCCTGCTCGGCTTCACACCGATCATGCTCGAGCCCCACGAGGTTCGCGAGGGCGAGTTCCGCGAGGACGATCTGCGCGAGGCGATGTACGACCTCGACGCGGTCACACGCTTCTGTGCGGGCCCGCTGGCGGTGCTGAACCACCGCCACGAGGCAGACCCGATCGGCACCGATGCCGTGCCGTCCGATGCGGTGCTCGCGGGCGCGGTGATGCTCCGACTCACGCTGGGCGCGTCGGCACCCGCTTCGCTGGAGTATGCGGTGCGACTGCGCGAGAGCGAGGGCATCATCTTCGACAGCGCCCGCGATGCGCGGCGCTACGAGACCATGCCGGAGCTGTACGTGCTGCCCTCGGCGGCCGCGGCGATGGCGGGCGGCAGCACCGGGGCCGACATGGCCGTGTGTGACGACGGCGGGAGCAGCGGGTGAACGCAGCGCCGCTCTGCTTGCTGCTGGCGATCGCACCCGAGGCGTCGAGCCGTCCTGCCGAGACCGGCGACGTGGGCGTCGTCGAGCGTCCGCAGGCCGATCCCACGGTGTTCCCCGACCCGCGGAAGTTCAGCCGCGGGTTCTTCGTCGAGGCGGCGCTGGGCCCCGCGGTACCGATCGGTGCCGCCGCGAAGGTGCTCTCGCCCGGCTTCTCGTTCAGCGCGCGCGCCGGCTACGAAATCCGTCGCTGGATCGCGCTCGACCTGCATGCGACCGGCCTGCTGCACCGCTACCACGACGCGGTGCTGCACCGCGAGCTGCTCGGTCAGGGCGTCTACACCGGCGAGCTGCGCTTGGGCGTGCCATTTCGCCGCTTCATGATCGCCGCGCACGGTGGCTTCGGCGTGATGCAGACCAGCAACAACCTGCTGCAGATCGCCGGCGTCGCGCCCGACAACCGACGCTTCGGCGTCGCGTGGGACGCCGCGCTCTCCTTCGACGTCCACAGCCTCGATCGCCACATCTCGGGTGGCTTCATCGCCAGCTTCATCGGCATGCCCGCGCTGCGCAGCTCAGGGGCGCTGCTGCTGTCGCTGTACCTGCGCTACACCCACGGGCGGGAGCGCGGCAACGGTCGACGCCGACGCCAGAAATGAAGAAGGGACGGCGCTGCCACGCGCCGTCCCTTCGGGACTACCCGTCACTCCCCCGGCTCGAGTGGAGTCACACGTAGAAATCGATGAACGCGAAGCCGCGCTCGGGCTCCTTTGCGGGCTGGGCCTCGGCCTCCCGCGGCTCGACCGGCACCGGCACCGGCAGCTCCAGGCGGGGCTGCTCGACGACGTGACGTCGGCTCTTGCGGGTCGAAGCACGGCTCGGACGATCGTGGGTCCAGTTCTCTGCCATCTCCAGCCTCACCTTCGTGGGGACGCCCTTCTCTCGAGTACGCCGCGCGCAGGATTCCGGTTCGAAATCCTGCCAACGCCCGGCCCTCGTCGACTCAGTCACTCGGCCTGAAAAAGTTGCAAGCTCCACACCATTCCCGAGGGGGCGTGATGGAACTACTGTGAGTTGGCAGAGGTCGGCCGTTTGGACCGCCGGGCGGGACGAATCGACCGGACACGACCGCGACAGCCGTGTCAGGTGGGTCGACCGTGGAGTGCCGTGCCCCGTCACCTCTGTTACTCAGCCTAACGCGCCTGCAGGCCGAGGCAAGTCGCCGGCTTTTTCGTGCGTGATGGTCCCACCGGCACAGGTGTCCAGCCACGACGTCCGGCCGGCAGCGACTCGAGGCCAGCGCCAAAGCCCCGTAGGGCACCCGTAGGTGGGCTCTGGCGGGGCTTATCCCGCGCCTAGAAGTCGACCACGACCCAGCCGCCGTCCTCGCGCTCGAGCCGCACGATGTGGCCATCGCCGAGGTCGAGCCGGGCGTCGTGGTCGTCGTGGGGCACGGGGTCGCCGATCACCCTGGCGAGGCGATCTCGGGCCTCGCGTAGCGCGGCCGCCTGCTCCCCCTCGGTCCACGCCGCCGCGAGGTCCTCCGCGGACAGCCCCACGCGGTACCGCCTTGGTGCGAGCCGCAGCAGGACGTCCCAGCGGCCGGCCCGGCTCGCACGGACCAGGGCCGCGATCGCGTGCTCGGGTGTGTCCTGGGCGTATGCGGCGGAGGGGTCGGCGTCGAAGCGCCAGCCGTCCTTGGTCCAGCTCGCCTCCGCGGCGAGCTCGGGGGTCAGCAGGACGCCCGCCCGGGGTGTGATCTCGACCGGCCGGCGCAGGCGCTTGGCCCAGGCGCGCCGCTGGGCCCCGAGCAGCGTCGCGTCGTCGACCCACGGTTGCGCAGCGGGCAACACGTGCGCATGGGTCGCCCGGGCGTCACCTCGGTGCACCGCGCGCGACAGCGAACGCGACTGTGCCGCGACCTCGCGGCGCGCCGCCCCGGCGCAGGCCGAGAGCAGCGCGGCGAGCACGAGCCACAGCCCCCGAGACTGGCTCATCCGTTCCTCTTGGGCTCCACGATCGCGCTGAACGACGCCGAGCTCTTGAGCTGCTCGCCGCACGTGACGCGACCGGTGAACTTGCCGATGCGGCCGAGACGCTCGGCCTTCACCTCGATGCGAAGGACCTCGCCGGGTACCGCCACCGCGCGGAACTTCGCGTCCTGGATGCCGATGAACAAGCAGTCCTGCGTCGCGGGATCGAACGCGCCCGAGAGGTTCGCGAGCACCACTGCGGCCTGGGCCATCGCCTCCACCTGCACGACGCCGGGCACGATCGGGTTGCCCGGAAAGTGCCCCTGCAGGATCGGATCGCTGATCGACACCATCCGCAGCGCGACGATCGACTCGTTCGGCGTCGCCTCGACGACGCGGTCGAGGAAGAGGAACGGGTAGCGATGGGGCAGGATCTTCTGCAGGGCGACCGCGTCGAGCACGGCCGGAGCATACCGCAAAGCCGCGCAGCGGGTGGATGGCGCGCCGCCCCACCCCGCCGTCGGCGGCGGTGCGTCAGCTGGCGTGCTTGGCGTCGTACAGCTTGATGATCTCGTCGGTGAGATCGAAGCCGTCCTTCGCGTAGAGCACCGTCATCGCGTCACGCACCAGCACGAGGTCGATGCCGCGTTCCTGCGCGAGCTTGGTGACGATCTTCTGGGTGTTGCCGTAGATCGACTCGAGCAGCGCGTTGTGCTGCTCGCCGAGCTCGTTCTCCAGCGTCATCAGCGTCTCCTGCAGCTCCATCGAGTCGCGCTGCAGGCGTTCCTGGGCCTGGGCCAGCGCCTCACCCTTGAGCGACTGCAGCTTGGCAGCGTCGGCCTCGAGCTTGGAGCGCCGCTTGTCGAGCTTCTCTTGCTTGGCCTTGCTGCTGGTCTCGAGACCGGAGCGGGCCTTCCTGCCGGCCTTGGTCTCGTTGAGCACGCGCTGCATGTCGACCAGCACGATCTTCTTGACCGCGGGCACCTCGGCACGGGCGTCGTTGGCGACGGTGAGCACCGGCGTGACGGCGAGGCCGAGCGCGAGCGCGAGCAACAGACGACGGGGGGTACGGGAGATGCTCATCACTTGTGCTCCTTGTCGTAGCGGACAATCACGCGATTGGTCAGGTCGAGCTTCGGGTCGGCGTACAACACCGTCATCTCCGACTTCACCAAGACGATCTGCACGCCCTCCTCGATCGCGATCTGCTTCGCGATCGCAGCGACCTTGCCGTAGATCTTCTCGGTGAGGAGGCCCTCCTTCTGGGCGACGTCCTCCTGCAGCTCGGCGCTCAGCTGCTCGAGCTCGGCCTGCTCGCGCATCAGGTCCTCCTGACGCTTCTGCAGCTCGGTCTTCGACAGCATCGCACCCTTGGCCTGCAGGTCCTTCGCGTGCTGCTGCAGCGTCTCGGCCTTCTTCGTCAGTCGGGCCTGCCCGCGGCTGAACGCTGCCTCCAACGTCGTCTTCGCGGTCTTGCCCTCCTTGGTGTCGAGCAAGCATCGCTGCAGATCGACGACGGCGACCTTCTCGATGGTGGGAACTGCAGCGGCGGCGGGCTTGCCGGCGCCGATCAGCATCGCCGGCAACAGCAGTGCCGGGAGCGCGAGACGTGCGAAACGCTGCATGGCGCGAACCTTAGCCGCCGCCCTTCGTGACGGCAAGCGCTGGGAGTTCACAGACGGCCGTGCATGGGATTGATTCGCGGTGCCCCTGCGCGGGCCGTGATCGCGATCGCGCGTCGCCTGGGACAAAAGCCAAGCGCAGCGGGGCGCTTCGGGGCGCCGACGCCCGAGGCCTAGAACGAGTTGCCGATCGCGAACTCGAAGACCACCGGGTCATCGCCGCGACGCAGGAACTTGGTCGGGCGCTGGCGATCGAGCGGGAAGCCCCACTCGAACCGCAGCGGCCCGATTGGCGACTGCCAGCGGAAGCCGAAGCCCATCGAGTAGCGCAGGTTCCTGAAGCCGAAGTTGCCGCAGGGGTCGGACTTCGGAAGCAGCGAAGGATTCGCCGTCTCGCAGTACAGGACCTTCTCGGTGTTGAAGGCGTTGCCCATGTCGTAGAAGATCACGCCCTTGATGTTGGCCGGCGGGATCATCATGAACTCGAACTCGCCGGTGAGCGCGGTCAGCAGGTTGCCGCCGATCTCGTAGGGAATGAGCGGCGAGGTCGGGTCGGGCGAGCTCGCGACCTTGATCTTGGGGCCGAGGCTACGCAGGCGGAAGCCGCGGATCTCACCGTCGCCGTAGATGCCGCCCGGGAACCACCGCTCGAAGATCGGCACGCCGCGCGCCTGGGTCGAGTGGACGAAGCCGACCTGCAGGCGCACCTTGAACACGACCCACGCGCGGAAGGCCTTCTCGGTGCGAATGACCGGGAAGTAGAAGCGACTGTCGAGGACGTAGCGGTTGTAGCGGTTCTGTGAGCCGAGGTACTTCGACGCGAACGTGGTCCGCAGCTGGTGGTACTGCCCCGAGGTGGGGAACAGGAAGTTGTCGCGGGAGTCCCACTGCAGCCGCGCCTCCAACGCCGAAGTGATGCCGTTGGCGAACAGGTTGGTGATGAGCGCCTGCTGCGGCACCGTCACCAGCGAACCGGGCGAGAACACCCCGCCGACGGTGCCGAACGAGCCGAAGCCGACCTTGACGTCCTCGAGCTCGTAGCCGACGAACGCGGTGAGGTCGCGCCAGATCGGATAGCCCCAGCTCAAGCGGAAACCTGTGCTCTGTCGCGAGAACGACGGGAACAGGTTGCGCGAGTTGAAGACGTTGAAGATGAAGTTCCACTTGCTGTCGAGGAAGTGGCGCGTGTAGTACGAGAAGTTGAACAGGCGCCGCAGGCTCGAGAACTGCGCGATGACCTGGACGGTGGCGCCGCGGCCGAGGAAGTTGTCGTAGGCGACCTGGCCCTGTAGCACGAAGTTCTCGATGGTCGAGAAGCCGGCGCCGACCTGGAACGTGCCGGTGAGCTGCTCGGTGAGCTCGATGTTCACGACGATCTTGTCGTCGGCCGAGCCCCGCGAGGTCGAGACGTTGACGGCGGAGAAGTAGCCCAGCCGCATGATGCGGAACTCGCTGCTCTCCTTGCCGGTCTCGGAGTAGAGGTCGCCCTCCGAGATGGTCATCTCGCGGCGAATGACCTTGTCGGCGGTCTTCTCGTTGC
>WBZX01002479.1_pt1 | contig 12499 bp, 12 predicted proteins | sample 5204211 | NCBI WGS metagenome assembly WBZX01 (sample SAMN12344362, study PRJNA552823) | activated sludge metagenome | biome: Activated sludge suspended growth; feature: Nitrification reactor; material: Wastewater; isolation source: activated sludge from nitrification reactor of wastewater...
GGAGCGCTCTCGTCCGTTTGAGGAAATCATGGCAGAGGCGGAGGAAGCGGCGGCGCAGGGCGTAGAGGAAATCATGCTTCTCGGGCAGAATGTGAATTCTTATGGAGCTGATTTTCTCATGGAAAAACTTTCGGATAATGCCGGCTTCGTGCTGCCAGATGGCCGGACTGTGGATCCGGTCATGGTGAAGCACTTGAACCGGCATCGCATACCGACGCTGTTCCCGTATCTGCTCGAAGCGGTGGCTGAATTGCCGGGTGTCCAGAAAGTCTCTTTCATCTCATCGAATCCGTGGGATTTCTCTGATCAGCTGATCGATGTGATCGCGCGCCATCCGAATATCGACCGACTTATCCATCTGCCGATACAGGCGGGGAGTGATGCGGTACTCGAGCGCATGAACCGCTGGTATACCCAGGCTGAGTATCTCGAGCTTATTGCTCGGATCCGGGCGCGCGTGCCGGAAGCGAGATTTACGACCGATATCATTGTCGGATTTCCCGGTGAAACGGAAGAGGATTTCGAGGCGACCAAAGCGGTGGCGCAGGCCGTGGTTTTCGAGAAAGCCTATATTGCCTGGTATTCGCCTCGGCCCGGGACACGAGGGTTGAAAGAGTTGCCGGATGACGTACCGTTTCTCGAGAAGAAACGCCGGCATCGGGAGCTGGACGAGCTCGTGCTGACGCTTTCCGGCAACGAATGGGCTATCAAGCGTCCGTAAAGAGAGTAAAACTATTTTTAAAGAGCAGAAGGTCCTCCTGGCCACGAAAGCAAATTTTCCCCTCGCTATCGGTTTAAAGCACCTCGGGCATTAGGGAAAACCTCTTTCGCAGCCAGGAGGATGACGTAATACATGAAATGGATTTTCTTGCGCTTTCGGAAGACAGTGCGCTGAACAACGTAAATTCCATGCTAGTATTGAGGTGTTCTAACGAAACCTATGAAAAAAACATCTCCGCTTTCCATCGTGTCCTGGAACGTGAACGGTATTCGCGCGGCTGAGCGCAAGGGATTTCTCGAGTGGCTGCAGCAGCATAAGTATTCGATTGTCTGCCTTCAGGAGACGAAGATCTCGCATCCGGATCAGCTCTCAGATGCCTTGGTCCAGCCGACGGGGTATTTCACGTACTTTCATTGCGCGACGGAGAAGAAGGGGTACAGCGGTACGACCGTCTACACCCGCGAAGAACCCTTTGAAGTCAAGACTTTTTTCGGAGACAATCTGCTTTCAAAAGAAGGTCGCATGATGGAGCTTCACTTCAAGGATTTTGTGCTGCTCAATATTTATTTTCCGAACGGTGGATCAGGGGAGGAGCGGCTTCGCTACAAGATGCGTTTTTATGATGAATTTCTCGCGCATATTTCCGAGCTGGTCCGTCAGGGGAAGAATGTCGTATTCTGTGGTGATGTGAATACGGCGCATCAGGAAATTGATCTGGCTCGTCCGAAAGAGAATGAGAAGATTTCTGGATTCTTGCCGATAGAGCGGGCATGGATGGATCAGCTGGTCAGCGCGGGATTCGTCGATACGTTCCGGGCGGCAGAGCCTGAAACGGTGAGGTATTCATGGTGGGACATGAAGACTCGGGCGCGCGAGCGCAATGTCGGCTGGCGTATCGATTATTTTTTTGTGAATGAAGGATTCGCTCCGCGCGTGAGCGAGACGGAATATCTGAATGACGTGCTGGGGTCGGATCATTGTCCGGTGCTGCTTAAGCTCACCTAGAGAGAGACAGACAGTTTCCATATGGCACATCCGAAGAAAATATCTACATCGTCAGTTCCTCTAGCGGAACGGATGCGGCCGCAGTCGGCAGCTACCTACCTCGGCCAGGAAAAGATTTTTGGCGAGGGATCTTTCTTGCGTGAAGCGGTGCGGAATGGTGCGATACCCTCGCTTCTGTTTTGGGGTCCTCCGGGGAGCGGTAAGACGACCTTGGCCCGTATTCTCTCGCACGAGCTTGATGCGGAATTCATCCAGCTGTCAGCGGTCGAGAGCGGTAAGAAAGATCTGACCGCTGTGCTTGAACGTGCGAAGGCGAATCAGACAGAGGGGAAACGGACGATACTCTTTCTCGATGAGATTCATCGTTGGAACAAGGCGCAGCAGGATGCGCTCCTGCCGTTCGTCGAATCAGGCGTGCTGACGCTGATCGGAGCAACGACGGAGAATCCGAGCTTTTCGGTGAACGCAGCGCTCCTCTCGAGGACTCGGGTGCTTGTGCTATCAGCGCTGCCGCCTCAGGCGATAGCGACGCTGCTTGATCGGGCTGTGAATGAGGATGCTATCCTCGTCGCGGCCGGCCTCGAAGTTGAAGCGGGGGTGACCAACTTTCTGGCAGAAGCGGCCGGCGGTGATGCTCGACAGGCACTCTCGGCGCTTGAGGCTTGCGCCCTGCGTACGCCGCATATCACGCTCGCATTGGCGGAAGAAGTCATGCAGCGTTCGCATCTGCTCTACGATAAGCAGGGGGAATGGCATTACGATGTCATCTCTGCACTGCACAAATCGATGCGGGGCGGCGATGCGGACGGAGCGCTCTATTGGCTGGGCCGGATGCTCGAAGCCGGTGAAGACCCGCTCTATATCGCGCGTCGGCTGATCCGCTTCGCTTCGGAGGATGTCGGACTGGCGAATTCGTTTGCACTGCCTCAGGCGGTCGCTGCGTATGAAGCCTGCCAGCGGATCGGGATGCCGGAGTGCGAGCTCAATCTGGCGCAGGCCGCTGTCTATCTGGCGAAGTCGAAGAAATCCAATGCCTTGTACATAGCCTATGGCCAGGTGAAGGAGGATATCCGTACATTTCCGAATGAACCGGTACCGCTCCATCTCAGAAATGCTTCGACAAAGCTCATGCAGGGGCTCGGATATGGGCAGGGCTACAAATATACTCCTGAGTATACGACCGAGGAAGCGGCTCACCAGGAGTATCTGCCTGCGCGGCTGAAAGACCGGAAATACCTGGAATTCAAAGGGGATTGACGGAAGCATGAAAATACGGTATACTTGTTTGGTGGTGTCATAAGCATCCACACAGGGCGACCTCAAAGCAGAAGAATCTGAAAGGCCGCTTTTTGTTTTCATCGCTTTTTAACAATAGAATCGAAAGGAGAAAGTCTTGATCATCCATGCAACACGATCCGCTGGCGTCCAAGAGGGCATGAGCCCCATGCAAGAGCGTGTCCTCGTTGTCATTGCCCAATCGGCGCGATACTTCGGTATCTCGCGAGCGAGCATCAATCTGTCAGCCTAAAGGAGGAGAAGACCATGGTCACTATTGGAGACATGGAGCATTTCAGTAGTATGTACGATGATGAACCTCCAGAGCGGATTGCGCAGCTGCACAATCCACTATTCTGGAATTATCTCTTCTGTCATATCGTCGGCGCCGTCTGTCAGGCTGCGCTGTCACACGCGAAGGAATTACATGCCTGAGCGGTTTCTTGAACAGGGTCTCAAAGCGACGCGTCATGGAAACTCCGGTTTCGCGATGGCGCATGGATCGCTCCTGGCAGCACAGATACAATTTGGACGTCTTCAAGACGAACTCTCGCCCCAACGGAAGAAGATTATCTTGAAAAAGATAGTCCGACTCGATGGTCGAGTGGTCGCATTGCGACACGCAGCCGCAGTTATAGCGGCAGCCTAAAAATACCCGGTACAAAGATTCTTTGTACCGGGCTTTTCTTTTTTTCGTGTATACTAGGAGCGTATTCTTTCCGGTCGGACGGGATACCCCTTATTTTTTTACAGAAACCTATGCTGCCCGCTCTCAAAAAAATAGCCCCGGATTTCACGCTGCCCGATCAATCGGGCGCGCCGCACACGCTTTCTGATTACCGCGGCCGTCCGGTCGTCATCTATTTCTATCCGAAGGACGATACGCCCGGATGCACACAGGAGGCCTGCAGCTTCCGCGATGCGTATGCACGTTTCAAGCGGGCGGGTATCGTCGTGTTCGGTATCTCGGCGGACCCAGTCAAGAAGCATGCGAAATTCGCAGAGAAGTATTCTCTTCCGTTTACGCTCTTGGCGGATGAAGAGAAGTCCGTCGTCGAGCGCTACGGGGTCTGGGCGAAGAAAAAATTCATGGGACGCGAATATATGGGCATACTCCGAACGACGTTTCTGATCGATCCAAAAGGGAAAGTGGCCAAGATATATGAGAATGTGAAGCCGGAAGCGCATGCCGATGCGGTGCTCGCGGATGCGAAGGCGCTGACCTGATGATTTTTTTCTCAGAGAAAAAAACGCTCTCAGGAGACTAATCTGATCAGAAATCAGGAAATGACGAGAAATATCTCGTCATTTTTTGCTTCTGTAGAGCCACGTTTATGTATGTGTCGGCTGGTGTTGACGGGGTATCGGCTAGTGGAGTAAAATGGGAGCACACTTCATAAAAGTGGTGAAAAGTGGTGAAAATCAATCTCGGCTATGTTCATCGGCGAGTATTCTCATTCCATCGATCCGAAGAAGCGCTTGGCGCTGCCTTCGAAGTTCCGCGGCGAGCTTGGCAATCGGGTCGTCGTGACGCGCGGACTCGATCACTGCCTCTTCGTCTATCCGATGAAGGTTTGGGAAGAGATCGCGGCGAAGCTCGGTAGTCTGCCGGTCGGCGAATCGGGGACACGCAGTTTTATCCGCTTGATGCTTTCGGGCGCGGTGGATACGGAATTGGATAGCCAGGGGCGGGTGCTCTTGCCAGAGTATCTCAAGAGCGATGCCGGTCTCAAGAAAGACGTAGCGGTGGTCGGCGTTTACAATCGTCTCGAGATCTGGGATGAAGGCGCATGGAAGAAGTACAAGATGAATGCGGAAAAGAATACCGGAAAGATCGCGGAAGAGCTCGGCAAGCTCGGGGTGTACTAGGACATACAAAAGACATTCAAAATTCAAAATATAAATTGCGAGGGCGGAGTACGATTTCTTTTTTGAAGGTTGAATGCATTATGGAAGAGACACGGCATATCGCGGTATTGGCTGGAGAGGTTCTTGAAGGATTGCACCTTAAGAAAGGCGGGAAAGCGATTGATGCGACGCTTGGCGGCGGCGGTCATACGCTGCTTATGAAGGCCGCGGTCGGAGAGCGGGGTCATATCCTCTCGCTCGACATGGATGTCGAAGCTATCGCTCGTTTTGAGACGCGAGTGCAGGCCGATGCGCATCTCCGGCAAGAGATGGCGGATGGCCGGCTTCGGGTCGCCCATGCGAATTTCGCCGAAATCGGAAGTGTTGCGGAAGAGACGGATATGGTCGCGGTGGATGCGGTATTTGCTGATCTCGGTTATTCCTCGGATCAGATCGATGACGAGTCAAGAGGGTTGTCTTTCATGAAAGACGGTCCGCTCGATATGCGGCTCGATCGACAGTCCGAGAAGACAGCGGAGTTCATCGTGAATACCTGGTCCGAGGCGAATCTGACGCGGCTCTTCTCCGAAGCGGGCGATGAGGAATGTGCATCGAGCATCGCGCGAGCAATCGTGAAGCGTCGAGTCGAGAGGACGTTTTCGGGAACGCTCGAGCTGGCGAGAACGATCGAACAGGCGATACCGGCTCGCATCCGGGCGAAACGCAAGACACATCCCGCGACCAAGGTTTTCCAGGCGCTTCGTATCGCCGTCAACGATGAATTCGGTAGCCTTGAATCCTTCCTGGCGCAGGCAGTCGAGCTCTTAGCTCTGGGCGGAAGAATCGGCATCATCAGTTTTCACTCCGGAGAGGATCGTATCGTGAAGCGGTTCTTCCAAAAAGAAGTGAAAGGCTGTGAGTGTCCAGCGAATTTCCCGGTTTGCGTCTGTGGGAAGAAACCGCGGCTCCGAGTGATTACAGCTGACCCGGTCGTTCCGGGAGAAGCGGAGAAACTCGATAACCCCCGGGCTCGGAGCGCGAAGCTCAGGATCGCCGAGAGGGTTTGAAGTCAAAAAGAAGCAAAAACAAAAAACAAAAAAATAATAGTTATGCGCACTCTCCTAGCGGATTCGCACCAGAGAAAGGAAATGCCGGCGGTGATCCGTCAGTCTGAACGGGGATTAATCCGTATCGGCGGATCATTCGGTCTACTCCTATTTCTCGTGCTCTTGTCCGGCATGTATGTTTTTTCGGTGAATAGCAACGCGGTGCAGGGATATCGGATGCGCCACCTCGAGAAGGGGATCGCGGAGATGCAGGAAGAGAACGCCCGGCTGCGGATCGTCGAGGCGGATACGAAATCCTTCCGGCGCATCGAGGAAGCGAGCGGAAGTCTCGCGCTGGAGCGGGCGGATGCTCCCCAGTATTTCGAAGAGCGCGATGTCGTAGCGATACGCTGATAGTCCGGTGAATACGAGGGAATTTGAATTATGGGACACGCACGGATCCCTCAGAATCTGAAGCGGAAAGAGGGACGCGGAGACGAGAGAGTCTCACGCGTCGATTTTGTTTTCATCGTCTTTGCGCTGATTAGTCTCATGCTTCTGGTCAAGTTGTACCGGACCCAGGTGATGCAGCATTCGATGTGGGAAGCCCGGGCGGAAGAGCAGCGGTTGGCGACAGTCGATCTGAAAGCTGAACGGGGAGAGATTTTCCTGCACGATGCTGACGGTCCATATCCACTTGCCGTCAACCGGGAATATCTTTTGGCGTATGTCTCGCCGAAGGATGTGACCGAGCCGGAGAAGGTCGCGCTCGAACTCTCGCAGGCGCTTTCGGTGGATGCTGGGGAGATACTGGCGAAGCTTTCTGATCGGCAGGATCCGTTTGAAGTGATCAAGCGTAAGCTTTCTGATGATGAAGTGGCACACGTGCGCGAACTTAAGCTCAAAGGTGTTGCTCTGATGTCGGAGAAGTATCGCTACTATCCGGCTGATACGCTGGCGTCGCATATCGTCGGTTTCTCGAGTCTCAGCGAGCGGGGCGGAGCGGGTGGTTATGGTATCGAAGCCTCGTTCGATGATGTCTTGCGTGGTTTCTCTTCACGAGTAGAGCAGGAACGCGATGCTGGCGGACGCTGGATCGCATTGTCTAATACGCGCGGTCATGGGCCGAATCATGGCGATAATTTGATTCTCACAATCGATCGGGTGATCCAGCATGAGACCGAGAAGATTCTCAAAGAGACACTTGAGAAACACAGTGCGGATTCGGCGACGGCGATCGTCATGGATCCGGCGACCGGTAAGATCCTTTCGATGGCGACACAGCCGGATTTCAATCCGAACGAATACGCACAGGCCGAGGATTATAGCGTGTTTCTGAATCCGGCGCTCAGTCTGCCGTATGAGCCGGGATCGATTATGAAGCCGTTTACGATGGCAATCGGCATCGATGAGAAGAAAGTGTCTCCGACGACGGAGTACACGGATACGGGTGCTGTAACAGAGTCCGGCTACACGGTACGGAACTCCGAGGACAAAGTCTATGGGCGAAGCACGATGACCAAAGTGCTTGAGGATTCCATCAATACGGGTATGATTTTTGTCGAGCGGCAAGTCGGGCACAAGGTGTTTGCGGAGCGGCTTCGACGTTTCGGCTTCGGGGAGAAGACCGGTATTGATCTGCCGGCAGAGGCAGCCGGCAATCTGCACAATCTCGATGATCAGCGGATCGGCATCCAATTTTATACGGCTTCGTTCGGTCAGGGCATCACAGCGACACCGCTGCAGATCACATCCGCCTATGCGGCGCTCGCCAATGGCGGGATGCTGATGCGGCCACAGATTATCGATGCGATCGAATATCCGGATGGGACAGAGGAAGAGGTGAAGCCGGAAGAGATACGCCGGGTTATCAGTAAGGAGACCAGCGTGACAATTGGGCATATGCTCCGGAGCGTCGTCGTGAACGGGCATGGTAAGCGGGCGGATGTCGCTGGGTACGAAGTGGTTGGAAAAACAGGTACCGCTCAGGTTGCGAAGACGGATGGAAAAGGCTATGAAGAGGGGAAAACGATCGGATCATTCGCCGGCTATGCGCCGCGCGAGAATCCGAAATTCGTCGTTTTGGTTCGGATTGTGAATCCGAAAGATGTGCAGTGGGCCGAATCGAGTGCTGCCCCGGCATTTGGTCAGCTGATGCGGTTTTTGCTTGAATATGCGAGAATAGAGCCGACAGAGCCGATCAAGCCATAAACGAACCGAAAGCATGCCGAAAAGGATATTGGAAAAGATATTGAAGGTGATGGGACGGGTGATTCTTAGGAAATACCGGCCTTTGGTCGTGGGTATCACCGGTTCAGTCGGGAAGAGCTCGACGAAGGAGGCAGTCGGATTGGTCCTCGCGCGCAAGTATCGGGTCCGGATGGCGGAAGGGAATTATAACAATGAGATCGGCATCCCGCTCACAATCATTGGTGCGCGAAGTGGTGGACGATCGGTCATCCGTTGGGCCGTAGTCTTTTTTCGATGGATCTGGGCGGTTCTGTGGCCGATCCGGTATCCGGAAGTGCTCGTGCTCGAGATGGGCATCGATCGCCCGGGAGATATGGAATATCTTCTTTCTTTCGTCCCGGTGGATATCGGCATCTTTACACAGGTATCCGGCAGTCACGCGGCGTATTTCGGGTCGCTCGGCAATATCGCCAAGGAAAAAGGGAAGCTTATCACTGGTCTGCCTGATTCCGGTTTCGCGATTTTGAACGCTGATGATGAGCGGGTGATGCGCTATCGGGACAAGACGAAGGCGAAGGCGGTTACCTTTGGTTTCGGGGAGGGGGCAGATGTTCGGGCTGAGCATATTGTGCTCGAGCCGGAAGCGCGACTGGTGAAAGGTATCGCGTTTAAGATGAATTATCATGGAAAATCATTGCCGGTTCGTCTACCGAAAGTCATAGCGCGGCATCATCTGCCGGCAGTGCTGGCCGCCGCCGCCGTGGGGATTGCTCTTAAGGTGAACCCGGTTGATATCGTCGATGCGCTCGTAGCTTTTGAGCCGCTGCCAGGACGGATGCGCCTTCTGCCAGGAGCGCACGGGAGCATCCTGATTGATGATACTTACAATGCTTCACCGATTTCGACGATAGCAGCGCTCTCGGTGCTCGGCGAACTGACCGCTGAGAGGAAGGTGGTCATACTTGGCGATATGCTCGAGCTCGGCGATGAGGCACCGCTGCGTCATCGAAATTTAGCTGAACCAATTGCTGTTTCCGGGGCCGAGGAGATAATCCTGGTCGGGAAACACATGCGTATCCTGTATGCGGCACTCATCGAACAGGGGAAGTCCGCTGAGAAAATCTTCTGGTTTGAACGCAGTGATGAGGCGGCGATATTCGCGGCGAGCCGCATCACCGAAGGCGACCTGGTGCTTGTGAAGGGCTCGCGGGGCATGCGGATGGAGTGGGTATCTGAGAAACTCCTGTTTGACCCGTCCGAGGCGACGTATTTTCTCTGTTGCCAGTCGCCTGATTGGCGAAGACGGCCGTTTATTCCGCCAGCGGAATGGACGGATTGAGGGTATTGATGGGAGAAGGGCTGAGCATGTAATTTTTTCGGAACGTTTTTATGGATTTTTTCTCGATAGTTATTATCGTTGTCGGTCTCGCGCTCTTTGAGGCGGTATCGAGCATCGACAACGCTATCATTAATGCGGACGTCCTTTCGACGATGGGAGCGAAGGCACGGAGATTTTTCGTGACGTGGGGAATCTTGATCGCGGTTTTTCTTGTCCGCGGACTCCTGCCATGGGTCATCGTCTGGGCGACGGTCCCGAGTCTCGGGTTTATTGGATCGTTTACGGCTATGTTCTCGGATGATCCAAACGTGCACGGAGCGATCGAAGCGGCAGCGCCGATCCTGCTCATGGGCGGCGGTGTCTTCCTTCTCTTCCTCTTTCTCCACTGGATATTCCTGGAGGATAAATGCGTCGGATTTCATTGCGAGCGTTTCGTAGCGCGTCATGGTGTCTGGTTTTACGCGATAGTCTCGGTCGTGCTGATGACAATCGTCTGGTACGCGCTGAAACAGGATCCGATGGTGGCATTTGGCGCCGTAGTCGGATCGACCGCGTTCTTCATCACGCACGGTTTTAGATTGCAGGCCGAAAAAGCCGAAGAAAACCTCAAAGGATCGCCTATGTCCGACTGGAGCAAAGTGCTCTTTCTGGAGGTCATTGATCTCTCGTTCTCGATTGATGGGGTGCTTGGTGCTTTCGCTTTTACGATGTCGGTCCCGCTGATCCTGGTCGGCAACGGTATCGGCGCGATCGTCGTACGGCAGCTCACGCTCATGAATGTCGAACGAGTGAAGAAGTATGTCTATCTCAAGAACGGAGCCATGTATTCCATTCTGGTGCTCGGCAGCGTCATGGTTCTGGAAGGATTTCGGGTTCATGTGCCTGAGTGGCTGGCGCCGGTTTCGACGATCGTTATCATCTGGTATTTCTTCGCTCGTTCCAAGCGGGAAATCCGGCTTTCAGCAAATTGACAAACCGGGGGCTCGGGGTACAATACGTGAAGGAGGCGATAGCTTTCCGCTAACGGTTAATCGGTGAGAGTAAGACTATGACGGACAATATGATGGACAAGGAATTCGTCGAGTATGTTGTGAAGATGCTCGTGGACAATCCCGACGATGTGAAAGTGGAGCGGAAGATCGATGAAATGGGCGTGCTGATCACACTCGATGTGAATCCTCAGGATATGGGCATGGTGATCGGGCGCGAGGGTATGACAGCGAAGGCGCTCCGGACGCTGCTCCGGGTCATCGGTGCGCGCAACAACGCCCGAGTGAATCTCAAGATCAATGAGCCGGAAGGTTCGGAACGTGGTCATCGCGAGCCGCGCGAGGAGCGGCCGGCACCGGTTGCGGCTGAGCCAGTCAAACGCTCGCTCGATGACGTGATGAACGAGATCCAGGCGTAGCAAGTACGGACTATGACAGAACCGTCCCGCGTATCGGGGCGGTTTTTTTATGGAGATCGAGGTATTCAAAGCGGGTCTTGGCTTCTGTGGGGCTTCGTGCTAGGATGGCCGTGCTTTCAATGATGATACGGAGGAAATTATGGAAGTGAAAACATTTGATATTCCGGGGCTCGCGCTCCTCTTGCCGCAGGTGTTCGATGATGAGCGGGGGTATTTCTTCGAGTCATGGAATGATGCTGCTTATGCCGCTCTCGGGCTGCTCGATCCGACAGAACGGTTCGTCCAGGACAATGAGTCCGGTTCAAAGCGCGGGGTCGTGCGCGGCCTGCATTTCCAGCGGCCGCCATTCGCTCAGGCGAAGCTCATGCGGGTCGTGCGCGGCCGGGTGATGGATGTCGCGGTCGATATCCGTGTCGGATCTCCGACCTTCGGTCAATATCAAGTCGTCTCTCTCTCGGGTGAGAATCGGCATCAGTTCTTTATTCCAGCCGGGTTCGCTCATGGCTTCATTGCGCTCGAAGAAGGAACGATATTCGCCTACAAGGTGACGGCTCCATATGCGAAACAATGCGATGGCGGCATCCGTTTCGATGATCCGGCTATCGATATTCCCTGGCCGACGCATGATCAGCTGATCGTGTCGGAGAAAGACCGGCTTCTGCCGACGCTCTCCGAGTATCTCGAACAGCCGGCGTTTCGCTACGAGGAATGCTAATGGTCGCGCTTCAAGCCCTTTCTGATATACTGAAGGGGCTTTTTCTTTTTGTGCATATCTATGAACATACTCGTGACGGGCGGAGCCGGGTTTATCGGTTCCAATTTTATCCGCTTCATCCTGGAGACGTATCCGGAAGATACGGTGACGAATCTTGATGTACTGACCTACGCGGGCAATCCTGAGAATCTGTCCGAATACCGGAACGATACCCGGTACCGGTTCGAGCGGGGAGATATCTGTGATGCGGGGATAGTTGATCGGCTGGTCGCGGAGTGCGATGCGGTGGTGCACTTCGCTGCCGAATCGCACGTGGATCGATCGATACTCGGCCCGGAAGCTTTCGTGCGGACCAATGTCGTCGGGACATTTACACTCCTGGAAGCGGCGCGGAAATATAAGAAGCGATTTCATCATGTCTCGACCGATGAAGTCTTCGGTTCGCTCGGCCCGGACGATGCTCCGTTCCATGAGGGGACGCCGTATGATCCGCGCAGCCCGTATAGCGCCTCGAAGGCGTCATCGGATCATCTGGTACGCGCATATTTCCATACGTTTGATCTGCCGGTCACGCTTTCTAATTGCTCCAATAATTATGGGCCGTATCACTTCCCGGAAAAGCTGATCCCGCTGGCGATAACGAACCTGATCGAAGAGGGTCATGTGCCGGTCTACGGGGATGGGCGGCAGGTGCGCGATTGGCTGTACGTCGAGGATCACTGCCGGGCTATCGATATGATTTTGCGGCGAGGAAGGATTGGCGAGACCTACTGCATCGGCGGCGACGGTGAACGGGAGAATATCTGGATCGTGAAGCGTCTGCTTGAGGTGCTCGGTCTCGGCGAGGATCGCATCGAATACGTGACGGATCGTCCCGGGCATGACCGCCGCTACGCTATTGATTTTTCGAAGATCCGCACGGAGCTTGGTTGGCAGCCATCGGTCGATCTCG